>Ga0224508_10000820_pt1 | contig 28957 bp, 28 predicted proteins | sample SF_Jan12_sed_USG_4_FD_170157 | JGI IMG/M metagenome (GOLD analysis project Ga0224508, IMG submission 170157) | Sediment microbial communities from San Francisco Bay, California, United States - SF_Jan12_sed_USGS_21 | ecosystem: Environmental > Aquatic > Marine > Sediment | place: USA...
ATCCGCTGGACGACAGTGCGCCCGTCGGCGATCTCGTCAACCTGGCTTGGGTGGTAGCACCGGCGCATGGCTTCGCGCAGCGATGCTTCCTTGGTCGGCTTCAGGTAGACAACATTCCGCTCGGCCAAAATGTCGATCGAGGCGTCCATTGCCTTCGGCTGAACTTCCTTGGCGAAGGTTTCGCAACGCTCCAGAAGCGTGCTGATCTCTTCGATCTGGCAAAGCAGTTCTTCGCGCCGCTCCAGGGCGGCCAGGACAACGTCACACATTCGAACCCCCATTTATTACGCAACTGACGCGATCAGGACCCTGAGGCGGACTAGCCTCGTTGGAAAAGAGCTGCGAGGCGCCAAGTTCCCCGTTCAGGCTTCTGGGCTTCATTCTGCCCACTCGGCGCTCGCCACGCTCGAATTCCCAGATCGCGTCTACGCTTTTGTTCGTTCGCTCTCGCGAAATTCTGATGGACCAATCCGAGGTTCCACTCTTGATCTCGACCACCGACACCTTCGGCAGAACCAGGATTGCACTCGATATCTACGCCTACACTACGCATGAAACTTTCCTCGAACGCTACTTTACGCGGTTGGCCACAGGACTGTTTGCGACCGTTACATGGAGACAACCCGTCGCGGGATGAAACGTTTCTAATGTTAGTTCAATTTTGCTAATTTTGCAATTTCACAATCGTGGAATGTGTGGACGGGCGCGGACTCGCCACGCGCCAGGGCACGCAATGTAGTGGGTGTTGCCCGCTGCTTAATCTCGTGGCGCGCCGATCTGCGCGGCGTGCGGGCCGGGGCCGCCGATCAGAAGTGGGCATTAGTTGCCGAATCGCCGTCTCGACAATCGCCGATTTTACGCAAGTTCAGAACCCAATTTATTGAGAAGAAATCGAAGGGTCAGGGTAAGTTTTCGGTTACGAAGAATATCCAACACGAGAGATAAGTTGCAAATCGCAACATATTGATAAAAAGCAAAATTCCTTTCCAAAACCCGGATTTCCGTATTCTGAGCGACTACTTACCTATAGGCGAGCACCGGCATCGCCACTCGCCTTAAGGTTGACAAGAGGTGGGTGATAGCTCAACCCTGTCAAAAAGATACAGGCAAGATTTCAGATGAGACACAGCGTGTTGTGGGAGAAAAATGAAATCTCGCTTCAAGAAACCTTGCCTGGTTGACGACCGGGGAGCGCTCACACCGCTCATGCTGGTTTTACTTGTCGGGATCTTGGTTAGCTCGGGGATCGCGCTGGACCTGATCCGGCAGGAATCCGAACGCTCGGACTTGCAGGATGCCCTGGATCGGGGGGTTCTGGCGGCGGCATCGCTCACCCAAACAATTGACGCGCAGACGACCTTGGCGGGCTATTTGGCGAATCGGTCAATTGCCGCGAACGATCTGTCGGTCGCGATTGAAGTGGATGACAGCGGCAATTCGCGCCGTGTGATCGCAAAGGCCGAATACAGGATGGACACCATGTTCTTCCGCATGGTTGGGCTGCCACAGCTGCCCGTCATCGCGGTCTCGAGCGCGGTGCAGCGCCAGCAGCCGGTCGAGTTGTCCCTGGTCTTGGATATCTCGGGCACCATGCGCTGGAACAACAGGCTGGTTAACCTGCAGCCGGCCGCGGTCAGTTTTGTCGACGCGGTCACCAGCGACAGCGTCGATGGCCTGACGACGATCAACCTGGTGCCATATGCGGGTCAGGTGAATCCGGGGCCCGAGGTTTTCCGGATGATCGGCGGGCGCCGCGATCACGACTTTTCGTCGTGCCCGGAATTCGAGGACGCGGATTTCGACGATTCCCGCGTGCCGAACGGGCGGGCCTATGACCAGGTGCCAAATTTCCACCACTGGAGGATTGACCGGGATTGGATGGATTGGGGCTGGTGCCCGGACGACGCCACGGCGATCCGGTATCTCTCCACCGATCCGGACGTGCTGCGGTCCGCGATCAACGGCATCCGGCTGCACGACGGAACTGGAACCTACAATGCGATGAAATGGGCGCTGACCCTTTTGGACCCGCGTTCGCAGGGCTTCGTCTCCGAGCTTGTCACGACGGGCATTGTGCCGCGCGAGGTCGATGGGCGTCCCGCACCCTGGGACAGCGGCGAGACGCTGAAGATCATTGTCCTGATGACCGACGGCCAGATTACCCGGCAGCTTCGGCCGAAGAACCCGAAAGATCCCAAGCTGAGGACCCAGGAGGTCGATGTCTACAAGCACCCGTACGAGGAATCGCTAAGCCGCAGGAAAGGGCTGGGGTTCTTCTACAATCTATGTGACCTGGCCAAGGAGAACGGGGTGACGGTCTTCACGATCGCATTCGAGGCGCCGCGCGCGGCGCGCGAGGAGATGCAGAATTGCGCTTCGAGCGCCGGTCATTTCTTTGACGTTGACGGCCTCGAGATCGGCGATGCGTTCAGTGCGATCGCCTCCACGATCTCGAAGCTGAAGCTGGTGGAATGACGATGCGCATCGATAACAGATGGGCTGGGTTTCTGCGCGACCAAACCGGCACGGCGACGATTGAGTTCACCATCATATTCCCTTTCCTAATGTATATGATCCTGTCGATCGCCGAGGCCGGATCGCTGATGGCCCGCGCGGTAATGCTGGACCGTGGCGTCGAGATCGCGATGCGCGACCTGCGCCTTGGGCGCGTGCCCGGTATTACCCATCAGGAGATCAAGGACCGTATCTGCGATGCCGCCTTTCTGATCGGTGAATGCCGGGGTGCGATCCAGCTCGAGATGGCGCCTCTACCGAATGCGGCCAGCTTTCCCGGGTCCGAGATCACCTGTATCGACCGGACCTCCGAGATCGAGCCCGTGGTCATGTTCGATCCCGGCGCGCGGTCCGAGATCATGCTGGTCCGCGCTTGCGTTGTGGTCGATCCGATCTTTCCGGGGATTGGCTTGGGAGCGCTTCTGCCGACCGATGCCAGCGGTGGCGTGGCCCTGACAGCGATGTCCGCCTTCATGAACGAGCCGGGCTGATGAGTGAGCAACGCAATCACGAGCGCCGCGCGCGCGCCTTCCGTGATGATCGCGGCTCGCTGACGATCGAGTTTCTGCTATGGCTGCCGATCCTGGCCTTCTGGCTGGTCGTGAGCCTGGCGTTTTTCCAGGCCTATGTCAGCCGGAACGATGCCTCGAACGCGGCCCACGCCCTGTCAGACATCATGTCCCGGCAGACCGAGGTCACCGACGGGTTCATCGCCGAGCTTTACAATCTGCAGAACAGGCTGTTGCCGAACGCGCCGCAGGGGACGCAACTGCGTGTCAGCAGTATCGAATATGACGGTGAGGATGAGGTCCACCGGGTGCTTTGGTCCAGCGCGATCGGCATCGAGCCGTTTCCTTCGACCGAGATCTCGGTCTCGGTGCTGCCGGAGATGGCCGATAATGACACAGTCATTCTGACCGAGTTGAACGTACCTTTCCAACCCTTCAGCACTTGGGCGCGGATCGGGTCGCGCACCTGGCGGTTTGCCAAGGTGGTGCGACCCCGGTTCGTCTCGGCGGTCGCGATGTTGGAATAGGGCGCCGCAATACGGTTGCGGCGAAGAAAAAGGGGCGCCGAATCGGCACCCCTTCATTCGAATTCCGTCGGCGATTACGGGTTCTGGTTTTCCAGAGTACCGATGTTCACGCCAGAGCCGGTCGATTCCAGCGTCGAATTGACGCTCGAGACCAGCACGGACACGCCGTTGTTGAAAATCGCATAAACGACCATGATGCCGAGCAGCAGAATGCCAGCCGTCAGGGCAACCCAGTCGATGGTGATCGCACCGGCGTCATCGCAGAGGAATTTGGTGAACTTGTTCATTTCATTCTCCAGACATTTACAAATCGGGTCGCCAGCCTAGTTTCCAATTGCTGGGCTACCAGTACTCCACACTCGTCACCGCATCGAACCCCTCGACGCGGCCAGGGCAGTCTCGCATCCCCGAGGCCGCCCAATGAGACTATTAGATAACATAGATTTGGCGATTTTGGGGCGAATGTTTGTTCATCCTTCCAGTCTAGAAAGAAACACAAAAACAGGTAGATACAATAAATTTCTCAGATTCTATATTAAAGATTGAGAGGTGATTCCGCAAATAATACGTTCAATTTCGAGCAGTTTTGCCTTATTAATTAGTTGCGATAAGCTATCGAAACGACGAGGTTATCACGAAGTTCTTCCGTGGTATCTGGCGTGGCGACCGGACCAGTTCTCTGAATTAAATGATCGCTTTCTTCCGAAGGACCGCGATTTGGCGGTCATCATAACCGTGACGGCGAAGGATTTCGTCGGTGTCGGCGCCAAGTGCCGGGCCGGCGAGGGGTGGTTCCGGTGCCTGATCCGCGATCCGCACCGGACCCGATAGCATTGCAATCTGCGATCCGTCCTGGGTCTTGAATTCGGCGATGCGGTCGCTGGTCCGCACGAACGGATTATCGAGTGCGCCCGCGACGTCGAGCACGGGCGCGACAGGGGCGACGCCCTGAAGGAGCGCGAGCCACTCTGCCGTCGTCCGTTCCGAGAGAATTCCGTCGATCAACTCCGTCATCTTGCTTCGGTTTGCGAGCCGGGCATTGAACGTCGCGAACCGGGGGTCTTCGGCCCATTCGGGGTGGTCCAGGGCCTCGGCCAGGATCGGCCAAAACTTCTCCTTGTTGCACATGACGAAGAGCCAACCATCATTCGTCCGGTAAAGCTGCGATGGGGTCAGCGACGGGTGAGCCGAGCGCGGCTCTCGCCCCTGGCTGACGCCGGCGTTGAGATACCAGGTTGCCAAATAACTGAGATTGTGGAGTGCGGTGTCGAAGAGCGACGTGTCCAGATCGCCGCCCTTGCCGGTTGCGCGCGCGCCGATGATCCCGCTGGTCAGCGCGAAGGCGGACATGAGCCCGGTCATCATATCGACTACAGAGAGGCCAAAGCGGGCAGGGGGGCCATCCGGCTCGCCGGTGACCGAGAGGTAACCAGCCTCGGCCTGCATCAGGTAATCGTAGCCGGGCCAATCGGCACGCGGCCCTTCACGGCCATAGGCCGAGAGATGGACGCAGACGATGGCGGCGTTGACCGCGCTCAAATTGGGGTAGTCGAGCCCCAGCTTGGCGGGCAGGTCGCCGCGCAGGTTGTTCAGCACCGCATCTGCTCCGGTAACCAGGCGATGGAAGACCTCGCGACCTTCCGGTGCTTTCAGGTTCAGGGTCAGCGAACGCTTGTTGCGGTTGAACGAGTGGAAGAATTGGCTGGACCCGTCTTCCAGAAAATGCGGACCGACACCTCGCGCCATGTCGCCGCCGTCCGCCGGGTTCTCGATTTTTATCACCTCGGCGCCCAGATCGGCCAACAGCATGGTGCCGAAGGGCCCGGCGCCGTATTGCTCGACGGCGAGGATCGTCGTGCCGGCGAGCGGAAGGCTCACACCGGGTTCCTCTCGATCAGCCGCTTGGCGATCAACAGGCGCTGAATCTCGTTGGTGCCCTCGCCTATGCACAGAAGCGGCGCGTCGCGGTAGAGACGCTCGACGATGAACTCCTTGGAATAGCCGTATCCGCCATGGATGCGCATGGCCTCGGCGGCGTTCTCCATTGCGGCCTCGGTGGCGAAGAGCTTGGCCATTCCGGCCTCGTAGTCGCAGCGCTCGCCTCGGTCCAACGCCTCCGCCGCCTGCTGGGTCAGCAGACGCGCGGCCTCGACCCGGGTTGCCATGTCGCCAAGTTTCAAGGCGATCGCCTGGTGCTGGTGGATCGGCTTGCCGAAGGTCTTGCGCTGCTGGGCGTATTTGACCGCCTCGTCCAGGGCGGCTTGCGCGACACCGACGCCGCGCGCCGCCACGTTGACCCGGCCAAGCTCGAGCCCCGAGATCGCAGCGGCCATACCCGCGCCCTCGCCGCCGATCAGGTTGAAGCCGGGGATACGGAAGTCCTCGAAGATCAGTTCGGCGGAATCGATGCCCTTGTAGCCGAGCTTTTCGAGCTTTTTCGAGGCCCGAAAGCCCTCGCCCTTCTCGGCGATGAACAGGCTCATGCCCTTGTGGCGCGGTTCGGCCTCAGGGTCGGTCTTGACCAAGACGGCAAAGGCTTGCCCGTGGATGCCGTTCGAAATCCAGGTCTTGGTGCCGTTGACGACATAATCGTTACCGTCTGCCCGCGCGGTGGTCCGGATCGCTTGAAGGTCGGTGCCGCAATCGGGCTCGGTCAGCGCCAGGCCGCCCCTTGTCTCGCCGCTGGCGAAGCGCGGCAGGAAATGCTGCTTTTGCTCTTCGGTGCCCGTCTTGGCAACGATATGGGCCATGATCAGGTGCGAATTGATGATGCCGGAGACCGACATCCAGACCCTGGCGATCCGTTCGATAATCTTGGCATAGGTGGAGGGAGAGAGGCCGAGGCCCCCATACTCCGCCGGGATCACCGCACCGAAAAGGCCGAGGTCCTTCATCGCGGCGACAATCTCCTCGGGGTATTCGTCGGCGGCCTCCAGCGCTTGTGCGTAGGGCGCTACATCGCGCGCCAGGAAGCGCTCGACCGAGTCGAGGATCAGGGTCTCCTCTTCGTTCACCTCAGCCTCCGCAGAACGGATCGAACGCGGTGACTGCGGCTTGCGCATTGTCAATGGCCAACATGGCCGACTCCATCGCCGCGACGCGGTCCGGTCCGGCCCAGAGGGCGGCATTGGCGCGGTATTTCTCGACGATCTCGGCATTCGCCAGCGGTCGGTCTGCGGCGCCCCGGTTGACCGGCTCGTCGTGCTCGTGGGTGGTGCCGTCCTTCAGCGTGATCTTGACCGCGCCGGAATAGGCAGCGGGGAAGGGGCCGCCGCTGTAAGACTGGCATTCGGTGATGTCGGCCAGCGTCAGGGTGGCAGGGTCGGTGAGGTAGGGTGCCTCGAGCTCGGCAAGTCCCAGGCGGCCATGCACAAGCGCGGTGCCAACCAGGTATTGGACCGAGAACTTTGCGTCGTAGTCGTTCGCCGGGCGGCGCTTGTTTGCGACTGGATCGCAGATCGTACCGTGGACCTGTTCGGGCACCCGGATCTCGATTTTTTCGATCTGGTCCGCCGGGCAGCTTTCGCGCAGCGCCATGGCCGCGTCGATGACGCCATGGGTGAAGTGGCAGGCGGGATAGGGCTTGATGGCGGTCTGCAGCAGCTCCCAGGTCGAGCCGACGCCCGCGGTGATGCCGGTCAGGTCGACCCAATCGGTGAACTTACCGCCAAAGATATTGAAAAGTCCGAAGCGCCCATCATAGGGGGCTGTCGCGCCGATGAACCCCTCGCGAGCCAGCGCGCAGGCGGTCAGCGCCGAGGAGGCGGCCCAGCCGGGGTGGAAGCGCTTGTTCCAGGCGCCGTCTTCCAAGAACTCCATCGAGCCCGCGGCCATGGAAAGCGCCAGGCCTTGGGCTTGGGACAACTGGGTCTTGTCGAGGTCCATCAGCCGGCCTGCGGCCAGGACGCAGCCGAAGATGCCGACCATGCCGGTCGGGTGAAAGCCGACCTGGTGGAAGGCGCTGCGGGCGCAGATACCAATGCGGGTCGCGGTCTCGATACCAACGAGATACGCCGTGATGGCCTCGCGCCCGCTGGCCCCGGTCATGGCCGAGGCGGAGAGGACGGCAGGCATCACGCTGGCGGTCGGATGGACGATCCCGGCGATATGGGTGTCGTCGTAATCGAGCCCGTGGCAGAGGAAGCCGTTCATTGTGGCAGCATCGCGCGGCGACATGCGCGCGGGCAGGCCGAAGACCGGGACATCGCCCGTGCCGCCCAAGGCCCGCATTCCAGCCAGCGTCTTGTGGGCGAAGTCGTAGCGGGTGGAGGCCAGTGCGATTCCCGCGGCATCCAGCATGTGGTGGGCGGCCCGGGTGCGGACCTGCGCCGGGACCGCGTCATGGGTAAGGCCGAGGGCGAAATCGGCGAGGCGTCCGGCGATGGGGGCTTGCGTCTCGGCCGTCTCGATGCGGATGTCGGATTGTTTGTTCATTCTCTATCTCCCATGCCCCGGCATTGAGCCGGGGCCTTGCGCCGCTGCGCGCTGTCCGTCCAGGTCCCGGCTTGAGGCCGGGACATCGCGCGCGCAACGCTCATTGCGCGCCCTCCCGCCTGGGCACCAGGCTGACGCGCTCGAAGCTCAGCACGATTGTGCCGTCCTGCTTGTAGCCTTCGGTATAGGTGGTCACCACACCCTGGCCTTGGCGCGATCGCGATGCGCGGGCATCCAGCACCTTTGTCCGCGCATAGAGCGTGTCGCCGACGAAGACCGGGGCGGTCAGCTTGACCTCGCGCCAGCCCAGGTTGGCGATGGCCTTGGCGCTGACATCGTCAACGGTCAGGCCGGTGATGATGGCGAGCGTCAGGGTGGAATTCACCAGGGTCCGGCCGAATTCGGTGCCCGCCGCATAGGCCTCGTCGCAATGGACCGGGTGGCGATTCATGGTCAGCAGGCTGAACTGGATGTTGTCGGCCTGGGTGACCGTCCGCCCGGGGCGGTGCTCGTAGACATCACCGACGGTGAAATCTTCCAAGTCGCGGCCGTAGCTGGCCACGATGACCCGTCCGCCGGGGCCGGGCTGCATGCCTTTGGGCTTGGCGTCCATGGGGGCCATTCTACCCCAAGCCGAGTGGCAGGGAAGCGCCCAGGGTAAAGATCATGTGGTGGATGCAGAGGGCCGGGTAGGGCGGGCTTCAGCCCGCCGTCACGCGAATGGCGGGGTGAACCCCGCCCTACAATGCGCCCGGCCTAATCCTGCGGGATCAAGCGCAGATTCAGGTCGCGGAGCTGCTGGGCCGAGACCTCGGACGGCGCCTGCATCATCAGGTCCTCGGCCCGCTGGTTCATCGGGAACATGATGACCTCGCGGATGTTCTCGGCACCCGCCAGCAGCATGACGATGCGGTCGATGCCGGGCGCAATGCCGCCATGGGGCGGCGCACCGTAGCGGAAGGCGTTCAGCATGCCGCCAAATTCGTCCTCGACGGTTTGACGGTCGTAGCCGGCGATATCGAAGGCCTTGAGCATGATGTCCGGGCGGTGGTTCCGGATTGCGCCCGAGCTGAGCTCGACCCCATTGCAGACGATGTCGTATTGCCAGCCCAAAACCTCGAGCGGGTCCTGGGTCTCGAGTGCCTCCAGGCCCCCCTGGGGCATCGAGAAGGGGTTGTGGGAGAAGTCGATCTTCTTGGCCTCGTCGTCCCACTCGAACATCGGGTAGTCGACGATCCAGCAGAAATCGAACCGGTCCGTGTCGGTCAGGCCCAGTTCCTCGCCGATCACGTCGCGCGCCTTCGCGGCGACATCGAGGAAGCTCTCGGGCCTGCCGCCCAGGAAGAACGCGGCGTCGCCCTTGTCGAGACCAAGTTGCTGGCGGATCGCCTCAGTGCGCTCAGGGCCAATGTTCTTGGCCAACGGTCCGGCGGCTTCCATGCCGTCGTCACCATCGCGCCAGAAAATATACCCCATCCCGGGCAGGCCTTCCTTCTGCGCGAACGAGTTCATCCGGTCGCAGAACTTTCGGCTGCCGCCCCCGGGGGCCGGGATGGCGCGGATTTCGGTGCCTTCCTTCTCCAGCAGCGAGGCGAAGATCTTGAAGCCCGATCCGGCGAAATGCTCCGAGACCACCTGCATCTCGATCGGGTTGCGCAGGTCCGGCTTGTCGGTGCCGTATTTCAGCATCGCGTGCTTGAAGGCGATGCGGGGGAATTCCGGCGTCACAGGGCGGCCCTGCCCAAATTCCTCGAAGACGCCGCGCATGACGGGCTCGATGGCCCGGAAGACGTCCTCCTGCTCGACAAAGCTCATCTCCATGTCGAGCTGGTAGAACTCGCCGGGCGAGCGGTCGGCGCGCGGGTCCTCGTCGCGGAAGCAAGGCGCGATCTGGAAGTAGCGGTCGAAGCCCGCCACCATGATCAGCTGCTTGAACTGCTGGGGTGCCTGGGGCAGGGCGTAGAACTTGCCCGGATGGAGCCGCGAGGGCACCAGGAAGTCGCGCGCGCCTTCAGGGGACGACGCGGTCAGGATCGGGGTCTGGAACTCGGTGAAGCCCTGCTCGATCATCCGGTTGCGGATCGACGTGATCACCTGGCTGCGCAGCATGATGTTGGCGTGCAGGCTTTCGCGGCGCAGGTCGATGAAGCGGTATTTGAGCCGCGTCTCCTCCGGGTAATCCAGCTCGCCGAAGACCGGCAAGGGCAGTTCCTCGGCCGCGCCCAGGACCTCGATCTCGCGGATGAAGACCTCGATTTCGCCGGTCGCCAGCTTGGGGTTTACCAGGTCTGGGTCGCGGGCCTTGACCTCGCCATCGACCCGGATCACCCATTCGGACCGGACCTTCTCGACCTCGGCGAAGGCGGGGCTGTCCGGATCGGCCAGGACCTGGGTGATGCCGTAGTGGTCGCGCAGGTCGATGAACAGGATGCCGCCGTGGTCGCGCACCCGGTGGACCCAGCCGGAGAGGCGAACCGCCTGGCCGACATGCTGGGCGTTCAGATCGGCGCAGGTATGGCTGCGATAGGCGTGCATGGCGGTCCCTCGAACGATCGGCGGCGCGCCCCAATGATAGGATCACGGCGCGCCGTTCCGGGCCGGGATAGACTGGACTGGGCGGCTCGTGTCAAGGGCGGGACATCAGGGGGTTTGCCCGATGGCCCCGTGATAGAAATAGACGCCCAGGCCCGAGGCGAACATGATCAGCCCGGCAATGGCGTGCATGACCGTGCACAGCATCAGCGAGCGATGGCGCTGATAGGCCCAGGCAAAGACCAGGCCCGAGAGCAGCGTCAGCCCGATCGCCACGGGGTTCTGGTAGAAGGAATGCGCCATGCTGAAGGCCAGCGCATTGACGCATAGCGCCACCTGCGGCGAGGGAAACAGGTGCCCGTAGCGGCGGAAGAACAGCACCCGGTAGATGATCTCCTGCGGCAGGGCGGAGAGGATCGGGTAGAGGAGCATGATCCGGAACCAGAACTCGGGCCGGTAGCGCGGCAGGCCCAGGATCCGGTCCGGCACCAGTATCAGTGCCAGCGTGAAGGTCAGGATCGCGCTAAGCAGGGTGAAGCCGAGGATCAGCCGCCATTGGCTGAGCACCGGCCCGCGGAAGAACTCGCCCTTCTGGCCGCCCGGCGTAACCGCCAGCAGGCCCATGGCCAGCACGGTGAAGGCGAAGAGCACCGGGAACAGCGGGTAGAGCCCGAAAAAGACCGTCATCGCGACCGGGACGCCCGCGAACAGCACCGCAAATTCAGCCCAGAGCCAGAGCGGGCGGATTTGGACGGCAGTCCGAGTCATTGCCGTGATATGTCGCTCGCGGGTCACTGGATCAAGCAAGAAAAAAGCGCGGCGGTCAGGCCGCCGCGCTTCCGCAAGGTTCGGTTTGCCCGGGTCAGCCGGTTGTCGCCGGGGTGATCCGCAGCTCGACCCGCCGGTTCTGCTCGCGGCCCGATACGGTCGAGTTCGAGCCGATCGGCTGGGTCTCACCCACACCATATGCGGCGATCCGCGCCGGCTCGACGCCGCGGCTGCGGAAGTAGTTGGCGACCGAGCTGGCACGGCGTTCGGACAGTGCCTGATTATAATTGTCCGAGCCGGTGCTGTCGGTGTGGCCGACCACGTCGATATAGCTCTGCGGATGGTTGTTCAGCGAGGCGCTGACCTGATCGAGCGTACCGTAGAAGCCCGGCCGGATCTCGGCCGAGTCGGTCGCGAAGGTGATGTTCGAAGGGAAGGTGACCAGAAGCGCATCGCCCTGGCGGCTGACATCGGCGCCGGTACCCTGCAGGGTGCTGCGCAGCTCGCGCTCCTGCCGGTCCATGTATTGGCCGACCGCCGCGCCGGCCAACATGCCGATGCCGGCGCCGATCAGCGCATTGCGCCGGTCGCTACCTTTGAACAGCGTGCCGACCGCGGCGCCGCCGAGCGCGCCGAGAACCGCACCGCCCGCGGTGTTCGGATTGTCGCGAACGGTCTGGCAGCCGGCCAACAGGCTGCTGCAAACAGTGACGACGATGAGCTTCTTGAACATGACCTCTTCCCTCTGGTGTTCGGTTCAACAGGGTTATACGCGCGGCGCTTGCAATCCCGTCGCGGCGAGCATGGTTGGGTGACTGCCGGATTCTGCCACCGGAGCCGGCGCGGGTCCACAGCAAAACCGCATCTTTTCCATGCACCCTTGCGTGTAAACGCAGACCGGCTCACAATCGTGCCAAGAACAAGCGCGGAAATTTGCGTCTGGGCGCAATGAATCCGCGACAGTCCGGCGAGCAGCGATTAGATCTCCATCCATGCAAGTGATCACAACCACCAAGGCGCTGGCCGACCTGACAGCCGGCTACGCCAAGGCGCCCTTTGTCACTGTCGACACCGAGTTTATGCGCGAGCGCACCTATTGGCCGCAACTTTGTCTGGTCCAGATCGCGCGCCCAGTGACCGAGGGGGACGAAGTGGACGAGGACGCGGCGATCGTCGATCCGCTGGCCGAGGGGATGGACCTGGCGCCGCTGTTCAAGCTGATGGCGAACAAGAAGGTGGTGAAGGTCTTTCACGCCGCGCGCCAGGATGTGGAGATCTTCCACAACCTGGGTGGCATCATTCCGACGCCGATGTTCGACACGCAGGTTGCGGCGATGGTTTGCGGCTATGGCGATCAGGTGGGCTACGAGACGCTGGTCCGGCGCATCGCGAAGGCCGAGTTGGACAAGAGCTCGCGTTTCACCGACTGGTCCCGCCGGCCGCTCAGCCGCAAGCAGCTGGATTATGCGCTGGGCGATGTGACCCATCTGCGCCGGATCTATCGGGAACTCTCAGACCTTCTGGACAAGTCTGGCCGCGGCCATTGGGTCGCCGAGGAGATGGCGATCCTGACCGCGCCCGGGACCTATGTCGTCGAGCCCGAGGACGCCTGGCGCCGGGTCAAGGCGCGCAGCCAAAGCCCGAAATACCTGGCAGTCGTCAAGGCGCTGGCCAAGTGGCGCGAGTTGACGGCGCAGACCCGTGACGTGCCGCGCTCGCGGGTGATCAAGGACGACGCGCTGTTGGAGATCGCCACCGCGCGGCCGAAATCTCCGGAGGAGCTTGGCAAGCTGCGCCTGGTGCAGCGCGAGGCGCGGCGCTCTGAGACTGCCGAGGGCATCATCGGCGCCGTGGCCGAGGGAGAGGCCTGTCCGCCGGACCAGCGCCCGGTCCTGCCGCCACCGCCCCGGCGCCGCCAGGGGTCGGCCGCGGTGGCCGACATGCTGCGGGTGCTGTTGAAGGCGCGGGCCGAGGAGCTGGGCGTCGCTTCGAAGCTGATCGCCTCGAGCGCGGATCTGGATGTCCTCGCGGGCGAGGACAAGCCCGACTTGGCGGCGCTGAAAGGCTGGCGGCGTGAAGCCTTCGGCGAGGACGCCCTCCGGCTAATGGCGGGAAAGCTGGCTCTGGTCGCGCGCCCGGGCGGGGTGCAGCTGATCGAGGTGGACTAAGCGCCCGCCTGCCTCAGAACTGCATCATGACCCCGCCGCTGAGACCGTGGACGCGGATTCCTGTGGCACCGCGCAGCGCCTCGGATTGGACGGGAAGCCCAGCGGTGATGCGCCGCGCCGCGACCTCTCCCTGACCCAGGTTGCGCCGCGGATCCGGCGCCTGAGCGACAAAATCGTAATCGATGAAGCCGTCGGGGCCCGGGCGCCCCTCGCGGCGGGCACGCAGTTCAGGTGCCCCGTAGCCGAGCCCGGGGGCAAGTCCGGTCGCGTTGATCAGGAACCCGTTGCGGGTGCGGCCGATCTCGACGTTCAGAACTTTGTCCACCGGCGCGAACCTGGCCGCCTCGGTCGCTTGCTCGACCGCCTGCTCGGCTTCGTCATCGCCGCCGCCGCATCCGGCGAGGCCGAGCGTGACCAAAACCGCCGTCGCCATGACCCTGGCGCCGATTTTGTACCTTTCTCCGCGCATCGGTGCACCTCCCCTTATTATCCCGGCCCTTGATCATCCCGGCATCCGGTTTACCGGTTGAGTTTGTTGTAAGAAGTGGCCATATCCCGGTCACGCAGGAAAGATCAAGCGTCGCCGAGTGCCCGGCGATCGGAGGCTTGGATGGCAGTGTCCGAAGAATTCGAGGAAATCGTCGAGAATTTCGAGCTGTTCGACGATTGGGAAGACCGCTACCGCTATGTCATCGAGCTTGGCCGCGAGATGCCGCCGCTGCCGGACGCGCGCAGGACCGACGCGGCCAAGGTCGAGGGCTGCGCCAGCCAGGTTTGGCTTGTGCCGGAGGTGGAGAAGGACGCGGCCGGCAGGGATTGTCTGCATTTCCAGGGCGACAGTGACGCGATGATCGTGCGCGGGCTGATTGCCGTCCTACGGGCGCTGTATTCAGGTCAGCCTGTGGCGGCGGTCCCCAAGATTGACGCGCAAGCGCAGTTGGGGCGCCTGGGATTGGAGCAGCATCTGTCGGCGCAGCGTTCCAACGGGTTGAAGGCGATGGTTTGCCGGCTCAATGACCTGGCGGTGGCCGCGAACCCGGCATAGATATAGGCCTGTGGGAACAATTTTTTTGCCGCCATTTCAGGCCAATATCTGATAGAATAAAAAGATCAGTATAGGTTTTGTTGGAGTTCCGGAACGATGAGTAATGCATTGACGCGGCTTCTGGCCGAGCGCGAATGGCTGCTGTTGGACGGTGCCACGGGGACCAACCTCTTCGCCGCTGGCCTGATGTCGGGTGAGGCGCCGGAGCTCTGGAATGTCGACGCGCCCGATAAGATCCGTGCGCTGCACAATGGGTTCATCGAAGCCGGTTCGGACCTGATCCTGACCAATTCCTTCGGTGGCTCGCGCTATCGCCTAAAGCTGCACGAGGCGCAGAAACGGGTGCACGAGCTGAACAAGGCCGCGGCCGAAATCGCGCGGGAATGCGCCGATGCGGCCGGGCGGGCGGTGATCGTCGCTGGGTCGGTCGGCCCGACGGGCGAGATCCTCGAGCCGGTCGGCGCGCTGAGCCACGCGGATGCGGTCGATGCGTTCTCGGAACAGATCGCGGCCTTGATGGAGGGCGGCGCGGATGTGATCTGGGCCGAGACGATTTCCTCGGTCGAGGAGTTCAATGCGGTGGCCGAGGCGGCGGCGGCGCATGACGCGCCACTTTGCTCGACGCTGAGCTTCGACACGGCGGGACGCACGATGATGGGCGTTACCAGTCATGACTTTGCCGCCCTGGCGAGCGGGATGGCGCGCGCGCCATTGGCCTTCGGTGCCAATTGCGGCACCGGCGCGCCGGATCTGCTGCGCACGGTGATGGGTATCACCGAAGCCGCGCCCGAAGCGGTGGTAATCGCGAAGGCGAATGCGGGGATACCGTCCTACGTGGACGGCCACATTCACTATGATGGCACGCCCGAACTGATGGCCGATTACGCCTGCCTTGCCCGCGATGCCGGGGCCCGGCTGATCGGTGGCTGCTGCGGTTCGCTGCCGGCACATATCGCGGCGATGCGCGCGGCGCTGGAAGCCACCCCGCGTGGGGCGCGACCCGGTTTGGACGAGATCCGGTCCCGGATCGGCGAGTTCACGTCGGCCGGTGACGGCACTGGCGAGGGCGCCGCCACCGAGGGCCGCCGAGCACGCCGCGGCCGCCGCCGGGCGTGATTTTTCCAGTCTTGCGGTCGGTTTGCGACCTGTGGATGACGATTTTAACGGATCGGCGGGATAAAATCTGACCCAGTATCGCCAAACGTTCACGCGCGATTCATCGCCAGCGCGCATGTAAGGAACAGACGAATATGGCCGACGAACAAGACGATATCGTCCTCAGCGAACTCGACGATGATGAACTCGTGCTGCAGATGCACGACGATCTGTATGACGGTTTGCGCGAGGAGATCGAGGAGGGTGTCAACATCCTGCTCGGGCGCGGCTGGCAACCCTATGACGTGCTGACCAAGGCGTTGGTCGAGGGCATGCGCATCGTCGGTATCGACTTCCGCGACGGCATTCTGTTCGTGCCCGAGGTGCTGCTGGCCGCCAACGCCATGAAAGCGGGCATGGCGATCCTGAAGCCTCTGCTGGCCGAGACCGGCGCGCCGCAACTTGGGAAGATGGTGATCGGCACGGTCAAAGGCGACATCCACGACATCGGCAAGAATTTGGTCTCGATGATGATGGAGGGCGCCGGGTTCGACGTGATTGATCTGGGCATCAACAACCCGGTCGAGAACTATCTGGAAGCGATCAACAACGAGCAGCCGGACATTCTGGGCATGTCGGCGCTGCTGACCACGACCATGCCATACATGAAGGTTGTGATCGATGCGCTGAAGGAAAAGGGCATCCGTGACGACTATGTCGTTCTGGTCGGCGGCGCTCCCTTGAACGAGGAGTTCGGCAAGGCGATCGGTGCGGATGCATATTGCCGCGACGCCGCCGTGGCGGTCGAGACCGCCAAGAGCTACATGGACCGCAAGCACAACAAGCTGGCCGCCGGCGCCTGAGGCGGCAGCTATGCTTCCCAACGACGAGACGCTGACCGAGACCGGGTTCAGCACTCGTTCGGACGTTGCTCCGAGTCGCGTCATGCTGCTGGCTTGCGGGGCACTGGCACGCGAGATTCTGGCGGTGATCCAGTTGAACGGGTGGGAGCACCTGGAATTGGCCTGCCTTCCCGCCAAGCTCCACAACGATCCGGAGAAGATCCCCGGCGCGGTGCGGGCCAAGGTGCGCGAGGCGCGTGCCAAGGGCTATGCCAAGGTCTTCGTCGTCTATGCGGATTGCGGTACCGGCGGATTGCTCGATCGTGTCTGCGAGGAGGAGGGGGTCGAGCGGATCGAGGGCCCGCACTGCTACAGCTTCTTTGACGGCAACGACGCATTTGCCGAGCGCGAGGAAGCCGGCGAGATCACCGCCTTCTACCTGACGGACTTTCTGGCGCGCCAGTTCGATACGCTGATCTGGAAGGGTTTCGGCTTGGACCGCCATCTGGACATTCTGCCGATGATGTTCGGGAACTACGAGAAGGTCATCTATCTGGCTCAGACCGATGACCCGGCGCTTGAGGCCAAAGCCCGCGCTGCAGCGAAACGCCTGGGGCTCGCCTTCGAAATGCGGCGCACGGGGTATGGGGATCTGACCGGGTTCCTGGCGAACGCGGCACGTGCCTGAAGCCGCAGCGCCTGCCCGAAAGCCAACGTCCCGGGCTTGACCGGGACCTCGCGAAGCGTTCGAGAGCTGCGATGCCCCGGCTTAAGGCCGGGGCATCGGGTTCCATTTCGGTTTAGGCGGCCGCTTACGTGTCGTCGCTCTTGATCACGCGCAGGCGCGGGCGCTTGCCGTCTGGGCGGTCGCCGTTTAGCCCGCCATCGATGGCGGTGAGGCCCGATGGGCCGCTCTCGAAGGCGCTCTGACCTTCGGCGAAGCCCGGCAGGGCCTGGGTGTCACCCGCCTCGCCCTGGGTAACGCCGACCGGCTGGATCGACATTTCCTCGATGGTGAAGCGCATCGCTGTCTCGCCATCGTGCTGGGGTACGCGGCCGCTGATCGGGTGCAGGCAGCCGAGCAGGCGCTGCACGTTGCCGAAATTGTCACGCAGGGGCAGCAGCAGGATTTCCCAGACGCTCTCGCCGTCCGGCGCGGTCAGCCGGGCATAGCCGACGCCGGGCTCGGCCAGGGTCTCGCTGATCAGGGCGACGAAGCTCTCGCGGGCACGGCCTTCCATGATCGAGCGGGCGCTCATGCCGCGCAGGTCGTAGCCGAAGGCATCCATATGTGCTGTGCCGGCCAGCCGGAACCGGATATTTCCTTGGCCCAGATCCTCGAGCACGAAGAGATGGCGCGCGTCGCCTGCCATGTCGCGCGGATCGACCTCGGCGCGATAGGGGCAGGGCCGCCCGGCGCGAAGCCGCTCCCAGTAATCGTACAGCGCGCGGATCTCGGCGTGGATCATCTCGTCGCCCCTGTCGGCGTCGCGGTCGGAACCCCGGTCAGAAGCTGGACGGACCGCCCGAAAGCTCGCCAGATGCTCCACATTGTCAAAGCCGCCATTCCCATCATGACCACGCATATCTTATACCCTTCATTTACCAGTACCGTGGGATGGCCGCCATGGCCGTGCCCGTCGCACGATACGCAGCAAGAAGCGTGCCAAGGGTCGGATTGCTATAGGTAACGCGGTCGGTCGGTTGACGGTTCCACCGCCTCGACTATGGTGCGCCGAGCATCAGATTTCCCGGGGAGCCCGCGCCGCCGATGACCGCCCAGACCGCCGACCGCCGCGGGATCATGTTCGTGCTTTCCTCGCCTTCCGGCGCAGGCAAGACCACCCTGGCACGGAGGTTGCTGAAGCGCGATGCGGCCTTCACGTTGTCGGTCTCGGCCACCACCCGGCCTCCGCGGCCCAAGGAAATCAACGGTCGTGACTATTTTTTTGTTTCCGTAGAAGAATTTAACCGGATGGTCGCCGAACGTGACCTGCTGGAACACGCCCATGTGTTCGGGCACGATTACGGCAGTCCGCGTGCCCCGGTCGAAGCGGCGATCCGGGATGGCCGCGACGTGCTTTTCGATGTCGACTGGCAGGGGGCGCAGCAGCTCCGCAATTCCGACCTCGGGGCGCTCGTGACAACGGTCTTTCTGCTTCCCCCGTCCATCGCGGCGCTGGAGGCGCGATTGATGACGCGCGCTCAGGATAAACCGGACGTCATCGAGGGGCGCATGGCCAAGGCCCGAAGCGAGATCAGCCACTGGGCGGAGTACGATTATGTCCTGATAAATGACAATCTGGACGCCTGCTATTCCCAAATCGAAACAATTGTCTCAACCGAGCGGCTTCGGCGGGACCGCCAGAAATGGCTGCAGCCCCACGTGGACAGCCTAAACCGTGAATTCGAGGAGCGTAGTTGATGAGCCTCTACGCGCTGGATGGAATCGCACCCAAATTGCCTGCGGATGGCGATGTTTATATCGCGCCTGGGGCCCAGGTGATTGGCAACGTTCATCTGGCCACCGAGGTCAGCATTTGGTTCAACGCGGTTCTGAGGGGAGACAACGAGCCCATTGTCATTGGGCAGGGCTCGAACGTGCAGGACGGCGCGGTTTTCCACACAGATCCCGGGTTTCCGATGACCATCGGCGAGGACGTGACCGTGGGGCACAAGGCAATTCTGCATGGCTGCACCATTGGTGACGGCTCGTTGATTGGGATGGGTGCGGTCGTTCTCAACGGGGCCAAGATCGGCAACGGGTGCCTGATTGGCGCCAACGCGCTGGTGACCGAGGGCAAGGAGATCCCCGACGGCTCGATGGCGGTGGGCCAGCCAGCGAAGGTGCTGCGCCCGGTCGACGACAGGCTGGCGGCCGAGCTTAGGCGCGCGGCCGAGGTCTATCAGCGCCGCCTGGCGCAGTATCGTGACGGGCTGGAGCCGATCTGAGCCTGCTGGTCAGACCGGCGCCGCCTCAAGCGTGAGTGCGGTTTCGCTCACATCCAGACGCACCTGTGCACCGGCGTGGCGGGCCACTGGAACCATCAAAGCGAATTCAACCTGGCGAGAGGGTAGGTCAGCATCCAAATCGCCGGCCAGATAGCGGCGCTGTTCGTTTGTCAGCCTGATCTGCGGCCCAGTGGCACGCACGACCATCGACAGATCGCGTTTTGATCCCGGAATCATAGCGAGCACACCGCCCCGGCCGAGCGCCGCGCGGGCGGTGAGCAGCATCAATGCCGCCAGGCGGGCCGCTGGGACCGAAATCTCTCCGTTCTCGGCCGGTTCCCACTCGAGTGAAACCCGCGGGCTGGTCAAGACCTGCTCGACCCGGCTGTGCAGTTCGCGATGGGACATGCGCGCCTCGGCGTCGCCGGTCGATCCGAAAGCGAGGCGGTGGAATTTCAGGATCGCGGCCGCACGGCGCGCGCTTTGCGCGACCAGCGCCAATTCGTCTGCCGCTGTGCCGGGCTCTAATTCGCTGATCAGGTCCGCCCCGTTTACCAGGGCGCCGATGGGGCTGGCCAAGTCGTGGCAGATCCGCGCGCTGACCAGCCCGGTCAGATCCAGATCCTTCATCGTCGGTCTCCACGCGATGTCGTTGCTGTCATTCTCGCGGATAAGTAGGATATTAGCCATGTCGCACGGATTCCTTGAAGTGGGCGCAATTGTGCGCCATGCGCACCGGCCCGAATGGGGGCAGGGGCAGGTTCAATCGATCATCGGTGCACGGATCACGGTCAATTTCGAACATTCTGGCAAGGTCGTGCTTCATGGTGAAGACATCCCTCTCGAGCTGATTACGCTGGATGATCTTTGATCCTCGGGCCCCACGGCGCGCGCGCCAAGGGCGCGTGCTGGAGGGCTCGGATATCTGGATCTTCATCCGCAAATGCAGGCCGGTTCGTCGAGCTTTCCGCCACTATAGGCCATAGTTGCGGAGGTTGCGTTAACAGCCCTTTAGCCATAGTGTCCGCGGACTGACCAGCCAACCGCGAGAGTCAGATCCAAGGGGAGGGACAGGGGCGGTCGCATGCGCATCGACGCCGGCCGGTTCACGGTCAGACTGGCAGAGACCGATGAAGATGTCGCCGCCGCCCAGCGCCTGCGGTATCGCGTATTTGTCGAGGAGATGGGCGCGACTGCAAGCCCCAGAAACCGCGCCGCGCGGCGCGAGCGAGATCGGTTCGACCCCTATTTCGAGCATTTGCTGCTGATCGACAACGAGTCCGACGACCCGGATGTCGAGCACGGTGTGGTCGGTGTTTACCGGTTGTTGACCGGCACCCGCGCGAAGGCCGGGATCGGCTTCTACGGGGCCGGCGAATACGACCTGTCGCTACTGGTGTCGTTTCCCCGCGAGACGCTGGAACTGGGCCGGTCATGCGTCGATGCAAAGCATCGAGGCGGGGCGGGGATGCACCTGCTTTGGGCTGGACTGGGCCAATATGTCAGCGAGCACAAGATCGGGATACTGTTCGGCGTCGCCAGTTTCCACGGCAACGACCCGGCGCCGTTCGCTCAGGCGTTGAGCTACTTGTACTATAATCACCTGGCCCCGCCCGACCTGCGCGTCACCGCGACCGCCGAGAGCCGGGCGCGGATGGATCTTCTGGCGCCGGACGAGGTCGATAGGGTCGAGGCGCTGCGCCAGATTCCGGCCCTGATCAAGGCATACTTGAGAGTCGGCGGTTTTGTGGGCGAGGGGGCCTATATCGACCGCGAATTCAACACGGTCGATGTCTGCTTGCTGATGGACACGTCGCGCATGGTCGAGCGCTACCAGAAGTTCTACCTGCGTCAGCGCGGCGGAGCGGTTGACCGCATTCTGGGCTAGGGATGAATACCTGGAACGCGGAAGGCCCACCGGTTCTGCCGCCCGCCACGCTCGCGGGCCGTATGATCGGTGTCCTGCGTTTGGGGACGTTTATGCTATTGACCGTCATCTGCCTTGGTATATTCGTCACCGGCCGGTATCTGAGGCCGCTGCTTGGACGTTGGGTCACCTATCATTTTCTGACCGCCCGGCTTTGGTCGCGAGCGGGGCTTTGGTTTCTTGGGCTTAGGCATGTGGTGCGCGGCACGCCGATATCTGGCGGGGCGCTGGTGGCGAACCATTGTTCCTGGGCCGATATTCTGACCCTGCGCGCGGTGCGCTTGATGTATTTCGTCTCGAAGGCCGAGGTGCGCGACTGGCCGGGTGTCGGATTGATCACGATCGTTACTGGCACGATCTTTATCGAGCGCCGCCGCACCCAGGCAAAGCAGCAGGAGCAGATCCTGCGCGAGCGGATGGGGGCCGATCAGGTGCTCACCTTTTTCCCCGAGGGCACCTCGTCCGACGGGTTGCGGGTGCTGCCGTTCAAAAGCTCGCTGTTTTCGGCATTCTTCCTCGATCATCACGGAGCCGATCTGGCGATCCAGCCGGTGACGATCCGCTATGCGCCCGCGCCCGGATCGGGCCTGCCCGCAAATCTCTACGGATGGTGGGGTGATATGGGTCTGGGCGGCCATGTTTTGGCCGTCATGTCCCGATCCTTTGGCGGCACGGCGGAAATCACCTTCCACTCGCCGGTAAAAGCAGCCGATTTTTCTGACCGCAAGGCGCTGGCCACCCATTGCGAAACCGTGGTGCGCGGCGGCCTCATCGCCGGTGAAAACACCGGTCCCGAACTCTCCTCAAGGCTGGACAATGGGGCTGATTCCGTTTAAGGAATATTAAGCAAACCATTGTAAATAAACAAAAAAACAACCTGGAGTAGTTCGATGACCAAGAGAGAACGCGCTGCGGTTGTGGCCCGGCTCGATCGCCGTGTCGCCCTGGCGAGGCTGGGGTTAGGCGCGACCGCGATCTATCTGGTTCCCGATATCCTGACGCTGAGCGAATCCCGCGCCGCTTCCGGCTCGGGTGGCGGCGGCGGTGGTGAAGGCGGCGAAGGCGGCGAAGGCGGGTCTGGTGGGTCTGGCGGCTCGGGCGGTTCGGGCGGCTCCGGCGGGTCCGGTGCGGATGCCGGTGCCGAAGGCAGCGGCGGCTCGGCCAGCGGTGTCGACGGCGCCGAGACCGCCAGCGCATCGTCCAGCGACGGGGCCAGCACCGATGAAAGCGACCTTGCCGGCGCGAGCGCCAGCGATGGTGCCAGCGCGGGGACCGAGGGCGATTTGGCCGGCGCCAGCGCCAGCGATGGTGCGAGCGACGGCGTGGATGCGCCCGCTGGATTGGGCCGCGAGGCACCGAGTTGATCGACAACTAGGCGATGCGCCGTCTCAGCGGCGCATCGCGCGTCCGGCTGCAATGCTACGTTCAGGATGACATGTCTATGTTGCCGGGCATGACCCAGCCTCAAACCTTCACCGCTCCGGGTTTGGACCCCTGCGTCGCCATCATGGACGATGGCGCGTTGTTCAGTACGCTCGACGAGGTGATGCTGGGCTGGCGGCTCGAGCCCGCGGGCGACGGAACCGAGCCTGACATCCACATCGAGCGCGGAAGCCTGGGTTGGACCTGTTCGGGAGAAACTTACGAAAAGCCGCTGCGCTTTCGCGATCCGGTCTCGACCGCCTGCAGCCTGATCGCGAGCCTCTACAAGGCACACACCCTCGCGGGTCGGGACGGGCTGTGTCTACACGCGGCCGGGGTGCGCATGGGTCAGGGCTTGGTGCTGCTGACGGGGCACTACCGGGCGGGCAAGACCGTGGTCGCCACCGCCTGCGCCGCGGCTGGGCTGCAGGTCTTCTCGGACGACATCATTCCGATGACCGCGGATGGGCGCACCGCCTTCGCGCCTGGCTTGGCGATCCGTCTGCGCTTGCCGCTGCCCGAGACGCTTGCGCCCGTGACCCGCGATTTCATCGAACGCCACCGCGTCGCGTCCAGCGAGCGATATGCCTATATCCGGCCACCATCAGACCGGTTGGCGCGAAAAGGCGCCGAAGCGCCGGTCACCGCCATCGTCAGCCTGAACCGAACCGAGACCGGCCCTGCCACGCTGACCCGGATCGGCGGTGGTGATGCGCTGAGCGAGACCATCCGGCGCAATTTCGCCCGCGAGATCTCGGCGGCGCGGATCCTCGACGCGCTCGACGGGGTGATCGGGCGCGCGGTCTGCCTGCGGCTCGACTTTACTCGGGCCGAGGATGCCGTTGCGACAATGCGCGAGGCCGCGGAGTCCTGCTTTGCCGGCTTGACCGAGGCTGTGGAGGCGCAGCCGGCATCGGATCAAGAGCGGCAATGCTCGCCGCTGGCTCCGCATAAGAGGATTGCCCGGGTCTCTGGCGTCGAGGGGCGCGAGCGTGACGGCCAGGCCTTTCTGACCGACGCCCACGAGATGGTGATCTTCAATCTGAACGAAACCGCTGCCGCCTTCTGGCGGCTGATCGCCGAGCCGGCCAGCTTTGACGAGGTGGTCGCGCTGTTCGCCGCGGGCTTCCCCGAGCGATCTCGTGCTGCCATCGCCGTGGATCTGTCGCATCTGGCGAGGCGTTTGGCCAAGCGCGGGTTGGTTCGGATCGACTGAACAACGGCGGCATCCCGCCACCCACTTGCCAGCCTACCGGGCAGCAATGCTATCCTGCTTGCACGCGAAAAGATCGATAAGTTCGAGGCAGTCCTCCGATGAATGATGACACCCAGTCCTGGCGCCCAACCGCGCTCGGGCGCATTGATCCTGAGATAAGCCTCGATACGTCGCCCCCGCCAACGACGGATACGATGGATGCGCTGGCCACCTGGCTGCGCGATCACCGTGTCGAGGAGGTGGAATGCGTCACCCCGGACTTCGCTGGGATTGGGCGCGGCAAGGTGATGCCAGCCGTCAAGTTCACGCGCGCGGTGCCGACCTATCTGCCAACCTCGCTGTTCTTCCTGACAATCACGGGCGAATATCCGGATTTGGACGATCTCTCGGGCTATGACACCGATGCCGACCTTGCGCTGCGGCCTGACTTGGAGACGACCCGCGCGGTGCCGTGGGCCAGCGACCGGTCGGTTCAAGTGATCCACGACGTGCTGGACCGCGAGGGCAACCTGGTCGAGTTTGCCCCGCGCTCGGTACTGCGCCGGGTGTTGGATCACTATGCCGCGAAGGGCTGGCGCCCGATCGTCGCGCCCGAACTGGAATTCTACCTGACCAAACCGAATACCGACCCAGACTATCCACTCGAGCCTCCGGTTGGCCGGTCCGGGCGGACCGCGCAAAAGGCGCAGGCCTATTCGATCGCCGCAGTCGATGAATACGACTCGGTGATCGAGCATATCTACGATTACGCGACCGCGTTGGGGTTGGATATCGACACGATCATCCAGGAGGCCGGTGCCGCGCAGCTGGAGATCAACCTCAATCACGGCGATCCGTTGGACCTTGCCGATCAGGTGTTCCTGTTTAAGCGTCTGATCCGCGAGGCGGCTTTGCGCAGCGGCTGCTACGCCACGTTCATGGCCAAGCCGATGGAAAACCAGCCGGGCAGTGCCATGCATATCCATCAAAGCGTGGTCACAAGGGATGGGGGCGAGAGTGTCTTTTCAGACGCGGACGGCGCGCCCTCGGAGGCCTTCCACCATTTCATTGGCGGCCAGCAGACCTATCTGCGCTCCGCCGCCTGCCTGATGGCGCCGTATGTGAATTCCTACCGGCGCTTGGTGCCAAACCTGACCGCGCCGATCAACCTAGACTGGGGGCGCGACAACCGCACGACGGGCCTGCGCGTGCCGATCTCCGAGCCGCAGGCGCGGCGCGTCGAGAACCGCGTCGTCGGGGCCGATGCCAATCCCTATCTGGCGATCGCCGCTTCCCTGGCCGCGGGCTATCTGGGCATGATCGAACAGGTCGAGCCGCGTGCCGAGGTCAGCGATGATTCCTATAACCGCCCGCGCGAACTGCCCTATGGCCTGTTGGAAGCGGTGGAGGAATTCAAGGCCTGCGCGCCCCTGTGTGAGGTGCTGGGAAAAGGGTTCTCGGGCCTCTACGCCGCGGTCAAGCAGCACGAGTTCGAGGAGTTCATGCGGGTGATCAGCCCGTGGGAGCGGGAATATCTACTGTTGAATGTGTGAGGCGCTTACCTAGCGCGCTGGGTGCGGGTAGCACCCCCTCCCTAACCCTCCCCCCAGCGGGGGGAGGGGAATACGTCGCGCTCGGGTGGAGTTGCGGGAATCTATTCCACCCCGCTCAGATCGAAATTCACGCCGGGAAAATACTTCTCCAGCCGCACATCCGCGGTGCGGGCGTGGCCTTCCATACCTTCCAGACGAGAAATCCGCGCGCAGGCCGGCGCGATCTCGCGGTTGGCCTCGCGCGTCATGCGCTGCCAGGTGACGGTCTTTATGTATTTCGCGACGGAGAGCCCGCCCGTGTAATTGGCTGACCGTTTGGTTGGCAGGACGTGGTTCGGCCCCGAGCATTTGTCGCCGAACGCCACTGTCGTTTCCTCGCCCAGGAACAGTGAGCCGTAGTTGGTGAGGTTCGCCAGCCACCAGTCGAGGTCTGCCGCCTGCACCTGCAGATGCTCGGAGGAATACTCGTCCGAAACCTTCGCGGCTTCCTCGCGCGTGTCAGCCAAGATGATTTCGCCATAGGCCGCCCATGCGTCACGGGCCGAGGACTGGTTCGGCTCGGGCAGGGTCTCGATGATGTCGGGAACCAGGCGCGCCAGCTCTTCCGCCAGCGCGCGGTCGAGCGAGATCAGCCAGACCGGCGAGTTGTAGCCATGCTCGGCCTGGCCAACCAAGTCCCACGCCACGATGTGCGGGTCGGCGGTGGCGTCGGCGATCACCATCGACTCGGTCGGACCCGCGAACATGTCGATGCCGACCCGGCCGAAGAGAATACGCTTTGCCTCGGCCACGAACTGGTTGCCGGGGCCGACCAGGATATCCGCCTTTGGGCAGCCGAAGAGGCCGAAGGCCATGGCCGCCACCCCTTGCACTCCGCCCAGGCTGAGGATCCGGTCGGCCCCGCAGAGGTCGAGCGTGTAAAGGATCGCCGGCGGCACGCCGATATCTGGCTTCGGCGGCGAACAGGCGGCGATGTGCTCGACCCCGGCAACCTTGGCGGTGGTGACCGTCATGATCGCTGAGGCGATATGCGAATAGCGCCCGCCCGGTACATAAGCCCCGGCCGCGTTGACCGGGATGTGCCGGTGCCCGGCGACCAGGCCTGGAATGATCTCGACCTCTGTGTCCAGCATCGCCGCCTTCTGCGCCTCGGCGAAGCGGCGCACGTTGTCATGGGCAAACCGGATGTCATCGCGCAGGCGCTGGGGCACCTGATCGGCGGCGGCGGCGATCTGGTCGGCGGGGGCAACAATCTCGCCCTCCCACTGGTCGAACTTGGCGGCATAGGCCCGCGCCGTGTCGTCGCCGCCGGCCTCGATCTCGTCGAGTATGCCCTGCACGGTAGCGCGCACATCCGCCTCGCCAGTGGCGGCGGTCTTTTCGGCCTTCTTGAGGTAAGTGATCGCCATCAGGCACGCATCCTTTTGTTTTGGGGGTCGTAGAGGCAATCATCGGTCACCCGGGCAGTCGCGCGCTGGTCAACGACGTCGATGCCGAGCCCGGTGCCGATAGCACCATAAGCGGGGTCAATGAACCCCATTGCCAGGTTTTTCGCGACCCGGTGGCCGTATGCCGCCGACGTGACGGTGCCCACGACGTGGCCGCCGTTGTAGAGGCTGCCGCCCGGATGGGCGGGGCCGGTCGCGTTGTCGATCTCGAGCGTTACAAAGGTGCGGCGCAACGCCTGGCCCGCCTTGGCGTCCAATGCCGCGCGGCCTGGGAAGTCGTGGTCCATGCGCAGGAAACGCCCGAGATTTGACTCCAGCGGGTCAAATTCGGAGATCAGGTCCGCCTTCCAGTGGCGGTAACCCTTCTCGATCCGCATTGACTCGGTGGCGTAAAGGCCGAAATGGCCCATGCCGAGACCGGCGCCCGCTTGCTCGATTTCCGCGTGGACTCTGGCCAGATCCTCGTTGGCCACGTGCATTTCCCAGGCCAATTCGCCCGAGAAGCTTACGGACATCGCGGTGATATCCGCCCCGGCGATCCGGCAGGGACGGGTGCTGAGCCAGGGGAAGCCCTCGCTGGACCAATCGGTGTCCGGACAGGCCAGTGACAGGATCGCGCGCGATCGCGGTCCGGCAACGACAAGGATGGTGTGGGTGTTGGTGAGCTTTGTCAGATTGACGCTGGCGGGCTTGGTCCGCATTAGCCAATCCCAGTCGTGGTGCTCGGCGGCCGCGGCCGAGCCCCACCAGAAATGATCGTCCCCCAATTTCGCGAGCGTTGCCTCGCCCAGTACGTTTCCCTTATCGGTCAGGAAATAGCCAAGGCCCACTTTGCCGGTGCGCGCGGGGGTCCGCCCGCAAAAAAGCCCGGCGAGCCATTCGGCGGCGCCTGGGCCTTCGATGCGATAGCGGTTGAACCCCGAGACCTCCATCAGGCCGGCGCGTTCCTTGACCGTGCGCACCTCGGCGGCCACGGCCTGATGGGTTGGCGTGAAGCGGAACGAGGGCTCGTCGACGAAATCCGGATCGGGCTTGAAAAACAGGGCCCGCTCCCAGCCATTGACGACGCCGAATTCGGCGCCTTGATCTTTCAGCGTCTCGTAAAGCGGCGTTAGCCGTGCAGGCCGGCCGGCTGGGCGGTGCTCGTGGGGCAGATGGAAGCGAAACTCGTTCTGATAGTCCTCGACCGCCTTCTTGGCGGTGTAGCTCACGTCCGCGTAGTCCGAGAACCGGCGCGGGTCCAAGGCCCAGGTGTCGTAGCAGGCCTCGCCGTGGACCATCTCTTGGGCCAGAAGCCAGCCATGCCCGCCGCCCTCGCCGACGCCGGCTCGCAGCCCGGTGATGCACCAGGCATTGCGCTTACCCGGGATGCGCCCGACCAGGGGAACCCCGTCCGGCGTGTAGGTGATCGGCCCGTTGACGATGGTGTGGATGCCGGTCTCCGTCAGGCAGGGCAGGCGGCGGAAGACCCCCTCCAGCACATCCAACACCCGGTCCGGGTCATCTGGGCAGAGCGCGTTGGTGAAGTTCGGGTCGATCCCGTCCACCCCCCAGGTCTTGCAGCCCTGCTCGTAGAAGCCGACCAGCAGGCCGGTTTTCTCCTGCCGCGAGTAGAAGTCATCGGTCGGGCAGCGGATCAGGGGCACGCGGAAATCCAGCGCCTCGATCTCCGGGATCGGCTCGGTCAGGAAATACTGGTGTTCCATCGAGGCGACGGGCAGGACCACACCCATCATCGCCGCGATCTCATTGCAGCGATAGCCGCCTGCATTGACCACATGCTCGCAAGTGATCGTCCCCGCCGACGTCTCGACCACCCATTCGCCGTCGGCATTCTGGCCAAGGCCGGTGACCGGTGTATTCCGGTGCACCTCGGCTCCCGCCTTGCGCGCGCGCCGGGCCAGCGCCTGGCATAGCTGCGCCGGATCGATATCCCCGTCCAGCGGGTCCCACAGGGCGCCCAGCAGGTTCTCGGTGGTGATCAGCGGGTGGCGGCGCTTGCATTCCGCTGGGTCGAGCAATTCGA
>Ga0224508_10000821_pt1 | contig 28934 bp, 21 predicted proteins | sample SF_Jan12_sed_USG_4_FD_170157 | JGI IMG/M metagenome (GOLD analysis project Ga0224508, IMG submission 170157) | Sediment microbial communities from San Francisco Bay, California, United States - SF_Jan12_sed_USGS_21 | ecosystem: Environmental > Aquatic > Marine > Sediment | place: USA...
CGAGATCTTTGTAGGTACGCCCTTAGGCGTACACAGAGTCGTTCCGAGGTCTTTGTAGGTAAGCGCTTAGGCGTACATAGAGCCTACCGATCGGGCGAAGTTAGTGGGACAACAGTGAATTCGAGTATTTTTTATGTTCGTATCTACTGGGGCGCGCTCGCAGCTTATGCGCACCGCCATGAACCATCTTTTATTTGTAGCTTTTGTTAGAAATTATGAATGAACAGCAAAACGCCAGCGCACTTGCCGATATTACTGTGATTGATCTCACTCGCGTATTGGGCGGGCCGTACTGCACCCAGATATTTGGCGATCACGGAGCGAATATTATAAAAGTCGAACCGCCCCAGGGGGATGAAACGCGAGACTGGGGCCCACCGTTTCAAGATGGGGACGCGTCATATTACACCGGCGTAAACCGAAACAAACGATCTATCGGTTTGGATCTGTCGGGTGATCGAGGTCGCGATGTGTTGTTGCGTCTACTACAAGGCGCAGATGTGCTGATCGAAAACTATAAACCCGGGACAATGGAGAAATGGGGACTTGGCTATGAGGAGAATCTAAAACAACTATTTCCCACGCTGGTGCATTGTCGCATCAGCGGTTTTGGTAGTGACGGGCCTTTGGGCGGATACCCCGGCTACGATGCGGTGGTGCAAGGTATGGTCGGGATGTTCAGTGTTAACGGAACTGAAGCGTCAGGCCCGACTCGCATGGGAGTACCACTGGTGGATCTCGGAACCGGTCTCTATGCTGCTCTCGGGATCTTGATGGCGCTGCACGAACGTACGAGGTCTGGACTAGGGCAGTATATTGATATGACGCTGTATGATGCAGGAATTGCATTGATGCATCCGCATATCCCGAATTATTACTTGTCCGGGAAACTCCCGCGGCTTACCGGGAACGCTCATCCCAACATCGGACTTTATGACAAGTATTCGACCAAGACAGGTGATATTTTTCTCGCTATTGGCAATGATCGAGCCTTTCGTCGGCTGTGCACGGAGCTCGGTCATCCCGAGCTCGTTGACGATCCGCGGTTTCTAGGCAATGCCGATCGTGTCAACAATCGCAGCGAACTCACGGAGGTTATCAATGCGTTACTGTCCAATGTCGACGGCGAGGCACTGTGTGAACGCTTGCTGGAGATCGGTGTGCCTGCCGGCCCTGTACTTAATGTAGAACAAGTGATGCAACACCCTCATACAAAGCACCGAGGCATGGCTGTGGAACTTGAGGGTTATCGAGGTTGGGGTGACCCTATCAAAATGTCACGCACTCCTGGAAGTATTCGACGTAAGCCGCCGAAATTCAGCGACCATGCTCGTGAAGTGCTCAATGAGTTTGGTTTTAGTGAAGACGAGGTCCAAGAGCTCGTGGCAAATAAAGTATTGGTTGAGACGCGCAGACGATAAATGTCGGAGAACGTTAGTTGACAGGTCCGCGGAATTAGTTTGTTAGGTAGTATCTCTGATACTACATTCGATTCATAAAATCGACCCCGACATTTTTGCATTCAGTGAGCGAAGAGAAGGAGCAAGCAGGCCCAGGGGTTATCGGCGGACCATCATTTCAAACCTGGCGCTGGGTCAAGATTGCCCTGGGACCTGCGCTTTTCCTATTAGTAGAGCTACTGTTCCGCCCAGATCCGGGAACAGTCGATCACCCCGAGCTGGTACGGCACGCGTTAGGTGCGACCCTATGGATTGCTGCGTGGTGGTTTACCGAGGCACTGCCGATCCCAGCGACGTCGCTGCTGCCGATCATTCTATTTCCGCTGCTGGGGCTCGCCACTACTAAAGAAGTGGCCCGCGAGTACGGCCACGACATCATCTTCCTATTCCTGGGTGGATTCCTGCTGGCCATTGCGATGGAGCGCACCGGCCTGCAAGAACGTATCGCCATCCGCATCATCCGAATCGTCGGGCAGGGGCGACGCACGTTGGTGCTTGGCTTCATGGTCGCGACCGCGGTTCTGAGTATGTGGATCTCCAACACGGCCACAACGGTAATGTTGTTGCCGGTGGCCTTGGCGATGCTCGCGACGCAAGAACGCGGTGTCGATGAGCCGGCTGCGAAGATTGACCAACCCTTTGCGGTGGCACTGCTGCTCGGAATTGCCTATGCCGCCAATATCGGTGGCTTGGGAACGCCGGTGGGATCACCTCCCAATCTGATCTTCCAGGATATCTATCACCAGAAGACTGGCCAGGAGGTATCGTTCCTGCAGTGGATGCTCTACGCTGTACCAGTGGTGCTGGTACTACTGCCGGCGACCTGGTGGATGCTGGTGCGCAGGCTTAGCCGTGGCACGGTTGGTGTACACGAGCTGCCGCGATTCGGTCCGATGAGCTGGGGGCAGTGGTGGGTGTTATCGGTCTTCAGTGTAACTGTCGCGTTGTGGATCAGTCGTGGCGATTTCGTAGAGCTACAGGGTTGGGGAGCACGACTGAGTGAGTACGGGCTCGAGCTTACGGACTCGAGCGTGGCGATCGCCGCCGCCATAGTCTTGTTCGTTGTACCTCGTTCGCGCGGAAACCGTGCAGCAATTCTCGACTGGAGCGTGGCGCCGCGCCTACCCTGGGGAGTGCTTCTGCTCATGGGAGCCGGCTTCGCCATCTCCATGGCTTTCGACCGCAGCGGATTGACTGTCTGGATCGGCGCGCAGCTGCAAGCACTCGGGGGTCTGCCTCTGCCCGAGAGCATAATTTTCTATGTGGTGCTGGGAGCGATAGTTGTGGTCTCGATCCTGATCACCGAGTTCGCCTCTAACACCGCGAGCGCCAGCATCCTGCTACCTATCATATTCGGCATTTCTGCCGCATTAGGACCCGAGCGTTTTCCTCCCGAAATCCTGATGGTCGCTTGCGCCGTCGCCTGCACCACTGGTTTCGCGGTGCCCGCCGGCACGCCGCCCAATGCCTTGGTCTTTGCGACCGAGCGTATCTCGATCGGGCGTTTTGTGCGGATCGGTCTGCTGATCGACCTGCTTGCCGTGCTGATTATTGTGGTGGTCATCGGTGGCCGTCAGTCGGTGTAGTGTAAGCTCGTATCAGCAAACACGCGGTCAATACCACACTATAGAGGATGGGCGCGTTCGTTCTTTAAGACTAGTCGTAGAATCTCTTACACAACTGACGCGCGATCTGCTTAGCGTTGTTCTCTAGAATCGCCCCATGACCTGGGATGATGCGCTCGAAGTCCCACTGCCATAACCGGTCGAGAGATGTCCTTAGGGCTTGTGGATCCTTTACCATGAGTTTCATTTTCAAGGGAGGTGCCAAGCAAATGCCTTTGAAGCCTATGGGTTCGAAAACAAACTTGGTCAGAAATTTTGCAAAGCCCTTTTGTTCGACATTAGTGTGGTTTTGGAAGTAATCGGTGACGAGTAACGATTTGCTTTCCTTATGTAGGAATACATACTCGTCGAAGAAGGGAACACCTTCCATATGGAGTTGGTCTAGATCGTTATCCCATGGCGGGGTGGTCAAATCTCGAAGGAGTGTAAACTCTTTCAATCTTGGCCGCTTCTTCGGGATACCTACTGCGACATAAACTGCTGCATCGGGGAAAGCCCTGCGCCAGGACTCCAATGAGATATTGTGGCCGTTACTTGCCCCGACTATATGTTTGACCGACCCCAGCGACTCGACAGATCGCTGCAAGTCCGGTGTAAGCGGTGTCGGTGTATGAATCCACAGACTACCATCCTTCAGCTTGGCCATGCTCATACGAATAGCTAGCTTCGCGCCAAGCATTTTCATGGAGTCTTCGTGCACCCACAGGTTGTCGGCAATCTCCCTCATGGGTTTGAATCCGTCGTTGACGAGTGTTTCAATGGCAGCCAGAACTTATGACAGGAGCAACCTGCTGAGTAGAACTACCGACACAAAAAAGCATCCCATCCCTGGGCTTAAGATAAGATTTAGTACGAACGCGCCACTTCTCCTTCGGTAAGGATGTCAAGAGCCATGCCGAATTGTTCAATCATCGGCTTAACCAATTCCTGAACCATTGGGGCCGCTGCCTCCGCAGCATCCTTACTGGTGTAGTTACTAATCAATAACCATTTGGCATCGCTGGTCTGGATCATGTGATGCCCGACATGCTTTTCGCTTGCTTTTATAGCGGGAGTAATGACTGAGTCATAGTGCGCCATTAGTGAATCGGTGTGTGTGGGATCACATGTGATCCAATAGACTTTCGAGTACATAACACTCTTCCTGTGGTGAATTTACTTGTTTGGCCATTCGGCGGGTACGTAATGAAGCGGCGGGCACCACGAACTAACCATACAGGGGGGACTCGATAGTTGTCACTGCTTCAATGAAGGATTCGGTCTAGGGTTATCCGCATATATTCTTAAGCAGGGGGACGCATGCACGCAGTCCAATGACGTTCATGACCTCGTCGGCATGACCATCGTTGGATTGTCTCCCTCTGGTAATCGTGTGGGCTCAGTGACTAGGCGGAAGCCGAATTGGGAAACAGCGTCGAATTAATAAGTGCCTGGATATGTACCTCTTTGTCGGCGCTCATGTTCTCGAATTGCAGACCCACCAATGTGCCTCGTCCCGACTCAGTGGAGACTCGCTGATCACGAACCACGCGGGCTTTCAGACGTAGTTCCGTGTCGTCCGGGGTGGGGATGACCACTCGCACCGAATCATTCACCGACGGTGCGTCTCGAGTGGCAAGCATCAAACAGCCACCTTGCGAAACGTCTTGCAAGATCCCCTGCAATTCTGCGTTATCGCCGTACCGTACCTCCATTCGGTATGCCACTCGAACATGCGCTCGCTGGCCGCCCCCGCCACGACCCAAGAGAATGACGAATATGCGGTCTAGCGCGGCCTGTTGATCGATGCTATGGGGTTTAAATCTGACGGCGAGGAGCAGATGCCCTTGGTCCTGCAGCTGCACCCGCGAGATCGTGCCTTCCATATTTAGTCGCTCCTTGTCTATGGATGGCAGGAGCAACTCGATGACATCTCCGCGAACACCGATATATTCCTTGATCACAAAACGGACACCACCCCTGGAGATCTCCTGCAGCTGCGCTGAAAACCATTGTAGGCTTCCATTGGGTTTGACCTCGATGTCGGCCGTCACCTGTATCCGTGGATGCACTCTGCGACTCTTAGCAATCGGGACACCGCGGCTGCCGCCGGTACTTTTATGCGTTGTTGGCACCATATTTGCCACCTCGTTGTGTAGAGAAGGCTCCTGACTGGTCCTGATCAGCCACATTCATACCATAAGTGTAGTATAGTCGTCTGTGACAAAAGTCACGTTCTGAGGGGGTAGCTTTGCGAGGGTTTAAACCCCATTAACTCCAAGGAAAAAAGGCGGGAGTCAGTTTTTATTAATCAGAACCTCGAACTGCAGCCGCTTTAGAAAAGTTGGGACTCTGGGTCCCTTTTCAACTGGAGAGGATCAACCAATAACAAGACTGGGACGCGCCTACAGACTCGAAGTGTCCTAGGCGCATCCCGAGTGTTATGGTGCAAGGAATTTACTCGCCGAATCTCCTTTTGAGAAAAATCTCCAGTTGCTGACGTTGATTGATGTCGAGGCAACCAACAAAGCGCGTCAGGTTATCGATCGTACCATTCGTTTGTTGCTCGAATTCAAAGATGCTCTCGCTAACCAAGGCACGCGCTTTAGACTCTTCAAACGTCGGTTCACGCAACAACCGTAGCCATTTCGACGTAAATTCCTTCCGTTTGCTGCGCCAAACACACCCGGCCCGCTTGAGCTCGGCAACGAGCAATTCGAACTGTTGCTGTTGATCATCATCGAGTTGTAACTGCGCGGCAAATCGAGTCAAAAACTTCTCCATGCGTCGCTCGCGATGTCGTTTGAACCAACGAAAGCGGGTGCCGCATTGGCGTGGTTCACCAGATGGTCTGCGATGCAGACCTCCTGGACAACGCCAGATCGTGCTTGCAGATGTCATGGCATTAATCTCCTATTTCCGTTGTCGTTATTGCCAACGATGCCCGTGCCCATCGAAACGCTGTTCCATCATTTCGCGCGCCTGTTCCTTCTGCTCCGGGGTCAAGCTGTCGGTGAAGGCAGCAATGGCGCCGATAATGATTGGTACACGTTGTGTCATGGAGTCAACTTTACTATTGAAAAGCTCAAGCGCAGCTTGCTGATCGAGTACCGGTGCACTAAACAAATCTTGGACTTGCTCCATGCTTTCCTTTCGATTGCTTACCGATTCCCGCCGCATCCGGCGCATTTCATTCAGCAAGTTATCGAGCTTGACATCTTGGTCTGCTGTGAGATCTAGGCGTTCACTCACCCGCTCTATCATGTATGCCTTGTGGTGGCCGTAACCGAAACCACCCTCGTGTTGGGAATGGGCGAACGCTGCAGCGCCACCGACAACACTAAGACCGACTACAGTACCGACTATGATTTTGGTCGATTTTTTCATGGATCAATCTCCTTCAAGTTGATTAACAATTCGAGGCTCATGCTAAGCATCAGGTGGCGTCGAATCTTTTCGCAGAGGTAACGGTTTGTATCAATTTGTAACGGGTTTGCGATGAGGCCTTGAACAGGTCTACGAGAACTAACGTGACTGAGCACTTAAATCGGGAGGTGAGCTCTCGTGTGTGGTTGTTCGTGCGACTGGGCCGGGGTTAGTATCTAGTTTCTGGATAAAAGCCAGTTCCACGACACCCCGTGCATGACCTGTTTCCGGAGAATCGATGTGGCATGAGTAAAGATCCTAAAGACGGTTATAAGGACCATTTCGGTCTGGTGAACTACCCTCACTCAGACGAATTCGGTAAATGGTTGGGTTACCAGGTGGCTTGTGTAGACCGGGATTCGTGCAGCTTTGAAGCCACCCTAGCCATTCGAAAAGATCATCTTTCGCCGGCCGGTCGGGTTCACGGAGGGGTAGTCAGCGCTTTTCTGGACTATGCCTGTGGTGCTGCGGTCTTTACCACAATGAAGCCCAATGATTTCACCAGCACGGTCGAGCTCAAGGTCAATTACCTGCATCCCATAGAGTTGGGGGACAAATTGCTGGCCAAAACCAATGTCGTTTTTCGTGGTAATCGGCTTTGTGTCACCCAGGGCTTCCTATATCGCAATGAGGAGACGGAACCCGTGGCCATGGTGACCGGGACCTATTATGTTGTATCCGGCGATAAAAAGAAAAAGTCATGACCTGGCTGCTGATTCTCGTCATTGTGCTCATACTCGCTGGTGTCGTTTGGGGCTTGGCGAGTCGCGTCGGTCGAGGGTTTGATGTGAAACAAAAAAAACTAACTAAGAGCGAAGCGGAAAAATCCAACGACGAGGAATGAGAGGGGGCGGGAGTCTCTTTTTGAAGCCGTTGTCATACTTGGGATTCTTAAGTAACCAAAGCGTGACTCCTCTCGATTCCATAAATGCCTAAGGGGCGTTGCGCAATTAAACTCCGTGGCTACCGACGAAAAGATAAAACGCAAGCTCGCCGCCATCTTGTGTGCAGATGTGGTGGGTTACAGTCGTCTTATGGGTGCCGATGAGTCAGGTACCCTTGCGCGACTCAAGGCACATCGCAAAGAGTTAATCGATCCGACCATCGCTAAGCACGACGGACGCATGGTGAAGCTCATGGGAGACGGTGCGCTGGTGGAGTTTTCCAGTGTGGTGGATGCGCTCGCCTGCGCCGTTGATGTGCAGCGTGGGATGACCGAGCGCAATCACAATGAACCTTCAGAACAGCGCATCGAGTTTCGCATCGGCATCAATCTCGGTGACGTGATTATCGAAGGTGATGACATCTATGGTGATGGCGTCAATGTGGCGGCGCGACTGGAAGGGCTTTCCGATCCTGGGGGTATCTGCATCTCGGAATCGGTGCGCAGTGCCACGGGTAACAAGCTACCGATCGACTATGAATTTATGGGCGAACAGGAGGTCAAAAACATCGCCGAGGCGGTGCGAGCGCATAGGGTATTGATGGAATCAGAGGAAGTGGCTAACACGACCGTAACAGACAAACCTGAGTTGGAATTGCCTGACAAACCCTCTGTCGCGGTGCTTCCCTTCGCCAACATGAGCGCCGATCCGGATCAGGAGTTCTTTGCGGACGGCATCACTGAGGACATCATTACTGAGCTATCCAAGTTCCGCTCGCTGTTTGTGATCGCGCGTAACTCGTCTTTCGCCTTCAAGGGACGATCTATTGACGTTAAGGATGTGAGCACCAAGCTTGGTGTGCGCTACGTGGTGGAGGGGAGTGTCCGGCGTGCGGGTAATCGTGTGCGCATCACCGCACAGCTGATCGATGCCGTCGAAGACAATCACCTCTGGGCCGAGCGCTATGACCGCGACCTGGAGGATATCTTCGCGGTGCAGGACGAGGTGACGCACACAATCGTGACAACCATTGAACCGCACCTCGCCAGCACCGAGCGTCAGCGGGCCCGGCGCAAGCCCACCGAAAGCCTCGGCGCTTGGGAACTCTATCAGCGCGGTCTCTGGCACCTTTATCAAAACAACGCCGAAGACAGCACCAGGGCGCTGGATTTCCTGCAGAGTGCCATTGACCTCGACCCTACCTTTGCGTCAGCCCACGCGGGCCTCGCCTATGCGCTTTATTACCATGTCGTTCTGGGATACTCACAGGATCGCAGCGGCGATCTCGCGCGCGCGCTCGATGCCGGGAAGACTGCGGTGATGCTCGACGAAAACGATCCCTTCGCCCATGTGGCGCTGGGTCGCGTATACACGATAAAGGGTGAGCACGACACGGCGATTGCGGCCTGCGACAGGGCGATCGCCCTCAACCCAAACTATGCCAGCGCCTACATGGGACGCGCACACTCGCTTTGGCAGGCCGGCCGCCCAGCAGAGGCGCTCCCGTCCCATGACGAGGCCATGCGACTGTCTCCGCGCGATCCGCTGATGTGGGCCTTCGTGGCAAGCAAGGCCATCGCCCTGATTCTGCTCGGCCGTTACGACGAGGGGTTGGATTGGGCCCGCAAGGCGCAAAGGCAACCGAGCACGGCGATCTGGGCTTTTATGCCCGAGGTCAGCGCGCTCGGGCTGCTCGGCCGGATCGACGAGGCGCGTGCCGCGCTGGAACGGGTGAAGCGAATCAAACCAGACGTCAGTTGCGCCTTCGTCGACCAAGCGCTGGCGTTTACACATGCGACCGACCGTGATCATTTTGTGAGCGGTCTGGTCAAAGCGGGCCTGAAGGAATAAACACTTGCGACCAGCAAAGGGGGCGGATTTATTGTTAAAAAAAATTCACCTCGGGACAGTCAGTGAATTGGCGGTAAATAAATCTGTCCCTTTTATTGTCGAGCGTTGACATGAGCATTCGTGGAAAGAAGGTCGGCCTATTACTTCCACATTGGGAGCGGGGGCTGGGGAGGGAAACGCCTGCTTGCTCAGATATCGTCGGCTTGGCGAAGTGCGCCGACGATTCGGGATTCGATTCAGTGTGGCTGGTCGATCACTTCTTGATCGAACCCTATGTCGACGAGGCTGAGTACGGCGATCCCTTACCTGAGCACAGGAAAGGCGTGAAAGTAGGGGTGTGGGAATGTTGGACGCTGGCCGCAGCATTGGCCGTGGCCACCGAGCGGGTGGAAATCGGCACCCTGGTATCGAACACCGGCTACCGTAACCCGGCGCTGCTTGCACAAATGATGAACACCATCGATGACCTGAGCCAAGGCAGACTTATTGCAGGGCTGGGTGCGGGAGATTACCCCGCTGAGCATAAGGCGTTTGGTTATCCCTATGAGCGACGGGTTGGACGCTTCGAAGAGGCGCTGCAAATTATTCCTCCTTTGTTGAGGGGTGAAAAGGTGACGTTCCAGGGTGAGTTTTATGAGACCTTTGATGCAGAACTGCGCCCAAAGTATTCACGAGTCCCACCGATACTAATCGGGCTCCTCAAAGGAGGCCCGCGGATGAAGCGACTCGTTGCCCAGTACGCCGACCAGTGGAATTGCTGGGTGGTGGAAGACACTCGTATCGAGCTCTATCGAGAATCCCATGATGCCATCGTGCAAGCATGTGAGAAACACGGACGTGATCCCGCTGCGCTTAGGAAAAACGCTGCGATCGGTGTTTGTTTACCTGGGTTTACTCCCGAGTATCAAGGCGAGACACGATTGTCTGGTTCTACCGAGGAAATTGCAGAGCAATTTGGTAAATTTCTTGAACAAGATGTTGATCACTTGGTTGTATCGCTGCGGCCTTTTAGTCGAGACGGGATAGAGAACTTCGCAGAACTGTTGCAGCGGGTGTAAGACGAAGCAGAGCAAGTCTGTTGAGAAAAAGTTTCTTTGTTGCGCGAGTATCGTTATTGCGTCGATTAACCTAAGAAGGAGAACGCCATGCTTATCCCCGCAGCCAGCGACATTGCCTGGGGGCCGTCGCCACGACAGACATTTTTGAACGTGCCCTACTGTGACGATCTGGACCGATTAGATGCTCACGTGGCCATCCTGGGTATACCTTACGGGGATCCCTATAGCATTGACGAGGTGAGCAACCCGCAAACCAAGGCACCGGCTGCGGTGCGGGAGGCATCGATTCGGGTCAGTTTCGGACTCGACCGATACGATTTCGATATTGGGGGCACGGTCTTTGACGGTAAGGACATCAAGGTTGTCGATTGCGGCGATATTCCGGGTGATCCGCGCGATCTTTCAAAACATTACCAATTAGCCGAGGCAGCGGTTCGGAAAATACTCGCCAAGGGCGCGTTGCCTATCATTCTTGGTGGAGATCACGGCGTACCTATTCCGGTGTTTCGTGCCTACGAGGGCAGGGGACCGATCCATCTTGTGCATATCGACGCGCACTTAGACTTCAGGGACGAGGTGCTCGGTGTGAAGGAGGGGTATTCGAACCCTATCCGACGCGCGTCAGAGCTCTCTCATATCAAAGGCATTACACAGATCGGTCTACGAGGTCAGGGCAGCGCCAGACCACAGGACGTCGAAGATGCCATAGCGTATGGTTGCGACATCATTACTGCGTCTGAGCTGCACGACATCGGCATGAAGTCGGTACTGGATCGAATCCCGGAGAATACAAACTACTACCTCACCATAGATGCCGATGGCGTTGACCCTACTGTGATGCCCGGCGTTTGGGCACCACATCCGGGTGGTGTGACCTATCCGCAGATGCACACACTTATTCACGGACTTTGTCGCAAGGGGGGGGTAGTAGGGATGGACATCAACGAGATCACGCCCATTTTCGATATCAACCAATCGACGTGTATTGCGGCCGGGCGTTTTATCGTCAACCTAATTGGTGGTGCGGTACGAAGCGGAGTTTTTGACTAGGATAAGCAGGCAAAAGCGCATGGGATGACCAGTGATCAATGACAAACAAATCTGTCCCCTTGGTTGTTGACACGCCTAACTCATAGACTCTTGACGCAACGCAAACCGATGTGACGATGGCCGTGCTGAACGGCACGGGAAAACCCTGAGCGAAAGAATGTCGTCAGCGCCTCCGGGGAATCATCGAAGATGTAGTCACCACCCCGCGTGACACGTTCACCCGGTGCGTCCGGGTCTTCGCGCCCGTCTATGGGGTCGTAGGGATAGGGGCGATACAAAGAACTGGTCCACTCGGCGAGACTGCCGGCCAAATCATGAACGCCCTCCGGTGTTGCGCCGGCGGGGCGCGATCCAACCGGCAGTGTTTGCCCTCGCGGCCGGGTGAAAACGGCCAGCTCTGCGTTGGGAGCGGCGTCGCCCCATGGATATAAACGTCCTTCTTTTCCCCGGGCTGCCGCTTCCCATTCTGCTTCGGTAGGTAAGCGCGCGTCGCGCCATCGGCAATAGGCTTGGGCTCCAAACCAAGTCACTTCGGTCACTGGATGATTCTCGAATCCTGGTTCCGGTGTGAGCAGACCATTGACAAGCGCGATGCGCGCATCCTCGTCATCGAGTTCGATCAGAGGCGGTTCAGTTGCAGTGCCCCCGAACAGCACATCCGCATCAGCACCTTCAACATCACGACGACGAGCATGACCTGCGGATGCGTCGCGAACCACCACAACATCGAGTGAGTCCAGGAAGCGCACAAACTGCGCGTTTGTCACCTCGTGTCGATCGATCAAGAATGGTTCGAGCATGACGGTATGCGCCGGGCGCGAATCTATGGGACCGGTATCTTCGCCAATGGGATATTCACCGGCAGCGACAGTGGCCATCTCTGACACGTCGCCTGCTGCAGCCGTGGCGACCACCACTATGATTAGCGCAAAAACGGTTCTTATCTGTCCCATTACTTCAGTTGTCAATACTCGTCCATCCATTTCACCGCAAATGCGCCCTATGGTCTAGCCAATTGGCCGGTGAGGCGTGGGACTTTCCTGAGTACGAGTGCCATAATTCTCGGCTGGAATCAAACGATCTCGCCCAGTGAATAGTGACTCTTATGATCGTAAGCTTGCGGCGATCCTACACGCCGATGTAGCCGGTTACAGCCGTCTGATGGGTATCGACGAGCCTGGCACCCTGGCGCGACTGAAGGCGCACCGCAAAGAGTTGATCGAGCCGAGCATTGCTTCACACCGTGGCCGCACGGTGAAGTTGATGGGGGACGGCGCGCTGGTGGAGTTTGCCAGCGTGGTGGAAGCGCTCGCTTGCGCGGTAGAGGTGCAACGCGGGATGACCGAACGCAATAATGATGAACCCGCGGAGCGGCGTATCGAGTTCCGTATCGGGATTAACCTCGGGGACGTGATCATCGAAGACGATGACATTTACGGTGATGGGGTAAATGTGGCGGCGCGACTCGAGGGCTTAGCCGATACTGGCGGTGTTTGCATATCCGGAACGGTTTACGATGCCGTTGGGAGAAAACTGCCGGTTGAGTATGAGTTCATGGGCGAGCAGGAGGTAAAGAACATCGTGGAACCGGTGCGTGCCTATCGGGTGTTGGTGGGCGCGGAGAAGGTCAGGTCTTCTTCATGGAAAAAAACCGCGCTAGAACTTCCCGACAAGCCTTCAATAGCGGTTCTTCCATTCACTAATATGAGCGGTGATCCTGAACAGGAATATTTCAGTGATGGTATCACTGAAGATATCACTACGGCACTTTCAAAATACCGATGGTTCTTAGTGGTCGCCCGTCATACGACCTTCACCTATAAGGGTCGCGCGCTGGACATAGTGGAGGTTGGCCGTCAGCTTGCCGTCCGCTACATCTTGGAAGGAAGCGTGCGTAAGGCGGCTAACCGCGTCCGGGTTTCCGCACAACTAGTTGAAGCAGCGAACGGCAATCATCTTTGGGCCGAAAGTTATGATCGCGATCTCGCCGATATCTTTGCGGTACAAGACGAGATCACGCAGGCGATCATTGGTGAATTGACGCCGCAGTTTCTCACCGCTGAACTTCAGCGCTCTCGTCGCAAGCACGACACAAATCTAGATGCCTGGGATCTGGTGATGCGCGGCCGCGAGCACTTGTGGCGCATCAACAAGGATGACAATCTGAAGGCACAGCAGTTCTTTGATGCGGCAATCGAGCGTGCCCCCGACAGCGGATTGGGGCAAAGCGATCTGGTGCAATCATATTTATGGCAGTTAATTTTCGGATGGGCGGATGACCGCGCAGGAACCGTAGAGCGAATGGCCGCGTCGTCAGCACGCGCAATCGCGGCTGATCCCAACGATTCCTATGCTCTGGCAGGCGCTGCAATCGCCAAATGCTTTGAGGACCATGCGAGCGAAGGTGTCGAATTGGCGCGCAAGGCGGTCGCCATAAATCCGAATCTGGCTTTGGCTCATGCTGCACTTGGATTCTCGCTCGCGTTTGCGCCACGAAACTTTGAGGATCAATACGGTGAAGCGATTGAATCAGTGGAGCGGGCAATACGCCAGAGCCCGCGCGACCCCATGATGGGGACAATGTTAGGGAGTCTCGGCATCGCCTATTACCTCGCCGGACGATATGAGGACACAAAGCGCACTGCGGACCGACTGATCATGGAACAACCGGAGATGCCGACAGGTTACCGTCAACTGGCCGCTAGCCTTGCGCAGCTCGGCCGAATCGATGAAGCAAGTGCGGTGGTCTCTAGGCATATATTGCGACTGATCCCCGGTCACACTGCAACCCAATCTGGCCAGCAACTGCCCTTCGGTAGTAATGAGGAAGCCCGTCGTCATTGGGTCGAGGGGCTGGTCAAAGGCGGGCTCCCGGAGTAGAAGGCAATGGAATCCGAACCACTATCACGCAAACTCGCAGCGATCCTGCATGCGGATGTTGTTGGCTTAGGCGCGTGAATTTGCGTTCGTCTGCGGCACTAAGTTTTGATGCATGAAGTTATGGGGTAGATGTTGTTGGTATGGATCCCGCCTATCGCCGACAGAATACACACTTCGGGCGCTCGCAGCTGAAGAATTTTTCCACTCGGCCTGATCGATAAGATCCGGCTCGTTGAATGCGCAACACAATGGTATCGATGGTTCGGGTTAAGGTGACTGGCTTAGCGCCGTATCGGATAACGATGACGAGAACTGCTTGACATCGCGCGGCGTCGTTGTGGAGTCTGGGCGAAGGCCTTCATCACAGGGGCCGCGACTTTCTTTGTAAATCCATGAAAGACAAACGCAATTCGCGACGATTGGGTCGTCATCGTTTTCCAGGAACAGGATGGAAGCTTCATTTTATACTGGGATTGTGCGGGTCGATTGTCATCGCTGCGTCGATTATCTTTATCGCTCGATACGGAGTTCTAGATCATGTCGCTAATAAGTGGGCTTCGATGCAGAGCGCAGAAGACAAACCCCCGCAACAAGTCACGAGCGACAGACAAGCGGCGGAAACACAATCGGTCGATGAGTCGAATAAGCGCGACGCAGCGGTGACTAGCCAAGCGCTACTGGAATTGGATAGGGAACCCGATATTTCGACCGTTGAGAGTGGCGCGAGCGTTGACGTCACAGCAACGTCCAAGAGAGATGATGCTGGTTTGATCAGCGAGAAAATCGAAGAACAAGACAACGAACCTCCCCAGACCGAAGCGGGTGATCTATCGATTTCCGGACGCATCTTGACGCAGGCGGGTGTTCCAGTACCCGGAATTGTAGCGACTGCGCGTCTGTTGGACCGCGGAGATGGATCCAACTATCGAGGTCAAAGCGATGGGGACGGCTTTTATGAGATTCGGGGACTTTCAGCGGGCGAATATCAGATCCAGACAATCGCAACCGATCTCTATCCGTCAGCATTCATCTCGGCTCGTGCTGGCCTACATTCAGCGGATATCGTTTTGACAGAGGGCCGCACGGTAGAGGTGTTTGGTACGGTAGTGGACGTCGCGGGGACACCGCTTGCCGCTGTCGAGGTTGCTTCGAATCCTCCGAGTAAATCGGTTCGCACGGATGACAGCGGAAACTATGTGTTGTCACTTATCGCGCAATCGACCAGTAGCTACATCTTCAGGTACAAACTGGCAGGATATCAAGAAGAGCAGATCGTGGTCTCTGGGATGGAGTTGTTAGAAGCAGGGAAAAAGCGTGCGGACGCAACACTCACTGCCGTAGGTGACACTATCGATGTAACCGGGGTAGTCCGAAACGAGTTTGGCGAAGGTGTCTCCAGCGCTAGAATTTATCTCCAGTCGACCACAAGAGCCCTGTATCAGGGAGTCAGTGATAGGCAAGGAAACTTTTCGATCCCCGACGTCAAAATTGGGGCCGGTTATCGATTGACGGTCACATCCGCAGGACTGTACGAGCGCTATGTCAGTGAATCACTCATCATCAGTCCGGATAATCCGCCTATCGAGATTACGCTGAAGTCTCTTGCCGCGGGCCGAGTATCGGGGAACATGATCGATCTTCATGGTAACTCGATTCCAAACTTCACATTACTGCTTAGCAATACGAAGGCGATGAGCAAGCATTTGCCCGTGAATGGCGATGGCTTCGGCTATTTTGAGATCGACCGAGTGCCTGAGGGTGAGCTGATATTTATGACAAGGTCTAAACCGACCATTCAAATCAGGGGAGTCTTTTTGGAACCCGGAAGCGATGTGGTTATTAATCTTGTTCTTGATTGGGGCTACGAAAGCGTGGTGGGCACGGTTGTGGATAATGCTGGACACCCCGTAGCGGGTGCGCGTGTCTCGTTGACATGGGCATACGCAAGTGACGGCGTGCAAAGCGGGTCCTCTCGACAGACAATCGCAGACGGGTCGGGTTCATTTCGATTTACTCAACTTGGACCTGGCATTCACACTTTGGCTGTCAGCGCTCCGGGTTACCAGCCAATTAAAGAAAATTATGATGTCGGTCGAGAATCCCGAGATATAACGGTTTTGCTCAAACCGCAGTAGTGGCGCGCGAGTTTACGTAGATAATCTCCGGGACCACCCACAGTTTAGAACTCGAGGAGCGGAGTTTCATCGTCTTGTGCAATTCCAGTTTTTCACGTACGTCATTACCATTTGTGGTATGGGTTCGCGCTTCGATACCAAGGACCACAATCAGCTCGGCTTTCTAAATACAGATTTATTTGCCGCCTCTAAACAGCGATTAATACCGGTAACTAGATCCCCTCCTAACTTTAGTTGTCCAGTCCGTAACGTTGTTTGGCCTCTTCGTACGAAAATGCCATTCCGTTGTTATCAAAGGCGAAGTAGGCAAGCGAGCTATGACGCTGTGAATAGTCGAATTTGAGATCGCCGATGCCCTTCATTTTGCCTGAGGCCACTTCGGCTTCATAAAAGGTCCACCCTTCCGGCAATACGGTGCGTATATGCACCTCTTTATCGGTTACGGGATTACGGATGGGTTCTGTGACCGCAGTCACTACTTCGGGGACCGAAAGCCGAGCGGTACGTTTTTTGACGTCCCAATCGAATTCAATCGGTAAAAATAGAGGGTCGTGGAGGTGCTCGACGATGATGCTAAAGATTTGAAATATGGTGCCCTCAGGTTGACCCTCACCCGATAGAATCTTGAAGATTGCGTCGCGCTGCTCCTCGGTGGTGCGTTCTTCCAATATCGGTTGCATGTGGCCATCACCGTGGTGGATCGCACGAGGAAAATAAAAAGTCGCGGCGATGACCAGATCATCAAGTCGCACGTCGCCGTAATGACCTTCATCGACCTTCATTGCGACGACGCCATCACAATGTCCTTGAGAAGGTGGGGCCATCGCCTCACATGGGCAGCCGTGATCGCAACTACAGTATTCGAGCCATTTGCCTTGTAGAAACCAATGTGAATCTGTCATGGGAGAACCCCCCTCGTTTGATGTGGCCGGCGGAGTGCTTACTTCGCAAATGATGCCATTAGGCCAACTAAGTCTCATTGTCGCCAAGTGTGATGTACGCCTAAAGAGGCGTACCTACAAACTCGTTTTCTATTGTAGGTTCGCCTTCAGGCGAACTCTAGGGCTCGACGATATTGATTATTCACCACTACACACCCCTGAACAAACCATCATTCTGCGGTACATAAATCCGTTCGCGTTAGCGCGTGTCAGGCGGTAACCGAGATAATGTGCGCTGGGGCTGCGAATTCCACCGATCCCTCTTCCTGAATCAACGAGGCCAACTCCCTCGGTGCTTCCTGCAGCAACTGTTCGTACTCTTCATCGTTGATCGAGTCGGCAAGAGTCCAACCCTTGATGTCAGTGAATATCCAAGCTTCAAAAGATTGTGTTACACCGTCCGCCAAAGATTGAAGAGTCGATGCAACACGCTCGGTGTAGCTTCACGCTGGGACATCGGTTTTGACACCGGTTGTCCGGACTGGGACTGGTTGGGGTGCTGCCGCCGCTCCGCGTCGATGGCTGTGTGCGCTGCGGCAACTAACCAGTTGTACGGGCCCATCGGGGTTCCAAATTTGTTGGAGTCAAAAGTCATCGTCTTGTCCTCTGTTTAGCGGTTAGGTTAAGTGCCTGTTGGCTGACGGGCATTGTTGACTGCGCCCGTGAAATCCCCGGAGACCCGTCGATAAATCGACGATTTTTATCAATAAAAAATCATTAAAAGTGATAAACTGCTGACGAATCAGCAGTTTTTTCGAGCTCAACCCATTGGTGTAGGAGGAGCAAGGGTGGGTTTACTTCGGCTGAATCTCCTCGGTCGCTTCGAAGCACGACTGCCCTCGGGTGAAGTGCGCGCCCTGCCTACCCGTAAGGCCGAGGCGTTGCTTGCCTATCTGGCGTTAGCGCCCGACAAGCCTCATTCCCGGGAACGCCTGACAGGCCTAATGTGGAGTGACCGCAGCGAGGAACAGGCGCGCAATTCCCTGCGTCACGCGTTGAGCGCCCTGAGAAAGGCCTTGGATGGTCTAGACCCATCGCCGCTTATAGTCGAGCGGAGTTCCGTCACCGTCAACTCTGGAGAGATCGAAGTGGACGCGCTCGAACTCCAGCACCTCACTCAGCAAAAGGAGCCCAATGCACTCGCTCGGGCGACAGCGTTATATCGCGGTGAGTTTCTTGAGGGCATGGTGATCAAAGATCCAGCCTGCGAGGAGTGGTTGTCAGCGGAGCGGGATCGGTGTCGCCGAATGGCCGTCAATGCGCTGGCACATTTGATAGCGCATCAACGCGAGGCCGGTGAGATCGATGCGGCGATTGAGACCGGTGAGCGGCTCGTAGTGCTCGATCCATTGCGTGAATCGGCTTGGCGTGAGCTCATGCGAGCATACGCTGAAACAGGAGAACGTAACCAAGCGCTCAAGGTTTATAAGCGTTGCTGTGAAGTGCTCGCAAGTGAACTTGGAGTCGAGCCCGAGGCGGAGACATCAGAACTTGACGCGACTATCCGAAATGGCGCCGTCGCCACAAAGCCACCGGCTGCGATACCCGATTCCACGATAGCTGTCGCCATTCAAAGTTCCGAAGCCGGTCCTGCGTGTCCGCAGCTCGTACGCTCAGAGAGACCTTCTGTGGTCGTGCTCCCAATTGTCAGTCTCGGTACTGAATCGGAGCAAGACTATTTCGCCGATGGTCTGACCGAAGACATCATCATAAGCCTTGCACACTATCGGGAGTTGTTCGTCATCGACCAACAGTCCGCGTTCGCCTTTCGTGAGCAGGGATCAGATGCAGAGAGTTTCGCCCGTGGCTTGAGCGTCGACTATCTAACCAAGGGTAGCGTTCGCAGATCCGGCAGCAAGATCAGAATCTCGATGCAGCTGATTGAAGTCGCAACAGGTAGAACGGTATGGGCGGACCGCATGGACCGGGAGTTCAGCGATCTTTTCGTAATGGAGGACGAGGTTGTGAGCAAGATTGCATCGAGCCTCGTCGACCATATCGAGGACGCAGGTCGCACCCGAGCCGCGAGCAAACTTCCCGAAGACATGACAGCCTTTGAGTATGTGCTCAAGGCGCGCAGAGACGCGCTTAGTTATGACGCTGAGGAGAACTTAACCGGGCGTCGTGGGCTGGAGGAGGCGATTGCACTTGATCCTGAATATGCCGGCGCATATGCATATCTCGCCTTGAGCTCTTTTATGGAGTTTGACTCGTCATGGTGCGAATCGCGGCGAGAAGCGCTTGAGCGCGGCGTCACGCTGGCTCGTAAAGCCGTTGCCCTGGATGAGTTTGACGCCAATGCCCAGGTGGCGATGGGTTGGGCATGTCTGCATCAGAAAAAATTCGATCTCGCCGAAGCCCACCTCGATCGAGCCATCGAATGCAATCCCAATCAGTATAACGCTTATTGCACAAAGAGCTGGCTGTTTGCGATGACGGGGCGGCCGTCCGAAGCGATGATCTGTGGTACGACTTCGTTTCGCCTCAACCCCTTGGCGCCGGATGACTGCTTGTGGTCATTCGTAGTCGCTCATTACGTGGAAAAGCGCTACCAGGAGGCGCTCGAGGTGCTGGAGCGCATGCATGACTCCAATGCCCAAACGGAAGCCTGGCGGGCGGCGTGTCTGGCCCAGTTGCAGCGAGATGACGAGGCGAGTGCGGCCGCTGCACGAGCCATCGAACTAGGCGGGGAACTCATCCGACATCAGGATTGGCTGCTGTCTTGGCCATTCAAAAACCAACGTGACCTGGAGCATCTGATCGATGGCTTATGCAAGTCGGGTGTGCTGGAAAGACCGACGGGTACCGACTATCTAACGTCGGCGAGTGCAACGGAAAAGCTAGGGTTGCGGGAACAAACGACGCCTCCCCACAAGTCGTCCGTTGCTGTGCCATCTAATCGATTGCCGCGAAAGCTAGCGGCCATCCTGTGTGCGGATGTTGTGGGTTACAGCCGTCTTATGGGCGCTGACGAGCCAGGCACCCTGGAACGACTCAAGATGTATCGAAGAGAGTTAATTGATCCTACGATCGCTTCGCATAACGGGCGTATCGTTAAGTTGATGGGTGATGGTGCGTTGGTCGAGTTTGGCAGTGTGGTGGACGCGCTTGCCTGTGCCGTAGAAATTCAAAGCGGTATGAAGGAACGTAACAAGGATGAGTCAGCGGAACAACGCATAGAGTTCCGCATTGGGATCAATCTCGGGGATGTGATGATCGAGGGGGATGACATTTACGGGGATGGGGTGAATGTCGCGGCGCGATTGGAAGGACTTGCTGATGAGAGCGGTATCTGCATTTCTGAATCTGTTCATATCGCAGTGGGCAACAAACTTTCTCTAGACTACGAGGATATTGGAGAGCAGTCGATTAAGAACATCGTCAAGCCAGTGCGTGCCTATCGAGTGGTGATTGAGTCGGAGAGGCCTAAGTCTTCCTCATCGAAAACGTCAGAGCTTGAACTCCCTGACAAGCCTTCGATTGCCGTACTTCCTTTTTCAAATATGAGTGGCGATCCCGAGCAAGAATATTTCAGTGATGGCATCACCGAAGGGATTATTCTCGGTTTATCGTGGTTCTCTTCGTTGAGGGTCGTGTCCCGTCATTCATCTTTTGCATTCAAAGGCGAAAACCTTGATGTGAAAGAGATCGGCAAGCAGTTGGGTGTTGGGTATGTGGTCGAAGGTAGCGTGCGCAAGACGCCGACCTTGGTGCGTATCACGGCGCAACTGGTTGATACCGGAACGGGCTCTCAGGTGTGGGGAAAACGTTTTGATTCCGATATTGAAAAGATTGTTTCGCTGGAGGACGAGCTAACCCGAACTATTGTCGCGACGGTAACTGGACGCATTGAAGCCGCTGGTCAAAAGACAGCAGTCCAAAAATCCGCCAAGGACCTGCGTAGTTACGACTATTTGATGCGTGGGATGTACCATTGTTATCGCTTTACTCGCGATGACAATCGAAAGGCCCGTGAGTTGCTGGAGCAATGCATCGATCTGGACCCCGACAACGCTAGGGCGCACCAGGAACTCTATTGGTGCAATATAACTGATTGGATGTCGAGATGGTCGAAGCGTCTCGACGAATCATTTGAACGTGCTCGATATCATGCTTCCAAGGCCCTCGAACTTGCCCCTGACGATTCCAACGCACAGGCGGCCTACGCTGAGTGTGCAATTTTTCGAAGGGCTTACGAAGAAGCCGAGTTACACGTCAATCGCGCCATCGAACTGAACCCCTATAATCCAGTCGCGCTTTCCGTGGCCTGCGATGTCCACATCGCCAAAGGAAATCTGGAGAAGGCGGTAGAACTAGCAGACACCTGCTTTCGGCTCGATCCGTATCATCCCTGGAGTTCCTGGGTTTTGGGAGCGGCTTATTTTGTGGCACGGCGTTACCAGGACGCGATCGATGCTTTCCTGACGATGCCGAATCCGGTTGACGAGGTCAACGGATGGCTCGCCGCAAGTTATCAATGTCTAGGTGATGCCGATAACGCCACAAAGCATATGCAGCGCTACCTGAAGATCGCCCATGAGAGCATGGTGAATCCCCCAATAACAGAGGGGGAGTGGCGGGAACAGTGGCAGCGTGTTCAACCTTACAACGAAGAAAGTACAGAGCACTTTTTTGGGGCGTTACTTAAAGCTGGATTAGCAGAACATGTTCAGTCGTCCACATCCAATACGTCTGCCGATCACCCATCCATTGCGGTATTGCTGTTCGAGAACTTAAGCGGCGACGCGGAGCAGGAGTATTTTGCCAAAGGCATGACGAATACCATCGCTACCGAGCTATCAAGAATTCGATCTCTGATCGTTAAATCAGCTTTTTCCTACAAGGGCGATGGACTATCGGCACAGCACGTCGCGGAGGAAATGGGTGTGGACTACCTACTCAGGGGAACCGTTCAAAGGCAAGGTGATCGGGTGCGAGTGGCTGCGGAGTTTGTCGATGGCGAGACCGGTGTTAACAAGTGGTCCGAGCGTTTCGACCGTCGGGGCAAAGATATTCTAGAAATTCAAGACGACATTGCTCAGGCGATCGTAGCAACCCTTTGGGGATACAAAGGAAGACTTCAGGAAGTGGAGTTCCAGCGTAGGGCTCATAAAGCAACGCGAGATTTACAAGCCTACGATTTCGTTTTGCGTGGTGTGGCGCACAAGGATCGATTTACTAAAGAAGACAACGTCAAGGCGCATGCTTGCTTCAGCAAAGCGCGCAAACTCGACCCCAGCTATGCCGACGCTGCTTCATGGCTCTCGTGGATTCACACGATGGACGCCATGATGGGTTGGTCCGAAGATCACTCAGCTTCTTTGCGGCAAGCGATAGACGTCGCCAAGCAAGCGATCGAACTTGATAGGTATTCTGATCTGAGCCATTGGGCGCTCGCGGCCGCCTATTTGGCCAGTAGGCAGCACGATCGAGCCCTTGCGGCCTACGACGCAGCGTTGGAGCTAAATCCCAATAACGCGGACATCTTGGCGGATAGGGCAGAGGCTCTGTACACGAGCGGTAAGGCCGACGAAGCGATCACCTGTGTTCGGCAAGCGATGCAACTCAACCCATATCATCCCGAGTGGTATCTGTGGAACCTCGGCATCGCGTATTACGTGGCCAGGCAATACACCGATGCGGTTCAAACGCTTAATCAGATGACTAACCACAATCTTGACAGTCGGCTTTACCTCGCGGCCAGTTACGCCCAATTAGGACAAATCAAGGAGGCCGAGGCGGAAACGCGGTGGATTCTCGAAATTGATTCTGGGTTTACGCTGCAGAAGCTCTCCCATACCCACATGTACAAGAATCCGGTTGATATCGAGCATTTGCTCGACGGTCTACGCAAGGCTGGGCTGGCAGAACAAACGGATACGGGATCCGAGCCCATGCAAACTCTGGATAAACCATCCATCGCCGTACTTCCTTTCACTAACATCAGCGGTGATCCCGATCAGTACTTCAGTGATGGGATAACCGATGACATTGTTACTAACCTGTCACGGTTTCGCGATCTGATCGTCATCGCAAGCCATTCATCCTTCGCGTACAAAGGCAAGGTTGTGAACATAAAAGACGTGAGCCAAGAACTAGGCGTTCGCTATGTTCTCGAGGGCAGTGTTCAAAAGTCAAACGACCGGGTGAGGATCAACGCGCAGCTTATCGATGGTTCTACGGGCAGTCACCTGTGGGCAGAACGCTACGACCGGCGGCTGGACGATATCTTCAAGGTGCAAGATGAAGTGGTAGAGATGATCGTCGGCACGCTTGCGTCTGGTTATGGCGGGCGATTGCGCAAAGCATGGCAACGTCAGGCACAAGGAACAAGAGCGCAGAATGCTCAGGCTTTCGATTATTTTATGCGCGGCATAGATTCGGTTAATCACTTCACCAGCAAAACTAACCGGCGCGGGAGAGAATTCTTCGAGCAGGCGATCGAACTCGATCCCAACTATGCAAAAGCCTATGGGAAGCTTGCCTGGACGCACCTTCTTGACGCCACCGAGGGGTGGACCGAAGACTATGAAGGTTCGATAGAGAAGGGCCGAATGTTCGCGACCAAGGGAATCGAGAACGACGACGGCGAGTCCTGGGCCCACTGGGCACTGGCTGCGTACTACGCATATATGTCGCGTCATGATCTTTCCCAGTCGGAGTTCGAAAAGGCAGTCGAACTAAATCCCAATGATGCCGATGTACTGACCGATGTCGGTTTCTATCTGAGCTACGCCGGCAAAGCGGAGGAGGGTCTTGAGATTGCTCGCAAGGCCATGCGACTCAATCCGCACTATCCCGAATATTACGCGGCGCAGTTAATCCAAATTTACTTTGATGCTCGTCAATACGAGGATGCGATTGCCACCTCTGAGAGCCTGCGCAGTTTTGAGACAACTTTACAATGTTTATATCTAGCGGCTAGTCACGGCGCGTTGGGGCATACCAGCGAAGCACAGAAAGCAATAGAGCGGGTTCTGACACTCGACTCACAGGCCACGATTCAAAAGTGGACAGATGTCAAAATGGCCCCCTATAAGAACCAGGAGGATCTGGAACATCTCCGCGAAAATCTCCGCAAGGCGGGGTTGCCGGAGTAAAGGAATATGGAAGCTGAACGACTCCCTCGCAAACTCGCCGCCATTTTGTATACGGACGTAGTCGGTTATAGCCGTCTGATGGGCGAAGACGAGTCAGGTACCCTGGCTCGGCTCAAAGCACACCGCAAGGAACTCATCGATCCGACCATCGCGTCGCACCGTGGGCGTATGGTGAAGCTCATGGGAGATGGGGCGCTGGTGGAGTTTGCCAGTGTGGTGGATGCGCTTGCCTGTGCGGTGGATGTCCAAAGGAGTATGAACGAACGTAACAAGAATGAGTCGGCGGAACAGCGCATCGAGTTTCGCATGGGTATCAACTTAGGCGATGTCATCGTCGATGAGGATGACATCTACGGTGAGGGCGTGAATGTAGCGGCGCGATTGGAAGGCCTTGCTGATCCAGGCGGTATTTGCATTTCTGAATCTGTTCATACGGCGGCGGGTAACAAGCTCTCCCTAGATTACGAGGACATCGGCGAGCAGTTGGTTAAGAACATCGAAGTACCCGTGCGTGCCTATCGGATACGCATGGAATCAAAGGAAGAGCAGAAAGTGATCTCATCGGATAAGCCGGCGCTGGAACTCCCCGATAAACCCTCTATTGCTGTGTTGCCTTTTAGCAATATGAGTGGTGATCCCGAGCAGGAGTATTTTAGTGACGGCATCACTGAAGATCTGATTACCGCACTTTCAAGGATACGTAGCTTTTTTGTGATCGCGCGTAACACCACCTTTACCTACAAAGACAAATCTGTGTCGGTGCAACAGGTAGCGCAAGAGCTCGGCGTGCGCTATGTGCTCGAGGGCAGCGTTCGAAAAGGCGGGACAAGGGTGCGGATCTCAGTGCAGCTCGTGGATACCCAGACCGGTAGTCATGTGTGGGCGGAGCGGTACGATCGTGTGCTCGACGATTTTTTTGTCCTACAAGATGAGCTAACCGAGACGATCGTGGGTGTGATCGAGCCGGAACTGAGCATCGCGGAACGAGAACGGGCAAAGCGCAAGGCACCTGAAAGCTTAGATGCGTGGGATCTCTACCAACGCGGTCTGTGGTATCTGTATCAATTCAGTCAAACGGACAACATGGAAGCCCGCGGCCTTTTGGAACAAGCGATTCGACTGGATCCCACGCTGGCGGGTGCTCACGCCGGTCTGGCCCATGTAGGCTATTGGGATGTGCTTTTTGGCTACAGTGACAATCCCGCAAAGACCCTCGACGCCGCAGTTGAGGCCGCGCGGAAGGCCACGGCATTGGATCCTAAAGACCCGATGGGGCACTGGGCCTTGGGGAGTCTTCATCTGCTAAAAGGTGAGCCCGAGGAAGCGATCGCGCAATTGGAAACGGCCATTGCGTTCAACCCAAGTTATGCACACGCCCATTATCGCCTCGGGTTTGCCCTGTGGATAATGGGTCGCTATGAAGAGGCGCTTGCGCAGATCGACAATGCCATTCGCTTGAGTCCCAACGATCCCGCGTCGTGGACATTCTTCGCCGGCCGATCGCTGACACTAATTCTGCTGGAGCGTTACGAAGAGGCCGTGGAGTGGGCGAGAAAGTCGATCAGGCAACCCAAGTGTGAATTCTGGTCGCACGCTATTCTGGCATCGGCGTTAGCGCATCTGGGCAAGGTGGACGAGGCGCGAACTGAGATGGATGAAACGCTGCGGATGAACAAGAAATTTTCGCCTGAGCTTGTTCGGCAGATGTTCCGCTTTAAGCGAGAGCAGGATCTGGAGCGCTTCCTCGCGGGCCTACACAAGGCGGGTCTCACCGAATAAGAACATATGGAACCCGAGCGGTTGCAACGCAAGTTAGCGGCCATCCTACACGCAGATGTCGTGGGATATAGCCGTCTAATGGGCGAAGACGAGTCAGGTACGCTGGCTCGGCTTAAGGCCCACCGCGAGGAACTTATTGACCCGACTATCGCTTCGCACCACGGGCGCATGGTGAAGCTCATGGGAGATGGAGCACTCATTGAGTTTGCCAGTGTAGTCGATGCGCTCGCCTGTGCCGTTGAAGTTCAGCGTGGCATGAGCGAACGCAATCAAAGCGAACCTCAAGAGCAACGCATTGAATTTCGTATAGGGATCAACCTAGGCGACATCATCATAGACGGGGATGACATCTACGGAGATGGGGTGAATGTAGCGGCGCGACTAGAGGGGCTTGCTGATCCCGCTGGGATCTGCATTTCAGAGTCAGTACGAACGGCAGTAGGTAACAAGCTCCCGCTCGATTACGAGTTCATGGGCGAACAACAGGTCAAGAACATTGCCGACGCGGTACGATCCTATCGGGTTGTACTGGACTCACAGAAAAGGACCCCAGAGACCTCGGCGGCGAAACCAAAACTGGAACCGCCAGACAAACCATCGATCGCGGTTCTCCCCTTCACCAATATGAGCCATGATCCGGAGCAAGAGTATTTTGCCGATGGCATTGTCGAGGACATCATCACAGAACTATCGCTTGAGCCGGATCTCTTTGTCATTGCCCGTAACTCAAGCTTCGCCTACAAGGGGAAGTCGGTGGACATTCGGCAGATCGCGCGGGAACTTGGTGTGCGCTATGTGTTGGAAGGTAGCGTACGTAAGGCGGGTAACCGGATACGGCTCAATGCGCAGTTGATCGATGCTGAGACTAATCATCATATATGGGCCGAGCGCTATGATCGCGCCATGGAGGACGTCTTCGAGATCCAGGACGAGCTGACCAACACCATACAAAACACATTGCTGCAGAAGGTTCGGGACACCAGTATTGAGCGTGCCCTGCGCCGGGCGCCGCGGGACCTGGACGCCTACGATCACATGTTGCGCGGTTTTGGATCGTTTCTCCGTTTCGACAAAACTCACAACATCGAAGCCATACGCGAGGCCGAGGCGGCGCTCGCTATCGATCCTGATTACGCGCGTGCACACACGATGCTGGCCTGGGCTCACCTCTATTCAGTGATGTCAGCATGGACGGACGATGCGGAGAAGGCCCTTGAGCTGGGCTATCAGGCGGCCCTCAAAGGTGTCGCTGCGGACGGACAGGATTACTGGGGTTACACCGCCCTCGGTTTTGCCGAGCTCTGCATGCATCACAACGACCGAGCCCTTGCCGCTGTTGATCGGGCGGTCGCACTTAATCCGAATAACGCCGAAGCGCACGCCGTTCGAGGAACGGTGCTCAATTTCCTCGGTCGTCCTGAAGAGGGACTAGCGGAGTTAGAGCTCGCCATGCGGCATAATCCACATTATCCCGATTGGTATCTGACTCCGGTTGGGCGCGCCTACTATTTGCTGGGGCGCTACGATGAAGGTATTCCCTATCTCGAGCGGCTGGTGAACGTCAGTCCGGAATTTGTGCCGTCACGCGCTATACTGGCGGCCAGTTACATGGCTGTAGGACGCTCCGAGGACGCTCGAGCGCAAGTAACGGAGCTGTTGCAGGTGAACCCTACCCTTACCAGTGCACAGCTACGCACCATGGTGCCATTTAGTAAGGAAGAGGATCTCGATCGCTATTTAAATCTGTTGCGACAAGCAGGACTTCCGGAATAGAGCTCGATGGAATCCGAGCCGTTAACACGCAAGCTTGCTGCCATCCTACACGCCGATGTGGTGGGCTATAGCCGCATGATGGGGGAGGATGAGTCAGGCACGCTGGCCCGACTCAAAGCACACCGCAAGGAGTTCATCGATCCCACGATCGCCTCACACCATGGGCGCATGGTGAAGCTCATGGGCGATGGGGCGCTCATTGAGTTTGCCAGTGTGGTGGATGCGCTCGCCTGTGCCGTTGAGGTGCAGCGTGGGATGACCGAACGCAATAAAGATGAGCCTGAAGACCGTCGCATCGAGTTTCGCATCGGGATCAATCTGGGTGATGTGATCGTCGAGGGAGACGACATCTATGGTGATGGGGTGAATGTAGCGGCGCGGCTGGAGAGTTTGGCCGAGCCTGGTGGTATTTGCATCTCTGAGTCGGTCTACACAGCGGTTAGTAAGAAATTGCCCGTCGACTATGAGTTCATGGGCGAACAACAGGTGAAGAACATCGAGCAACCTGTGCGCACCTATCACGCACGGGTGCGGGCTGGGGCGGAGCTGCCGAAGACCAGTGCTGTTGCCGGGTCGAAAAGAATACCGAGAACTCGACTGGCTGCGATCGCCGCTGTAGTGGTTATTGCTGTGGTTGGCATTGGGCTAGCCTGGCTTAAGCCGTGGCAACCGGATACGGAACCGGCTTCGGTCGAGCGCATGGCGTTTCCCTTGCCGGAAAAACCTTCAATTGTTGTCCTTCCGTTTGACAATCTCTCCGGAGATCCCGAGCAAGAATATTTCGTCGATGGGTTAACTGAAGACATCATTACCGATCTTACCCGCTATCCCGATTTCTTTGTCATCGCCCGTCACTCAAGCTTTGCTTACAAAAACAAAGCCGTTAAAGCACAACAAGTCGCCGAGGAACTCGGGGTGCAATACCTGGTTGAAGGCAGTATCCAACGTACGTCCAAGCAATTCAGAATTACCGCTCAGCTGATCGATGCGCTT
>Ga0224508_10000822_pt1 | contig 28933 bp, 24 predicted proteins | sample SF_Jan12_sed_USG_4_FD_170157 | JGI IMG/M metagenome (GOLD analysis project Ga0224508, IMG submission 170157) | Sediment microbial communities from San Francisco Bay, California, United States - SF_Jan12_sed_USGS_21 | ecosystem: Environmental > Aquatic > Marine > Sediment | place: USA...
CGGCTACTCGGCCGCGGTGACCGAGTTACGGTTCTCGACGAATTCAATGACTTCTACGACCCGGCACTCAAACGCCAGAACATCGCGAGCCACGACGAACACCTCCAGAAGAACTCGCTCGTCGTGGTGGAAGGCGACATCCGAGATCAGGACCTGGTCGAGCGCACCATCCGCGAGGGGTCTTTCGATGCCATCATCCACCTCGCGGCACGCGCCGGTGTACGCCCCAGCCTGGCCGAGCCGATCCTCTACGAGCAGGTCAACTGCATCGGCACGCTTCACCTTCTCGAGGCCGCCCGCCGCCACGGTCCAGAGAACTTCGTGTTCGGGTCCTCTTCTTCCGTCTACGGGATCAACAAGAAGGTTCCTTTCTCCGAGACCGACGAGGTCAACCAACCGATCAGCCCCTACGCCACCACCAAGAGAACGGGTGAGCTCCTCTGTTACAACTACAGCCATCTTTACGGTTTGAAGACCTCTTGTCTGCGTTTCTTCACGGTCTTCGGCCCGGCGCAGCGCCCCGAAATGGCGATCCACAAATTCACCGATCTCATCGCGACCGGCAAGCCTGTGACGCTTTTCGGCGACGGCTCGAGCCGCCGCGATTACACGTATATCGACGACATTGTCGATGGCATCATGGCGGCTTTGGGGCTAGCTCCCGATTTCGAGATCTTCAACCTCGGTGGTGCCGAGACCACGGGGCTTTCCGACCTGGTCGACTGGATCGGCGCCGAGCTTGCCGTCGAGCCCCAGATCAACTATCTTCCCGACCAGCCGGGCGACGTCCCGATCACCTATGCCGATATAACCAAAGCCGGCGAACTGCTCAACTACTCACCCAAGGTGCCCATCCGCGACGGTCTGCGGCGCTTTATCGAGTGGTACAAACGCTAGCCTGAGCTTCTCACCGACCTTCTACTGCAACGCCGGAAATGCCTGCATCTACTGCGTTACACTCCCGTCGCTACGAACCTTGGTGAAAAGCTCAGACTAGCCGAGAGAATCTCTAATGAAAATATGTGTCGTAGGAAGTGGCTACGTGGGTCTGGTCACCGGCGCGTGCCTTGCCGACTTCGGCATGCAGGTGGCCTGTGTGGACAAGGACGCGGCCAAGATCGAATCCCTCAACCGCTGCGAGATCCCCATTTTCGAGCCGGGTCTCACGACTCTGGTGCGCAAGAACATGGAGGCGGGACGTCTTCGTTTTACCACCGATCTCAACCCCGAGATCGCCGCCGCCCAGGCGGTCTTCATAGCCGTCGGAACACCACCACGTCCGGACGGATCGGCTGATCTGGTCTACGTCCGTGAAGTGGCTCGATCGATCGCTGAAAACCTCAACGGCTACAAGGTCATCGTCACCAAGAGCACGGTGCCGATCGGAACCGGCCGGATTATCGAAGAGATTGTTGCCGCCGGCAGCGGCGGACACCCCTTCTCGGTGGTCTCCAACCCCGAGTTTCTGCGCGAGGGATCGGCCATCGAAGACTTCATGCGACCCGACCGCGTAGTCGTCGGCAGCTGGGACGAGCGGGCCACCGAAATCATGCTGGCCATCTACTCGCCACTACGGGTCGCCGACGTGCCTTTTGTGCTCACGACAGTGGAAAGCGCCGAGCTCATCAAATACGCTTCCAACTCGTTTCTGGCGACAAAAATCTCCTTTATCAACGAAGTAGCACATCTGTGCGAAAAGTTGGACGCCGATGTCGAAGTCGTTGCCCGTGGTATGGGACTCGACAGCCGTATTGGACCCAAGTTTCTCCATCCGGGGCCCGGCTTTGGCGGCTCGTGCTTCCCCAAGGACTCGAGCGCTATCGTTCAGATCGCCCGTGATCAGGGGCTTACCTTCGAGATCATGGAGGCGGTGCTCTCGGTCAACGCGGCGACCAAGAAACGCATGGTCGAAAAGATCGACCAGGCCTTTTACGGGCTGGAGGGCAAGAAAGTAGCCGTGCTGGGCCTCTCCTTCAAACCGGAGACCGACGACATCCGCGAATCACCTGCCCTCGAGATCATCGGGGGTCTGCTGAGCCGCGGGGCCGACGTAAAGGCCTTCGACCCTGAGGCGATGGAAGCGTGTCGCGGTCTGTGGCCGCAGGTAAAGCTGGCCGGCGACCCCTATGAAGCGGCCGAGAACGCCGACGGCGTGGTGATCGTCACCGAGTGGAACCAGTTCCGCGCGCTCGAACTCCGCCGGCTGCACAAACTGGTCAAAACACCGCTGGTCGTCGACTTGCGAAACATCTACGACCCGGCACGGATGGCGGCCGCCGGTTTTCGTTATGTCTCGATCGGGCGCCCGAGCCTTCAGTCAGAGACTCAGTCAGAGACTCAGACGGGGACTCGGACGGGGACCGAGACGACGTCGGAAACGGGTGGCGCATGACAACCTCGGTCGTGACCGGTGGCGCCGGCTTTCTCGGCTCGCATCTCTGCGATCGGCTTCTCGCCGAGTCGCACCGTGTCATCTGCCTCGACAACCTGATAACCGGAAACCCGGCCAACATCCAACATCTGGTCGACAATGATCGCTTTCGTTTCATCCATCACGACGTAAGCAACTTTGTCGATATCGATGAGCCCGTGGACAACGTCCTTCACTTCGCTTCGCCGGCCAGCCCGATCGACTATCTCGAGCTTCCCATCCAGACCCTGAAAGTCGGCTCGCTTGGAACCCACAACACCTTGGGGTTGGCCAAGGCCAAAGGGGCCCGCTACTTTCTCGCCTCGACCTCCGAGGTATACGGCGATCCCCTGATCCATCCCCAACCCGAGAGCTACTGGGGAAACGTAAACCCCGTAGGACCCCGTGGGGTCTATGACGAAGCCAAACGTTTCGGCGAGGCAATGGTGATGGCGTACCACCGCTACCACGGCCTCGAGACCCGCATCGTACGGATCTTCAACACCTATGGCCCGCGCATGCGGCCCCGGGACGGCCGCGTGGTACCGGCGTTTATCGACCAGGCCCTGGCCGGACAGGATTTGACCGTTTTCGGCGATGGCAGTCAGACCCGTTCGTTCTGCTATGTCGATGATCTGGTCGAGGGCATCTACAGACTGCTCACGAGCGATATCAACGAACCTGTAAATATAGGTAACCCCGCCGAAATGACGATCCTCCAGTTTGCGAACGCCATTCTCGAGTTGATCGAGAGCCCGAGCGAGATCGCGTTCAGGGAACTGCCGGTCGACGACCCCAAGACCCGGCAACCCGACATCACCCGCGCGCGCGAATTGCTCGGCTGGGAACCCAAGGTACCGCTCGAGAAAGGACTCTCGGCGACCATCGAGTATTTCCGCGAGCTACGGACGGTCTCCACATGAACTCGCCCGACTCCAGTCGCAAAGCCCTGGGCTTCGCGCTCGAAAAGTACCCGGAGCGCGTCGAGGTGGCACCCGTGGACCAGCTATTAATCGACAGTGCGCGCCAGAACGCCAGACGACCGGCGTATTTGAAGCTCGCCGTGCCGGACGAGCTCGTCAAGAGTCTCAAAGGCTCACGCGCCAGCGAGGATATCGTGCTTCTAGTACGGATTCCGAAGGAAGTACAGGAACGCGCCGACAGCCGTATTGTCCTACCTGGGGAGATGGAACGATGAGCGGTATCGACTGCGTTCGATGCGGACGCAACTCAGCACCTCTCGCCGAGCGGCCGGTGCCGGGCGAGGTTGGCCGAGAGATCGTCGAGAAGATCTGCCCCGCCTGCTGGGCCGAGTGGCAGAACGCGGAAGTCATGGTGATCAACGAGCTACGGCTCAACTTTATGGACCCCAAATCGATCGACATCCTCACCCAGCACATGAGGGAGTTTCTGCTTCTGGACGGCAAGGGCCCGAACCTGCCCCCGGGTATTCCGACCTCCTAGCCTGCGTGGAAGTGCGCCCCTCGCAGTTTTGACCCAGGCCTCCACACGTTCTTTGCGCTCGGCGTTCGTGCGAGCGGGTATGCTGGTCACCGTCGTCGCGACGGCTCTCGTGCTCCTGCGTTGGGGACCCGGCGCCGGTCTTTTCGACCGCGAAACGGTGATCGAGACTCTCGGCAAGCTGCGCCAGTCGCCCTGGGCAGCCCCGGCGCTGGTGGTGGGGCTCGCCCTGGTCTCGCCCACGGGTTTGCCCGTCACACCGTTGCTCGTAGCTGGAGCCGTGGTCTTCGGCGTTTGGTGGGGTTGGCTACTCAACCTCACAGGATGTATGGCCGGGGGAACCATCGGCTTCTTGCTGGCTCACTCGCTGGGTCGTGACCTGGTAGCGCACACCATCGGCGGTTCTCGCCTGGAGCGCATCCAGGGGCTGATCGACCGTCACGGTTTCTGGACCTTGGCCCGGATCCGCTTCGTCCCGATTCCGTATGGACTGGTCAACTACGCGACGGCTCTCGCAGGTATGAAGTTCTCGATTTTCTTCTTCGCCACGCTAGTCGGCCTGGCACCGACACTACTGGTGCAAGCCTTTGTGGCACACGGCATCGTCTACGGTGCCGCCGAAGGCCGTCCCGCCCTTCTCTGGGGCGCCGGGGCTACACTCTTTGTGATGTTCGGTCTCACCTGGCTACCGGGACTCCGCCGGCTGACCGATTCCCGAGGGGACAACTCGTGAAACTCAAGTGGTGGATGGGGCTCTTCGCGGCGATCTTGTTGTCGTCAATGGGCACCCTATACGCCGATGTCACCACCGAAGCAGTGGAAGCGGCACAGCGATCGATCAACGCGGGCGACCCCGAACAGGCGATCAGCCTTCTCGCCCCTTGGATCAAGAAGAATCCAAAAGACGCCAACGCGCTTCTCGTACGGAGCACCGCCCGCTTTGTGCTGGGCCGTTTTGACGCCGGGATCCAAGACCTCGAAAAGGCTCTCCAGCTGGACCCCACCTTGAGGCAGGCCTGGCTCAACCGAGCCGCCGTTGATCTGGCAAACCACGACTACGAACGCGCCTTGGTGGCCTTCGGGAACGCCGAGAGATTGGCCCCTGATGAGCCCGACAACGCCCTCAATATCGGAGCCGTACACCTCCTGAAGGGAGACCTCGCAGCTGCTACCACTCGGTTCCGGAGCTATCTGAAGAAGAACCCGAGGTCTGCAAGCGCTTACTATCTGGTCGCTTCGAACTACGGAATGGTCGGACAGGTGGCGCTCGCAACGCAAGCGCTCGACTATGCCATCCAGCTCGACGAAAAGGTGCGTCGCCGAGCGCGGGTGGATCCCAACTTTTCGGATGTCGCCCGCGACCCGCGCTTTCGCGAACTGCTGGAGACCGACCGTTACCGAATCCCGTCGGGTGCGCTTCGCGTTGATCGGAAATTCAACGCCGGGTTTACCGGACCGGACGGCCGGCTCCTCGACGCGGTCATTCGCAGTCTCGAACTGACCTCCGAGCCGTTTGACCAGCAGGTCGAGGTGGCAGAGGAGTGGGCTCTCGTTTGGGCGGAGAGTTTCCGGATCAAGGTTTCCCGCGAAGACCTGGCGGTAAGTCGCGTGGAGTTGACCGCCGCCCCCGGAAGCCACCGACCCGAGGTATGGAAACGGAAGAGCGAAGAGTTGTTTCGACAGATCACGGTGCAGCTCTTTGGGATGACAGACAAGACGCCCGCGACACCGAAAGAGCCGGGCTAGCCGAGGCGCTCGGGCGATTACAACCGCATCAACACCGAGCCCCAGTGGAGACCGGCGCCGAGAGCGGTAAAGGCAACCAACGATCCGGGCTCGGCCTTGCCCGCCGCCCTCGCTTCTTCGAAACAAATCGGCAACGTGGCCGAGGTCGTGTTGCCGTATTTCTGGATGACGTTGTGGACGCGTTCGTCGGGCAGCTTCAAGGCCCGCTGCGCCGCCTCATTGATACGCAGGTTGGCCTGGTGCATGACCAGAAGATCCAGGTCGTCGAGACCAAAACCATTCTCTTCGAGCAGCTCTTTGGTCACCCGCGGCATTCGAGTGACAGCCAGTTTGAACACCTTGCGTCCGTCCATGACCGGTACCGTTTCGCCGCTCTCGATCATCGCCAAATCGACCCAGGGGCGTTTTGTCGAACCGGCACCGGGCACATAGAGGATCTCGCGGTGAGCACCGTCGCCCAGGAGCCGGGAGCCAAGGATGCCAAGCTGAGCGCCGCCGGAGCCGATCTCACCACGAAAGACCATGGCGCCCGCTCCGTCTCCGAAGAGTACGGTCAGGTGCCGGAAGCGTGAGTTCCACTCGAGTTCGTCGTCGCCCAGCGGACCCTCATCCTTTCCGAGAACCACTCTCCAGGTTCGCTCGCTCCAGGGAATCAGACTCGAATGCACATCGGCTCCCACGAGAAGAACCGTTTTCGCCACGCCGCTGCGCACCAACGCGTCGACGACCTGGAGACCGTAGGCGAAGCCCGCACACTGCTGGCGGATGTCAAGGGCGGGACGCGCGCCGATTCCCAACCGTTCCTGGATCAGGGTGCCACAGCCGGGGAAATAGTGATCCGGAGTCATCGTTGCACAAACGATGTAGTCGATCTCTTCCGGCTCGACACCAGCATCCTCGAGCGCCGCCAGCGCAGCCTGGGCTCCGAGATCGGCGGACCCCGTCCCCGGTTCTACAAAGAAGCGGGTCACCACGCCGCTGCGTTCTCGGATCCACTCGTCGTTCGTGTCCATCACGCGGGCCAGGGCGTTGTTGTCCACTTCGACCTGCGGGATCGCAGTGCCCGCGCCGAGGAGGACCGTCCTAGTTGGGCTCGGGCTCATCCGGCCGACCGGTTCGACTGGAGCTGGCCAGGCCGCGGAACGTAGCGAACGGTCCGCTCCTCCTTCTGAACAAAAAAGTACTGACGTTGAGGCAACTTCATATCGAGGCCCGGCGGTGCGCTTTTCGAGTAGTCCCAGATCTCGATGGTCACCGTCCGACGCCGGCGTTCCTCACCCGACCAGTACCGAACACTGTCCGGGGGACCATAGAGAATGAACGTCTCGCCACGATCGGTTCGCCGGCCGAGAAACGTGCCTTCAGAATAGAGCCGGTCGGCGGCTCGTGCCCGTCGATCAAAGACACCCTCGGGCTGCTCCTGCGGCCAGGGCCGATTAGGGTCCCTGCGCACCTCCCAGAAATCTACAATAAATGACTCGGCCTCCTGGTCGTCGGTCAAGGCCAGAAAACGCCGGCGCTCTTCCTCGGTCGCGATCTTGGACATCGGACCGACGAGCCACTGCGAAAGGCTCGGGTTCAGAAAGAAATTGGTCAGATCCTCGGGTGCAAGCTCCTTGGCTCTCTTGCCCTTGGCTGCCACGGTGGGCGGACTGAGGGCCAGGGCCAGGGTCAGGGCCAATCCGAGCCGGCCGAGACCGTTAACCCGTCGTCGCCGTCCCGACTGGCGCTGATTGCTAGGACCGACGCAGTAGATCGAGAAACTCCTCACGTACGGGTCGCTGGTGAAAGGCGCCTCGGATCGCCGAGGTCACGGTGAGAGCTCCGGGCTTCTTGACACCCCGCATCTCTACGCACAGATGGCGTGCCTCGATCACGACCATCGCTCCCCGTGGGCTGAGCTTCTCTTCGAGGAAGTTGACAACCTGCTCGGTGAGCCGTTCCTGGAGCTGCGGTCGCTTGGCGTAGAACTCGAGGATGCGCGAGAACTTCGAAAGACCGATGATCCGGTCTTCGGGGATGTAGGCAATGTGGGCGTTGCCGTAAAAAGGCACAAAGTGATGCGAGCACATCGAGTAGAAAGGAATGTCCTTCTCCATCACCATGTGGCTGTAGTGCTCGTCATTCGGGAAGGTCGTCACCTCGGGCTCCGCACCCTCCTTGAGGCCGTGAAACATCTCGAGGTACATCTCCGCGACCCGTTCGTGGGTGCGTTCGAGATTCGGGTCGGACCGATCCAGCCCGAGAGCATCGATCAGGTCGCGAACATGGCCGGAGAGCCTGGCTACTTCCGCCGGATCGATCATGACCGTGCGGCCACCATCACCACTGGTATCGACGGGTCTGAGGGCAGGTAGGGCATCACGGCTGGTCATACTCCGTACTCCGCGATCATTCTACACACAGCCAGCAGGTGGCTAGCAGCTGCTAGAGAGGCGTGCTGGCGAGATCCTGCTCGGGCTCTTCCCGACGCGCCTCGGTCCGAGCTACCAGCAGAATGACTACATTCCAGGCGTTCCACCAGCCGACCGTGTACCAATTGGGCCAGATCATCACTGCCAGGTAGTTGGGAATGCCGATCAGAAGTGCGACGGTCACGGCTCCCCGGCCCCTGAGCTCGGGGAGGTGCCAGCGCGACAGCATCAACATCGCCATGAGGAGAACCACAAACGCCGCCGCGGGAACAGGGACACGGTCACGCATCAGGACGAGGGTCATGATGTAGCCGGCCGCAATCGGCGTCGGCACTCCGGTTGTCCAACGAGCCTTTTCGTGCTCGTTCGAAGTCAAATTGAACCGCGCCAGGCGAAACACTCCCGCAAGCACAAAACTCGCTGCCAGGGCGACGCCGATCCCGTGAAGCGGCGCAAGGAGCGCTGAATAGGCAAGAAAGGCTGGGGCGGCGCAAAACGACAGCGAGTCGCCAAGACTGTCCATTTCCTGCCCGAACTTGCTGGTCGCCTGGAGCTTTCTCGCAAGGATGCCATCCGTCATGTCCAGCATCAGAGCACTGAACAAGAGGTAGACGGCGAGGTTGAAGCGCCCATCGGCAGCGGCGACGATGGAAAGAAAGCCGACAACGATATTGGCGGCCGTCACCGAGTTCGGGACAAAGAGCAACCGGCGGTGCGGATTCATCGCCTGGGATTGTAGCAGTCTGGAGAAATGGCTTCCGACGGGACTGCTTCATCGGCCCAGCCGCAGCCTCCGCACGATCTCCGGGTGCGCAGCCTATTCTCAGCGAACCGTGGCCGGCAGCCAGTCCTCGCCCCCGGAGCGGTTCAGGCTCCAGTACGGGATGCGCTCACACTTGGACAGGCGGTAGGTGGTGCCCGAGGCGGCGGTGTGCTCGACCAGTGGGTGCGGCGCACGGCGGTCGAACGCATAGGAAAGCCAGTCATCGCCGGTTTCGAGACGCAACTCGGTCACCTCGAACTCGCCGGCAGGAACCAAACGGGTCCCGTCCCGGCGCGACAGGGCGTACACCTTCGGATCGAGACTCGGGAAGCGGCCTGTCATCAAGGACGGCAAGACACTCACGGACTCGGGCAGCGTTCCCGAGATGAAATCGCGCAGCGACGCGGCCAACATGTCCTCCGGATGCGCCCCATCCGGGTAATCCTGCGTGTTCTCGCCCTGACCGTCGAAGTAGGAGCGCGTTTCGAGCTTCTCATCGACCACATGAGCCGTCGAGATACCGCAACCCTCGGTACTCGACACAGCGAGCTTGCGAAGCGCGAAATTGTCGCGGCGAAAGAAGCCGCTCGCCATCTGGTGATAGGTATAGATCCCGGTCGGCACGTCTCGGACATGGTTGAGCTTGAGCACGTCGAACCCGTCGGAGCGCGGGCGGTCGGCTTTGACTTCGAGGTCGGGCGCCCAGGGCTCCTTGACCAGGATCAGCAGCGCTCGTCCAGGATAGAGAGTCCCGTAGCGGCTCCAGTCGACCTCGTAGGCGCAGAACTCGGCGTTACCGTCATCCCAAATGGGCCCGTTTCGCCAATTGAACGACTTTGCGGACGGCGCGGCGCCGCCTTCGTCCAGCGTCCCGGCCACGGCGTAAGCGCCACCCGCCAGGATGACAAGCGTGGCAACGGCGAGCGCTCGGCCGATGGGCCTCTTCTTCACTTCTCGTGCTTTCATTCCAAAGTTTCCGAACTCTCGAAGATGCGTTTCTCCCGATCGAGCCTATGTTACATTTCGTCCGGCCCGGGCGGTCTATGCCCTCATTCGCAGCGGACTCCAATGGAAATCTACAACGACATCCTCGAAACTCTCGGCAACACACCGTTGGTCAAACTGGGCCGGTTTTTCACCGGCGAAGCGACTCTCGCGGCCAAGATCGAGTCGTTCAACCCTGGAGCGAGCGTCAAGGACCGAATCGGCATCAACATGATCGAGGCCGCCGAGAGGCAGGGCAAGCTCGAGCCCGGCCAGACGATCGTCGAACCGACTTCGGGGAACACCGGCGTTGGGTTGGCGATTGCGGCCAACCTCAAGGGGCATCCACTCGTCTGCACCGCTGCCGACAAGATCCCACTGGAAAAAGTCGACTTGCTCAAGGCCTATGGCGCAGAGGTGATTGTCTGCCCGACCGGGGTTTCAGCCGACGACCCCCGTTCCTACTACAAAACCGCCGAGCGCATCCGCGACGAGCAGGGCGCCTTTCTTCCCTATCAGTACTACAACCAGGCCAACCCCGAGGCGCACTACCAGACCACCGGACCCGAGATCTGGCGCCAAACCGATGGCCGCATCACCCATTGGGTCGCCGGCGTTGGGACCGGCGGTACGATCAGCGGCGTCGCAAAGTTCCTCAAGGAAAAGAACCCGGAGATCCGCGTCATCGGCGTCGATCCAGTCGGCTCGGTCTACTGCTACTACAACGAACATGGCGAGTTACCGCCCGAGGAAGAGATCCACCAGTATCTGATCGACGGGATCGGCGAAGACATCCTGCCCGAGAGTTGTTGGATCGACATGATCGACGAGGTCGTGACGATCGACGACCAGACCGCCTACGAAGTCGTTTTCGAGCTGTCGAAGAAGGAAGCCATCTTCACCGGCTCTTCGGGCGCCGCGGCCGCCGCCGGCGCACGCCAGGTGGCCGAGCGCCTCGGGTCGGATGCTCTGGTTGTGACAATTTTTCCCGACTCGGGTGAGCGCTATCTGTCCAAGCTCAACGAAACCTGGATGCGTGAACAGGGTTTGATCGAGTAACCGGCCGTCTATCGATACTCGCGGCCGCGGTGACGGATCCAGCCACCGGGACGCCGATTCTCGGGATCGTGGTGTGTCCAGTGAACGACGCCCCCACGCTCGTTCCATTCGTACTGCCCACGAAGAGCGACCCGGTCTCCGATCTCGAGTGGCATCCGGGGCGCGAGATCGATGTTGTGGGCGACCAGAACCGTCAAATCCGAGGGGAGCCGTAAGATGAAACGCTGATGGCGAGAGCCGTCGTTGTCGTCCGGCAAAGTGCGGTCGACGGTCCCCGCCACCTCGACCATGACCGCGGACAGTCGGTGGCGGAACGCTTTGTCTATCTTGCCGGGCTCGAGGCTCTCGCCCGCACCCTGCTCGGCGCTCGGTGACTCGACTTGCGGAGCGCCACGATCCCACCATAGCGCCAGGGCGATCGCCAAGACCGCAAACACGGCGGTGGCGAGATGTCGCGGCATCCGGGATGTGGCGGGCTCGGGCATCGATCTTGTCGCGCCTTCAGCTTGTGACGGCACCGGCCTGGACAGGCGACGCCTCATCGACCAGATGGCCAATCGACCGCGCATAGTATCGCAGCAAATCCAGATCGGCCGGTTCCGGACTCAGCAACCCATCCTCCTCACGAACAGCCCGCCGAAGCACCAGCATCCGCAACCCGACTTCGATCGCGTAGTCGGCGTCGCTTCGGGGAATGTAGACGTGGGCACCTCGCGATTCCAACCTTTCCACCAACTCCTGCACGGCGGCCTTGAGCTCGAGCAGGCTCCACGAGCGCTCGGGTGAAGCCGATATCACCGTGGCCACCAGGCTGACCGGCACTACGGGGATGATCTCACCGACTCGTGCCATCAACTCCACCGCGAGCTTCTCGACGGCAGCAAACCTCTCGGACCGCTCCAGCCGCGAAAGGCTCAGACCGTGCTCGGCGACGTAGCGCCGCATCGACACCGGTGCTCCAAAACCGACACACGCGTAGCCGAACCTGTACCACTTGCCCGAGACCCACAAACTGAAGTTCTTGAGCCAGAACCCCAGCGTTGTGGCAAGCGCGCCCAACCCGCGCTTGCGTGGAGCGTCCGGGTCGAGGTCGAGGAGCAGCGTCCGGTCCTCGAGCACCCGGTCGTAGTTGAGGCCTACCGGAACAAAAACCAGATCTCTCGCAGCCTCGGGATCAAAGGAGCGGAGCATGTAGTCGAGAAGTCCCAGCCTGGGTTCTTTCAGGCTGCCGTCGCGACTCAATCCTCCCTCCGGGTAAACAGCCTGGGTCACACCCTCGGCGGTCGCCATCGCGACATAGCGCGCCAGGACTCGCCGGTAAAGGTCGTTGCGAGACTTCCGCCGCACAAAATAGGCGCCCATCGAGCGCACCAGCGATTCGAGGGGGAAGATCCTCGCCCACTCGCCAACCGCATAGGAGAGGGCCGTGCGCTCGGCCACCAGATAGGAGACCAGAACGTAGTCCATGTTGCTGCGGTGGTTCATTACAAAGACAATCGTCGAATCCGGTTGCACCTCTTCGAGTGCTTTTTGATCGGCGTAACCCAGCCGCACCCTGTAGAGCGCTCGCGCCAGATTGCGCGACAACCAGTACCCGAATCGAAAATAGAGATAGGCATTGAACGACGGCACGATCTCATGCGCGTAGCGTTTGACCTTCTCCATCACCACTTCGCGTGGCATCTCCTCCGACTCACAGAAGGCCTCGGCGGCGGCGAGAACCTCGGGGTCGTAGATCAGCCGGTCGAGGAGAACCCGGCGCTTTGTCAGCTTGAAAGGCTGGACGTGGATCTGCAACCTCTTGTTGACTTCGTCCAAGACACGGTTGACCCGCCGGCGCAATACCCAGCGGACACTCGGCACCAGAAGCCGTTCGAGCACGAACCAAGCCGCGATCAGTACCAGCAGGGCGGCCGCCCACAGAGGCAAGGTGACGGAGTTGAACACCGCGGCGATCATACCGTTCGCAAGGGGACACATACATTGCGCGCATGAAGTCTCCCGGCTCACGGAATCGTGTGTTCGAAAGGTATGTCTCCCCGAACCCGCTAGAATCCGCCGACACGGTGTCCTACGACCAGAGGCCCAGGGAGGAAGGGCGATGCCAAAGACTCACCAGCTCGAACCAGGCAGGCAGATCCGATTGGCGGACTGCCCGACGACCGCCGGTACGTTTCACGACAACCGCAAACAAGCCGAGAAGGACTTCGCCAAGCTGCGTAAGAAGATCGCGCTGCTTCAGCACCGGCTCTATTCCGAGGGCAAACAGAGCCTCCTGGTCGTTTTGCAGGCCATGGATGCGGGCGGCAAGGACGGAACCATCCGGCGCGTGTTCGAAGGCGTCAACCCGCAAGGAACACGAGTGACTTCGTTCAAGGTTCCTTCGAAGGAGGAACTCGCACATGACTATCTGTGGCGGATTCACAAAGCCGCTCCGCAAAGAGGCATGATCGGCGTCTTCAACCGCTCACACTACGAGGACGTTCTGGTCGTGCGGGTCGAAAAGATCGTCCCCGAGGCGATCTGGCGAAGGCGCTATGACGAGATCAACACCTTCGAGAAACACCTATCAGACAACAGCACCCGGATCCTCAAGTTCTATCTCCACATCTCGAAGAGCGAACAGCGCGAGCGGTTCCAGGACCGTCTCGACGACCCGACAAAGAACTGGAAGTTCTCGCTCGACGACCTCGAAAAGCGCAAACTCTGGAATGAATACCAGGCGGCCTACGAGGACGCCCTCAACCGCTGTACTACCGAGTGGGCGCCCTGGTTTGCCATTCCGGCGGACCAAAAGTGGTACCGGAACCTGGCGATCGCGCGGGTCCTCCACGCGACCCTCGTGGAGATGGACCCGCAGTTCCCGGCGTCGGAAGACCTCGAGTCCGTCGTGATCGATTAGCCACTTGGCACCCTGATTGCAGCATTACAATATGTCGATCAAGCCTCGCGGAAAGCCGGGACAGGAGAACAAAGAGATGACAAAGAACACCCGACGCAAAGCAGTTGCAGGAGGCGCCATGCTGCTGGCGGTTGCCCTGCTCGCCGTGCCGGCCGAGGCCGGGAAGAAACGCAAGAAGAAAAAACAGAAGCCACCCGAAGCGTCGTCGGCGGTCGAGGCCCTCGAGGCGGTAGAGCGGAGTCTTTGGGCCTATGACACCCAGGGCGCCCACGAAGCGCTCGAGCCCCTCCTGGCCGAGGCCACACCCGAAGTATTGACGGCCCACGCCCGCGTTCTCGAGCAGCAGAGGAGCTATGGCGACGCCACCGCGGACCTCCGCAAAGCGGCGGAGAAATCCCCTGCCGATCCAGCACCGCTCGTGTTCCTCGGCGAGACCTTTCTGCATGCGGACGACGAAGACGCCGCGACCCAAGCGTTTGCCGAAGCCGAAGCACGAGCCAAAGCCCGTCTGGCCGACAGTCCCAGCGATACCCGAGCCCTCTATTACCTGGGTGTGGCGCAGCAGCGCCAGAAGAAATTCTCCGCAGCGGTCGAGACGCTCGCAAAGGCGAGGGCAAAAGAGCCCGACAACGCATTGATCGTCTACCAGCTCGGCACAACCCACGCCTTTCAGCGTGACTGGACAAAGGCCGTCGATCTGCTCACCGAGTCGATCTCCATGGACTCGGGGATCGCCTACGCCTACTATTATCGAGGTCTTGCCGCGGGTCAGGCCGGTCGCAAGGACCTTCTGATCAACGACCTGGATCGATTCCTGTTCATGGCTCCGGAGGCCCCGGAGGCCGACAGGGCCCGCAAGGTTCGAAACGCCGGCTGAGCGCAAGACGAGACGCCGCTCAGCCGTTAGCATTTCCGGCGCGATGCGACGGGCGTCAAAGATCTCACTCCTCCTTGTCACCTGCCTGGTGGCTGTCCCGCTGCTGGTGGCACTGCTGCTTCTCATCGGCGCCGCAAGCCTCGAGAACCAGCGGGTTCGGAGCGCACTCCTCGAGCGCGCAAACCGTCACCTGAAGACAACCTACGGTGTCACCGTGGAGTTGGACCGCTACGCCATACGGCCGCTATCCGGGTCGCTCGAAGCGCGGGGCCTCTCGGTAAGCGGTCCCCAATCGGAGTCTTTCTTCAGCGCCGACGCTCTCGAGGTCTCCTGGCGACCGTGGTCGCTGATGCGGCTTGCGCCCGAGGTCACGACACTGCGACTCGACTCGCCTCGCATCGACCTCGACCGGCTGCCGTCATTCGGCCTGGGTGAGCCGACGAACGGGGGCGAGGTAGTGCCGCTACAGGATCTCCCGCTGGCCATCGACCAACTCCTCCTGCGCGGCGCGTCTGTCTCCAAGTCCGGAGATGGTAGGCATTTCGACAGCTTCCGTGTGTCGGCTCTCGACGCTCGGGCACGACTGGACACCGGCGAGTTCGAGTTGGAGATCGAAACCGGCAGGCTCGAGCTGAAGCCCGTCGCTCCCCTGATGCCGCTCGACCTCGAGATAACCGGTCGCGCCGAAGGCGACCTCGCCGGCCGCTGGAAGATCGAGAGCTTGCGACTTACGGGTCGGCCCCTGCAGCTCGAAGTCCGAGGCTCTGGGTCCACCACCACCCAAGCCGTTACCGGCACGGCCGAAGTCGATCTCGCGCTCTATCTCCCCGCGTTGCTGGTGGATGCCCCCACCGGTGCCCAGGACGGGTCACCTGTCCGGGTTCGCGCCACCACGGATCTCGGGAGGCGAATCGCAAGCTTCTCGGTCGACGCCGCCGATCAACCGGCAGACCTCCTCGAACCCTGGCTGCCTCTGGAGACGGCGCGGATTCTGTCCCTCGGCGAAACGCGAATCGGTCTCGAAGCCCACGGCGAGATTTCTCTGGGTAGGGAGGCTGCACCGGGCAGTGCAGAAGCCGAGATCGGCGTGACCGTCAGCACCGAGGGGACGACGCTCGCCGAACTACAGCTGCGGCCCCGGCTCGCCGGCTCCGCGGCCCAGACCCCCTTTGAACTACTCCTCCTGCCGGATTCCCAGGGCGAGCGCAAAGTGAACGGGTTGCTCGAAACCGGATCGCTGGAGCCCGGAAGCGCCTTCCTACAGTCGGCCCAGCTCACAGACGGCAAGGTGAAAATCGACCAACCGAGGCTCTCGGAGCTCACCGAGGTCTTGAGAGCATGGTCTCCGGACCCCTTCCCCACCACCCTGGCAGCCGGGAGTGTCCGAGCAGAAGGCAACTTCTCCGGGCCGCTCACCAACCCCGCTCTCAAAGGCCGTCTGTCCTGGCGCCCGGAACGACCCGAAGCCGACGATCACTCCAATGGCGGAATCGATTTCGAGCTCGACGGCCGCCCCGCCGACCGCACCGGTCGGCTGATCACCCGGGCCGACAACTTGGACGCGAGGCTTGTGTCTCCCAACGCTCGAGGTGACCTCAGCTGGACCGGCAGCTTCGAAGCTGATCGAGGCAACGTCGACGGTCGTCTGGCCCTCGAGGGTGCCGGCATCTCCACGGCCAGCGGCGGACCGACCCTCGAAACACTTGCCTTGACCGCGGATCTTGCCGACGGAGCGTTGACCTGGAAGGCGCGAGGTGATCTCGAAGACGCCGGGTCGGTACGGTCCTTTGACGCCTCGGGTGAGCTGCCACGTCTTGGTGGACCCATATCGGAGGCCGGCGCGTCCGTCCACCTGAGGCTCGCGGAGGGGCCCTTCCGGGGACTCGACCTGCGCGCGGAGCTGGCCGAGGGTGCCGTGGGAGTCGACTTGCTACCCACACGGTTGGGCGACGGGCGGATCTTTGCCAGCGCGAGGCTTCCGCTCGCCACGCTGGCCGGCGTCGCGGGACTGGAGACGATCCGCGAGCTGCCGCTCGAACGCGCCAAAGGCGACTTGACCTTCGAGTGGACCGCCGAGAACAACGACTGGACCGAGCTGGTCGGAGGCTACTTTGGCCCAGGGAGCAGCGGGCTCGTTTCCACGCTCCGGCGTCTGCGTGGCGGATCGACCGGCTCTCTGCGCCTCGACCCCGCACAACCGGCACTCGCCACCGGCCGCCTCACGGTCACGGGGCTCGAGATTCAAAGTGACGACCTCGAGGCCGTGGCGACCCAACCGATCCTCGCCGAGATCGACAATGGAACCATCACCCTTCCCGAGGTGCGACTCGACACGAATCTCGGCCCGCTCACCGTCCAAGGTGACGTCTTTCTGGACGCAGCCTGGAGTCTGGAGAGCGACCCGATCGAGGCCGTGCGCGACCTCATCTTGCGCGCGACGGTCTCCACCGAAACCGGTCAGCTGGCGGATTTCTTCGGCGTCTCCGATGGCGATGGCAATGTGCACGCTGACACCGCCCGTCACCTCGTAGCCGAGGTGACGCTGAAAGGACCTCTCGACGGCCTGCGCGGCGACTTGCTTGTGCAGTCCGACAACTTCGGCTGGAGCACACAAGGCGACTTCCCGGTCGAAACGGCAGGCGCGTTGGAAGCTCGATTGAACTTCGATCCACTCCATCTCGGTACCCTCGAAGGTGTTATCGAGATACCGACGCTGTCGCTCACGGTCGGTGGTCGCAACACGCGGATCGCCGCTCCCCTGCGGATCGAGGTTGATCGCGGGGACATACGGCTTCGCCGGGTTGAGCTGGTGGGAGAAAGCGAAGCGTTTTCTCTCGAGGGCGAAGCCAAGCTGAGCCAGGGAGAGGAGCCTTTTCTCGCGTCCGCCCACCTCGAGGGCGCCGGCACTCTCGATGCGGCGCTGCTCAACCCGTGGCTCACGGGCGGCGTCGCAACCGGGCCCTTGAACCTGAACATGAATCTCTCCGTCGAGCCCCGGGACAGCGCCAACCTTCTCGCTCGTCTTGCCGGAAACCTTCGGATCGCCGGTGAGGGAGCTGCGGTCCTCTTTACTTCACCCTACGTCACACGGATCACCCAACCCGAGATCCATGTTGGCGTTGAAGGCGGCCGCGGCACCCTCGACGGAACGGTCCAACTCAACGAGGGTTCAGTCGAGCTCTCGGGCGGTACCGTTGCCGACGGAGGTCTCGACGGCGATCTCGCTCTCCGAGCCAGGCTCGCGGGGGTCCGTTACCGTCTCGACCACGGTTTGCTGGCCCGAATCAACGCCGATCTCGATCTGGCCCTCCGCCAGGGTTTGCCGACGGTGGGCGGCACGGTCGAACTGGACCGCGGAGTCCTGACTCGCCGCATGGATCTCGACCTCGACTTCATCAGCAGCCTGCTCGCTCCTGTCGACCTGACCACGACTCGCGACGATCTCGCCTCGCAAGTCGCGCTCGATCTGGAGTTCTCGACCCGGGAAGGGGTATGGATCAAAAACAACATCGGCAACCTGCAAGCTCGCTGGGAGCCCATCCACATCACCGGAACCGTAGCAGCACCGATCCTCGACGGGCGGATCGAGGTCGACCCCGGCGGGCTCTTGTATGCCTACGGCCAAACGGTACGGCTCGACCGCGCGGCAATCGAGTACCCGGGTCAAGCCGGTGTGGAGCCACGGCTCGAACTAGAGACCACCAGCTCGTTTCAAGATCCAACGATCGGCAAGCTTGCCGGCAACGATCTCCTGACGGCCGAGCCCGAGAGGATTGTGGCCAAAAAGGAACAAGGGGACAAAGGGGAAGAGGTCGATGCGACCGCCGACGCCACGACCGGTCTGGCAACCTTCTGGGGCGAGCAGATCGCTTCGCGCCTGAGCGAGTCCCTGGGTGGCGCCAAGATCTCGATCCGTCCGGTTCTTATTTTTGGTGAGACCGATCCCGGAGCCCGCCTGACGCTGAGCCGTGACGTCTCGCCCAGTTTCTCCTTGGCCGCGTCGCTCGACCTTCGGAACGCACAGCGACAGACCTATCTGCTCGACGTCCATCGTCTCCGCAGACTGCCTCAATTCAACGGCCAGCTTTTCACCACCGACCTCGACGAGCGCGGAGTCACCGCACGCCAAACGCTCGAGTTTGGCGGCGGCAGCATCACCCACGTCGACATCCGACCGCGTCTTCACAAACTGCGCTTTGAGCGCCCACCGGGGACGACCCGGCGCGGATTCAAGAGGGCGCTCGGTGTACGCAAGGGCGACGAGATGGGCGACGACGAGGTGTTTGCGCTCGAGATCGAAGCGGCAGAGTATCTTCGGCGGCGTGGCTACCCCGACGCCCGTGTCCAGACCGAGCTCAGACCAACCGGAAAGCGAGGGCGACAACTCGCGATAGAGCTCCGCATCGAGACCGGACCGCGGGTCGAGTTTCTATTCTCCGGCGACCCACCACCCCGGGCGCTCCAGGCAACGATCACGTCCCTCTACCGGACGGATTTCTACGAGTCGACGTCACTCGAAGAGATGAAACAGCAGGCGGTCAGAGTCTTTCGCAGCCGCGGCCATCTCGATCCGCAAGTCCGCATCGAAGTGACATCGGCAGACCCCTCCTCGAGTTCGTTCGAGCGCCGCGTCACCCTCGACAGCGAGGCGGGAATCCGCGTCGAGACTCTGGCGCCGCGATTCGAGGGCGTGAGCGAAGAAGACGCAGAGTTTCTGACTGCACGTTTCACCAGTCCCGTACAGCGGACCGAGTTGGCCATGGGTCTGCCGGAGGCCGACCAGAGGCTTTTCGATGCCATGGGTACTCTGGGCTATCCAACCGCCCGGATCGAGTCGCGGTTCTCGGGTCGGGAGGATCCAAGGCTGACGATCGTGCTTCGGGCGGGTCCTCGCAAGAGAATCGCCGGGCTGCGACTGGTCGGTATGGAAGACGACGAGGCGGAACGACTTCTCGAACTGACAGGTCTATCGCCGAGCGATCCAGCGCGTGGCGATCGGCTCGCCCTGGCGGCTCTCTTGACCGAGGAAGAACTGCGACGTCAGGGTCGCGCCGCCGCCCGTGTCCGGGTGAGCGCAGCACCACGAGCATCGAACGAGCTCGAGATCGACGTGACCCTGGAAGTCGCGCCCGGGTCGCTCCATCACCTCGACGAGATTCATTTCTCCGGCCTGCGCTCGACCCGCGACTCCTGGGCTTCAAAGGTCTCGGGGCTCGTGCCCGGCGAGATTCTCCGCCGTGAAGACATCGCCGATGCCCGGACCGAGCTCTTCTCCACCGGGCTCTTCTCGAGCGTCGCGGCATCCGTCGATCCCGAGGCCGGTCTCGTCCGCTTCGACCTCGAAGAGACCTCGCGGTTTCAATTCGCTTACGGGCTCCGTTGGGAAAGCAGCCAGGACGGAAGCGCCGTGATCGACTTCACCGACCGCAACCTTTTCGGCCGCAGCGTCACCTTCGGGCTGCGCGGTCTTTACTCGACCAACGACCGGAGCATCCGCTGGCTCACCACCATTCCTCGCCCCTTCGGCGGCCGCGGCGCGCTCGAGCTCTTCGCTCGGGGTCGCGAGGAGACCGACGGCGGCATCCTCACCGAGACGATCGAGTCGAGCATCCAATACTCCCTGCCGGTCGGTGGCTATTCGACCGCGCGCGTCTACGTCCGCTACCGCGACATCCGGTTGACAGAAGAAGACCCCGACCCGTTCTTTCCGCTCGACGAGCGCATCAAGACACCGCTCCTGGGTTTCCAGTACATCTATGACAGTCGCGCCGGCGGCTCGGATCCCGAGCGCGGCGTCTTTGCCACCGTCGATCTCTCGGGCGCCGAAGAGTTCTTGGGGAGCGATTTCCGATTCGCGCGAGTCTACGGCCAGGTCAACCTCTACCGGCCGGCCTTTGTTGTTCGCGGCCGCAGAGCGGTCTGGGCGCAGTCCTACCGCCTCGGTTTCGCGGAAGCGTTCGGTGGCCAGGGGTTGCCTCGTGAGCACCGTTTCTTCGCCGGTGGCGAGTACTCTGTGCGCGGGTACGAGCTCGAGTCACTGGGTCCCCAGGAGACTCTTGGAAGCTTCGAGCGCGCCCTCGGCGGCCGATCCCTGGCGATCCTCAACCAGGAGCTACGGATCCCGATCTTCGACATTCTCGACACGGTGGCGTTTGTGGACGCGGGCCAGATCCGAGGTGCGAGCGACGACCTCGGACCGGGTCGACAAGTCGACAACCCGAGCGGTTTTTTCTCGGCGATCGGGGCCGGCATCCGGGCACGAACCCCGATCGGGCTCCTGCGCCTCGACCTCGCCTACCCGCTCGACCGTCGTGACTTCGACCCGGCGACGACGGTCTATCTGGGATTCGGAAACGCCTTCTAGACGCCGGCCGTCTATTGGCTACCGATTCAGCACTACGGTACGAACCGAAAGTCCGGTGCCTTCGACCTTGACCTTGATCGAACGTAGCTCGGCCTCGCTGAGCGGCTCGGTCGAGGAAAAGGTCAGCAGATACTGGTTTCTCAGTTCGGCGTTGATCTGCTCGTAGGCGCGGTCGAGCTCGGCCATCCCCTGGATCTTGAAGAGCCTGCCGCCGGTGTCTTCGCAAAACGCTTCGAGAGCGAGATCGATCGGCGCCGTGTGCTGAAAGAGACCCGGCGTCAAGCCCAACTGGCCGGTTTCGGGGCTCATGGCAATGACATAGAGCGGCACGCCTAGACGGCGAGCCTCCTCGACACCACGTTTGGCCCCGAATCGGCTCCCCCAGTCGACGCCGTCGGTGAGCAACACCAACGCCCTCCGCCCGGGCTCCCGCTCGAATTGAGCGAGCGAGAAGATCGCGGCATCGTAGATCGCGGTGGCTCCCCCGGCGCGAAGACTCCCCAGGCTGGCCATCAGACGTCCCACATCCGCTGTCAGGGCCTGAGCCAACCGTGGCTGGGTGTCGAAATCCACCAGGAACGCGCGATCCTGGGGTTTCAACGTCGATGCAACAAACCGGGCCGCCGCCTGTCGAGTTTCGACCATCTGGACAAACATGCTCTCCGAGCTGTCGATGATGAGACCCAGAACCAGAGGCACCTCTTCGGCCAGAGCAAACCGCTCGATCTCCACCTCCCGGCGGCCCTGCTGTAGGCGAAACCGGTCGCGGGTGAGATCGCGGACCGGATCGCCCTCGCGATCGACGACCACCGCATAGATCTCGACCAGGTTCACCTCGACCCGCTCGCCTGCACCGACCTCGGACAGAAGCCGCGCGTCCTCCCGGGTGTCGCCGCTTACGAGATGTGCCACGACACGCACAAAATCAGTGGGCCCGCCGCTTTCGATCATCGACTCGAAGCGGCCGCCGGCAGCGCGATCGGCACCCTCGAGAGTCTCGACCGCACTCTCGTTGCGGAAGAACTCGACTCTCGCAAGCTTCTCCCAGGGCGGCAGCGAAACATCGGCCACCACTCGAACCCGATCTTGACCGAGCGCCGCCACATCGGTGATCGCGACCCGGAAGGGCCTGCTGTCCAGATTGATCTCGACCAGATCCTCGCCCAACTGGCGATCGGCCGACCCAAAGGCTTCGATCCGCACGCGGTGCGGAGCCAGCTCACGGCCGAGATCGAGGACGGCGGCAAAAGGCGCGCGCTCGTCGACCGCAACCTCCTGGCCATCGAGATAAAACACCACCTTGCGGATCGCGTCGGTCGTGGTGACGGTGCGAAACCGCTTCTTGCCGGTGAGCTTGTCCCCGACCGGCGGCACCAGTCTGACGAGTTGGCCCGCCGCCCTCGGCGCAGGCCGCACGCGAGGTGGTTCGAGCTTGCGATCGCCCAGGGTCGGGTATTCAGACTCAGATGGAGACTTCGGTGGAGATTCGGAAGCGGGCGGCGACGTAGAAGAATCCTGCGTGGGCCGGATCCGCGGCAGCTCCTTCGCCTCGACCGAGAACACATCGACAGGCTCCCCCCACTCCGCCAGCGTCCCGCCCCAAGCCCCCGTGGACGTTTCTTCGACCACCACGATCGCTTCCTGGAGATCCACCGGGAGCAAGATCTCGGCTCGATAGGAGAAACCCCGGGTTCCCGCCGCCGAAGCCCCATCCAGAAGCTCATGATGGATCGTCGGGAACTCATCGACAGCGGTGCCCACCAGGGTCACGGCCCATGGCCCACCGGAGTTGAGACGCGTCGGCACCGTGATCCGTGCCGAAAGGCGTCCCTTGAGCCGATCGGTCGCCGTCGCCGAGATCAGCTCGAGATTCGCTTCGACCAGAAGCCCGGCCACCGGCAGCTCCCTCGACGCCAGGATCTCGTTCGCCCTCTCTACATTGCGCTCGCGGCTGGCTTCCGACGTCGCAGATTGGCCTAGCACAAGTTCGGGCGCCAGCAAGATCGAACCGACGATACCGGCAAGCCGAAGGAATCGCATTACGGTGTCGGAAAAAGAGATAGTTCGGAGCATGACAATCGGTTCGAAACCTACCAAAGACCGGCGCGAGACGACGCGCCTGAAACCGTCGGCAGGTTTCTCCGCAGCCATTGCAAGCGGCGTTCCCGACCCCATCAGGCGGGTTCTTGCTGGAGCGCCTACTCCAGCCACACCGTCCCGGTTGCTTCGTACGGCTTGCTACTCACCAGCCGCAAGGTGGTCCGATTGGACCGCTTCGGCAAAAGAGGAATGCCACCAGCAGCACTGTGAATGTACTGGCGAAGAGCCACAATCATCACCGTGACTCATAGAAGCGTCGAGGCTCCACTGGTAAGTGTGGGGTATTGGAGCACAGGGATCAACTCTGCTCGAGCGCGTCGCGTGTCCCCGGCGTAGGACACACGTCCAATTCTTATGAAATCCCTTGTAAGCGGGGCACGCGTGTTCATTACTAGGGCAAAGAGCTCGCATAGGGTCGCCACAGAATGGATCAGCCAGACTGGCAGCGTGCGAGGCGGAGGTAGCTGCCAGGTGCGGCATGCTTCAGTCAGGAACTCCTGTAGGGTGATCGGCTGTTCGTCGCCGACGTGGTAGATCCCTTGAGCCTCCGGAAGTGTGATTGCGGCCTCGGTGGCCGCTAGGAAGTCTGCCGTTGATAGCAGATGGATCCAGGTCGGCTCGTTCCACACCGCTAGCAGCCGATGTTTCGCCAGCCATCGGGCCGCCTCGATCATGAGGATGCCGCGACCGTAGACCATTCCAAGTCTCAGAACGAGCGGCGTGATTGCGCATGCGGCAGCTCGCTCAAAAAGAAGACGCTCTTCCTCCAGTCGGGTGCGAGCGTGCGCAGAGATCGGTTTGGCGTCCAGGCGCCCTGCGGCCGGCGCATTGACAGTAGTTTCGCCCTCGACGTGTGGAAAGGAGATCAGAACGACACGATCGGCTTGGGCTTGAGCGCACGCCTCCAGGAGGTTCGCAAACCACATCGTGTTCGTCTCGGGTAAGAACTTCTCGGGCTGAGGCGCAAACAGTACCCCTGCGAAGTGGACCACAACATCCGCTCCTCTTGCGGCGGCCTCGAGCGTCTCCGGCCTAGCAAGGTCTGCCTGAATAGGAGTTACATTCGGTGCATCCGTGAGGTCTGTCCCCAGTGGCGTCGTATGGAACATCAATCGGAGTGGGAAGCCCTTCGGCTGGAGGTGGCGGGCGAGAAGGCCACCCAGGTTGCCTGCGGCGCCTGTGATCAGCACGGTCGGGTGATCGGTCATGTTGCCAAGAGCGGTCTAACGGATGAGAGCTAAGCCGCGCGCCAAGCGGGTCGGCTTGAGCGATTGGCTAGGCCTCATCCCGTATCTGCAAGCACTTCGACCTGGCTGACGCGGCCTTTGCTCAAGCTTCTGTACGTCGAGTGGAGCCCCTCGGGCTTGGCGGCGGGGCTTAGCCGCCGCCGTCGAGGCTGAGTACCACCTCGCGCCGTAGCTGGACGCTTCCCCGACGCCCAGAATCGCGAACTCACTCCCCCTTTACTGGACGGGGACGTCCGAGTTAAAGCTCACCGCGACTATCGCCCAGGCACCGCCAGGTGGCCGCCTGAACACGACCAGTTGCTTCCCATGATCGGGGGGCATGTCCTTGAATGCCATGTCATAGCTGCTCGTGCCATAACCAACATTTCCTTCTCCCGACACCATCACGTTTGAGAACGTGAGATCCTTGACGGGCGGGAAGGCTTGCCCCCAAGCGAGGATATTTGCCTGACCGACGACCATCGGGGCGTTTGGCGGCTGAAAAACCGCATCGTTGGCGTAGTGCTGCGCCCAGGTTTCCATGTCCCCACCTTTGAAGTTTTGGGCGGTGGCTTCGACCATGCCGCTCAGCGTTGCCTCGTCCCCGGCCGTAAACTGCGTGGGTTGGGGTTGGCAGCCAGTGATCGTGAAGAATAATGCGGTCACGCAGGCAAAAGTGCGATGATTCATAGGAATACCTCAGGTCTGGCAAATGAAAAGGGACCGCTTTGGGTCATTAGCGGCCCTTCAAAACTCTACCACGCCAATGGTCGCATCGGGTCGAAAGGAGCCGTCTTCGGGCCGTACTGCTGATTCCCGCCTAACGCTCAGGTTCAGCGGCGGGCCGCGCAGCGGACCGTCCGCTGCAACCGGTTGTTAGACCGCTAGTTTCCACTACTTCGTTGCCACACCGATGACAATCCGATCCGGAAACTCGTAGCCGCTGTCGGTTGTGTACGGCGCCGCGCTTTCGAAGATCGTCTTTCGGATTTTCTCCTGCGTCTCGCTCGGCAGCTTGGAGAGTTCACACATTTCCCAGCCGACGTGCAACAGCTGATCAAGATTCTTGAGGCGGAGAGTTAGTTGGCGGACATGGACATCGTGGTGGCTGAACCCGGCATCCCGCACTAGGTTCTCGTAATCCGCTCCGGTGGCCTCAAGATAGATTGGCCCGTGCGGTAGTTCGTCCATCGTGTGATGTGCGGTCAAGCCCGCCATGAACGCACCGAATCCGAATTGCTCGATCGGCCCCGCGAATACAAGACGCCCGCCTGGTTTGAGCACCCGGCGGATTTCCGTACACGCTTTCTCAGGTCGTGCGAAGTGGTGAATAGTAAAGTTTATGAGCACAACATCAAACGTATCGTCGTCAAACGGAAGACGCTCAGCGTTTGCTTCCTTGAACTCGATGCGCGGGTACAGCTCGCTTGCCACCTCGACCATCCCTAGTGCTAGGTCGACGCCCGTCACCATGGCGCCTGTGTCGGCCATCAACTTGGCGATGTGTCCCGGACCGCAGCCAACCTCAAGGGCGCGGCTTGCGGGCGTCAGACAAGCATTTTCGAGCAGGAGGTCTACCGCGTGACTAGTCAGCCTCGCCGCATTTTCAAGGTAGGAGGCTGCCGACCTGTTCCAGGTTGCCCGTTCCACTTCTGCGACTGCTTCGGGATCATGTTGTTTCATGTTTCTTCACTTCTCCTCGTAGGAAGGCGGTCTAACGAATTCTGAGCTCACCGGCACCGCTGGTGAAACGGCCGCTTGCAGCGAGTTGGTGAACCTAGACATGATCCTGGTTGAAGAAAGCATACAGGCGGTGTCCGGTGCAGCGAAGTGTTAGGCAGCCGCGCCTGGATGGGAGCATCCTGCCTAAAGTTTGTCTTTCGCCTGCGAGATCAGATGACTGATAATCAGCCAACGCCCTTCTCGCTTCTGCAAAACGCGAAGATGATGAACATGCCGATCCGCCATGACTTCGCCGGCCGATGTTTCCTGCCCGGCACGGACCAGCTTGCTTCGAAGCAACGCAACGTCTGGGCTCAGAAACCTGACGTCTTCAAACTCGTTGTCCCCAGAGTCGCCGACCATCACGAAATCCAGACTGAAGATAAACTCCAACCCCTTTTTCAACTCGCTCCTGCCTTGGAAGCGATCTCCGAAGGCGTTGGTCCAGTCGACGTCCTCTGAGTAATCCCGAACAGCAAGCTCCGCGTCTCGCTCAGCCCAACCCCGGTTCCATGAGTCAAGTGCTGCAAGCACCGCGGCGCGCTCCGTTTCCGCCGCTTCAGCGCCCTCGACCTGGAAAGGACTACTAACAGTCAGGACAGCTACGATCAATGGGACAATCCGCGCCGTGAATGCCATCTTGATTCTCCTCATCGTTGGAAGTAGTGAAGGCCGCCTAACGGATGAGAGCTAAGCCGCGCGCGAAGCGCGTCGGCTTCAGCGACTTGTTAGCTGGCGCGTTTGAGTTCTTCACGAAGGACACGTCGGAGCGTTTTCTCGAGTGGCTCGGCGGCTCCCTGAATGTACTCGCGGAGAGCCACATTCATCAGGGTCTGGTAGTTTCCGCCACCCGCCTGCTCAACCTGATCTCGAAACCAGGCCAGAATGTCGTCATCTATGCGAATCGTGATGCGTGTCTTACCTTTGGGCACTTGCACCACAGGGCCACGCTTCCCCTTCGAAAAATCGTACTCTTTTCGCATCAGCCTTCCTCGTACTGTCGACGTTCTCGGCCAGTGGACTTACGGGCCGAGATGAGCCTTATGCGATCACCACGCCAGGTGTAGACCACCACAAGCAGTCTCCCGAGTGGATCTCTTCCCATGGTGATGAATCGCTTTTCCGTGTGTACGAAGGGATCAGGAAGCGTAACCGCCAGCTCGTCTTCAAAGACTCCGACAGCATCAGGAAACGAGACACCGTGCGTCTCTCGATTACGGCGAGCTTTGTCCGGATCCCACTCATATAGCACCAGTGTAGTATATGTACATTTGTATGCACAGTCAAGGCTGGCTACCGTCGCCAGCTAACGGATTTTGAGCTCACCGGCACCGCTGGCGAAGCCGACCGCTTGCAGTGAGCTGATGAACCTGAACATGACTACGGTTGAAGAAGCATACTGGCGGTGTCCGGTGCAGCGATTTGTTAGGCGGCTGACTTGGCAGCCGTGAAGATGTACTCGTTCGAGCTAAAGAAATAGTGGTCCGTCGCACCCAACTCGCGAAGGTCGCTTGCCCAGGCGTCTGCCTCGCCTTGCGAGATCCCCTGGGAAACGACATAACCAACAACAAATTTCATAAGGATCGCGCTTACACTGCTCGGATCATAAGACGTCTCAATGTGGACAACAGGTTTAGCGCTCACGTCCACGAATCCAGCGTCACGAAGTTTCGGGCCTAGCGTGTGTGGCAAATGGGCATCGGCCAAGTGTCCTTCAAAGGACTTCATGATTAGATCCATGCGCGGTGCGTCGCTGGAGTTCCAAAGCAACGCACCCCAGTCGGTGTCGTGAATGAGCACACGGCCTCCCGGCTTGAGAACCCGGAACGCTTCGGCGAGCCCGCCAGGAACGTCGTCCAGATACTCAAAGACTTGACTGGACATCACGGCGTCAAAGGACTCGTCATCGAAGGGAAGATTCGAGGAGTCGCCGGAGTGAAATCTAGTATTGCTCAATCCAGAACAGCGACGCCGTCCGATCTCGATCGCGCTTTCGGCGGGATCGACGCCATCGATACGGCCGGCAGGCCCCACGGCAACGGACAAATCGAATGCTTGGTGACCGGGACCGGAACCTATGTCGAGCACACGATTTCCCGGTTTCAAAGCCAACGCTTGCTGAATCCTGGCACGTCGTTCAATTGCACCTGCCGATGCGTTGAACTCCTCGACGAGACGTGATCCCTCGTCATCGAACTCTAGTTTTGCCACGCTCTTCTCCTTGACTGGAACCGGACGCCTTTCATGTCCGCCTAACGAATTCTGAGCTTACCGGCACCGCCGGCGGTGCAGCTGAGAACTCGACGGCTCGTCGACGGGTTCTTCGCACGATAGCGATTTCCGAGATTTGACTTTCATATAGATCTTGGTTGGAAGAATACCATTGCGTCCAAGAGGCTCCGCGGGACCTCGTAGGAGAAAGTGGCCGTCAACCCATAGCCACACCCAGGGGTAGGGCTTGGGTCGATCGGATCCCCCACCCCGTCACGCGGTCCCTTCTCATCGCTAACCTTGCTAGAGTCCCGACCATGAAGAAATGGCTGATTCGAGGCGCGATCGTGGTCGCGCTCATCGTCCTCTTCATGGTCTTGAAAGCAACGGTCTTCGCCCCGGATCCGGTGGAGGTGGAGGTCGCCGAAGTCGAGCGTGGGCGTGTCGAGGAGACGATCACCAACACCCGCGCGGGGACGGTGACGGCGCGGCGGCGGGCGAGTCTGTCGCCGGAAGTGGGCGGCCAGATCGTCAAGCTGCCGTTCCGGGAGGGTGACCGGGTGGAAGAAGGCGATGTGGTGCTGGAGCTCGAGTCAAGCTCACAGCGCGCACAGCTTACGCTGTCGCAACGCGATCTCGAAGCAGCCCGGGCGGAGCAGAACCGTGGCTGTCTCGCGGCGGATCGAGCCAAGAG
>Ga0224508_10000823_pt1 | contig 28890 bp, 25 predicted proteins | sample SF_Jan12_sed_USG_4_FD_170157 | JGI IMG/M metagenome (GOLD analysis project Ga0224508, IMG submission 170157) | Sediment microbial communities from San Francisco Bay, California, United States - SF_Jan12_sed_USGS_21 | ecosystem: Environmental > Aquatic > Marine > Sediment | place: USA...
GGTGTTAAGCCTGGAATCGGTGTACGCCAGCCCGACCGTCACCGAGCTGATGCAGCTCGCCGAGGAAGCCACCCTGTATCGTCTACGCGCGGTGCACTACCAGGACGACCTGCCGCTGCAGCTCGAATCTCGTTACGTCAATCCGGCGGCAATGCCCGATTTCATACACCAGGATTTCACGCGCATGACGTCGACCGCCTACCTGTTGCAGCAGTTCAAGCCCGACGAAATGGAACACCGGGTGCGCGCAATACTGCCCGACCAGCAGACGCGTGAATTGCTGACGATGGCGCAAGGCCAGCCCTGCCTACAACTGACCCGACGCACCTGGAAAGACGACCAGGTCGTTACTTACGTGACATTAACCTACCCCGGGGATCGTTATGAACTCGGCGCGCGTTATGCCACTGATGAATATCAACTGCGTTAACCACACGGTATGAGGAACCCCAAATGCCTTTAGACAGAACCGACAATAGCCGTAAAATCCGGGCGCCGCGCGGCAGCGAGTTAAGCTGCAAAAGCTGGCTCACCGAAGCGCCTTATCGCATGATCCAGAACAATCTCGACCCTGAAGTGGCTGAAAAACCGGAACAGTTGATCGTATATGGCGGCATCGGCCGCGCCGCGCGCAACTGGGAATGTTTCGACAAGATACTCGAGTGCCTTAGAGAATTGAACGACGACGAAAGCCTGCTGATTCAATCCGGCAAGCCCGTCGGCGTGTTCAAGACCCACGTCGATGCGCCGCGTGTGCTGATCGCGAATTCCAACCTGGTGCCGGCCTGGGCCAACTGGGAACATTTCAACGAGCTCGATCGCAAGGGTTTGATGATGTTCGGGCAGATGACCGCGGGATCGTGGATTTACATCGGTAGCCAGGGCATTGTGCAGGGCACCTATGAAACCTTCGTCGAGGCCGGTCGCCAGCACTTTGGCGGAGACACCGCGGGCAAGTGGATCCTGACCTCGGGTCTCGGCGGCATGGGCGGCGCGCAGCCGCTGGCCGCGACCATGGCTGGCTACAGCATTCTATGCATCGAATGCGATGAAGCGCGAATCGATTTCCGCCTGCGTACGAAGTATCTCGACAAGCGCGCGAGCACGCTCGACGAAGCCCTGCAAATGATCGACGACGCCTGCGCCAAGGGAGAGGCCGTGTCGGTCGGCCTGCTCGGCAACGGCGGTGAAGTTCTGCCCGAGCTGGTAAAACGCGGGGTAAAGCCGAGTCTGGTAACCGATCAGACCTCTGCGCACGATCCGGTCAACGGTTACCTGCCGATCGGCTGGAGCATGGAGCAGTGGGAAATGAAACGCGCCACCGACCCCGAAACCGTTGCCGCCGAGGCGCGCAAGTCGATGGCGGTGCACGTGCGAGCGATGCTCGAATTTCACGGCCAGGGGATCCCTACCGTCGATTACGGAAACAATATCCGCCAGGAAGCCCTGAATCAGGGGGTCGAAAACGCGTTCGATTTTCCCGGTTTCGTGCCGGCCTATATCCGGCCGCTGTTCTGCAAGGGCGTCGGACCGTTCCGTTGGGTGGCTTTGTCCGGCGACCCGGAGGATATCTACAAGACCGACGCCAGGGTCAAGGAACTGATCCCGGACGATCCGCACCTGCACAACTGGCTCGACATGGCGCAAAGCCGTATCAGCTTCCAGGGGTTACCGGCGCGCATCTGCTGGGTCGGGCTCGGCGATCGCGATCGTCTTGGGCTCGCGTTTAACGAAATGGTGAAATCCGGCGAGCTGAAGGCGCCGGTAGTGATCGGGCGAGATCATCTCGATTCCGGATCGGTCGCAAGCCCCAATCGTGAAACCGAGGCGATGATGGATGGTTCCGACGCGGTCTCCGACTGGGCGTTGCTGAATCTGCTGCTGAGCACATCTAGCGGCGCGACCTGGGTTTCCTTTCACCACGGCGGCGGCGTCGGCATGGGTTACGCCCAGCACGCCGGGCTGGTCATTTGCTGTGACGGTAGCGATGCCGCCGCCGAGCGCATCAGGCGAGTGCTTTGGAACGACCCGGCCTCAGGCGTCATGCGCCATGCCGACGCGGGCTACGAAATTGCCAAAGACTGCGCGCGCGAGCACGGGCTCAATTTAGGCGCGATCGAGCTTTGATGCGGATTGCCCTGCTGCTGATACTGATGGCTTCGCCGGTTTTCGCGGTCGAGGCCGCGGACCTGGCGGCGCCGACGCAAAGCCAGTTAAGCGAGCTATTGTCGGGCAACAGCATGGAGGGCAGCTGGGCTGGTCGGCCCTACCTCCAGTATTTCGATCCAGGCGGTTCGACACGCTACCGTGAACAGGACGGCAACGACACCAAAGGCCGCTGGCGGGTCGACGAAAGCGGACAATACTGTTCGCTGTGGCCGCCCTCCGATCGCTGGGTCTGCTACCAGGTACTGGTTAGCGGCAGCAATGTCTACTGGAAGTCCGGTGATGAATACTATCCCGTTGAGGTAAAGCCCGGAAATCGATTCTAGCCCGTTGACCACCGACATCTTCGCGCAAGCGGGGATCTCGCTATGGACCGTGGTTTTCGAGATTCCCGCTTTCGCGGGAATGACTTCAGGTTTGAGCCTTGAGGTACTTTTTGATGGCATGCGCCGCGGCGGTGAAACCAAAGCAGGCGGTGACGCCGACGAATGAGCCGATGCCGGTAGCGCAATCGAGAGTCGTACGCTCCTCCATTTCGGGCTTTTCGTAGCTGACGCTACCGTCGCCGACCGGATAAATCGGCTGTTCGGTGGAAAACACGCAATCCATCGAAAAGCGCCGTTTGGGATTACGGCTATAAGCCAGCTGATGGCGTAGCGTTGAGCGTACCTTGGCCAGCAGCGGATCGTTGTAACTCAGGGTCAGGTCCTTGACCTGAATTTGTGTCGGATCGGTGAGGCCGCCGGCGCCGCCGGTGGAAACGCAGCGAATCCTGTTACGCCGACAGTAATGCATCAGCGTCAGTTTGTGACTGACGTGGTCGATGGCGTCGATCACATAATCGAACTGAGCAAAGTCGAATTTGTCGATATTGCCGCGCGTGACCAGATCGTCAATGGCGTGGCAATCACAATCGGGGTTAATCGCCAATATGCGTTCGCGCATTACCTCGACCTTGGATCGCTGCAGACTGTCGGCCGTGGTATGCAGTTGACGGTTGGTATTGCTGATATCGATATCGTCGTGATCGATCAGGCTGATGCGGCCGATGCCGGATCGTGCGCAGGCCTCTGCCGCCCATGAGCCGACGCCGCCGACTCCGACGATGCAGAAGTGGGCGCGCTGTAACGGTTGCAGTGCGGCCTCGCCATAAACACGGGCAAGTCCGCCAAAACGTTGCCGGTATTCCTTACTGAGCATGCGATCAATATTTAGTTTAGTTCGAGAAGTGTATTGGTCTATAGTTGATCTGTCATTACAATAGGCGGCCGCGATAAGACGCAGCCAGGATTTTTCGGAAATTTGTTTGTGAGTACTGCTTGCCTGTTCACCATTTCGGCGCCTTCCGGCGCCGGTAAAACCAGCCTGGTCAAGGCCCTGCTCGATCGGCGTGCCGATTCGGTCGCGGTTTGCGTCTCTCATTCGACGCGCGCAATTCGGCCAGGCGAGGTGGACGGCGAAGCCTATCACTTCATTTCGCGCGAGCGCTTCGAGCAGATGGTTGGCGATGACGAATTTCTCGAGCATGCCCAGGTGTTCGATAATTTTTACGGCACCGCGCGCGGCTCGGCCGAACAGCTGCTCGCCAGCGGCAAACACGTCATTCTCGAAATCGACTGGCAGGGTGCGCGCCAGGTTAAGGCGAAGATGCCGCAAACCGTTTGCATCTTTATTTTGCCGCCGTCACGCGAGGAACTGGAACAGCGGCTGCGCGCACGCGGCACCGATGATGAAACCATCATAGCGCGGCGCATGCGCGACGCCGACCGTGAAATGTCGCATTACCATGACGCCGAGTACCTGGTCATCAATGACAGCTTCGAGCAGGCGCTGTTCGACCTGGATGCGATCATCCACACCCAGGGATTGACGCTGGCGCGACAAAAGTTGAAAAACCAGTCGCTGGTGGACTCGATCCCGGCCGAAATCGACTAAGGCCTGTTAACAGGCCGTAACATTAATTGTCTTAAAACCTTTAGATTTATTGCGTTTTTCGCTATGATTGCGCACCTTTTTTGGACCAAGAGCTAAGCAATGGCGCGAATTACCGTAGAAGATTGTCTCGAGCATGTCGAAAACCGCTTTGACCTGGTGTTGCTGGCGGCCCGCCGTGCGCGTCAAATCGCCCAGGGCGCCGATCCGCTGGTCCCGCCCGAGAACGACAAGCCTACCGTATTGGCATTGCGCGAAATCGCCGAAAACCTGATAACCGCATCGTCGATGGACGAAATGGAAGCACAGGCGGAAATCGAAAAAATCGCCACCGACGACGATCTCATTCGCCAGATTGCGCAAGCCAGCATGAAAGCCGAAGACAGCCCCGAGTAGGCTTTTCCATTCAACAAATTATTTGCCCGCGGCATGCCTGGTACAAGGCATGCCCTGCAGGCTCCCGCAGTGCGCCTGTGACCACTGAATCGCCGCGACCGCCTATGTACGCGGAGCGCTTGTAAATGTGTTATAAAACCCCATTGTTGTAACGTTATGGGTCATCAGTCAGGGTAATGGGGGCGAACTACGCCAATCTGTTCGAAGTCATCGCCGGCAGCGTCAGCGCCAGCGACGATGAAACAAGAATTTCCGAGCTGTGCAGCGAACTCGAAGTCTATCTCGAGCCGGCACAGGTCGAGGAAATTTATCAGGCCTACCTGGTCGGCGCCGAGGCCCACGAGGGCCAGAGCCGACTATCGGGCGAACCCTATATCAGCCATCCGGTTGCGGTGGCGCGCATCCTCGCGGAAATGCGCATGGATAGCAAAAGCATCATCGCCGCGATTTTACACGACGTCATCGAAGATACGCCCACCGCCAAGGAACATATTGCCGAGCAGTTTGGCGAAGAAGTGGCCGAGCTGGTCGACGGGGTCAGCAAGCTGACGAAAATCGATTTCCGCAGCAAGGCCGAGGCGCAGGCGGAAAACTTCCGCAAGATGATGCTGGCGATGGTAAAGGATATCCGCGTAATCATTATCAAGCTCGCCGATCGCCTGCATAACATGCGTACGCTGGAAGTCATGCAGCCCGACAAGCGACGCCGCATCGCGCACGAAACCATGGACATCTACGCGCCGATCGCCAACCGGCTCGGTATCTTCAAGATGCGTCACGAGCTGCTCGACCTGTCGATCAAGGCGGCCTACCCGATGCGTTACCGCGCTCTCGACAGCGCCTGTAAAGAGGTCGTCGGTTACCGCAAGGAAATCTTCAACACCATCGAGGCCGCGATCAAGCAGCGTCTCAAGGAAACCAACATCGAGGCCACGGTCAAGTACCGGCAGAAAAACATCCACAGTATTTACCGCAAGATGAAGGAGAAAAAGCTCAGTTTCAAGGAGCTTACCGACGTCTTCGGGGTACGCATCATGACGCAGTCGGTGGATGATTGTTATCGCGTGCTCGGGGTAATGCACAATCTTTACAAACCGCTGCCGGGCAAGTTCAAGGATTACCTGGCGATTCCGAAGACAAACGGCTACCAGTCGCTGCACTCGAGCCTGTTCGGGCCGCACGGCGTTGCCATCGAGGTGCAGATCCGCACCGAGGAAATGGATTATTTCGCCGAGTCGGGCATCGCCGCGCACTGGATTTACAAGGAAGGCGAGGCCAGCACCAACACCGCGCAGGGTCGTGCCCTCGAATGGCTCAAGAACCTGCTGGAGATGCAGCAAAAGTCGGGCAGCTCGCAGGAGTTCCTCGAAAGCGTCAAGGTCGATCTGTTCCCCGACGAAATCTACGTATTTACGCCCAAGGGCGATATCAAGAAGCTGCCGCGCGGCTCGACCGTGGTCGATTTCGCCTACGCGGTGCATACTGACGTCGGCAACACCTGCGTGGCGGCGCGCATCGATCATCACATGTCGCCGCTCGGCAGCCGCCTGTATAACGGCCAGACCATCGAGATCATTTGTTCGGAAGCCAGCCGCCCGCATCCGAGCTGGCTCGATTTCGTCCACACCGCCAAGGCGCGTACTAATATCCGGCATTTTCTCAAGTCGTTGCAGAAAGCCGAAGCGATTACGCTCGGTCAGCGCCTGTTGCAACAATCGGTAAGCCAGATCAAGGGTCGTGAAGTCGCTATTCCAAAGACCCGGTTCAAGAAAGTACTCGACCAGTACCACATGGCGGACCAGAAAGAGTTGCTCGCCGAAATCGGGCTCGGTAACCGCAATTCCAGCCTGGTGGCAAAGGCCATGTATGACATCGAAGAAGACTCGACCGCCTTCGATCTTGCCGGCAAGCCGCTGGCGATCAAGGGCACCGAGGGTATGGTGGTGTCGTTCGCGAAATGTTGCCGGCCGGTGCCCGGAGACGCGATTTCCGGCTTCATGTCTTCCGGCAAGGGCATTGTAATCCACCAGCGCGGATGCCCTAACATTACCGAGCGCAGCAAGGAAGACCGGCAACTGTCGGTGCAGTGGTCCGATCATGTCGAGGGCGAATACCTCGCCTATATGCGGGTTCAGGTCGCTAACCAGCGCGGCGTTCTGGCGACCCTGGCGGCGACCATCGCCAACATGTCGTCCAACATCGAGCACGTCAACGTGACCGAAAAGGATGGCCGCATTTCCACCATCGAATTCGTCGTCACCGTCAGCGATCGTATCCACCTGGCGCGTATCATGAAAAAGCTGCGCTCGCTGGCGGTGGTAAACCGCATCTGGCGCAGATAATCGTTGCCTGAAGGCGACATATATTGTCAGCGGGTTAATATTACCCGCATAATCCGACATCTTTGAGCTGGAGACTTCGCATGGCAAAAACCATTGTTCAAACAGATAGCGCGCCGCAGGCGATCGGCACCTACTCACAGGCGGTCAAGGTCGATAACACGGTTTACATTTCCGGGCAGATTCCGCTCGACCCGGCGAGCATGGAAATCGTGTCCGGCGGTATCGTAGCCGAGATAACGCGCGTGTTCGACAATCTCAGGGCCGTGGCCGAAGCCTCCGGCGGCAGCCTGGCCGACGTGGTCAAGCTCAACATTTTCCTGACCGATCTGGGTAATTTCCCAACCGTCAACGAAATCATGGCGACCTACTTCCAGCAACCTTATCCGGCGCGTGCCGCGATCGGCGTCGCCGCGCTGCCCAAGGGCGTTGGCGTCGAAATGGATGCGGTACTAGTCATAGACTGAACTTAATGGAACACTGGTCGGAACAGGGCCTGCGCTATCTGAAAGGAGTCGGCCCCAGGGTCGCGGAAAAGCTGCAAAAGCTCGGCCTCAACAGTCAGCGCGACCTGCTGTTCCACCTGCCGTTGCGTTACGAGGATCGCACCTTTGTTACCCCGGTGGGCTCGCTGCAGGCGGGGCAACGCTGCCAGATCGAGGCCGAAGTGCTGCACGCCGGAGTGCACTTTAGACGCGTCGGCCGTTCGCGCCGGGTACTCGCCGCCAAGCTGGCCGACAATACCGGGGTTGTCGCGCTTCGATTCTTCTATTTCAACGCCAATCAGCAAAAACTATTCGAGAAAGGTAACTGGCTGCGCTGTTTCGGCGAGGTCAGGCTGGCGCAGGGCGAACTGGAAATGATTCACCCGGAAATCGAGCTGATCGACATCGACGATCCGGCGCCGCTGCCGCAAACGCTGACCCCGATCTACCCGACCACCGAAGGCCTGCACCAGTTGTCGATCAAGCGCATCCTGCAGCAGGTTATTGAAAAGCTGGAATCCGATGGCATCGTCGAAACCCTGCCGCAGGGCTGGCTCGACGACAACGATTTCCCGGATATCAGTTCGGCGATGCTGGCGTTGCATCGCCCCGAAAGCAAAGCCGACAGCGAGCTGATTTCGCGCAGCCAGCATCCTGCCCAGCATCGGTTCATCGTTGAGGAACTGGCCGCGCATCGGCTCGCGCTGCTGCAGCGACGGCGCCAGATTCGCAGTCGCAAAACGCCCGCGATCCGTCCCGACGATGGCCTGCGAGAAAAACTGGCGCTATCGTTGCCGTTCGAATTAACCGGTGCGCAGCAGCGGGTGCTGGGCGAACTGATGCAGGACTTCGCCGCCGGCAAGCCGATGATTCGGCTGGTGCAGGGCGATGTCGGTTCGGGCAAGACCGTGGTTGCGGCGCTCGCCTGCCTGCCTGTGATCAAATCCGGTTACCAGTCGGCGCTGATGGCGCCGACCGAGATCCTGGCCGAGCAGCATTACCAGAATTTTTTGCAGTGGCTCGAGCCGTTGGGCATAAAAGTGGTCAACCTGATGGGCGCCGACAAGGGTAAGAAGCGCGAACAGAAAACCGCGATGATCGCATCGGGCGAGGCGCAGGTCGTGATCGGAACCCACGCGCTGTTCCAGGCCAGCGTCGAGTTCAACCGACTCGGGTTCATTATCTTCGACGAGCAACATCGATTCGGTGTCGATCAGCGCCTGGCGTTGCAGCGCAAGACCCGCGACGGTGAAATGGCGCACCAGCTGATCATGACCGCGACCCCGATTCCGCGCACCATGGCGATGTCGATTTACGCCGATCTCGATTATTCGCAGATCGACGAGCTACCGCCGGGACGCAAGCCGGTGAGCACCTCGATCGTCTCCGAGCAGCAGCGCGCCAGTCTGATCGAGCGGGTGGCGAAATCCTGTGCCGGTGGCGGCCAGGTGTACTGGGTGTGCACGCTGATCGAAGAGTCCGAAGCGCTGCAGTGCGAGGCTGCCGAGCTGACTTACGAGTCGCTATGCCAGCAGCTGCCGCAATTGAATGTCGGCCTGGTGCACGGTCGCATGAAAGCGGCGGAGAAGGAGGCTGGGATTGCGGCGTTCAAACAGGGCAATACGCATATTCTTGTGGCGACGACGGTGATCGAAGTCGGCGTAGACGTGCCCAATGCCAGCATCATGATTATCGAAAATCCGGAGCGCCTCGGACTGGCACAGATTCACCAGCTGCGCGGACGCGTCGGGCGCGGTGCGCGCGAGAGCTTCTGTATTTTGCTGGTCAAAAGCTGCCTCGGCGAACTCGCGCGTACCCGCCTCGAGATCATCCGCTCGACCCAGGATGGATTCATCATCGCCGAGAAAGATCTCGAAATTCGCGGCGCTGGCGAAGTGCTCGGAACTCGCCAGACCGGTGATATGAGTTTCCGCATCGCCGACCTGATGCGCGATCAGAAATGGTTTCCCGAGGTGGAAAAACTGGCCAGATTGATGCAACAGCCGGAGTACTCGGAAACGCGCGCGCAGCTGTTGCGCAACTGGATCGGCGAACGCCAGGATTACACCGATGTTGGCTGAATCCGCTGCCAGGATTGGGTTGCCTGAATTACGGCTGTGCGTTCTAATGCTCGGCTATGAATAGTTGCGATACCACAGCCCTGCTGGCCTATGACGAAGCGCTGGCCCAACTAACCGCGAGCGCAAGCCCGATTGGCAAGGTCGTCAATGTCGAACTGCGCGAGGCGTTCGGTGCGGTACTGGCCGAGACCATCGAATCGGCGATCGACGTGCCCGGCTGCGCAATGTCTTCGATGGACGGATATGCAATCCGCACCGCGGATCTCGCCGATGCTGGAACTACCCGCTTACCAGTATCGCAACGGATTCCCGCCGGCAGCCCTGCGGTCGCGCTGACGGCCGGCAGCGCGGCGCGTATCTTTACCGGCGCGCCCGTTCCCGAGGGCGCCGACGCGGTCATCATGCAGGAGCAGGTCGAGGCAGACGGCGATCGCATCAGCTTCGAAGCACGCCCCACCCGCGGCAACAATATTCGTCCCGCCGGCAACGATATCAAGAGCGGCACCCGCATCCTGGCCCGCGGCTGCCGTTTGCGCGCGCAGGACATCGGCCTGGCGGCTTCGGTCGGGCTGCAGATCCTGCCGGTATATGAACCTATCAGAGTCGGCATGTTTTTCACCGGTGACGAACTGGTCGAGCCGGGCGACACCCTGGCCGCGCACAAGATATACGATTCCAACCGCTACACCCTGCATGGACTGTTGAGCGCAATGGGCTGCGAGATTGTCGACCTGGGGCTGGTCGGCGATACCCTCGAGGAGACCAAAGCGGCGATGCAAAACGCCTCGACCCGGGCCGATCTGGTGGTCACCAGCGGCGGCGTCTCGGTGGGCGAGGAGGATTACGTGCGTATTGCAATCGAGCAGCTGGGTGAATTGCGCATGTGGCGCATCGGCATCAAGCCGGGCAAGCCGCTTGCTTACGGGCAGATCAACGGTACCGCCTTCATGGGGTTGCCGGGAAATCCGGTTTCGGTATTCGCGACCTTTTGCCTGTTTGTTTGCCCGATGATCCAGATTCTGCAGGGGCGTGAATGGCAGAAACCGATTTCGATGCCGTTGAGCGCCGATTTCGACTGGCCCAAAGCCGATAGCCGGCGTGAGTTTCTGCGCGCGCGCCTGGTGCATAATGCCGATGGTCGCAGCGTGGTGCAGGTTTACCCGAACCAGGACTCGGGCGTTTTAACGTCGACGGTCTGGGCCGATGGCTTTGTCGAAATTGCCGAGAATCAAACCGTATCCGCGGGTGACGTTGTAGACTACCTGCCGTTTGCACAGTTTTTCGGCTGAGGGCATAAATGATCATCAGGGTTCAGCACCAAGACTTCGACAGCGCCGCACTGCAGCGCGAGCTGACCGTTGGGCGTAGCGACGTCGGTGCAATCGCCAGCTTTATCGGCCTGGTGCGCGATCTCGAAGGCGACAGCTTGCAGAAAATGACGCTGGAACACTATCCCGGCATGACCGAAAAAGCGCTGCAGGGCATTGCCGAACGCGCAGCCGAGCGCTGGCAGGTACTCGATCTGGCTATCATCCATCGTATCGGCGCCCTCGAGCCGGCCGACCAGATCGTGCTGGTGATGGTCCTGAGCGCGCATCGCGGCGACGCTTTCGCTGCCTGTGAGTTCATCATGGATTACCTAAAAACAGAGGCGCCATTCTGGAAAAAGGAGACCGGCAAAGAGGGCGTGAACTGGGTCGATGCCCGGGAAAGTGACTTATTTGCACAAAAAAAATGGGATAAGTGAACCAAGTCGTCAAAAATTTGACTATCTGGTAATATAATTCGCCGTTCCTGAATAATTGAACTATAAGCTGCGAGCATGATTCGTGAACTACATTATCACAGCTAAACCGATGCAATTCCCGATCAGCCTCGACCGGTCGGTAACGCGCCCGGTGAATCCGGTTGCCGACAATGGCGCCGGATTACGTGATGCGCGCCAGCAGCCACCCTTGGGTTATGTCTACCGCGGCGAGGTGCTAGAAACGTCCAGCGACAGGACATACAAACCCGAGTTCAACCTGCAGATCAGTCCGGAAAATCGGCGCGCCATAAATTCTTATCAACAGACAGCCAACGAAGCGCCCGTCGTCGGCAGAATCCTCGACGGCTATATCTGAATTTTAGAGTCATCCCTGAAAGCGCGCAGCGCATACCGATGCGTCGCAGCGCCGGGATCCTGTGCCCGTGGGCGATATTAAAAGACGCCGTATTTCAAGATCCCCGCTTGCGCGGGGATGACATGGTCTGGAGTCATTCCCGCGCAAGCGGGAATCTTCAAACCTTCCCCGTGGTTTGCTTCAATCGATGCCCAGAGGACTTCGATGTTCAAACCCCGGGCCACGCTGCCAAATCAAAACCCCGAAGCGTCACATCGCCGCTTGCGAGGGTTTAGCGCTCAAATTAACGTGATAACTGCTTACTCGGGTAGGCCGAATTGATACAATGCGCGCTTGTATTTGAAACCCGCCGCAAATGGATGTATCTCACTTAATCGACTCCCTCAACGAACGCCAGCGCGAAGCCGTCAGTGCCGAACCCGGGCACCTGCTGGTGCTGGCAGGCGCCGGTAGCGGCAAGACGCGGGTGCTAACGCACCGCATCGCCTGGGCCTGTGAGGTTAACGGACTGTCGCCGTTTAGCGTGCTTGCCGTCACCTTCACCAACAAGGCCGCAGCCGAAATGCGAGCACGCGTCGAATCGCTGCTCGGGATTTCGGCGGCGGCGATGTGGGTCGGCACTTTTCATGGACTCGCGCATCGCATGCTACGTCTTCACTACGAGGCCGCCAAACTGCCGCAGGGATTCCAGATTCTCGACAGCGACGACCAGTTGCGCGTGGTCAAGCGCGTGGTGCGACAGCTCGACCTCGACGAAGCCAGCTTTGCGCCGAAGCAGGCGCAGTGGTTCATCAATCACAACAAGGACGAAGGTCTGCGCCCGGCGCATATCGACCCCGGCCAGGATCAGTTTCAGCAGAAAATGCTGGAAATATACCGTCTGTATCAGGAGCAGTGCGATCGCGCCGGCGTGGTCGATTTTGCCGAACTGTTGTTGCGCGTGCTCGAGCTGATTCGCGACAACGACGATATCCGCGAGCACTACCAGCGGCGTTTCCAGCATATCCTGGTCGACGAATTTCAGGATACCAACGCCATTCAGTACGCCTGGCTTCGTTTGATGGCGGGCAGCGATACCCCGGTTTTCGTGGTCGGCGACGACGATCAGTCGATCTACGGCTGGCGTGGCGCGCGCATCGAAAACATCCATCACTTCGAGAAAGACTTCAGCGATACCCGGGTGATTCGGCTGGAGCAAAACTACCGCTCCACCGGAACCATTCTGAAAGCCGCCAACGCGCTGATCGTCGAAAACAAATCGCGCCTGGGCAAGGAGTTGTGGACCGAGGGCGAAGACGGCGAGCCGATCATGTACTACCAGGCCTACAACGAAAAAGACGAGGCCCGTTTCGTCATCGATCGTATCGAGAGCTGGGTCGAGCAGGGGCGCAGCCGCAACGAAGTCGCGGTGCTGTATCGCTCTAACGCGCAATCACGACAGTTCGAAGAAACCCTGATGACGCGCGGCATGCCTTACCGTGTCTACGGCGGATTTCGTTTCTTCGAGCGCGCCGAAATCAAGGATGTGCTTGCCTACCTGCGCATGATTTCGAGCCCGACCGCGGATACCGCCTTCGAGCGCACGGTCAATCACCCGCCGCGAGGTATCGGCCAGAAGACGATCGATGAGATCCGTCACCACGCCCGCGAACGGTCGGCGACCTTATGGACCACGTCACTCGAACTGGTCGCCTCCGATCGCTTAAGCGCGCGTGCGCGCAGTGCGCTGCAGTCCTATATCGATCTGGTGCAACGCATGACCGCCGAGCTTGCGGACTTGCCGCTCGGCGAACAGATCAAATCCTGTATAGATATGAGCGCGCTGGATGCGCATTTCAAAAAAGATCGTAGCGAAAAAGGCCAGTCAAGAATCGAAAACCTGCAGGAACTTGTCGGCGCCGGTAAAGGCTTTGAATACGATGGCGTCATCGAGGAAAACATGTCCACCCTCGATGCTTTTCTTGCCCATGCCGCGCTGGAAGCGGGCGAGGCCCAGGCCGACGCCTGGGAAGATTGCGTGCAGTTGATGACCATGCATTCGGTCAAGGGGCTGGAGTTTCCGCTGGTGTTCCTGGTCGGAATGGAAGAGGGCCTGTTTCCGCATCAGCGCTCCAGCGAGGAGCCGGGGCGCATGGAGGAAGAGCGCCGCCTGTGCTATGTCGGCATCACCCGCGCGCGCGAGCAACTGGTGCTGACCAGCGCCGAGGTTCGACGCCTGTACGGCGGCGAGAGTTACAATATGCTGTCGCGTTTCGTGCGCGAGCTTCCGGATGACCTGATTCAGGAAGTGCGCCCGAAAGCGAGCTTCACCCGGGTGGGCGTACAGGCGTCGCCGAGCGTGCATCGCGAGCGCGCCGAGGTCGATACCGGGCTGTTCGTCGGTCAGCGGGTTAATCATGCCCGATTTGGCGACGGCATCGTGCTCAATCTCGAAGGGCAGGGGCCGCAGTCGCGGGTGCAGGTCAACTTCGAATCCGAGGGCAGCAAGTGGTTGATCGCAAGCATGGCCAACCTGCAACCTGCCTGATATCCAATAGCGGCACGGTACCCTGTGTTGGTGTAATATTGCCGCAGCAAACCTGACAGGAGTAAGCATGAGCAATCAAAAAGTCGCCTTTATCGGACTCGGGGTCATGGGTTATCCGATGGCTGGCCATCTCGCCAACGCCGGTTTTCAGACCCGGGTGTATAACCGTACTTCGGCCAAGGCCGAAAAGTGGTGCCAGGACTACGAGGGCGATTTCGCGCTGACGCCGCGCGAGGCCGCCGAGGACGCCGATTTCGTGTTCATGTGCGTGGGCAACGACGATGACCTGCGTTCAGTTGTCTACGGCGACGATGGCGCGCTCGCGGGATGCAAGGATGGCTCGATACTGATTGACCATACCACCGCATCGGCCAACGTCGCGCGTGAAATTGCCGACAAGTCCCATGTTCCTTTCCTCGACGCTCCGGTATCGGGTGGCCAGGCCGGCGCCGAGAACGGTGTGCTAACCGTCATGATCGGCGGCCAGCAGTCGGCCTTCGAGGCGGCGCAGCCGGTCATCATGAGCTATGCGCGCGCGGCCGAGTTACTCGGTGATGTCGGCGCCGGGCAGTTGACCAAGATGGTCAACCAGATCTGTATCGCCGGGCTGGTGCAGGGCTTGTCGGAAGGACTGGATTTTGCGCAGCGCGCGGGCCTTGATGGTCACAAGGTTGTCGATGTGATCTCGAAGGGTGCGGCCGGATCCTGGCAGATGGAAAATCGCGGTAATACCATGCTCAATGACGAATTCGAATTCGGTTTCGCGGTCGACTGGATGCGCAAGGACCTGTCGATCTGTATCGAGGAAGCCGGCCGTAACGGCGCCGAACTGCCGATTACCCGCATCGTCAACGACTTTTACGGTGAAGTGCAGGAAATGGGCGGCGGCCGCTGGGATACGTCGAGCCTGATTCGACGGTTGACACGAAAATAGGAAAATTAGCGAAATTTTTTTTGAAAGCGAGTCCGATTGGCGTTTAATTGGTTTTTATTTATAAAACAATAAGTTACGGGGACAAAATAACAAAAAAGATCAAGTACCGCGTCCATATGTACTGTTTTATCTACCGTTTATCAAAAAAATACTGGTTTTTTTAAAAACTTGACCTATATATATAACAGTGTTAAAGGTTAAGAACACCTAACCTCTCTCACGATGTCCTCCTTTGGTTATATTGTCGATTACGACTTTAGGCCGGCCGCAAGGCCGGCCTTCTTTTTTTTGTTCCCTGGCCTGCTGCGCACCGCGATAGCGGCGTTGGAATATTGCGCGATACGCTCGCGTACCCGTTTGTACTGCTCGCGCAATCGCGCAACATTCCGCCTTGCTCTCGCGCCGCTCGCGACGGCCAGGAAACAAAAAACGTTCAGCAGGCTAGCTGCAATGCCCGGGCCCGGCAGTGATCGGGGTTTGAGCTGCTGCGCACCGCGATAGCGGCGTTGGAATATTGCGCGATACGCTCGCGTACCCGTTTGTACTGCTCGCGCAATCGCGCAACATTCCGCCTTGCTCTCGCGACGCTCGAGTACAGGGAAGTACCGGTCCGGCGGCCCGGAGTGCCAGATTCGCCGGGAGCGCAACCCGGCCTGCGACGACCCTGAGAAATCGCTTGCTGACCGCGCTCTGGAACCGGCTCAAGCATTGTCATCGAGCCTTTTTGCCATCCCGGCTTGACCGCGGGATCTGTTTTGATAAGACTGATTGTCTCAAACCGCTACAAGCGGTAATCCCGGAGGAGAAATGCGCGCCTGGAAATGCATGACCCTGGGCGGACCTGGTCAACTGGAGCTCGGCAATATGCCGGACCCGGAAACTGGTGACGGCCAGGTTGAAATTACGGTCAAGGCCTGCGGCGTCAACTTTGCCGACCTGTTGCTGATATCGGGCCGTTACCAGGTGCGCCCCGACCTTCCCTTTGTTCCGGGCATGGAAGTCGCCGGCAGAATCACCCGGGTCGGACCGGCGGCGGGATCTTTCGAGGTCGGCGACAAGGTTGCCGCCTACGTCAAGCATGGCGGCTATGCGGACAAGGTCGTCGCCCCGGTTACGCAGGTCATTCCGATCCCGGAGTCGATCCCGACTACCGAGGCGGCCGCTTTCCCGGTGTCTTATGGCTCGGCCGAGCTCGCGCTCGAAAGAGCGGAACTGTCGGCCGGCGAAATCGTCGTCATCGGTGGCGCCGCCGGTGCGGTCGGCACTGCCTGCATAGAGCTCGCTAAACAGCGTGGCGCGATCGTCGTCGCCTGCGTCGGTGACGACGCCAAGGAGAAGGTCGCCCTTGCCTGCGGCGCCGATCACATCGTTTCATCGCGCTCACGCCATCTGCACGAGGAGATCCAGCACGCCGTCGCGGACGGCGTCGATGTCATAATCGATCCGGTCGGCGGTGGCTTTTTCGAAGAGTCGCTGCGCGTTTTGCGTTACGGCGGCCGGGTCGTCGTGCTTGGCTTCGCCTCCGGAAAAATTCCATCGTTACGGCTCAACCAGTTACTGGTCAAGCATCAGAGCGTGCTTGGCTCGTCTTTCGGCCTCACCTGCGCCAAAAATCCCGAACTCGTGGTGGCAAAGTGGCCGCGTCTTGCCGAGTTGCTGGAAGCAGGGCAGATACGCCCCAGGATCAGCCATACCCGGCCTTTTACCGAGCTACCGTCGGCCCTGCAAATGCTGAAAGATCGCAAGGTTGCCGGGCGCATCGTCCTCAGCTGAGCGTGGATGACGTCCGCATTCCCCGTCGTCGCGGTCTACTTCTGTCGCGGCATTTTTACAGGCTGTCGGCGCTTCGCGGCATGGTAAACTGGCACGCAGTTTCAGCGAACAAAATCCCGAATCACCTGATCGGAAAATACAATGCTGTCTCCATCCGGTTACTGTCCCCTTTGTCAACGGGACTGTCATGGTAGATTTCCAGTGCCGGGCGGGATTTGTCCTGTTTTATCCGGTGCATGCGGCAATGGCAGGAAAGCGCGTACCAGCCCAGCGGAATAAAAGCGTGGTCACCTTGCAGCGTCATTCGAAAGTAGGATCCGCCCTTGAACTCGCGCCGCGTATAGTTCGATGAAGGCGTGCTGTCGATAACCGGGAGCGCGATTTCAGTGCGGTAAATGGAAGCCTGCGGGTCGAATTGATGGTAAATCGTTAGCGCCAGTCCGGTTTTGCCGGCCGCGGCCGCGGTCAGGGATTCGATGGCCGGCTGGCGTGCTGCTTCGATCTGCCGCAGGTTGCCATTGCAGGGGATCGCCCAGTAGCTGAAATCCTCGAGTTCCTGCCTGCCGACGAAGCCGATCGTCGGGTGCGCCGCCGCGCTATTCAGGTAACCGTTGAGCAGGGCAAGTCCAAGTTCGTAATCGCGGCCTATCATCGGCTCCATGCGACTGGCCATGAAGCGAAACAGAAACGGCATTTTGCCCGCCATTTCCCAGTGCACAAGCGTATGGTCGTCGCGGCTTTCGAATTCCCAGCTGACCTGGTTGACGGTTTTGAACGGCCGGATGAACTCGATCTGTTGTACGATCCTGCTGTGCGGCTCGATGCTGAGGTGAGTTAGCTTGCCGGCGCCGACGACTTTCCCGTCCCAGCTATAGTAGCCGCCCTCCTGCTGAAAGTTGTCGCTGTAGACGATGGCCGCATCCGGCTCGTGCATCAGCCACGGGCTCCATTGGGGCCAGGACTTGAAGTCGACGATCGCGTTGAATGCGGCTTCGGCCGGGGCTTCGATCTCGAGGCTGCGCCTGACGCGAAAACTACCATCCAGCGTGGCCAGGTATATAGCCGCGGCCAGCGGAATCGCGATAACGATGGCCAATATCAACCACATGAATCGAGCTCGCTTTGTTCTACCTGTTGTACGCTGCGTGAATGAATCAGCCACAGGAACAGTGCCGCCGATATGCCGCCAGAACTGAACACCATGCACATGACGACGATCTGGTAACGCGCGGCGACCAGCGGCGAGGTGCCGGCGAGAATCTGCCCGGTCATCATGCCGGGCAAAGACACCAGTCCTACCGCCAGCAGCGAATTGATCAACGGGATCATGGCCGCCTGAAAGGCCGCGTTTCTTGCGCGCGCGTAGTTCTCGTGGTGGCCGAGTTCGCTGTACAGGCGCTCACCCGCCAGGCTGACGCTGTTCATCGCATTCGAAAAAATCATGCCCGCGAGCGGGATGATGACGGCAGGCTGATACCAGGGGTCGGCGTGCAAAACGCCCTGGCTAATCAGCACCAGGTTGAAGATGCCGCCGGCCGCGATCGCAATCAGGCTGTAACTCAGCAGGGTAGAGCGCTTTACCGGCAATGCGCCGAGCGCGATCCAGCTGGCCGCGATCAGCATGAAACACAAAACAGCGAGAATGATCCACTGACTATCCGCGTTGAAAATGAAGTTCAGGGCGTAACCGATGAGCAGCAGCTGGATCAGCATGCGCAGCATGGCGACGCTCGCCTGCCTGATATTGTCGGACCAGTAAAAAATGATCACCAGGGTTACCAACACCGGGATGAAGGCAACCGCGATATCTACCAGCGTTATCGCGTACATCTAGTGGTAATCTTCCCAGTACTGGTCTTTATCCTGGTGCGGGATTTCGGCATTATCGCCGTCAGGCGGGTGATCCTCGGGGTGTTCGACCTGCATATTGTCGCGTGCCGTGTCTTCCAGGTAGCAGTAAATGGTGTTGCGCAGCGACGTCAGGAAAGAGTTGTCCATCTCGAAATTGAGCTCGTCGAGTAGCTCGATGACGATTTCGAAGGAAAGCAGATCCAGTGAATAAATGATGTGCACGCTGTATTCGCTGTGCGCGGCAGCAAGCAGGATGCCGTCGAGATTAGTCAACGCCGCGCAGGCGGCCTGAGCCTGCAGGGCGGGATCATCACTCTGCTTTAGATAGATGTGGCGACAGCGATAACGGTCGGCGTCTTCCATGGAGAAAGCCTACGCCCACCCCCTCACATTTTCAAATGTTTCTGGCTGCTGCGCGCCGCGATAGCGGCGTTGGATTTATGCGCGAGACGCTCGTGTACTTGATGCACTGCTCGCGCCATCGCGCATAAATCCGCCTTGCTCTCACGGCGCTCGCGACGCCAGAAACTCCCGCTTCCCGAGGTTATCCGGGCAAATTACAGAGTGAGCTCGTGAGGATGCTTATGGCTTCATCCGAGTTGTGGCGCCAGATGAGTCGAAGTAAGGGGCATCAATTCTGAAATAGCGGCGTTGGATTTATGCGCGAGACGCTCAAATGCTTGAGGCGTCGTCCTCGTGCAGGCGGCGGCCAGACGGTTCGGGACTCAGAAATGGCGGCTTAACCCGTTTCGGGCAGATGGCCGATACTGGTGCGTGGCAGGTCGTTGTGGTCGGATTCGCAGCGTATATCGTCAAATCCGCTTTGCTGCAGCAGCCTGGCCACCGGGGCTTGCTGATCGTAACCGTGTTCCAGGATCAGGATGCCGCCTGGAGTCAGGAAATCCACCGCCCCCGGGATGATTACCTCGAGCGCTTCCAGACCGCTGCTGCCTGGGGTTAGCGCTATCGCCGGTTCGGCTGGCAGATCGCCCTGTGCAAGAAAGGGATGTTCGGCGGCCACGTAAGGCGGATTCGAGACGATCAGGTCGAAGCGCGCCCCGGCCGGCAGTTTTTGATACCAGTCTGATTCGATGAAGTCGATATCAACCTGGTGGCGCGCCGCGTTTTCACGCGCCAGCGCCAGGCAACCCGAATCGACATCGGTGGCGCATACGATGGCAAGCGGACGCTGCTTTTTCAGGGTGATGGCTATGATTCCGCTACCGGTGCCGAGATCGCAGATCCGCAGCGGCGCATCGTCGGGTATTTGCTCCAGCGCCAGCTCGACCAATAATTCGGTTTCGGGCCTCGGTACCAGTGCTGCCGGGGTGGTTGCGTACTCCATCGAAAAAAATTCGCGTTTTCCCAGCAGGTAGGCGATCGGGGTAGGTTGCAAGCGCTGCTGGACCAGGTCCTGGAAGTGTTGCCAGCAGGACTCGCCGAGCGCGTGTTGCGGCCAGCTGTAAAGATAGCTGCGTGGTTTATCGAGGCAATGAGCCAGCAGCAGTTCAGCGTCGAGGCGAGCGCTTTCGCTGCAGGCTTCGAAGCGCGCCGTCGCCCAGCGTAAGGCGGTGTCGATTTGTTCACTCATTCACTATGAACTGGTTCACTATGGAAATCTGGGGAATCGCCTATACATTACTACTGTGTGCATCAATACCTCCTCCCCCGAACTATTGATGATATCACGTGGCCAGGGACGGCCTCTTTTTTTTCTGCACTCACCAGCACAGCAATAGCCGCGTTGAAAATTTATCGAAAGCGCTCGCATACTTAGCGTATTGCTCCCGCTATTCGATAAATTTTCGCCTTGCTCTTGCTGCACTGGTGAGCGCAGAAACCTTCGATAGGTTGATTTGACTGGCAGGTGGCCTGGGCAACGGGTCATCTCGGCGAAAGCCGGGATCCAGTCAAACAATCGCGTGCGTAGCACGCACCTTAAAACAATAAATCAAGGCATTGCCCGCGGTGTTCGGTTGAAAAGCCGGCGAGGGATGCAGTTTTGGTGGCAAAGTTAGTCCGGCGCCATGCCTTTTTCGGCCAGTTCGGCGACGGCATCTTCGGTTTTTTCGATTTCGCCGAGACCCATCCCTCGCAGCACCTGGGGAGCTTTGGTGAACTGAATCGACTCGTAGTCGACAATCTCGATGCGATTTCCCCAGGGGTCGAGAAAATCCATGAACTGGCCCGGCAGCAGAGATACGCCCATGGTCTCCAGGGATCGGGCCACCAGTTCTCGATCATCCACCACCAGGCCGAAATGACGTTCGTCGTCCGCCGCCTGGCGCCGCCCCGTGGTGAAGTTCATGAATTGATCGCCCAGATCGATAAACGCCATGGTCTCGCTGCGGCTGCGTAATTCGAAGTCGATAAAGCCGGCGTAAAACTCGAGCGCCTGGTCGATATCACCGACTTCGAGCGCCACGTGATTGATACCGATAGCGCGGGCTTTGTGTGTTCCTGCCATATCTGTTTCCCCTGGTTAGTTAAACGCCGTGTTGAATCATGGCCGCCTCAGGATAGTCGGCGCTTTGCGTGCCGAGCAGGGCGGCGAACCGACAGCCTGTACTCAAGCCGCGGCACTCAGCAATCAGTTGATTCCGCGATCGTCTTCGGAGAGGCTGGCGAGCTGTTCCGCCTGGTATTCGTGCATCAGTGGATCGACCACCTGGGCCAGGCCGCCCTGCATGATTTCGTCGAGCTTGTACAGGGTAAGGTTGATTCGATGATCGGTCATGCGCCCCTGCGGGAAGTTATAGGTGCGGATACGTTCGGAGCGATCACCGCCTCCCACCAGCGATTTGCGCTCCGCGGCCTGCTCGGCGTCCTGCTTCTGTTTTTCGGCGTCGTAGATTCGCGCCTGCAGCAGTGACATCGCGCGCGCCTTGTTCTTGTGCTGCGAACGCTCGTCCTGGCATTCGACCACGGTGCCGGTCGGCAGATGGGTCAGCCGGATTGCGGAATCGGTTTTATTGACGTGCTGCCCGCCGGCGCCCGAGGCGCGAAAGGTGTCGATACGCAAATCGGCCGGGTTGATCTCGATCATTTGCACCTCGTCGCTTTCCGGGATGATCGCCACGGTGGCGGCCGATGTGTGCACGCGGCCCTGCGATTCAGTTTCGGGCACGCGCTGGACACGATGCGCGCCCGACTCGAATTTGAGCTGCGAGTAAGCACCATGACCGATGATACGGGCGATGATTTCCTTGTAACCGCCGTGCTCGCCTTCGCTGCTGTTCAATACCTCGAGTTGCCATTTCTGTGTTTCCGCGTAACGGCTGTACATGCGAAACAGGTCGCCGGCAAATATAGCCGCTTCGTCGCCGCCGGTACCGGCCCGGATCTCGAGAAAAACGTTGGCGCTGTCGTTTGGATCCTTCGGCAACAGCAGTTTCTGCAACTCGATCTCGAGCGCCGCGATCTTTTCACTGTTGTCGGCGATTTCTTCTTCCGCCAGCTCGCGCATTTCGGCGTCGTCCTCGTCGAGCATTTCGCGCGCGGACTCGAGCGCCTGTTGTGATTGCTGGTAGGCGTTGAAATTCTTCACCACGTCTTCGAGCTGCGCATACTCCATCGACAGGCTGCGGAACCGGTCCTGATCGTTGATCACCTCGATATCAGACAGCAGCCCGGCGATTTCTTCGTGACGCGCGCACAGCGCTTCCAGCTTGTTCAGCAGTGATTCTTTCATTGTTTAGTGAGTGTCGGGACTAATCAGCGATTTGAGCAGGCGTACGCGTTCCTCGTCTTCGGTTTGCAGCGCCTTGCGCATTTCGATCGTCGGCTTGTGCATGAGCTTGTTGGTGATTTCGTTGGCGAGACGATTCAGCGCCTGCTCCGGGTCGGCGTTGTTTTTGATTTGCGCCAGCGCCTTTTCGATCGCCTGGCGCTTGATCAGTTCGGCGCCATCGCGCAATTGACGAATCTGGTCGGCCGATTGATGCGTTCTCAGCCACTGGTTGAAAGCCGTCACTTCGAGGTTGATGATTTCCTGGGCCGCCTCGGCAGCGAGCTCGCGACCGCGCAGGTTTTCATCGACAACCGATTTCAGGTCGTCGACGGTATAAAGATAAATATCCTGCAGATCCCCGACCTCGGACTCGATGTCACGCGGGACCGCGAGATCTACCATGAAAATGGGGCGATGCTTGCGCTGCTTCAGGGCCGACTCGGTCGCGCCCTTGCCGAGAATCGGCAACTGGCTCGCGGTCGAGGAGATGACGATATCGGCGCCCGCCAGCTGTTCCGGCACGGCATTGATCTGCACCGCGTCGGCGCCGATTTGCTCGGCCAGCAGCTGGGCCCGTTCGATGCTGCGGTTGGCGATCGTCATCGAGCCGATCTGCTGGCTTTTCAGGTGGCGCGATACCAGTTCGATGGTTTCGCCGGCGCCGATCAGCAACGCGTGTAGCTGGTTCAAATCGCCGAAAATCTGTTTCGACAGGTTGACCGCGGCAAACGCGACAGATACCGGGTTGGAGCCGATTTCAGTGTCGGTTCGCACTCGTTTGGCGACGCTGAAAGAATGCTGAAACAGCCGATCGAGAATCGAGTTGACGCTATTGCCTCCGCGCGCCTGGTCATAGGAATCTTTCAGCTGACCCAGAATCTGCGGTTCGCCGAGTACCATCGAATCGAGCCCGGAGGCCACGCGAAACAGATGGCGCGCGACTTCCTGGTCGCTATGCTGGTAAATATAGGGAGACAGGCCGTCATCGTTAATGCCGTGATGCGTGGTCAGCCAGTGGGTAATGACTTCGCTGCAGTCCGACGAGGCGTCGCAGTAAATCTCGGTGCGATTGCAGGTCGATACGATAACCGACTCGTTAATTGCCGGGATGTCCTGCAATTCATGCAAGGCCTTGCTCATTTGCTCGGGCGCAAACGCGACTTTCTCGCGGATATCGACCGGAGCGGTTAAATGATTGATGCCAAGTGACAGTAAGGCCATGATTCAGGGAAGGTTTGATGCCAACCGGCAATTTTCAGGCATAAATCAGTCAAATACAACATTCCGGGAACAAATCTCGCTAAATACAATCTTATACCGAGATGCTACACTCCATAAATCCAGTATTACGGAGACGAAATTGAGCTCTGGCCATCGTCATATTCAAATTACTCTGCTCGCGGCCGCGCTGCTTTTGACAGGCTGCGCCAGCCTGCAACAGGCTTCCTCGCGGGATACGTCCCCGCTGGGGCAGCAATCGACGCAGATCAATGTGCTGAAGTCGCAGCAGGACGAGGTCGCCGACGCCGCTTACGCGTTGATGGTGGCCGAAATAGCGCTACAACAGGGCGATACCGCGCTCGCGGTGCAGCACTATCTGCAGGTTGCGCGCTCGCAGGATATCGCGGAAATCGCCGAACGCGCGGTGCGCGTCGCGGTATACGGACAAAACCTGGAAGCGGCGGTGGAAGCAGCGCAACGCTGGATCGAGCTGGATCCGAACCGGGTCGAGGCGCGCCAGGTTATCGCCGCGATCTATGTTCGCCAGGACAAGGTCCAGGAGGCGTTCGCTTATCTGGACGAATTGTTTCGAACCAGCAAGCTGGATGACGCCGAACTTTTCCCGCCGCTGCTGGGCGTACTGGCGCGCGAGAAAAACGCCAACACGGTACTTGCGGTGTCGCAACGGATTGCTTACGAGTACCCTGAGCGAGCCTATGCCCAGTATCTTCACGGAATGCTGGCCGCGCAAAACGGACGCTCGGAAGAAGCGCTCAGATTCCTCAATCGCTCGCTAGCCATCGTCGAGATCGACGGCGTGCATTCGGCGCGCGCCAAGGTGTTGTTGCGTCTTGGCCGCCCGGGCGAAGCGGTGGTCAGCCTGCGTAAGGCGGTGGAAAGTAATCCGGACGACAAAAACCTGCGCCTCACCTATGCCCGCCTGCTGGTTGATGTAAAACAATACGAAGAGGCCCGGGTAGAATTCGAAAAATTGCACCGCGCGTCGCCGGATGACGCCGAGCTGCTGTATACGCTGGGCCTGTTGTCGCTCGAATCGCAGCGCCTGGACGATGCCGAGAAGTACATGATGATGCTGGTTCGGCTCAAGCAGCGCGAAGGCGAAGCACAATACTATCTCGGCCGTATCAACGAGAATCGCAAGCAGTATGACAAGGCAATCGAGTGGTACCAGAAAGTATTTGTTGGCGAATACAAGTTCGACGCGCGTCTGCGCATCGCCGATATGCTCGGTCTGCTGGGACGCACCGACGAGGCGGTCAGTCACCTCGACGAAATGCTCAAGGGTAGCCAGTCCGACGGAACGCTGGTGCGAATATACATCAGCAAGGGCGAGCTGTTGCGCAGCGCCAGGCGTTACCCGCAGGCGATGGAAGTTTTTAACACCGCGCTGGGGATCGTGCCCGGTAACAGCGATCTACTATACGCGCGCGCGCTGGTGGCAGAAAAGCTGGGGCGTATCGATATTCTCGAGTCGGACATCAGGACGATCCTGAAAACCGAGCCCGATAATGCGCACGCGCTCAATGCGCTCGGATTTACCCTCGCCGACCAGACCGATCGCTACGAGGAAGCTTACGGCTACCTCAAGCGCGCGATCGAAATAATGCCTGACGATGCCGCCATCATCGACAGCTGGGGCTGGGTACATTACCGCCTGGGTGACTATGACAAGGCTATCAGCCTGCTGCGCAAGGCCCTGTCCCAGTTTGACGACGCTGAAATCTCGGCGCACCTGGGCGAAGTCCTGTGGGTTAACGGCGCTCAGCAGGAAGCGCGGCAGGTATGGCAACGGGCGCTGAAAAAATCGCCCGACGATCCCATGCTGCAGAACGTGATGCAGCGTTTTATCCCCTGAATTTTTTGACCCGACTTTTCCGATTTGTTTTCTTCGCCGTTGTCGTGCTGGCCGCCGCCGGTTGCGGGCAGCTTGGCGGTTTGTCCGACGATGATCAAGCGCAGCGACTCTGGGCTAGCCGGCAGCAGGTCGTGGCCGCGCTGGACAGCTGGGATATCCATGCGCGCGCGGCGCTCACGCTCAAGGGAGAGGCTTATAACATTGGCTTGAACTGGAAACGGGCTTCGGATCGGTTCATGTTGTTGCTGGAGGCTCCTTTCGGTCAGGGCGTGTTCCGCATCGACGGCGATGTCGGGGGGCCTTATCGCCTGCGACTGCCGGACGGACAGGTTTTCACCAATGCGACGCCGGAAGCGCTGCTCGAAGAGGTGATCGGTTGGTCGCTGCCGATCGGCGGCCTTGAATTCTGGATTCGGGGTATTCCGCAACCCGGTAGTGACTATCGGCCTCGTCTCGACGCCGGCGGTCGTGCGCGCTCGATTCGACAACACAGCTGGGAAATCACCTACCTCGATTATTTTGACGCACAGCCTGCGCCGCAACTGCCGCGCAGGATAAAACTGAGCCGCGACGATCTTACCCTGAAACTCGTGATTGAACGGTGGCAACAAACCGAAGTGGAGCCGGATACGTCCGACCTGTTTCCCGAGTTCAACTGACATGACGCTTCGATTATGTCTTCCAGCGCCGGCCAAGCTCAACCTGATGTTGCACATTATCGGGCGTCGTGACGACGGCTATCACCTGCTCGAAACCGTATTCCAGTTCATCGATCTTTGCGACCAGCTCGTATTCGAGCTGCGCGAAGACGGCCGTATCGAGCGGCGTAGCGGCAATTCGCCGATTGCCGCGGCGGACGATCTCCTGCTGCGAACCGCGAGTCTGCTGCAAGCGCGCTACCGGGTCAAAAAGGGCGTCGACATCGCGATCGACAAGAAAATTCCTGTCGGCGGCGGTCTCGGCGGAGGAAGTTCCGACGCGGCCACTTGCCTGTTGGCGCTGAATCAGTTGTGGCAGCTGGATTTGAGCCTCGATCAGCTGGCTCGAATTGGTCTCGAAATCGGTGCCGACGTGCCGGTTTTCGTGTGCGGTAAAGCGGCCTGGGCGACTGGCGTGGGTGAGGAATTGCAGCCGATCGAGCTCGAGCAGCCGTTTTACCTCGTCATCGACCCGAAAACAGGGGTTTCCACGGCTGAAATATTTGCCGCACAAGAATTGACACGCAACTGCGATCCGCTCACAATACGCGCCTTTCTGCGCGGCGAGGGCACTAACGTGTGCCAACCGGTGGTGCGAAATCGCTACCCACAGGTGGCCGCGGCGATCGACTGGCTGGACCAGTCGGCGCCCGCCAGAATGAGCGGCACCGGTGCCTGCGTATTTGCCGCCTTCGATAGCCTTGAGCGGGCAGAAGAGGTAAAATCGCGGGTTCCGAAAAAATGGAGTGCGTATCTGGCCCGAGGGCTGAATCGTAATCCGCTGCACCAGCAACTGGGATTGCTGGTTTGAAGAGAATTATTGGGCCGTCGCCAAGTGGTAAGGCACCAGGTTTTGATCCTGGCATTCGTTGGCTTCGACAAAATCGCCGGGAGCGATTTTGGACGCGCGTAGCGCGGCCCTGCAGGATGGCCGGAGGCCATCCGGAAGGGCGAAATACAGGATGTATTTCGCAATCCAGCCGGAGCGGAACAGACAGCATTGTCCGCAAGCTGAAGGCAAGTCCGGTTCGGATGCCGGCGTAAAAGTTTATTGGGCCGTCGCCAAGTGGTAAGGCACCAGGTTTTGATCCTGGCATTCGTTGGTTCGAATCCAGCCGGCCCAGCCATACAAGGGGCATTCGCCGGGATAGTGCAGCGCGTACTATCCGGTTGATGCCCCGATAGTTTTTGCATACGAGAGAGCCCCATGGCTGGCAGTGTAACCTCGAATGACTTGATGGTTTTCACCGGGAATGCCAACCCTGAGTTGGCTCGCACCATAGTGCGTAATCTGGATATTCCCCTCGGCATCGCTACGGTAAGTAGTTTCAGCGATGGTGAAACCTCGGTTGAAATTGGCGAAAACGTGCGCGGCAAGGACGTATTTATCGTGCAGCCAACCTGTGCGCCGACCAACGACAACCTGATGGAATTGCTGGTCATGATCGACGCTATCAAGCGTGCGTCATGCGACCGGGTAACCGCGGTGATTCCGTACTTCGGTTACGCGCGCCAGGACCGGCGAGTGCGCTCTCAGCGGGTGCCGATTACCGCCAAGGTGATCGCCAACATGCTGACTGGCGTCGGCGTGGACCGGGTGCTGACGATCGATCTGCACGCGGACCAGATTCAGGGCTTTTTCGAATGCCCGGTGGACAATGTTTACGCATCGCCGATCCTGATGGGCGATATCTGGAAGCAGAAGTATCCGGATATGATTGTGGTATCCCCCGATGTCGGCGGCGTGGTGCGGGCGAGGGCGATCGCCAAACAGCTCGACGATGCCGATCTCGCGATTATCGACAAGCGGCGTCCGCAGGCGAACATGGCGCAGGTGATGAATATCATCGGCGAGATCGAGGACAAGACCTGTATTATCGTCGACGACATGGTCGATACCGCCGGCACTTTGTGCAAGGCGGCCGACGCGCTCAAGGATCACGGCGCCAAGGGCGTGTTCGCCTATTGCACCCACCCGGTGCTGTCGGGCAAGGCGATCGAGAACGTAGAGAATTCGTCCATGGACGAAATGGTGGTCACCGATACGATACCGCTGTCGGAAGAAGCGTCGCACTGCACGCGCATTCGCCAGGTTTCGGTAGCGGGGATGCTCGCGGAGACGATCCGCCGCATCCATAACGAAGAATCGGTCAGCTCGTTGTATATGGACTGACGATAGTCGCGTAAGCGGCTTACATTAAACCCTGTCTGGTCGCAAGACAGGCCTCCGTCTACGGACGGTTTTTTATTTTTTGGAGTACAGCAATGTCATCAGACACTATTCATTTGAATGCTGCACTGCGCTCTGACTCGGGGAAAGGTGCGAGCCGCCGCCTGAGACGTGAGGGCCTGGTGCCGGCAATCGTTTACGGTGGGGATAGAGATCCCGCCAAAGTTACGATTCCACATAACGAGTTCATTCACGAACTCGAGAACGAAGCAATTTATACGCAGGTCATCGAACTGCGGGTCGGCGATAAAAAACAGGAAGTTATCCTGCGTGATTTGCAGCGTCATCCGTACAAGAACAAGCTGATGCACGCCGATTTCTTCCGCATCGATCAGAATACGCCGATCAAGGTCGTGGTACCGATCCATGTCGCCAATGCCGATAACTGCGTTGGTGTGAAACTGGATGGCGGCATGATGACGCAACTGGTAACGGAAGTCGAAATAATCGCGTTGCCGAAGAATCTGCCGGAGTACCTCGAAATCGATGCCGAGAACCTGCACCTGGGCGATATTCTGCACCTGACCG
>Ga0224508_10000824_pt1 | contig 28886 bp, 29 predicted proteins | sample SF_Jan12_sed_USG_4_FD_170157 | JGI IMG/M metagenome (GOLD analysis project Ga0224508, IMG submission 170157) | Sediment microbial communities from San Francisco Bay, California, United States - SF_Jan12_sed_USGS_21 | ecosystem: Environmental > Aquatic > Marine > Sediment | place: USA...
GTCCGCTACTGGCCGAAGATTGCCCCCGACCTGAGTTTTATGAGCGTCTCCTTTGGAGAAAACAGACGCTTAAACTCAGTGCGTCAGCGGCAAAACCCGACCCTAAACGGACCCTCATCGCATATCAGCGGGGGATAACTCTTGCGAGCCTAACGCCTGGTTTGTCCGACTGCATGCGCTTTTTGTGTGAGTTTTTTTATGTCTGCTGAATGCCGCGAGTTCATTTGTTGCACCGCCACAAACTTGACATCGAATAGAAACAGGTAGACTGTGGTTGAGTCTATTGACTGACCCCGAATGTTAACGATGTTTACAAAAGGGGTATTCCGAGCGGTCTGACAGTTCTAACAACAGACCCATGACCTTCCTGAGTTGGCCATAGATCGCCTTAACCAAATAGTTGAGGTTGATGGGCTTAAACGGTGAAGGTTTTCATCTTCGCGTTCTGGTAAATACCAGATTCATAGCCCTCAATAATTAATAACCAAGAAGGCTGCAAAAGCAGTTAGGAGGAGTCACGCATGAAAGCATTAAAAACAAGTATTCTCGCGGTTGTATTTTGCACTCTCTCAATGGGAGCTGCGGCGCAGCAGAACTGGCCCGAAGCCATTCCGATTCCCGCCGGATTCGAAGCGGAGGGCATCGAACTGGGCAAAGGGCACGAATTTTTTGTGGGCGGCTTTTCCTATTCCAGCGTTTTCGGAGGTGCTCCCGAGACGTCCGAGTTCGCCGGCGCCATCTACAAGGGGAACCTGCGCACTGGAGAAGTCGCTATTCTGGTCCAGCCGACACGCAAACCGGTCAGCGGCTTGTCCTACGACTCCCGCACCGATTATCTCTACGCCGCGACAGGCGACGGCGACTTATCCAGCGGATTTATTGCTCAAGGCGTCATCGTCTATGACGCCAGCAGCGGCGAAAAAATCATGGAGATTGGGTTCAACGATGGCATTGTTATCAACGATGTCCTGGTCACCCGCAGGGCCGTGTATTTCACGGACTCGATCAATCCCGACTTGTACAAGCTACCCCTTGAGAAGGGCGGACGCCTTCCCTCGACCCCTATGGTCGAAGTGATCCCCATGGATGGCTTCGTGATGGATTTCACTGGTTTCAACGCCAACGGTCTCGTCGGAAAGTTTGACGGCAAACAACTCGTGGTCGTGAATATTTCCACCGGAGTGCTTTACCGGGTGGACACGGCAACCGGTGTCGCATCTCCCCTCGAGATCGAAGGCGCTGAGCAACTGTTTCCGAACGGCGACGGGCTCTACCTGGACGGCCGAACTCTTTACATTATGCAGAACTTCTCCAACAAGATCGCTGTAGTCCAACTCTCGGGAGACCTCAGCGGAGGCGAGTTCATCAGGAATATTGGCGAGGGTCCAGACACTCCGTTGGATATCGCCACGACCATCATCGGTTTCCGCGACAGCATCTATGCCATCAATACGCACTTCTTTGAAATCTTCAGCGATCCAACCATGGTCCAGACGGAAGTTGTGAGACTGAGGAAGTAAATGCCTTCCCCTTTGGGTCGATGCGCCCAGGAGCCTGCCGGATGTTGATCTGTCGCAGGAAAGAGCAAGGACAGCCACGACTCTAGAGTCGTTAAGCTGGCACTTGTTGGAGGCGAGAGTAAGCCAGTTGGGACTGGAGGGCGTACCCAACCGCTTCTGAGCGGAGGTATCGCGTTCATCGAGACCGGTGTCGGGGTCGGGCCGGTACCGAAGCCCAGGGTTAACCTGACCCTATTCCATGGCGTGTTCGCGCTAAACGGAAAGCACATTGTAAGTCGGTAATAAACCTGTTTTTTGCTTTCGTCGAGAGATTCCGAGTGTCTCTTGTTGGCCGAATAACGACCCTGGCGTTACGGGCTTGAGTGTCTGTTAACGGGAAATTTGGCCTCGAGAGTGGCGCAGTTTAGACCGGCCTGATCCGAGTAATGCCGCCGCCGAAATCACACCGGATTTAATCAACCTGGTGATTGATAAGGAGTCTCTTGCATTATTGACTTTTTAGCACTAATTTCGCAGATTAGTACGACGCTGGTAACAACTGGCAGGGTCACCTTAAGCCCGCTAAGCCGGTGGCTGTTTCAGTCGCGAAATGGTCATGTGCTTTTATGAGTAGCTTCAAGGTGAATAGGGCAGCCTTCCCCGAAACAAAACAGCCGAGTACACCGCTCCAATAAAAGTGAGACCGTTCTAAACCTAGGAGATTGGCCATGAAACACTACAACGTGAAATACTACAACAAGCTTGCAACGATATTCCTTGCCATTTTAATGGCATCCCTTCTCGGGTGCGCATCGACAGCCACAAAAGAGGGAACCGGAGAGTATCTCGACAGCACCGTCATCACCACCAAAGTGAAGGCCGCCATATTTAACGAACCCACCCTTAAAACCTTCGAGATCAACGTTGAAACCTTCAAGGGTGTCGTTCAGTTGAGTGGATTCGTCAACTCACAGGCCGACATCGACAAAGCGGTGGAAATCGTGCAACAAATCAAGGGTGTGAAATCAGTCAAAAACGATATGAAGCTTAAGTGACGTTGATTCTTATCTAATCCGTTAAGGGCTCCGAGGGCCAAACGTGGGCGTCCGCTTCTGGCCGAAGATTGCCCCCCGTCAGGATAATTTGAGTGTCCGCTTTCGGCGAGTTTGACGATTTAAAAAGAACGCTTCCAGGGGTGAAATCGAACTCCCGGAAGGCGGCCTCGAGACCTGGCATTAAGAATCGGAATTTTCAATACCCCGGGGAATGCGTTTCTCGGCGTCGTAGAAAGGCAACTCAACGATCTCGCACGGGGCGATCTCACCTCCCGCTGTCGCTATTGACAGCGTCCACCCTGTCCAATCTCTCGACTTGTAAAACCTGGCATATCCAATGCCGCAGTCAAGAGTCGGTGACCAGCAAGCGGCGGTCACATGGCCAACAGCAACTGAGCCTTCAAGTATTTCGTCACCCTCCTCCGGCGTTGCAATTTTGCACTTGAGGCCAAGCAGCAAAGACCGCTGGTCCGCTTCAATCAACGCCTCCCTGCCGATAAAGCCTTCCTTGTCCAGCTCAATGAATCGACCCAGTCCAGCCTGAAAGGGTGTCATCGAGATATCAAAATCTGAAATATTATCCAGAATACCTGCCTCGATACGGCGCATCCCCATCGAGGTCATGCTGCCGTATTCCATGCCATGCGCCGAACCGGCCTCAACCAGGTGATCCCAGAGTCGCTTATGATCCGTCTTTGCGCCATCGGAATATATTTCATAACCCAGCTCACCGGTCCAGCCGGTGCGCGAAACATACAGCTCCTGCCCCCCGATATTGAAGAAACCCGAATCGAAGTACTTCATGCTTTCATCAATGGCACCACTAGTGGCGTCCGACATAATCTTCATCGAGTTGGGGCCCTGAATCTGCAGTACGCGTGATTTTGGATCGGAAATTTTCACATCAAATCCATCGCTATGTGCAATGAGCCAGGGCTCGAGAGCGCCGTCAGGTTGAACGTACCAAAAACGATCTTGTTCGACTTTGAAAAGAATGCCGTCCATAAACGTACCGCCATCGGGCGTACATGCAATGGTGTAACGGCCTCGCCCTTCCGGTAAATTACCTATCCTTCGCGCGAAAACTCTTTCCAGGAAAGGAACAACATCGGGGCCTTCAATCTGCCAGGGTTTTTCCGGCACATCGTAGAGGACTGCTTTTCTCCTCAAATTCCAGTAGGTTGCTACCGGATCCTCTCCTTGGAAGGCATCGTAGTAACGACCTGCGGCAACACCGAAAATGGTTTTCGAATTCATATAGCAGTCGATGTAAGGTGATTGCTCAAATCGCCTTGCACTTAAGCGAACAGTGTCCGCCGCGTAAGTTCTGATGGAATGATCCTTGAATGAGTTAGCTGAGTTCGCCACGTGCCGGGTAGTCTTTTTCGAGCGCAAACTTGAGGGCACCGATGATTTCGCGAAAATGTGGGCGCGCAAACGGCATGGTGCTGACCTGGGCCCAGTAAAGCGTGTTGTCCGGGCGCACAATGAATAATCCCGGTTCACTAAATTCAGCGGGCTCTTCGATTCCGATCGAGGTCAGGCCACGCCCCGCGGAACGATGCAGTCCCCAGTCGCGGGCCAGTTCTGTGCTGACGCCGTAACCAATCGCGAGATTACCGAGCCCCCAATCCTCGCGCGCCTGCTCGGCGCGATCACGATCGTCGCCGCTTAAGACCAGGATCGAAACCCCGATTTCGGCAAAATCACCGGCTAGCTTGTCGAGTTCACCCACATACTTGCTGCAGATCGGGCAATGCAGGCCGCGGTAAAACACGACCATGGTGAAATTTTCCGGGCTTTGGTCGGCAAGCGACCAGGGACCATCGAGGGTGTCGACTTCCAGTGCGGGCACTGGCTGGCGTGGCTTTAGTACATTCATCAAGGACTCCTGTTATTTGATACGTGTCAATACGACAAGGTTGCGACAGTGTTAGCTTTTTTTAAACAAATAACAACGGGATAGGGATATGAGCGAAAAAAGTTCTGAAAATCTGATCGAGCTCGACACGAGTGAATCCATCTGGGAGAGCTTTTTTACGGTATTTCCGCTGGTTGTCATCGGTACCCGCGAGGCCGATGGCAGCGACGATCTCGCACCCAAGCACCTGGCGATGCCGATGAGCTGGAACAATCATTTTGGCTTTGTCTGCACCCCGCGCCACAATACCTACCAGAATATTCAGCGAGACGGAGAGTTCAGCGTGACCTATATGCGCCCGTCGCAGACAGTGCTCGCGAGTCTCGCCGCGACACCCCGCTGCGATGACGGCAGCAAACCCATCACCCAGGCCTTACCCACATTTGCGGCCGAGAAAGTTAACGCGCCTCTGGTGCAGGATGGTTACCTGTTTCTCGAATGCGAATTACAACAGATCATCGATGACCTTGGCGACAACTCGCTCATCCTGGGTCGCATCATTGCTGCCAGGGTCGCCGAAGACGCAATGCGCTTATCGGGCCAGGATGACGAGGACCTGATCTTCACTTCTCCACTACTGGCCTATCTATACCCCGGACGCTTTACCGAAATCGCTAACACAACCAAATTACCGTTCCCTGCCGGCTTCAAAAGGTAAGCCGGATGAGCGACCACCAGGCAGTTCTAAAGTATCTTTGCGACCAGCAGGCGTCCATGACCGGGCTATTAAAAGACCTGGTCCTGATGGAAACCCCCTCCACCGACCGCGACAGCCAGATGCAGATTCGCCAGCGCCTGAAAACCGAATTCGAGGAAATCGATTACCGCGTCAACCTGGTTCCCGGGCGCAGCTCTGGCGGGCACCTGTACGCATCACCAAAAACCCGGCGCAAACAACAACCGGCACAGTTGATGATCGGTCATTGTGACACGGTATGGCCAATCGGTACCCTGCAAACCATGCCGCTGGTACAGGAAGACAACACCCTGCGCGGGCCCGGCGTTTACGATATGAAAGCCGGCCTGGTTGAAATGGTCTACGCATTGCGGGCGATCGAGTCCCTGGACCTGACGCCGGGCGTTGCGCCGCTGTGTTTTATCAATTCGGACGAGGAAATCGGCAGCCACGAATCGACACGCTATATCCGCGCACTGGCGCAGCGAATGGATCGTTGCATGGTGATGGAGCCCTCACTCGGCCACAGCGGGAAAATCAAAACCGCGCGCAAGGGGGTTGGACGATTCACGGTCACCGTGCAGGGTAAGGCCGCTCACGCGGGTCTTGACCCTGGCGCCGGGGCGAGTGCCATTCTCGAGCTGTCCCACGTTATTCAGAAACTGTTTGAACTCAACGACCCCGAACATGGAACCTCGGTCAATGTCGGCGTTATCGATGGCGGGCTGCGGCCCAACATGGTGGCACCGGAAAGTCGCGCCGTAATCGACGTTCGGGTCGAGACCAAGGCTATCGCAGAGCGAGTCGAGGCCGCAATCCACGGAATAGAGGCCGTCACCCCCGGGGTTTCGCTAATGATCGAAGGCCATATCGGACGCCCACCGATGGAGCGCACCGATCAAAACCAGCGCCTGTGGAGAATCGCGCAGGAACTGGGCGAGGATCTCGACCTTGCGCTCGAACAGGGTACCGCGGGCGGTGGCTCCGACGGCAATACCACGAGCCTGTTTACTGCCACGATCGATGGCATGGGGGCGGTCGGGGATGGCGCCCACGCCCACCATGAATACATTTACCTGGATTTACTGCCGGAGCGTTGTGCTTTACTTACGCTGCTGCTGCTGGCACCACCGCTTAATAACTGAACTGTTGATGGGAGCTGACCGATGATTCATCCATTTCTAGCATCCGTAACCCGGATTTCAGACCTTACCCCTACTGATTTCACCTCTACACCGCTGGCACGTGAGTACTGGGATACCGGTGACTACGTGGTCGGCCAGGTGCAGGACACAAGAGGCCACCTGTGTGCACTGGAGTTACCTGCCGGACGCATGATAGAAGTCATGGAGGGTGACCTCGTGGTTGGCGCCTTCGGTACGCGAGTCGCCACGCTGGAAGCCGTCGGCGACTGGCGCTCGATCGATGATTCGGGCGAGTTTAATGCATTGACCGCTGCTGGATTGTTCGGCAAGAACACATCGCTGTCTCCATTTATATCGTCACCGTTGCCATTAAAATACCAGGGACACGTGATGCGCAATGACGAAAAAGTGACCATGCGCGGGAGCCTTCCGGAAATCGAAATAACCGATTTCAACATACCGGTTATATTGATCGTCGGCACATCGATGTCGGCTGGTAAAACCATGTCCGGGCGGATTATCGTGCATACGCTTTCGCAAATGGGGCTCAACGTGGTTGGCGCCAAGCTGACCGGGGCCGCACGTTACCGCGATATGCTGAGCTTTAAGGACGCCGGTGCGAGTGCGGTGTTTGATTTTGTCGATGCCGGCCTGCCGTCCTCGGCGGTTGATGAAGACCTCTACCGCGAGGCCCTGCCGTACCTGCTATCTCTCATTTCACGCGAAAAACCCGATGTACTGGTAGCCGAGGCCGGCGCCTCGCCACTGGAACCCTATAACGGTTCCGTGGCTAAGGAAATGATAAGGGATAGCGTCAAGTTCAAGCTGCTTTGCGCCCAGGATCCGTATGCGGTGGTTGGCGTGCAGCAGGCGTTCCAGCGTACCCCGGACCTGGTAGCTGGCGGTGCCGCTAATACCGAGGCCGCCATCGCCCTGGTAGAAAAACTGTCGGGGTTGCCCGCCCTTAACCTGGTGGATCCCGCAAATCGCGACAAACTGGGCGACATGCTGCGCAAAGCACTCGATTTGTAAAATATCCCGGCAGGGAAGTCGTATTAAATACTGGTTTCGGTTCAATCCGAGTTTCAATACACTAGCGGGCCGAGTTAAATAACGAATCGAGCCCCCGTTTGACTAACCAGACTCGCATCGCCGTGATCGGCGCCGGGATTGTCGGTTGCAGCTGCGCTTTGTGGCTGCAAAAGAAAGGCTTTGCGGTAACATTGATTGACCCCGAGGACCCGGGCTCGGGCACCTCGTCTGGAAACGCCTGCACCATTGCCGAGTACGGCTGCGTGCCGGTAAACAGCCCCGATCTGTTTCGGCGTTTGCCTTCACTGCTGTTCTCCAGCGAAAGCCCCCTTAGCCTGGACCCGGCTTACGTGTTGTCGCATCCGGCGTGGATGATTGAGTTCCTGTTGAATTGCCGCGAGAAAAAGGTGGCCCGAATTATCCGTTTGCTCGGCAAGTTACTGACTAAAGTTTATGACGGCCTCGACCCGCTACTCGACATGGCCGATGCACGTGATCTTTTGACACAACAGGGTTTCATGCATGTTTATGTCAATCAGCAGGAATTTGACGCAGTCAAACGAGTAAACCAGGCACGGCGAGAGCAGGGTTCGACGTTCGTCGAACTCGACCGGGGTGACATCCGCGACCTCGAACCTAACCTGAAAATTCCGTTCGAGCGCGGGTTGCTGTTCGACAGCATCAGCCACGTGTTGAATCCGTTGATGCTCTGCCAGCGCTACGTGGAGTGTTTCAAGCGCAACCAGGGAGAGCTGCTGCGTCATCGCGCGCTCGAAATTAACCATGGCGCGGGCGCGGTACAGATCAGGCTGGATAATGGCGAAACCGTCGACGCGGAACGCGTTGTCATTGCCGCCGGCGCATTCTCGAAATCCATCGCCGGTATTCCCACGCAATTGCTGAAACTCGATACCGAGCGCGGCTACCACGTGCAGTTCAACAATATGCAGCACTTGCTGAAACGCCCGGTGAGCTGGCATCACGCCGGTTTCTACGCAACGCCAACAAACCAGGGCATGCGCTTCGCCGGCACCGTCGAAATTGCGGGTATCCACAAGGAAAAAAACCCCCGGATTATCAACTACCTGAATCGCAAGGCACACGAAATGCTAGAGCTACCGCAACAACCCGACCAGGAATGGCTCGGATTTCGTCCCACCTGCCCCGATGCATTGCCGGTCATCGGCTACAGCACGACGTCGGAGTACATCCTCTACGCCTTTGGGCATCATCATCTCGGATTGACCTTATCCGGTATTACCGGGAAGCTGATTGCTGAACTGGCAAACGGCGAAGAACCCAGTCACAATATAACGCCGTTCAGCCCGAGAAGGTTCTTATGACAATGCGATTTGAAGGTAAGAGGGTCGTCATAACCGGCGGCACCGGGGGTATCGGCCAGGCGCTGGTGGAGCTATTTGCCGGCGAAGGTGGGCAGGTGCTGTTCTCCGACCGTAGCGAAGAAGATTGCAGCGACCTCGGCAATGCATTGCGCCGAAAGGGCCTGGAGACAATTTTCCTGGCGGGCGATTTGCGCCAGAAGACCTATTGCGAGTCGCTGATAAGCCACGCGGTGGAAAACCTGGGTGGTATCGATATTCTAATCAACAATGCGGGCATCATCCCGCGCGGTAATATCCTCGAAACCAACGACGACATGTGGTTCAGTTCGCTCGACGTCAACCTGACCGCGGTTTTCTTCCTGTGCCGGGCCGCAATTCCGCATATGCAGCAGGCCGGTGGCGGCGCGATCGTAAACACCTCGTCGACCTGGGGTATTTACCCGGGCCCCGATCATGTCGCTTACTGCACCAGCAAGGCGGCGGTGGCAGCACTAACCAAAAACCTGGGGCGAGATCATGCCGCCGATGGCATTCGCGTCAACGCGGTCTGCCCCAACGAGGTCAATACGCCGATGCTGCGCAGCGGTTTTATCCGTCGCGGAATCGACCCGGTTAATGCGGTCGAGGAACTTGGCAAGACCGTGCCGCTCGGGCATATCGCGGAACCCGCGGAGATTGCCGACGTAATCGCGTTTCTCGCTTCGAACGAGGCGCGCTATGTCTGTGGTACGACTGTCGAAGTCACCGGCGCCAAACCAGTCTACGGTTAAGAAATGACCAATCTCGAAGGCAAGGTCATTGTCATTACCGGCGGTGGCCAGGGTATCGGCCTCGGCATCAGTCAGGCGATGCTTGCAGCCGGGGCGGCATTGCTGGTAGCACAACGCTCACCGCTGCCATCAAACCTGGCAAGCCAGGACTGGGTGCACTGGGTCGAAACAGATCTTTCGAACCCCGATAGTTATGCGACAGTTGCCAACGCCGCAGAACAAACTTTCGGCAAGGTTGATGTATTAATCAATAACGCGGGATTCATGTTTGAAAAACCGCTCGATGATTTGCAGCTCGAAGAATGGAACCGGATGATCGCGGTCAACCTGACCGCACCCGTATTTTTAAGCAAGCATTTATTGCCGCTGCTACGCGCCGACAAGGGTGGCAGCATTATCAACATCGGCTCGATCGAAGGTCTCGCCGCCAATCCCGAGCACGCTGCCTACTGCGCTTCCAAGGGGGGTATACACGCGCTGACCCGGGCCATGGCGATCGACCTCGGCAAGGATAATATCCGCGTCAATGCAATTGCGCCCGGCTGGATACGCACGGATTTGAGCGACGATTACATCAACGCGCAGCAGGACCCGGACACCGCCTGGGAGGATTTATACAAAATGCACCCGGCCGGGCGCATTGGCGAACCGGAGGATGTCGGCAAGCTCGCCGTTTACCTCGCGAGTGACGATTCCACGTTTGTCACCGGCCAGGTCATCGTCATCGACGGCGGCAGAACCAGCAAACTGCCGCTACCTTTCTAATCAAGATCACTAATACCAGGGTTCAATAACAAATGTCAGCTGTAGATAAATTATTAAAGGGTTACCAGGAGTATCGTGACGGATCCTACGAACAGAGCCGTCCCTTAATCGAAAACCTGGTTGCCAAGGGACAGCGCCCGGAAGTGGCCGTAATCGCCTGTTCCGATTCACGCGTCGACCCGGCAATCCTGTTCCAGGCGGACCCGGGTGATCTGTTCGTGATCCGTAACGTCGCTAACCTGGTGCCACCGATGGAGCTGGAAGGCACCTACCACGGCACCAGTGCTGCACTGGAATTCGCGATCCTGGGACTCAATGTCAAACACCTGGTGGTGCTGGGCCACGCTCATTGCGGTGGCATCAAGTTGATGATGGACCCCGAACCCTATGACAGTTCTTTCAAATTTGTTCCTTCCTGGGTATCGATGCTGGCCGCGGCTCACCGACGGGTACTCGCCACCATGTCAACGGCCGGTGAGGAAGCCTGCACCCGGGCCTGCGAGCAGAACGCGGTACTGGTATCGCTTGAAAACCTGACCACGTTTCCATGGGTACGCGAGCGCGTCGAGTCGGGCGCACTGCAGTTGCATGGCTGGTATGTTGATATTGCCGGCCCGGAACTTAGCGGCTACGACTGGGAAGCGGGAAAATTTACACCCTTCAGCTAAGACCAGGTAACAATCAGAACCCGTTGACAGGTTAAGAGGTTTGCACGATCACCATATCTGCTGTTAAATATGGCCCGTACGACAATCCCGTGCTCCAAATAACGGGAACAATATAAATAAAACATAAAATTCCTGGAGGAATCGATGAAACAACCAATCAAAACTTTACTGGTCAGCGCCGCCTCGGCAGCCCTCATTGTCGCCAGCAGCGTAACCCTTGCGGCTGATATGGCCTGTACCAACGACACCTGGAACAAGGTCATGAAACGCGGCAAGATGGTCGTTGGCGTCAAGGCCGACTACAAGCCCTGGGGTTATCGTGATTCTGGCGGCGCTATCGTCGGTATGGAAGCCGATATGGCTAAAATGGCCGCTGACGCGATGGGCGTTGATATCGAACTGGTAGCGGTACAGTCTTCTAACCGCATGCAATTCCTTGAAAACGGCAAGATTGACCTGATGATCGCAACCATGTCGGATCGTGTCGATCGGCGTAAACTTGTCGGTATCACCCAACCCAACTACTACACCTCGGGCACCAACGTGATGTCACCCAAGGCAGTGGGCATAAAAAAATGGGAAGATCTTCGCGGCAAGCCGGTCTGTGGCAAACAGGGAGCTTTCTATAATAAAGTCGTCTCCGATCGCTATGACGCAAAGATCATTGCCTTTACCGGTAATGCCGAAGCCAAGCAGGCACTGCGTGACAAGAAGTGTATTGCCTGGGTCTACGACGATTCATCAATCATGTCGGACCTGTCTTCAGGTAACTACGATAGTTACGAAATGCCGCTGAATAGCGAGGACGACAACCCATGGGGGCTCGCGGTACCGCTGGCCGAAAAGGATTGTATTTTCGGTAACTTCATGTCCGGATTAACCTACAACCTGCACCAGTCAGGCAAGCTTATCGAGCTTGAAAAGAAATGGGGAATCCAGGCCACGCAGTACCTGAAGGATCAAAACAAGCGTTTTTCTGACTGGATTCAGTAACAGGATCAGTCTAGTCGATCAGACATCAGCCGGGGCCTGCCCCGGCTGATAGTTTCGATTTTTTAAAATGAACGCTTTCCAGCAGTATTTTTACGATCTCGCGCAGACGCACCCGAAATGGAACTTCATTTATTTTTATGATCCGGTTCAGGCCTGGCGCGTAGCCGATGGCCTGTGGATGACCATTCAACTCTCGGTGATCTGTGTCATCTTCAGCGTCATTATCGGTGTGGTCGGCGCCTGGGCTCAGGGTGCGCACTCGAAGACCCTGCGGCTTGTGATGCAGGGCTACATCCAGTTTTTCCGCAATACCCCGCCGCTGGTTCAGCTGATGTTTTTCTATTTTGCGCTGGGCCAGTTTACCCCGACCTATGCCCCCGATGGCTGGGTCGAGGTGCCGATTATTTCCAATGTCGGCTGGGCAATCATATCGCTGTCATTCTTTGCCGGTGCTTTCAACGTGGAAATTTTCAGAGCCGGAATCGAGGCGGTTCCGGAATCGACCCAGGAAGCGGCCGAGGCTCTCGGCATGAACCGGTTACAGATTTATGTCTACATCGTGCTACCGCTGGCGTTTCGAGTCAGCCTGCCTGCACTCAACAACAACCTGGTCAACCTGGTAAAAACCACGACCCAGGCGCTGGCAATCGCGGTTCCCGAACTGCTTTATCAAATGATCAGCATATACAACGATTACTCAACCGCGCAGAACGCCTGCATGCTGTTCCTGTTTTTTGCCTATTTCCTGCTGGTCGGCATTCTTGTCCTCGGCATGAGCCGCTGGGAACGCGGCATGCGCATCCCGGGATACGGCGCATGACGTCGGTCAGCAAATCGGGCGCTGCCAGGAATCGGTTCAATGCAACCAACCTCGCAGTGTTGAAGCCATTTAAATTTAATCCGGCCGGCCAGGTTCAGGATTTACAATTCAGTCATTGGCTGGCTGAATTTTCGCCTCGCAGCCTGCTTATCATTGCACTGCTATTTCTGCTTTGGCCCGGGTTTGCGATGGCGCAAAGCAACTACAGTTTTGCGCAGGCGCTCGACGCACTATGGCGCTGGTTACCCTTCATCGTCACCAAGGGATTCCTGCTAAACCTGATCGTCAGCTTTCTCACTATGTTCATCGGCACCATTGCAGGCGTTCTGTTGGGGCTTGGACAGGTTTCACCGTTACGGCCGCTGGCGCGGTTGAGCTGGTTCATCACCCAATTGTTCCGCAACTCACCCTGGCTGGTATTGCTGTTCATCGTGATGCTGGCACTGCCGTTCGAAATTGAAATCGGGGGCGAGGTATACCCGATTCCCGACTGGCTCAAGGCCGTGTTTGGTCTGGCGTTACCGATCATGGCAAACATCTCCGAGATCGTGCGGGGTGCAATCGTGTCGGTGCCGACCGGACAGTGGGAAGCAGCCGAGTCACTCGCTTATTCGCGACAGCAAACGCTGTGGATGGTCATCCTGCCGCAGTGTTTCAAACGCATGATTCCACCCTGGATGAACTGGTATGCCATTCTGACCATGGCCACGCCTCTGATTTCGCTACTCGGGGTCGAAGAAATCATCACCCTGTCACGCCAGGCGATGGAGGCAGAGGACAATCATCCCGAATTACTAGTACCGTTTTTCGGCTTTGCATTGATCATATTTTTTGCCTACTGCTACCCCATCGCGCGCCTCACCATCAGGCTGGAGAAACGTTTTGTCGTCAGACAATAAATTATTCCCGGAGTATTTGAAATGACCAACAGTGACTGGACACCTGATCAACCGCTGGTGTCGATCAAGGACGTGCATAAATCGTTTGGCGATCTCGAAGTATTGAAAGGTGTTTCACTCGATGTCAGGCAAGGCGAGGTAATTTGTATTATTGGTCCATCCGGTTCAGGCAAGTCGACCCTGATCCGTTGTGTCAACGCGCTTAATACGATCGACAGTGGATCGATCAAGGTTGAAGGTATTGAAGTCAATGATCCCGACCTCGACAAACTCGAGTTGCGCAAAAATGTCGGCATGGTATTCCAGCAGTACAACCTGTTCCCGCACAAAACCGCGCTCGAAAATGTGATGATGGCACCGATCAAGGTATTGAAACAATCTGCCGAGGAAGTCGAGGAACGTGCGCACGCGTTGATTAAGCGCGTCAACCTGGTGGGCAAGGAGAATTCCTATCCCGGCGAACTCTCGGGCGGCCAGCAACAACGTGTTGCGATTGCGCGCTCGCTGGCGATGAACCCTGACGTCATGCTGTTCGACGAAGTCACCGCCGCGCTGGACCCTGAAACCGTGAACGAGGTGCTGCTCGCGATCAAGGACCTGGCCCAGGATGGCATGACCTGTATCCTGGTGACCCACGAAATGGGCTTCGCGCGAGAAGTCGCCGATCACATTTACTTTACCGATCGCGGCATCATTGTTGAGCATGGTCCGCCCGCCACGTTTTTTACCGAGGCCACGGATCCGCGCACCCAGGAATTCCTGAGCCAGATTCTCTAGTATTGATAACCGCGCTCGCGGCTTGTTTCTTACTTTTATCAACAATGTCACAACACAATTGACGTTAATGCCGCTGGCCGTCAGAATGCCAGGTGCATTAGCCTGAGCCAGTTCCGAACCTGGCGGCATTATAAGAGCGTGGCCCAACCACCAGACAGATGAGCAACATTTTCCCCCGCAACTGCAAAATGGGCCTGCCGCTCGCGGTTGAGGGCGACGGTGTCTATATTATTGACCGCACCGGAAAGCGTTACCTCGATGCTTCTGGCGGTGCCGCGGTCTCCTGCCTCGGTCACAGCGACGTCCAGGTTATCAAGGCAATCAAGAAACAGGTCAAGCATCTCGAATTCGCACATACCGGGTTTTTCAGCAGCATACCAGCCGAGGCACTTGCCGAGTTACTGATCAAGGAAGCGCCCGGGTCGCTCGACCGGGTTTACCTGGTTTCAGGGGGTTCCGAAGCGGTCGAAGCGGCAATCAAGCTCACACGCCAGTATTTCATCGAGATCGGGCAGCCCGACCGTCATCGGGTCATTGCGCGCAGGCAGTCCTATCACGGCAACACCCTCGGTGCACTCGCCGCCGGCGGAAACCTGTGGCGTCGCGAACCGTTTGCGCCGTTGATGATTGAAACCACGCACATCGCGCCCTGCTACAGCTATCGTGACCAGCAAAAAGAAGAGACCGAATTCGAATACGGACAGCGTGTCGCCAACGAACTCGAAACCGAAATTCTACGCCTCGGCGCAGAACAGGTCATGGCGTTTATAGCCGAACCGGTGGTCGGCGCGACGCTCGGTGCGGTACCCGCGGTGGCGGGCTACTACAAGCGCATTCGCGAAATCTGCGATCAGTACGGAGTGTTATTGATTCTCGATGAAGTCATGTGTGGCATGGGTCGAACCGGCAGTCTCTACGCCTGCGACCAGGATGGTATCGCACCGGATATCATGACCATCGCTAAAGGACTGGGCGCGGGTTACCAGCCGATCGGGGCCATGCTTTGTACCGATACCATTTACAATGCAATCGCGCAGGGCTCGGGCTTCTTTCAACACGGACATACTTACCTCGGGCATCCGGTCGCCTGTGCGGCTGCACATGCGGTCGTCAAAAAAGTGATGGAAAGGCGTTTGCTCGACCAGGTGCTGGCCCAGGGTGTAAGCCTGCGCAAGGCACTGATGGACAAGTTCGGGGAGCATCCGAATATCGGCAACATCCGTGGACGGGGGCTGTTCCTGGGGCTCGAGTTCGTACGCGAACGCGACAGCAAGTCGCCTTTTCCGCCCCAGCTCGGCTTTCATAAAAAGTTCAAGCAGGCGGCATTTGAGGCCGGCCTCATCTGCTATCCGATGGGCGGCACCATCGACGGGCAACAGGGTGATCACGTGTTGCTGGCGCCACCCTTCATTATCAAAAACAAACATATTGATGAAATTGTCAGCAAGCTCGACCAGGCTCTAAAGTCCACGCTGCGCTCGCTATGAGGCGCGACGCTGTTATCGTGGCTGCCCGAACGGCACGCGTCATCTACTCGACATCCGCAGGGTATAAACCAGCAGCGCGGTCGCGCCCACGCAGAATGCGGCCATCATCATCGAGATTGCCGTAAATGACATTTGCCACTCGAGCAGCGTACCCACCAGGGCCGGGCCGAGTGCCGATGAAAATACCATGATCGCGTTGGTCATGGATTTGATCGCACCGAGATGCCTGGCGCCATAAAGCTCCGCCCAGAGCGCGCTCAGGCCGGTGAAATAAAGCCCGGAACTGATACCCATCAACAGCATGTAAGGCCATACGATGAAGGGGTGATCGGAGATGTTCAGCACCACCAACGCCAACGCCAGCGGCAACAGGAAAAGCGGCACCACGCGCCGTGCACTGAAACGGTCGATCAGAATGCCTGAATAAACCGTGGTCGCGACCGAGACCAGTGAGTAAAGCCAGTAGTTTCCAGTCAGCCACAGGCTGCTCCAGTGCTTGGCATTGGCAATTTCGGCCGGAAAAAAGAACAGTGCCGTGCCAATCATCGACGGTGCGATCATCGCCGGCAACATGAAATAAAATCGCAGCTCGGCAAGCATCTGCCGGCGCGTATAGTCACTTTGACGATCTTCCTGTTGCGCCCGTTTTTCAAGCGCATCGTTGTGTTCGGCATGGCGTTGGCTATGCCCTTTCAGTAACCAGAGTGCCAGTACAATCGCGGCCAACACCACCGCCGAGACGATATAGAAGGTGTGACGCCAACCCCATAGCTGCGAGGCGTAAAGACCGAGCACCGGCAACATGGCTTCACCGAAGGCAAAACCGATCGCGGCGAGCGCGATTGCCTTGCCGCGATCGACACTGTGGTAGCGTGCCATCGACGTTATTCCGGCGTGACTACTCAATCCCTGGCCAAACTGCCGCAACATGAATATCGCCAACACCAGCATTAACGGTGAAGTCACCGAACCCATCAGCAGGCAGGCACAGTACAAACCAAGCAGTGCCAACGCGGTGAACAGGCGCAAATCGAGTCGATCGATCAGCGCGCCGGTCCAGTTGATGACGAGCGCAGACGCGAGGGTGCCAATCATGTAAGTGCGACCCCAGCTACCGGCGTCGAGGTCGAAATCCGCCTGGATTCCGGCACCGAACACCCCGATAAAATAGGTCTGGCCCGCGCTCGACATGAATGCGAGGAAAAATCCGAATCCGAGAAAACGCGAATTCGATCGGGCAAAACGCCAGTAGTCAACGAACATTGATTATTATTAACGGTCAAGCTTATAGCCGCGCCACGTTATCAGGAAAGCGTGCAAAAACCTATGCTGGGCCCGGCACGATTTGCAGAATGTAGTTGCCCCCGTGCGGTGCGATAACAGCTCGATAATTTAACATGTTGCACTGCAACATAATTCCTTATAAGATAATCAAATGCCGAGGATTAGCGCTTCATACCATGCAACGGATACCCTACCCGATGGGAGGGTTGTGCACCTGCGCGCGATCAGACCGGACGATCGGGAAAAACTGCGCGAAGGGTTTTTCAAGCTCAGTAAATCATCGGTACGCGATCGCTTTTTCAGCGTCAAACGCGATCTAACCCCGGCCGAGCTAAGCTACTTTACCGAGGTGGATTTCCAGCATCACGTCGCATTGGTCGCCGAACTGCAGGACGGTTCAGAACGACTCCCTGTCGGTATCGGACGTTTTGTACAGAATCAGGATCAACCGGATCATTCGGAGATGGCAATCACCGTCATCGATGAACTGCAGGGTCAGGGCATTGGCAGGATACTGCTGTTTCGACTAGTCGACTGCGCGAGCGAACTCGGGGTACGCCATCTCGATGCCACAGTGCTCGCGCAGAATACGCGCATGACAAAGCTACTGCAAAAAACCGGACTGCCGCTTCGTTCAAGCCTGGACGAAGGTATCAGAACCCTGTCGCTTGCTCTCTAATCCCGCCCGCAAGCGCTTGCTAGAGATGATAAAGGTAATTGAACTGCAATGAATCGCCCTCGTCACGAGCGACATACTCAAATCGAAGTTCCGTCCTCTCGTCGACAATGTAACCAAGCCCCGCACCTACCATCAGCCCGCTATCATCGCCGATATCAAAACCCGCGCGCGCCAACCAGCCTAAATCTCCGCTGATCATGCCATCCACGGTATAGGTTCCCCAGACACCTGTACTGTCGCGCTTGTAGCCGTAATCCATCAAGCCCAGTTCGATCGAGCTATTCACACCCTCCATCAGGCTAACCTCGATCAAATCGTAGGCGACGAAGAACTGAAAGCCGATTTCGTCGTCTTCATCAAGGTCGTCATCATCGATAGAGTTACTTGAAATACCGGCCCCGATCGAAAAAAGATCTTTATTTAACAACGGCCGGCCGTCGTCAGAAATGGCTGGTGTCACCAAGCCACCAAAGAGGAAGGTAAAAGATAAAGCAAGCAGGTAACTGTGCATTTTAGCTGTCATTCCAGAATCCTTATTTATAAATCGATAGAATTGCGCGGCATCCTAACCATGCTCAGCCTCACAATCAAGGCGTAACTGCCGGGGAATTCAATAAAGTGAAATAGTTGTGCACAGCGAAAAAATTTCAAACCAGGTTAATCGATCACCACCAGTCCCCGATGCACGTCGCACAGCCGCTCACCGCCTGTGTCGGTGACAACAAACGGTTCTGATACCGCGGCACCGAAATCGTCCAGCCAGACGCCCGACTGAAAGTGAAAACACATGCCTTGTTCGAGTACGGTTTTGTCTCCGGGACGCAGGCTGGCGGTGCGCTCACCCCAGTCCGGCGGAAAATTCAAGCCGATCGAATATCCAACCCGGCTCTCCTTACGGTAGCCGTTTTTATTGAGCACATCCTGCCACACGCGTTCGACTTCTTCACAACTGGTTCCCGGCCGTGAGACTTCGAGTGCGGCGTCGACTCCAGTAACAATAACCTCTGCCAACCGGGATACCTCGGCCGGAGGTTTGCCCAGATGCATGGTACGGGTTAATGGCGCATGGTAGTGGCGACGCGCAGCCCCGATTTCCATGACTACCAGTGAATCCGCAGGCAGCGGCTCGTCACTCCAGGTCAGGTGTGGCGTACTGGTGCCCTCACCTACCTGGATCAACGGGCACAGGCTGGTGTAATCACCGAACTTGCCGGGCAAACCCAGCACCTGGCCCTGGTAAACCGCGGCGATGATTTCGTTTTGCGGAGTACCCGGTTTAAGCAACTCGATCGCGCGTTTCATGACCTCGGTACAAATTTCGCCCGCTTCCCGCATGTACCTGATCTCATTTTCGGATTTAACCAGGCGTACCCAGTTAACCAGTTCCTGGTTGTCGCTAATATTCGCATCCGGCAGCCCCGCAACCAGGTGGCGGTGGGCACGCGCCGTATAATAATGAGCGTCGAGTTCAACACCGATTGCAGCCTTACCCCAGCCTCGACTATTAATGTACTCGCACAACTCATCGAACGGATGTTGTGTAGGATGGTGCACCAGCGGCTCCGAGAACGAAATGATATTCGCCGCTGGAAGATCGGTCGTAATATGCGCCGATTTCGCATCCTGGGCACGACCAAACCAGATCGGCATTTCTTCATCGCTGTGCACCAGCACACATTGCGGGGTGTAAAACGACCAGCCGTCAAAGCCGGTGAGGTAACACATGTTGGCTGGATCCTGGCACAGGAGCAGTTCAAAACCAGCCTTGCGCATGCGCTGCTTTGTGCGTGCCACGCGGTCCGCGTATTCCGATTTTTCGAAGGATTTTTGATAAGCCATGATCTTTAAACCCTCGTTTAAGCGCGGGTATCAAAGTACTTGCGATACGAATAGCAAACGCTCAATACGATCCGTAAGAGCTCCCCTTCCAGCGCGCGGCATGTAATCCCGCCGGGATCCCACCCCGGTAATACCATTTGTTCCGATAGCCAAGTTGATGGTTGTTTTTTTTATGCATCCGACGATGCCCATGCCGTGGATAAAACGAGCCCTGGTAAACAATCCCGACTCGCTTTTCCCGCGACTCATTTATGTACACAACCTGTGGTTCTGCGGAACGCAGGGCGGCTTCCTGCCTGGATTTTTCCAACTTCAATTTTTCTTGTTCTAGGCGTTCTTTATGCAAACGTTGCCATTGATTTTTGATCGAATAATAGTCGTTATTAACACCGCTTTTAACCGGTTTTCGGTTACCCAGGTCGATCTTCGTTAACGTTGTTGCAGGTGTTTCAGGAGCAGCATCCGAGTAATGGGTAACGCCCTTCTCGTCAACCCATTTATGCACGACCGCGGCGGACACGGGCAGGAATATGCCAATGCATAACAGGACAAAGGTCAGGTTGATGATCAATCGCTGCATAACAATTCGACTGAATATTCTGCTCCCGGTTCTGAAATCGTACAACTGAATTCCGAATCGATCAAAGAATTTATGACTATCAAAATCCTGCCGGGGTACGATTACGACTAAAAGCCTCAATATGTATGGGCCCGATGCCACAGCAGCCACCCACGATCTGCACGCCGCGTCGTTCCAGCTCGGTACCAAGAGCGCCGTCCATGAGTACCAGCTCACCCTGGCGGAAGATTCCCAACTAACTTGAAGCATTATTGGGGTTCATGTTCTAGCCTGTTTCAAAATCGATCCATAAGGGCTGATGATCAGATCCTTGTGCCGATTCATCAACCCAGGATGCCCCTGCACTGGCGATAAGATCTGCCGTGACGAAACAATAATCGAGCCGTGCGCTTTGCTCATCTCCTGGGCGCCCCGGATTCGGATGCCAGGTCATAACATTACTGCCTGGATTTTTCCGGGCCCAGATATCCGTTAGTAATGGTCCGTTATGTTCTCCAATTGCGGTGGCAATAATTGCATACTCGGGACTTTCGGGATGCATATTGAAGTCGCCCAAAACCACCGCGCTCTTTGGCATCGGTGGTTGCGCTACACCGGCGCTCCAATCCCTTTCAGCCGCCGCCGTGACCGATCCGGTCCAGGCACCACCCTCGGACGGCGAATTCTGCACCAGCTTGATCACGAAATTTGCCTGTTGTTGGCGTTCCTCGCTTGAAACCGAACCGAAATGCACATTGTAGAAGCGGAGTGCCCCGGCTGGTGTATCTATGACAGCTTCAAGCACACCCATCTGCATGTTGAATTCAGACTCGATAGCCAGGCGCGGCAATGGAAAGTATCGCTTGCTCAAGATCGGCCAGCGACTGAGCAACATCTGTCCATGCTCAATACGTCGATTGAGAATCCCACCATCCGGTCGCTTCTCACTACCATCGATATCGAAGGCCGCATCAAAAACCCAGTAGTAGTCGTGTAGCAATTCAGAAATATCTTCGGGTTGAGAAGGTCCATCCGGTGGCCCGAAATTTCGCTCAACCTCCTGCAAGGCAACAATGTCGGCGCCCTGAACCGAGTCAATCAGGCGCTGCAGATCGTAACGATTGTCCTTACCGATGGCATAGTGAACGTTATAAGTGACAATTTTCATCGCAGTAGCACGTCATCAAGTTGCGGTGTCTTATATTAATCTGATTTAAGAAAGTCTTCAGCCTCTCTCGTATCATGTTGCTTCCGGCTATTAAAATGCTGCTGAATCAGTGGTTTTGAAATGGTGCCGGCACCAGGAGTCGAACTCGGTCGCTGATAGAGAGAATTTCAGGGTCATCACCATAACGGGTGCTGAGAAGAACTACCTGGGAGACCGAGAACGGCTATAAGCGGACCCTGGGAGTATCCACACATATAAAACTAGCCGTTGGCAATGTAGCGATTCAGGAATAGCAACATTGCCTTTGCTGGATTCTGATACTACTAGTTACTCTAATGATCAGTTTGCAAGAAACATGGCTAGTAATAAGAGCAAAAGGGTCACTCCTTGCATACCAACCCTTGCTAACATTAACTGGGTTGAATGTTTCTGATCAAATTCTCCACCATGAGCCATTGACCATATACCAGTGCCAATCAAACCGACAGTCATCAAAAGAGCAGCCACTATTACCACGTTCAAAATGTCCATTACATCTCTCCAGATATGATGTACCTGGAATTCTAAAGAACGTAACTTAGTTATTATTGATACGGATCAATGAAAAGTAATTGAGGATAGTGTTGGGATGAACTTACGATATCCTGGAATGAACAACACTTTTCAAAATTTTCTAAACTGAACGCCACTCCGTGTCCGCGCGACTATCCTGGTGGAAAGGTTATAACTAGCAACGAAAGAGGGATGGCGCCACCCCAATAGCAGACACTGAAAAACCTTTCAAGTGCTTCCGAGAACGGCCAGAAGCAGACGCCCAACAATGAAACGATAATATGTATTATCGAGTCAGTTACCTCATAATCTAGCTGTTATGTGTTTGTACAAGTTTGAAGTATTGGAGGAGAGATGACTGAGGGTAAAGGGCGATGCCTTTGTGGCGCTGTAAAGTTTACTGCAAAGAACATAAGTAATAATGTGGACGCTTGCCATTGCGGCATGTGTAGGAGGTGGGGTGGTGGGCCTCTAATGGCCGTTAGTTGTGGGACAGAAGTCACATTTGAAGGAGAAGAGAATATTACTGTCTACAACTCTTCTGACTGGGCGGAGCGAGGATTTTGCAAGAAATGCGGTAGTCATTTATTTTACCGGCTCAAAGAGTTCAAGGAATATCAAATGTCAGCAGGTCTCTTTGACAATCAAGAGAGTTTCAATTTCGACTTACAAGTTTTTATTGATAGAAAGCCTTCTTTTTACAGCTTTGCTAATAAAACAAACGAAATGACCGAAGCAGAGGTAATAGAAAAATATGCGCCAGAACAGAACACGTAATGCGCGCATACAGTCGAACCACTTAACTCGCTACGCGAGTGAATTGACCGCTGATGCGGAGCGTCATGGTTCTATTTAGAATGAAACGAATATTTATAATGTGCGTAGTATTTTGTGTGGGATGTGATTTCCCTCCAGAAGAAGTCACACATATACAAGAACAATTGCAAGCACAGATTTCCAAAGGTCAGGTATATGTAACTCACTCATCTAATGAGTTGTCATACATGATAAGAAATTCCGAGCTAACCATGCGACCAGAAGCAGAAAAAGAAAAATTAGTTAGCAGTGTAGAAAAAGAGGCGCTTGAGTTCCTTTCTAAATATCGAAACTATAAATACATCAGAATATACTTCCTTGGAGAGGGTACAACAGGAATCGATAAGCCTTACATATGCCAAACAACTTTTAATGCATGCTTAAAAATAAAGGAGCAAGGTAAACCATAACAAGCGCATGCAGTCGGACAAAGTGCCCGCACTGATATTCCCATTTCCCCAAAGCAGACACTCAAAAACCTGAGGTAGGCGTCGTTCTTCGGCCAGAAGCGGACGCTCACCATTTCCGCGAAAATATATTATCGAGTCGAAAATCTTATAATCTAGCTGTTAGGCGATATCGGCGTATTATTCTTCAACTCCTGTAATATCACGACTGGTTTAGCCGAGTTGATTAATATATGAATGTTGTCTAAAGGTGCTACCACAGATCAGTTAAACTATTTTTTTTCTGATGGGATCTTTTATTAATGTCGAATCAGGATGAAACACCCAACATAGATAAACTTAACCAAGCTCTAGGGGTGAGAGAGACTTCGAATACTGGAAAGAAGATCTTTTGGGCTGGGATTATCGTTGTTTTGGTGATCGCGTATCCCTGGTTTTACATCAGCTTACCAATAGAAGGTAAGGTCGTGGATGCCAGAACCGGCTTGCCAATAGAGAATGCCTTCGTGTTGGGTTTCTGGGGATTGGATGCCAACAGTTTTTTCCACGGGTACGGCATTGGAACTCTTTATGCAGCAGAAACCAGAACCAACAATAAAGGGGAATATAAATTGCCTTTTTGGTTTCGTGTTCCTCTGCGGGGTAGATTGTATTCTTACGCGCCTGTGATCAAAATTTACAACGAAAATTATCACGTCGCTGGTCATGGGGATAGCCGAATTGATGCCCCTTTCCTGTTGGTCACTTCGGATTTTGACGGAAAAGTGGTGAAGCTTGCGCCATTTAACGGGACTCGGCACGAATACGCCGAACACCTGAAATATTCCGTCGATGATAAGGTTAGCGGCCTCCAAAGCCAAAGAAAGGGAATGTGTTTTCTAAAAGAAATGCCAGCCATTATCGAAGCACTAAAAAAGGAGCAGGCGGGATTTGATCGCGAAGGCATTAAGGTAAGGTTGTCCATGTCCGAGTTCACGGGGCGGAATTTTGCCAGATGCACGTAGCAGGATTTGCAGTGAGAATTGAATTTTTGAACTGAATGAATGCTTCGGGTCGTAAATCACCGCTGATTCATTTAGTTTGAGCGGCAGCTTTCTCGTAAGCAGACGCTGAAATCCGCTTCCCAGGCTTCTCGAATCGGCCAAAGGCCGACACTGGGCAACTATAGAAAAACGCATTCTGTGGGGCTTCAGACTGATTTCTTAATCGGCACGTCGCGCTGGTCGCTGGTTAAAATTTCACAACCGCTCTCAGTTACGAGAATGGTTTCGCTGGTACCGATGACATATTGTTTTGGAATGCGCCACGAAAAAGGCGTGTGAAACGTCATTCCAACTTTTAACTCCATATCCTTATCACCCGAAATATACGCCGGTCCATCGGTCCAGGTCGGTGGGAACCCTAGACCAATCGAATAACCACAATGGCCGGAGCGGAAAATTTCCTGCTCCAGTGAGCCGATTACTTTGCTAACCTCTGCCGCGACATCGCGCGTACTACGCCCAGCGCGTACATTGCTATACAGGGCTTCTAGCGCCACCATTTGAGAATCGATTATTCGCTGCTGCAGTGCATCGGGCTCTCCGGTCAGGACGGTACGCATCTGTGGCGCGGTATATCGATGGAAACAGCCGCCAAATTCCAACTGTATCGCATCCCCAGGCTTGATTTCGAACCGCTTAAAAGTGGTGTGAAAATAGCCCGTCCGGTGACCAACGTTAACAATCGGATCAATCGAAAAAAATTCTGAACCGGCATCAATCATTACCTTCGCCGCTAACGCGGCAATATCGTTTTCTGTCTTACCAGGTTCGACGACATCGATTGCCGCGCGCATGCCCGCCGTGGTGATCCTCGCTGCCTCTCGCAAATGGCCTATTTCGGCCGGCGACTTGGTGACACGTAGCTCGAACATCAGTAGGGTCGCATCGACAAATGATGCGTCTCCAAGGCTGTCGCGCAAGGCATCCAGCAGCCGGGCATCGACCGGACCGCGGTTTCCCATCTCAATTCGCCCGGCCTGCACACCGATTCTGCTGTTGCCATAACCGCGCTCGGCAAGCAAAGCGGCTAATTGACCGGGTACAGCCTCGGCGCTGACCCAGTCGAACAGCACTAGATCTTCGATGTCACCATGTAACACTGCGCACGACGCCTCTACCTCTCCGACCTGCATAAATGGACTATCGTTAAGCGGCAATACGAGACAGGCGTAAGCATCCGGCCACAAGGTCTGGTACCCAGTCAAGTAGCACAAGTCCACGGCGCTATGGACGAGTAAAACGTCGATGTCCCGCTGTGCCATAAGTTCGCGAGTCCGGGTAATGCGAGCATGATATTCCTCGGCTGGAAACGACCACTCCCGTGGTATGGGTCCCGTCAGCAGCCTGTCAAGATAGTCTTTCATTTTCAATTCCAGGCGGATATATCCGAATTTTTACTTAGATAACAGTCAGCTAACCTGTTTCTACAGCAAATTTCAAGATGGCAGTGGCTTCGGGATTGTTTTCCGTACTTGGGAGATTGAATACGTATGCCTGTTTTCCTGATAGCAGACGCTGAAATGTGCCTATCGGGCTTCAGAGAACGGCCATAAGCGGACATTATTACTGCGGAAACGTACAACTTAATGTGATGATGCTTGTGAACTAATGCACGTTATTAGTACAACAATATCCCCTATTATCTGTTGAATGTTTGCGCAATCTCTCGGCAAGTTGTGACCCTGGCGTAAAACAAAAACTCAATGCAGTGTTTGGCTGTAAAGAATACATTCCAGCTTACACGGGACGACTTGCACAAAGTCATAAATAGTTAGAGGTTTCGAAATGGGTATACAATTTTTGAAATTTGGCGTAATCGCATCGGCCTGTCTGGTGGTGGTTGCCTGCAGTGATAGCGGCGATAGCGGGGATGGTACCGGTAAGTTGTCAGTTTCAATTACCGACGCGCCGATCCATGACGCCCAGTCGGTGACTGTTTATTTTCTTGGAGCCGAAGTCAAGCCTGCTGACGAGCCAGCTTTGAAGTTCAATTTCTGCGAGGACCCAGTCGATGCCGATAATAATCCACCGATAGTTCAGGATACCGAGTGTGCCGACAGCGATCCACATGTCGAAAAGATCGACCTATTGCAGCAGACCGGTGGCGCCAGTGCCCTGCTACTGGATGGTGTTGACATCCCAGCTGGAAAAGTGAACTGGGTTCGTCTGATACTGGCAGATCCGGCCGGTGAAATTATCCTTTCAACGGGCACCTATCCTCTAACTGTTCCGAGCGGTAGCCAGACAGGTCTCAAACTCAATCGGGGGTTCGAAGTACCGGAAGATGGTGAAGCAAAGATATTCATCGATTTCGATGTGCGCAAATCCATCGTCGAAGTTCACAGCAGCGTACCGCCCAGTTATAAGCTGAAGCCGACATTACGGATAGTCGAGGATTTTGGCGCTATCGCGGGTGAGGTCTCTGCCGCACTAAATGACACCACAATTTGTAAAGGTGGCTCAATCTATGTGTTTGCTGGTGCAGGGGCTACGCCAGACGATATCGATCGTGACAAGGGTGACCCGGTGAGCACGGCGCTCGTTAACGAGGACGCTGGCAGTTCGACCGTCTATTCCTACCACGCCGATTTTCTCGAGCCAGGAGATTACACGGTAGCATTTGTATGCGCAGGTGGAACTTCGACTGATGGCGGACTCACCTTCGACGTGCCCGCTGACAATCCAGATCAGGAAGATCAGCTTAGCTTTACTGTAGCCTCGGATACAGCAACAGTGGTGGACGACCAAACTGTGCTGATTAATTTCTAGATACCGGCCAGGTAAAATAAGGTAACGGGCAAAAACACTAATTTCATGTTTCGCAGGTAGTGTCGGGTCGCTTATCGCCGCTGATTGATAGAGGTTGAGCGTCTATTTTCTCGATAGCGGACGCTCATAAATCCATGGTGGGAGGCAATCTTCGGCCAGAAGCTGCCGCTCGATGATATCAAGCCAGGTTCAGCTATCGCACCTGAGCAGTCGTTCAGGTTTGTCGACTACTTGGCTCGAATCGGCCATCTGCGGACATCCGAAGCATTTGACAGTCGCAATATGGAAGTCCGTTTTCTCTCGACGAATTCGTGGGACTGCTTTACTGCGATACCGATCGTCTGAACATGGTACACACATCCAGCCGCTCAGCCTTGCCCCGTACCTCGACGTTTCCCAATTCCTCCACCTGCACGTCGCGCGGGAGTTGCATCCTATCCAACAGGCTTCGCGATATAAGAACGTTGCAGGCGAAGTCCTTGCACAAGCTCTGCAATCTTGCGGCGGTGTTGATGGTGTCGCCGAAATAGACAATCTCACGCTTGTCGTCGCCCACCTCGCCGGCCACCACGGAGCCCCCGTGGATTCCGATGCGGAACTCCGGTACCACACCGAATTCTGACTTGTAGGCCCGTGCCTTGTCCTTCATCAGCGTCTGTATGTCGAATACGCACCGCACGCAGGCCGCGTCACGAAGGGCCTCTTCCAAGGGCCAGGTTACGACTACCTCATCGCCAATGTAGCGGTGGGTCTCGCCGTGGTGCTCGGCAATTGGACGGGCGATATCGAAAAAGAACCGCCCGATTAGTGACTGTACCGCAAGGTCGCCCATTTCCTCGGCCAAGGGGGTGGAGCCGGCCAGGTCCAGAAACATGAACACGCGCTCCTCGCGAAGCGGCCGGTTGTAGCGTCCGACGAGAAAGTTGAAAAGCACCCGCCCCCCCACCAGTCCCCGTAGTCGAAGACCGATGTTGAACAAGAGGCTGACGGCCAGGGCAAAGAGCAAATCCTGCTGAAACGTGCTACTCGTGTATCCCGTCCCGTAGGTATATCCCTGCATCAAGTGTGGCACCCCCCATAGCAATACGGAAAGGATGATCGCCCAACACCCCGTGGTTATCAGGATGAATAGTGGCAGCGGAAGTCCCCTCAGCCTCGCGCCATATCGTCCTTGCACGTAGAACAGCTCAAAGGCGGAGAGGCACAGTCCAATGCAGACACCTATTGTGATTCCTATGGAGTCCGTACCACCAATGATGCGCACATAGCCTAGGCCAATTCCTGAAGCAATCAGTCCCGTTATCAGGCAGGCTCTGAGATGTCTTTTGGTGCGCTGAGCGATAGCCACTGAATTTCCCGTCGGATTAGCTTTTCTAGACTCGAAGATTGCTGAAGGCCTGGCCCATGAATTACGGATTGACCGGCCGCCAGAATTTCCGACATATGATCTGGAAGGGGACTTTCGCATAGTCGGGTTCGAATGTCAGCACAGAATCGATTTTCACCGTGGAAGCTTGTTCCTAAACGTCTGCTCAGGGTCGTGAACAGCCGATCACTTTTTAATGCCTAAGGGCAGCAAAGGGCACTTAGCTGCTTTTGATATTTCAGTTTTGGGTGTCGGCTTTGGGTTGTGATTTCAATCGGTCGATGCAACACCTAATCTCTAACTATAGAGTGGAGGATGTTGAAAATGAAAATGCGACCGAGGATTTACTACACAGAAACTGACAAGGCGTTGATGTGGGATCGCTGGCAGAAAGGTGAGTCCCTCAGCTCGATCGCCCGATTATTTAACCGATACCATTCATCGATTGAACGTATCATTAGAGAACATGGTGGGATACGCCCGCCCGAGCGTCGACGATCGCCACGCGCACTCACACTGCCGGAAAGGGAAGAGATATCGCGCGGTATCGCTAC
>Ga0224508_10000825_pt1 | contig 28873 bp, 21 predicted proteins | sample SF_Jan12_sed_USG_4_FD_170157 | JGI IMG/M metagenome (GOLD analysis project Ga0224508, IMG submission 170157) | Sediment microbial communities from San Francisco Bay, California, United States - SF_Jan12_sed_USGS_21 | ecosystem: Environmental > Aquatic > Marine > Sediment | place: USA...
TTGGATACGACGCCCCTCATCCGAGCGCCGGAGGGACTTAAACCCTCCTGATCAACGCGCTGCCTGGCGCGCACTATGCCCTCTGCTGACTTCTGCGAGGCGCTCGGATCACCTCACGGCGATCCCAGTCTCTCGACGGAGACACCTCCCAGATCTCCCGAGGTAAGTCCAACGACCTTCACCGCACACCCGCCGGATTTACAGCCCAGGCGCTTGATGGGTGTGGACTTCGTGACCTTTTGCTCACTCGTCCCACCAGGACTGCCTCGTATCCGATTCCTGTTCGTCGGGTCGCGGCTTTGCTCCACACTGCCTTCAGACAGAACCTCACGATCTTGCCCTTGTGTCTCGCTAGCACTTCACCCCCATCAGGTTGTGCAGGGGACTTACACCCCCAAGTCGTTGAACATGCTCGGCACACAAAAAGAGCCCTCCCGAAGGAGGGCTCGAACCAGCCTCTTTTCGAAGCCGGAAGCTTGATCGTCTACGACCGCTAGAAACGCAGACGCGCGCCGACAAAGTACCGCCGCGGCGCCACGAAGTCGATGCCTTCGAGGAACTCGAAGCCGTCTCCACCAGGCACCAGATCCTGTACTCGAATCTCCGACTGGTCGTCGAGGACGTTGAAGATGTCGAGGAAGAGATCCACCTCGATCCGATCGTTCGGTGCCCACACATAGGAACCGCGGGCGTCGAGGACGCCGTAGGAGCGACCGCTGATGAACCCGATGGCATCGTCGGCAATCCAGGTCGAGCCAAAGAGACCGCCCGTGCCCGGAAGACCGTTCGACGCAAACGGCGTGGTGGTGAAGTCGGGGATGCCGCGGCCAAAGGCCCGCCTCGAGTTGCGGTTGAGGCTGATCCCGGAATTCCACCGGTAGCTACCGCCAACCTGGAAGCCGTTGTCCCAGTTGTAGGAACCGTGGACCTTGAAAAGGTCCTTGACCAGACCCGGCTGGGTGCCGGTGCGGTTCGGCGCTCGCGGATCGAGCGGGAACACGTCGCCGGCGCCGTCGAAGTTGGCGTCCGAGTTGGTGTTGCCGTCGCCCGTGGCGTGGTTGTACGACGCCAGCAGCTGCCAGTTGTCGCTATAGCGCTTGCGGAAGACCAGCTCGAGTCCCTGCCAGTCGCGGAAAGCCTCTGACGGAAGCGACCCGATCATGAAGTTGAGCCGCACCTGGTCGATCGCCGCGAGGTCCGGAAAGCCGAAGAACTGCGGTCCCAGAAACAGAGTGTCCGCCGCGTTTGGATCCCCGAAACCCTCGTCGATGTACTGGTCGATGTCGTAGTAGATCCGGCCGTAGTCCTCACCGATGTTGGTGGTCTCACGGTCGATCAGGTTGATCTCGAACATCATGTTGCGACCCAGATCCTGCTTGTACTGAATCTGGATCTCCTCGGTCACCGGAGTCTCGATCCGGGGCGCGAAGAAGGCGTCCTGCACCTCGGTACCGCCGCGAAAGCGGAAGTTGACCCACTCACCGAGCGCGTCGACATAGACTTGCTCTTCGATCACACGACCGGTCAACGAACCGGCGAAATCGATGGCGTTGTCGCGGAAGGCGTCGTAGTACTCGCCATAGAAGAACCCGACGCTCGAGCGGCCGTCGCCCTTCAGGTCGTAGGCAACGCTGACCCGCGGCGCGACCTCGGTGTCCCAGGTGCCGACATCGTCACCGCCATCGGTGAGAAACGTCGTATCCTCGGCACGAAGACCCGCGTTGACGCTCCACTTGTTCCACTGCCAGCCATCCTGGATGTAGTAGTGGGTGGACTCCGAACCCTTGCTCGAGGGCCCGGCGATCGTCTCGAGATCGCGGGTGTAGTTGACCAGACCGTTGGGGTTTCCGGCGGTCGACGAAAAGGTCATGTTGTTGAAGATCTCGGCATTGTCGAGAACCCCGTTGCCGTTGGCGTCCCACAGACCCAGCAGGGTCGCGGTCTGGGCGGCGGTCAGGTTTTCGCGGAATCCGAGCGTCTCGTCGGTCGAGGCGCCGAAGTCGATCGTCGACCAACCATCACTTGTGCAGAAGTCGTCGTTGGCCACGATGGCGCACAGCGAGACCGGGCCGGCAGCGCCTCGGGTATTGAGCGAAATAAACGTAGCCGCCGGGCTGCCGACGGTGGAATTGTTCTCGAACAGCGTGCTCGTGGCATCCACGACCCCGAACTTCAAGGCGTGATCGCCCCCGCCGGTATCGAAAAGGTACTCGAGTGAGCCGCGCGTGGAATCGGTGGCCCGGTTGGTAAAGCTGTCGGTACCGTCGCCGCCCAGCAGCTCCTCGGCCGAGGTGAACGTCTCGCCCGGGGCGAACGAAACTTCATTGCGGTTGCCGCGGTTGATCGGCAGCTCGTTGCGGTCGGCCTCGTGGTCGGTCGCTCCGAGCTCCAGTGACGCCGAACCCCAGACACGATTGTAGGAAACTCCCCAGCGCTCTCCGCCACGCTCCAAGGTCACATCGGCATCGTTTGGCACGGCGCGGTCGAATTCACCGCCTTGATCCCGGGGGTCGGTCAGATAGGTGCCGGAAAAGACATCGCTATCGGTGATCGCCCAGGTCACCTTGCCAAAAAGCTGTTCGGCGGTGAGCTTGGGTGTTCTCAGAAACGTCCCCGTCTCGTCGACCACGTCGCGCTCGGTCTCGGGCTCTCGATAGCTGGCGAAGAACCAGGCGTTGTCGCGCCAGATCGGGCCGCCCAGAGTGACTGCGGCATCAGTGATCTCGAACGACTCATCGGCGAAGTGCTTGTTGTCTTCGACAAAGCTGTCGTTCTGTAGGTAGTAGTTGACCGAACCCGAGAAGTCGTTACCACCGCTCTTGGTGACAACATTCGAAACCAGACCCGGAGCCCCGACAAACTCGGCCGGGATCGCACCGGTCAAAACGCTTTGCTCCTGGATGACCTCGGTATTGAGATCGGCACCGTTGCCGCCGGTGTCCCGGTCGGTGACGTTGATGCCGTCGAAGTAGTAGTTGTTGTCGGTCGAAAAGGTGACACCGCCACCAAAGCGGTGCTGTGCGTCCTTGTAGTTCACACCCGAACGCGACGCCGGGTTGTTCTGCCCGTCGGTGCCGATGGTGTCCTGGACACCCGGGACGAGCTGCAGATAGCCCTGATACGACCGCGCGGTCGGCAGCGACTCGGTCAGCTGCAGGGTGATGTCCTGACCCGCCTGGGTCTTGGTCACATCGACCAGCGGCGACTCCGCGGTGACGACCAGCTCTTCGGTGACACTCGCCAGGCTCAGCGTGACGCTGATCGGTGTATCCACACCGGCGCTGACCCTGACACGTTCAATTCGGGCGCCGTTGAACCCGTCGAGGGTGACACTGACGACATAGTTGGTCGCCGGGTTCATCGAAACCAGTACGGCCTCGCCCGCTGCTCCGGTGACACCGGATCTGCTCGTGAGACTCTGATCGGACGACGCCTCGACCACAGCTCCCGGTAAACGGGCTCCATCCTCGTCGGTCACAATGACCGTTATGGTGCCGCGTTGGGCCTGGCCGTACGCGATGCCCGATACGAGCACCAGACCAACCACTGCTAACACAAACGCTTTTCGCATGTTTGCCTCCTTCTCCAATTGTTTCTGGAGTTTCAAGACTCCTACGCTGCTGCAACGCAAGGCCTGTGCCCGCTTGCGGCCGCAACAAAGAGTCCAAAAATCCCTGTCTAGGCCGCTGATCTTACAGGTTTTTCCGGGTTTTGGGGGTTTCTCGAGCCGTAATAAACCAAATCGTTGAACTAGGCGCCCTCAACCATTTGGAGCCGCTAGTTGCCCAACCGACCCAGGGCTTCGAGCCTGGAAGCAACGATCTCGTTGGGTCCAAGCTCCAGGGCCTGCCGGTAGTAACCGACCGCTTCGTCGACCCGGCCGCTGCCTTCGAGGACCAAACCGATATAGAAAAGCGCCTGAGCGTTGCCGGGGTCCGCCGCCAAAGCGGCCCGGAAGTGCGAGAGAGCATCCTCGGTTTGCCCACCCTGGGCCAGGACGCTGCCCCAATCGTTGTGCGCCCATGCGGGCGCTTCGAACCCGCGCTGGCTAGCTTGATCAAAAGCGGCAAGCGCGCCGCTCGTGTCCCCGGCTGCGAGCCGTGCCTTGGCCAGCAGCCAGGCAGGTTCCGGATTCTCCGGCTCGAGCTCGGTCGACTGTTCGAGATGCGACACCGCAGCGTCTGCGTTGCCGAGCTCGAGCTCGAGGGATGCCAAGCGGATGCGGGTTTCCGGATTCTCGCCATCCAACGTCACCGAACGCTCGAAGTGATGCCGCGCCAATTCCAGGTTGCCGAGGTTCCCGTGAGCGACCGCTATCTGCAGATGAACCTCGGCGTCCTCGGGCAGTAGCTCGATGACCTGATGAAGACCCAGCACCGCCTGCTCGTAATTGCCGGCATCGAGAAAGCTCTTCGCACGCTCCCAGACTTGGACCGCGCTCACCCCCTCTGCGACGACCTCGCTCATGAGCGGATCCTCGAAGAGGTTGTATGCGGCTGGATCACGCGCCAGCTCGGCGATACGCCTCGCTTCTTCTCGCCTATCCTGCCGCATCAAGACCTGCCCCAAAGTCGCGAGCGCCTGGCCGTGGCGCGGAGACGCCTGGAGCACGCTTTCGAGCAAGATCTCGGCCTCTTCGAACGCTCCCTGGGCCAGCCGGATCTGCGCCAGCGCCACCCGTGCCGGCTCGAGCTTGGGCGCGAGCTCGAGGGCACGCTCGAACTCGAGCCCCGCCTCCTGGTTCCGATTGTTCGCGACCAGGACGTTGCCGAGACGCATGTGCGCGGGGCCGTAGTCGGGCTCGAGCAACAGAGCACGGCGAAAAGCTCGTTCGGCGGCTTCGACATCGGTGCCTGTGATGCTCAGAACGTCTCCGAGAAAATAGGGCCAACGAACGTTGTCGGAATCCAGAAACTCAGCCTGCCGATAGCAGATCTCGGCTTCTTCCCACATCTCGTGGGCATGGGCGACCATGCCATACCGGCCCCACGCGGAAGCGGAGTCTCGTGCCGTCACCACGGCGTCTCTGGTTTCCCGAAGCCGCTTCGCCACCTGCGGCTCCATCTCGTCCATATCGGGCTGCGGGATCTCGACCGCAGCCGGCGGCGGGGCACAGGCCAGCATACAGACCAAAGCGAACAGAGCCGCGACCTTCACGAGCCCTCTCCCCGCCGCACGATCACCGCCTGATCGACATCGATCCCCACAAACGTCTCCTCCAGACCGTCGGGCCAGCGGACCAAGACAGACACCTCCGAACCCTGCGCGCCGAGACCAAAATGGGCCCGCGGATCATTCGAGGAGAGATAGCTCATCGCGCTCTGAATCGTCCGCGTCTGGCGTCCCGCACCTGAAAAGACCGTCACCCGCGCGCCGAGCGCTCGCCGGTCGAGCCGGGGATCGATAGCGTCGATCGACAACCAGTGACCCGGCGGCGGGGTAGCGCGGTAGACCCGAGCCGGGCTCTCAATCGCGTTGACGACCAGATCGAGATCTCCATCGGCGTCGAGGTCACCGACTGCCAACCCGCGTCCGACATCGATCCGGTCCGTAAACGACCGAGCCTCCTCCCGCAGCAACCGAAACGTCCCGCCTTCGTTGCGGTAGACGAGATTTGGTTCGGCATAGAGGTTCCACGGCTCGGGCAAAGCCTCCGTGAGCGGCTCACCCCTCAGCACACGACCGTTGGTGATCACCAGGTCGAGATCACCATCGAGGTCCAGGTCGAGGGGTGCGGTGCCAAAACCGGTGTAGGGCGTGCTCGCCGCCGCCAGGCCTACCCGCGCGGTGTTGTCTTCGAACCCGACACCCGGCCCCAGGTTGCGGTAGAACGTGTTGGTCTCGTCCCGCAGGTGGGTCAGGAAAAGATCGAAATCGGCATCATTGTCGAAATCCGCCGCGACCACGCCCATCCCGGCTTCATGGACCCCTGCCGCGTTGACGCTGGCGCCCATGATCAAAGCGTCGTCGACAAAGGTGCCGTTTCGCTGGTTCATCCACAGCTGGTTGGGATCACCGTCGTTGGCGACGTAGATGTCCACCCAACCATCGTCGTCGATGTCTTCGCAAACGACTCCCAGCCCGGCCCCGGTGACCACTTCGATCCCGGCTTCGGAGCTGACGTCGCGAAACGTGCCGTCGCCCTGGTTGCCGAGCAAGACATCGGTTCGATCCTCGAAGCTGTCGGGACCGCAGTATTCACGCCGACCCGCACTGTCGGTGCATCCGATCTCGCGGTCCCAGACCACATAGCGAACGACATAGAGATCCAGGTCGCCGTCGCGATCGACATCGCAGAAGGCCGCCGAGCTCGACCAGTCTTCTTCCGAATCGTCTTGGTACCCGTCTACCCCGGCGGAGTGGGTGACGTCTTCGTAGATGCCGCCTCCCAGACCACGGTACAGTCGATCGGGGCCGACATTCGCCACAAAGACGTCCTCGTGACCGTCGTTGTCGAAATCTCCCACCGCGACTCCGGTTCCGTAACCACCGTCCCCGAGTCCGGAACTCTCGGTGGCATCGATGTATCGGCCGTCCTCGCCACGAAGCAAGAGACGGTTGACGATCGGCTCCGTCGACGCTTCCGATGCCTCCCGATTGCGTCTCAGCTCGTGCGATCCCGACACGAGATAGATGTCCAGGTCACCATCTTCGTCCGCGTCGAACAACGCCACGCCACCGCCCATCATCTCGGGGAAGAGAAGATCCCCGCCGCCACCTGTCCGATGGACGAACTCGACCCCCAGCTCGTCCGCCACTTCCACCAACCAGACAGCGCTCGGCGGAGCCTCCCGTTCCTCGACCTCGCTCGCCGGCTCCGAGCCACATGCCGTAAAAAGTACAAAGACCAGCAGCAGCGACAGTCTCACTCTCACCCCCACGACTTCACGACTCAATCGACTCCGGCGATACCGGCTCGGATCTTCTCGGCAAGCCGCGTCACGTTCTCGCTTTCTTCTCCCGGCAACGCAAGTTCGATCGCCTTATTGATCTGCCGATTCGCTTTCTTTGGTCTTCCCACCCGCACGAAGGCCTGAGCCAGTTCCAACCTGAAGAAAGCATCCTCGGGGAGCCGGGCAATCGCGCGCTGGAGATGGAGGATCGTCTCCTTGGTGGATCCCTTTGCCGCCGACTCGAGGCTCAACCGAAAATGGTAAAACGGATTTCGCCTCTGGTGGCGCCGCGCCATCTTCATATAAGGCCGCGCCTTGCCTTCACTCCCCTGCGATTGGTACAGATTCGCCAGATTCGCCGCCGCCGACATCTCGTTCGAGTCGATACGCAAGGCTTCTAGATAGCACCGCTCGGCCTCTTCGTAGTTGCCCTTGGATTTGTGGGCAACCCCGCGGTTCACCCAGGCTGGAGCGAACCTCCCGTCCGCTTCCAGCGACTTCGACAACATCTCGAGGGCAGGCTCGAACTCTTCGCGTGCCAGCGCTTCGGCGCCCAGGTTGTTGTAGTAATGCGCCAGGACGCGTTCTTCGCTGATCCGTCGCACGAACCTGTATCGCTTCTCGACGCCGGGGAGGAAATCCACTTGGAGGACGCCGCTCGGCGTTTCTATCTCGGCAAACATGTGCCGGTTATTGACTGCCACGTCGCCCCGACGATCCCAGCTCAGAATCTCCATGACTTCCTGGAAATGAGCCTCGACACCCACGTGGCGGGCCATAGCGACAAATAGCACCGTGAAGGAAAGACAGTTGCCGCTGCGTGACTCGAAGGTCTCGACCGCAGTCTTGGTCTCGCTGTTGCCATATGCAATGTCGAGCCCGTCCCTGCCAAAGAGCAGATCCATCAGCTCCCTGACAACCGCGCTTTGCGGCAGGTTGCGATGCACTCGTTGTTCGACCAGGCGCTCTATCTCGGGGCTCAGGGCCATGATGTCGAGACCTTCGACCGGCTCACCACCTTGCGCCCAGGCGCCGGATGCTGCGGACAAGAGCATCATAGCGACGCCTCCAAAGAGGCAGAGCCTCCGAATTGGCGACGGATGGGCAAAAACGGAATTTCGTCTCATCGGCTCGTGTCTCAGGATACGTGGGCAACGGGCCATGGGTTCGATCAGGCATTCCCAGTGACAGGATACTCAATTCCCGCGCCACTCCCTGGTGGCGCGATCGGACAACGGCTCGATGATTCGGTATCCTGTCACCTTCGATGATCGACACGATTCGGATCCTCGCCTTCGCCGGTAGTACCCGAAAAGAGTCCTTCAACAAGAAACTGGTGGGTCTTGCCGCCGAAGGTGCCCGGGTGGCGGGTGCCGACGTCACCGAAATCGACCTGCGCGACTACCCCATGCCGCTCTTCGGCCAGGATCTGGAGGCCCGAGAGGGAATGCCCGAGACCGCTCAACAGCTCAAACAACTATTCCTGGACCACCAGGGTTTTCTGATCGCTTCACCCGAGTACAACAGCTCGGTTTCGGCTGTCCTAAAAAACACGATCGATTGGCTGTCGCGGGCCGAGACCAGCGACGAGCCACCGCTTTCGGCTTTTGCCGGCAAGGTCGCCGTTCTCATGGCCGCATCGCCCGGTGGCCTCGGCGGTCTTCGTGGCCTGGTCCACCTGCGCGCCATCCTGGGCAACATCCGGGTTCTGGTGCTGCCCGAACAACGCGCCGTCTCAGCCGCCCACAAGGCCTTCGGCGCGGACGGGTCCTTGGTCGACGCGAAACAGCACCAGGCCATCCTCGACCTCGGTACGCGCCTGGTCGAGGTCCTCGACAAACTCGGCTAGCCTGTTCCGGGGCGCACTACTCGGCCAAATGCTCGGGCGGGTTGCGAGGAAAAGAGCCGTAAAGCGGGTTGGGGAGGACAAAGAAACGGCTGCCAAAACCCGCGAACTCTTCATCCGCCTCGAGCCGCAGGGACTGATCGAGATCGGGAAAATCCTCGATGTTGTCGCCCAGCCACATGACGATCTCGAGCGCCGGCAGCCCGGCAGTCGCTGTGCCGTCTTCGACGCTCCGCCACCGGGGCTCCTTCTCTCCGGTGTCGGATCTGCACAAAATGACGTCAAAGGGGAGCTCGTGGAGATGGAAGTTCTCCTCCGTGGCCTCGCAGTGATGCTGACGCCGGTTGGTGACGATCGCGATTTTCCCCCCCAGGTCGTGCACGTGTTCGAGAAACGCCCGCACCCCGGGGAGTGGCGGCGCCGCCTTCCTCCGGACCCACTCATCCCAGCTCTCGTCGGTCATCGACTGACCCTCGAGCGCGCGCTCGAGCTCATAAAGAGAGTTGTCAATCACCGTTTCGTCTCCATCCAATGCAACAGCCCACGTATCCGGCAGGCGCTCCGCTGCCATCACTTCGACCACCCAGGAGGCGGCGCGAAATGCCTGAAGATAAACGGCCCGGTGTTCAGCCGAGTTGCGGACCCAACGCAGCGCGACCGGCACCTCCTTCTCCGTTGTCGTAGCCGTCTTCAACACCTCAGGTGCCGTTTCATCAGGTCCCACAGCGACTTCGGAAAAAGTCGAGGCGCACGCCACTGTCAGCAGCAGAATCAGACCGGGAACAAGAGAATGCTTCATTAGAGTACCTCGTCGCCCGCCCAGGGAATCTCGACCATCATTGCGATCACCCGGGCCATAGTGAAAAAGTTGACGAACACACCGATGTAGAAGACGCGCACCGCTCACCCGGCCTTTCTGCGCCCCAGCTCCCAGCAAAGCTCTCGCAGGTTGGCTTCTAGTTGCGGCCCTTTTCGAATCACCGGCGCTGAATCCCTGCCTATTCGCTCGAGCTCGCCGATGCGCAAGTCCTCACCGGTGGTCAGGACAACCACGACATCACTCAAATGGGGTTCCCGCCTCATCTCAGCGATCAACGCCTCACCCACGTGTTCTCGTCCCAACTCGATCAGCGCAATATCTGGAGTGTATCCGGTGAGTTCCGCCAGGGCCTCGCGCCCGCTCTCGACCTGTCGCCACTCGGACGACCGCGGGCGCAGACAGGTCTCGATCCGTTCGCAATCGGAAGCATTCGACTCGACAAGGAGCACGCGGCCGACCCGCGGCGTCAAATTCCGAGCCAGGGCTCGCTCGAGATCGGCGGCACGAGCCGGTTTGCGTAGAAAGCCGACCTCGGCTGGCAACGATTGGCGCATCTCGGCGGGCGCTGCGGTGATCGCGATCACGGCTGAGTGCTGCAGCCGCCGGTCGGCGCCAAGAAGCTCAATGACTCGCTCGGTGGAGGACGCCGAGGAAAAAGGATCGATGGTGATCAAGGCTGGTGAATGCGCGCGCGCGAGCTGCAGACCTTTGCGGATGGTAGCCGCGGCCAGCACCTGGCAACCCTTCGCCTGCAGCAACTCGGTCAACACGAGTCGCGAATCAGCATCCTCGTCGATGACCAGAACGACTGCGTTTTCAAAGAGCGGGCGACGATGCTCGGCTTCGAGCTCCTGGACGATTTTGAGCGCGATCGCCTGGCTGTCTCGCTCCCCCGATTCGGGGAGGCCTTGCATCGGTGGTCCCAACGCGATCCTGAAGGTCGAGCCCTTCCCCAGTTCGCTGTCGACGCTCAGGCCAAAGCCCAGCAGATTGCATTGTGCTCGACTTATCGGCAGGCCCAGGCCACTACCACCAAAACGTCGGCTGGCTCCCACATCGAGCTGTTCGAAACGTTCGAAGATCACATCGAGCTTGTCCGGGGGAATACCGATCCCGGAATCCTCTACTTCGAGGGCCGCGGGCGAGCGGTTGTCGGAATCCGTAACGACCCGCACCACGACCCTCCCTCCCGGGGCAAACTTGACCGCGTTGCTGAGAAGGTTCACGACGATGCCACGCAGTCGCTCGTAATCGGTGCGAATAGTCCGGAGATCCGATGGGACGTCGGCCGAGAAACTGATCCCTTGTTCAGCCGCCAGGGGCGCGAACTCCTCGACGACATCCTCGACCAGGGACGCCAAACCGACATCTTCGAGATCGAGTTCCACCTTACCTGCCTCTGTCTTTTCCAGGTCCAGTATCCGATTGATCAGACGCAGCAGCCGGGTTCCGTTGGTTCGAATGCGCTTCAGATACTGGCGTCGTGAGTCGTTGGCGAACTCATCGGGAGCGGCCAGCAGGACATCCGAGAAGCCGATCACCGCGTTGAGAGGAGTCCTCAGCTCGTGACTCATGCTCGCCAGAAATTCACTCTTGGCACTGTTGGCCTTCTCCGCCGCCGCCTTGGCCATTTCCAAAGCCTCTTGGCGGCTGCGTTGCTCAGTCACATCATGCGCGACGGCGTAGATCCGCTCCTCGTCCATCTTGGGCACGGCGGTCCAGTGAAGCCACCGATAAGACCCGTCCTTGGTGCGGTACCGGTTGTCGAAGGAAAGAAGTGTGACGCCCTCGGCGATCCTGCCCGCCTCGGCCAGCGTCGATTCCCGGTCGCTGGGATGAACAAAGTCCAGATAGGGCCGGCCTGCGAGCTCGGCAAGCGAGTGGCCCAAGGTTTTTTCCCAGGCCGGGTTGAGGAGCTTGAAATAGCCATCGAAGCCCGCCACGCAAAGCAAATCGACCGAGAGTCGAAAAAATCTCTCGTATTCCGCCTGTGCGGCGCGCTCGGCGCTTCTCCAGATCATGTTCGTGAGTCGTATCTTAAGCCCCGGTACCGGGGTAGTAATTCGAAACCGTCGTGGCCACGATTCAAAAGAAAGAGCCCCGTCGCTCATGGACGGGGCCCTTGGTTTGCCGTGGTGGCGTTGGGTTTCCCCCGTCGGGGCTACCCCCAGTGTTCGCCACGGACACTGTTGGAGTTTCCCTCTAGGGGGACGCCACCTCCATCAAACCGTGTTTATCAGATTCCACTGGACCACCTCCTTTCTGGGCGTATCCGCAGTACGGCGGGACCCAACCCGCCCGGCTCCGCTGGCCGCCCAAACCGCGTTAAGCCGCCGCTCGCGCGCGGAGACGAAGAACGGTTTGATAATGCAGGTTTAGAGTTTTGTTGTCAAATCGGCTCTCAAATCATCGCGGGGAAGACCGCGTCCCCGGGGAACCGGGCGTTGAGTCGCGGGACCCTTGCCGCGGTTCGCGGGGTCACGGGGCCCCGGCCGCGGGCCGGTATCCCACGGTGCTCGCCAGGGCGCTCCGCTCCGTGGGAGCCCTCCGGCCCGGCCTCCCCGCGACCCCAAGCACTGCGGCACAGTGCGGCCCGACCTCCCACGGCTTCCGAATGGACTTCCAGTAGTTCCGGCGGCGCTTTGCCAGCCTGTTTGCTGGTCAGGTGGGGAGGGGGACGCCCTCGCGTTGGGTGAGATCGGAGAAAAGACTCTGGAGGCGGCTTGTCATCGGGCCGATCTCGCCGTCGCCGATCCGACGACCATCCACCTCCAGGACCGGGGCGAGTTCTCCCATGGTCCCCGTGGTGAAGGCCTCGTCGGCGTTATAGAGCTCGCTCGAGCTCAGGTTTCTCTCGATCACCGAGATCGCGTTGGCACGCGCCAGTTCGAGGACCACGCCACGAGTAATACCCGGGAGGCAGCTGTCGGCCTTCGGTGTGCGCAACTCACCGCCTTTGACGAGAAACACATTGGTGGAGTTGGTCTCAGAGATAAAGCCGCCTAGGTCGAGCATGACGGCGTCATCGACCCCGGCGTGATCGGCCTCGATCTTCGCGAGGATGTTGTTGAGGAGATTGGCGTGGTGAATCTTCGAGTCGAGGGTGGATGCAGAGTTGCGCCGCACCGACGAAGTGATCAATCGAATACCCCGCCGATCAAACACCGGCGGCTTCCACTCCGCAAGTACGATCAGGCAACACCCGTCGTGGTTGTTGCGAGGGCTCATCCCTGATGTCACCTTGCGGCCACGGGTGAGAGTCAACCTTATGTGTGCCCCGTCGCGCATCCCGTTGGCGGCAAGAGTCGAAAAAACGGCCTCGCGGATCTCCTCTTCTCCGGGGACGCCGCTGAAAGACAGGGCGTGGGCGGACTCCGCCAAACGAGCGAGATGTTGGTCGAGTCGGAAGATCTTGCCGTCGTAGACGCGCAAACCCTCCCAAACCGCGTCCCCGCCCTGGACCGAGCTGTCGAACACCGAGATCTTCGCCTCGGAGCGCGCCAAGAGCGCGCCGCCGACATAAACGAGGATCCCTGCGTTGCGCGGGTCCGCGAGCTTGGACGGATCGATTGGGTTCATCGCCAGGCCTCGAGAATCAAACCGTGGCTCTGATCGCCTCGGCAAAGAGGCGGTCATAGTAGGGACGGCACTCCTCGAGCAAGGGTTGCAGCTTCTCCGGGAACGCTTGTGTCTTGGGCCGGTACGGCATGAAACCGGTCGAGCGATGGACATTCTCGTACCAGTGAGGTGCCCACAACCCATCCTCGCGTCGTGGTCCGGCGTTCCAGGACATCATTGCTTTCATAAACGGAATCTCCAGTCGGGCACAGAGCTGCTCGAGCACTCCGGCCGGATCCCGCAGCAGTTCGCGTGAATCTATTACCGGCGGTTCCTGCCCCATCTCCTGCAACTGTCGCAGCAGATCGCACTGGATAGCGATCCCCGTGTCGGCAAGCTGCGGCTCGGGAAGCTGTCTCACCAGCGAGCTCAATACCTCGGACGGGTGACGGATCAACAAAATGTTCTTGGTTTGCTCTAGAAAACCGAGATCGAGGTCGACCAGATGGTGGGCCATCTGCTTGAGAAAAAGAACGGGCCGGTCGCAGGGACCGAGGACCACACCGCGTACCGCCTTCTGGCCATCGGTCTCATAGGCCGCCAGAACCTCTTCCCGTAGCGGGTGACGGGCAGCACTGACACGCAGGTAATGGGCGTAGAGAGGCTCGTCGACGACCCGGGTGTCGGGGCGCTCGGCAAAAGAGTACATGAGGGCCGTCGACACGTTGCGCGGCCCCGACCACAGGCAAATCCGCAGCGGATCCATGGGGGCGACTACTTGACCAGCCGCGGTCCATCCGCGACCTTCGAGTCGTTCGAGCCGTTCGAGTTGTCCAGCTTGAGAACAACCACCGTGCGGTCGTCCGAAATCTCGGCCGCCCCCGAGTATCTGCGCACCGCCCGGAGCAAAGCGTCAGCAATCTCCTGGGCGGGACGACCGGCCAGCTTCTCGAGCAATGTCTCGAGACGAACGCGACCGAATTCCTCGCCGGCGGAATCGAGGCTCTCTTCGATACCGTCCGAGGCCAGCACCAGCGTGTCGCCCGGTTCGAGCAGACGCGTCTCTTCGAGGTACCCCTGATTGGAAAGCAAACCCAGGGGCACTCCTCCGAGCTCGATCCGCTCTACCCGTCCTCCGCTGAGCAGATAAGGATAGGGAAGACCGGAGTTCGCAATCGTCAGAGAGTTCTCGCCGCCGTTCCAAACGGCAAAGCCCATTGCCACAAACCGATTTCCCAACTCGAGCCTGCCGAGTTTTTCATTCAGATCCGCCAGGACCTGACTCGGTCCGAGGTCACCCGAACCGGCGATCTCACGCAGAGTTCCGATGGCCAGCGATCCATAGAGGGCGGCCGACGTGGCCTTACCCGCCACATCGCCCACCGCGAGGGCCAGCCGGTCGTCATCGTAGGAAAGAAAGTCGAAAAAATCCCCACCCAGATGCCGTGCCGGTTCGTATGCGACCCCGAGATCCAAGCCCCTTACGACAGGCGCCTTCTCGGGCAGGAGCTGCTTCTGGACCTCCCTCGCCGTCGACAGATCCGCCTCGAGTCGTTCTTCATCCGCACGAAGTTGCTCGTACAAACGAGCGTTTTCCAGGGCGATCGCCAACGAGGAGCCCAATGTCGACAGGAGTTGCTGATGATGCTGGGAAAAAGCATCATAGCGAGTGCTCTCGAGATCGAGAACTCCAATCAGGCTGCCTTTGAACACCAGCGGTACGACCAACTCGGAGAGCACATCGACACCGGAAGAACAGTCGATATAGCGCGGGTCGAGGTGGATGTTCGGAACCCTGATGGGTTGCGCAAGAGCCGCGGCGGTGCCGCAGATACCCTGACCTAGCGCGACGCTCGAAGCGCGACGATTCTTGCGGCCGTCGCCAAAAACACTGACCGTCGGCTCGAGAAGCTGTTTATCCTCGTTCCACAGGAGTACGGTAAAGAGATCGTAGTCGATCAGTCGCTTCACGCGCTCGGCAACTCTCTTGAGAAGCGGTCTGCGATCGAGAATCGCCGCTACCTCGCGGCTGATCTCATGCAGAAGCGACAGGGTCCGAGCCTGTTCTCGCATGTTCTGGTAGAGACGGGCACCTTCGATCGCGCCGGCCAGATGGTCGGCCAGAAAACCCAGAAGACGCTCGTCCTGCTCGGAGAAGAAAGCCGTCGTCGGACCACCGATGTCGAGAACACCGATTACCCGATCCTGCGCTATGAGCGGCAGGGCGAGCTCAGAGCGCACGTCCCGAGAGGCGGCTATATATCGCGGATCTTGGGTGACATCATCGACCCGGATGGCCCGCCCCTCGCTGGCGACGGTCCCGACAACACCCTGACCGTTGCCGAAACGCCAGTGGTTGATGATCTCTTCCGGAAATCCAGCCCCATACGCAAACCGGAGCTCGCGCCCCAGGTCGTCGAGCAGTAGAACACTCAGGGTCTCGTAGGGGACATACTGCTTGAGCAACGTGCCCACACGGCTCAACCCGGCGTCCAGATCGCTACTCCCGTTGAGCTCTTGGGTGACGCGCAGAAGACACGCCATCGCGTCCTCAGGTCGCGAGCCGACAGGCGGTGAGAATGCAGTCCTCCCGCTCGGTGCTTTGTTCTCGGGTTCGTTCATCGGATGTCTCCGGGCCTTTGATAACAGCTAGACAGCCCTCTTTCTTCCCATCGCGAATCTTACAGGGGCTCTCGTCGATCGTGCGGTAGCATTCGGTAGGTGGATAGCCTGGCTTCATTTGAAGCGTCAACGAGAGTCGAATGAACACCTCGCACCAATTGCCTCCGGAAATGGCGCCTTCGAAGTACATCGAGAAGGTCAGCTTGGTGACCGGAGAGACGCTCGATGACGAAATCCGACCCGATCAACTCCTGGTGCACGGACATCGCGACTACCACATAGTCGATGTCCACGCCCGGTTCATGATGAGCCGCATCGTCAACGCGACCGGAGACGAAGAGGAGGCTCGGGACCGCATGAAGAGGATGCGGTCGCTCGGCCGGCGCACATCGCGGGTTCTTGCGCGAATGATCGGCGAGCAAAATCCGGAGAAGGTTTCGAAGGCGTTGTTCGGCCTCAAAGACAAGGAGTACTATTTTCGCTACCGAAAACACCACTTGCCAAGACAGGAGATAGAGAAACGAATCGACGGGCTGCGCCACGCCGCCGAGGAGCGGCTTGGGGAAATCAGCTCTGACGGCCGGCCGCACCTGCGGGTCCTCCTGACCGGTGGAACGGGCTTTGTCGGCAAGGAAATCCTGTGGCAAGCCGCGCACAACGACAACATCGAGGAAGTCGTGGTGCTGATCCGTCCCAAAAACATCCACGATCGCAAAACCGGCGAGTTGCTCGAAGTCATCACACCGGAACAGCGGGGCAAGAAACTCCTTGAACAGCTGTGGCTCGACGGCCCGGAAGAGCGCTGCAAGTTCCGTTTTCTCGCCGGCGACGTCGAAAAGCCCAATTTAGGGATCTCGGAGGACGAGGTCGCTGGGCTCGAGAAGACCATCACCCATGTGATCCACTGCGCCGCCAGCGTCGCTTTTGACGACCCCTACGAGGACGCGTTCCGCGCCAACGTCACCGGCAGCTTGAACGCGCTGCGCTTCTCACACGCCCTTCAAAATGTCGACGGCGGCCGCTTTGTCGCCCATCTGGCGATCGAGACTTCCTATATTCATGGACGCCAGACCAAGCAGCTGGCACGCGAGGATGAGATTCTGTTCCCGCGCAACTTCTACAACAACTATTACGAGTTGACCAAAGCCATGGCCTCGATCGATACCGAGCGCTTCATGCTCGAAAAGGACCTGCGCGTGGTTCAGCTCTGCCCGGCAATCGTCATCGGCGAGTCCAAAGCCGGCAACAACCGTGGTGATACCAAAGTGGTCAACGCACCGGTCAACATCTTTGGACGCGCCGGCGCGGCTCTCGCCGACAAGAAAGGAAGCTGGATAGACCGCTCCAAGGCGTCCGCCCTGGCTCGGCTTGCCTGCGTGTTCCCTGGTGACCCGTCGGCACAGATCAACCTCATCACGGTCGATCGTGTGGTGGCCGGAATCCTGGCGGCTCTCGAGCGGCCCGGCGCCACCGGCAGGCGAATACACCTGGCGACCGACAAGCACATCACTTCTCTCCACATTCGAGACATCGTCCGCGAGGAGCTCGGTGTCGATGTAAAGCTGGCCGAGCCCACGCTTCACCGAGCCCTTACCTTGCCCCTCTTGACGCGCGTTCTCAAGCGACTGCGCCAGGAACGCCTCGCCTACGCACTCAAGAAGCTGGGAACCATCTTTGGCGGCTACAGCGAATGGGGACAACCGGTCCACGAAGTGGGTCGTGACGCTCGATTGCTGGGACTTTCCGAAGATCGACCCGACACCGTGCATGCATTTCGGATGCTCTGCAGACACAACCATCGCGTGCAACAGTTCGGAGCCGTTCGCGACCTCGACGAGATCTCCCGCCGCGAGCGCATCTGGTGGGAGTTTGTACTGGCCCTGGAAGCCAAACACGACTCAGCGGCAGGAGCAATACCGGCCGAGGTGTTCCGCCGCGAGTTTGCGGCTCGAATCGACCCTGCGTCCTTCGAGCCGGTCTAGCCTGGCGGCCCGTGGTAGAAGTTCACCCTCAACAGGTGCGCTGGCTGGCGCTAGTTGATTTGCTTCCCACTCAGCCCCGACTCCAGGGCTTTCGAGAGCTCAGCGGGCTCGACCGGCTTGTGTAGGACCAGAAAACCGTGTTCGCTGCCGATCCGCATCAGACGCGACAACGAAGTGTCCCCGGTCAAGAGCACCCCGGGAATCTCGCGGCCGTAGCGGGAACGGATCCGCTCGAAGGCATCGATCCCGGTCGCGGTCTCACTCAACCGGTAATCAGAGATCACCAGATCCGGACGACGGTCCGCCTCCTCCAGGGCCACCAGCGCACCCTCGGCGCTCGTCGCCGCCGCGACGTCGTAGCCGCTGACCTCGAGAAGTGCTCGCAGCGAATCGAGAACCGCCGGCTCATCTTCGATCACGACCACAAAGCCCTCGACCTTGTCGCCCCTGGCGGGCTTCTGCTTCGAAGCCGGAACCTCTTCTGTGACGAGGGCCATGGGAAGAATGATCTCGAACATCGAGCCGCGACCGAGCTCGGAGCGTACCTTCACGTCGTGCCCGAGCAGATCAGCAAGCCGGCGAACAATCGCCAGACCTAGACCAAAGCTGTCCGAGCTGACGTGAGCAGAGCTCCCGATCTGGTGGAACTCCTCAAACACGGCGTCCAGGCTTTCAATTGGAATACCGACACCGGTATCCCAGACCTGAATTGCGACTCGTCCCTGCCGACGTCTCACCGCCAGTAGAACACCTCCCTGATCGGTGTAACGGATCGCATTGGCGAGCAGATTCTTGAGAATCCTCTCGAGAAGCTGGGGGTCGGTGTCGACCCGGAGATGCGGACCCGCCGCGCGCAACTCCAACCCACTATCGGTGGCGAGGGGACCCATCTCTGTCGTCAGCCGGTCCAGCAAGGATTCGGTACCCACGGCTCGTCGAGACGGCGTAATCGCGCCAACGTCGAGCTTCGAAAGATCCAGTAGCCGGTTGAGAAGGCCGCGGAGGTTGTCGAGACACCGACCCAGCTTTTCCAGTGTCGGGGGCGATTCGCCTTGCTTGCCGCCAAGTTCCGAATCCAGAACCTCCAGGTAGAACCGGGCCGCCTGCAACGGTTGTCGCAGATCGTGGCTTGCAGCCGCGAGAAAACTGGACTTCGCCCGGCTTGCGTGTTCGGCCTCGTTCTTGGCTGCCCGCAGCTCGCGCTCGATCCTCTTGCGCTCGGTGACATCGCGGATAGCGGCCGAGACCAAAGCCTGGCCACCTATTTCGAAGGGACTCAGGCTGATTTCGACGGGAAACTCGCTGCCGTCCTGCCGCCGACCCGAGAGCTCGAGTCCCGTTCCCATAGGCCTCGCCTCAGGCCGGCTCGTGTAACTCCGCCGGTGTACTCCATGGTCCACTTGGAACCGCTTTGGCACCAAGACCTCTACCGGCTGGGCCAGGAGCTCGGCTCGTTGATAGCCAAACAACTCCTCCGTGCGCTCGTTGACCAGTTCGATGAGGCCCTCCGCGTTAACCACCACCATGGCATCCGGAGCAGCTTCCAGCAGCCAACGCACCCTTTCCTCGGCATGTCTCAACCCGGCGGTCAATGCAGGCTCGCTCGATGGGTCTCGGGGCATGGTCATGGTGTCTGCGGCAGAACAACCCGACAGTTCGGTGCGAAATCCTAGCAGCCTTCGCCCGCCGGATCGTCACACCTTCAACCTCGGCCGCGAGCCGGTGCTTGCGGCCGGCGATGCCGCCTACGGTTTGCTCGCAAGACTCCCCTCGAAAGAGGAAGGGGCGCGGTCTGTGGTTCCGGCCCCCCAACTAGCGAGCTAGCAGCGGTAGTAATCCGGTTTCCAATCCTGAATCTGTCTCTTGACCGCCCGACGGTCGGCGAGCTTGCCCTCCAGAATCTCCCGGACCAAACCAGCAAGCTCTTCTTCGGGCGCAAACCGGAGTCCGATCAGCTGATCCGGGCTGATCTCGCCGATGCGGCTCCGGAGATCGTCAGGGAGCACCTCGGTAAGCCGGAGCCGTTCCTCGAGACGGATCAGCCGATCCTGAACCGCCAGCGGAAAAGCGCGGCAGTAGTAGAAGAGCAGTATCAAGCCAAACGCAACAACGAAAGTCAGGCACGTTTCGGCGGAGAAATCCCTGAAAACCCGCCATCCCGCCCATGCGAGATTAACGAGCAGAATAAGAGACAACACAAAATGGTACAAGGGCACTAAGCGTCCATGGTTCGCCAGGGTCTGGGGCTTCTTCTCGGCCATCCAATCTCCTCTTTTGATATCGTTGCGTTTTGGCCGATCTTAGCCGACCCACGGGCCACTTTGCCGACCGTGACCCAGGCTGTCTTCTTTTTCGTGACGGGCGTATGAACGACACACTCCAACGGGGGCCGAGCTGATCGAAACGCAAGAGACCAACCGGACAATGGTCGTCGATCGGCTACACGACTACCACGACCTGTTCGACAATCTGCCGCTCATGTACTTCGCTCTCGACTCCGAAGGGGCCGTGGTCGAAGTGAACCGGTTTGGCGCCGAGCAACTGGGCTACGAACAAACTGAGTTGGTAGGCAACTCGGTACTCGACGTCTTTCATCCCGATGATCGCGATTCTGTGCGTACACAGTTTCGAGCGCTCCTCGACTCCCCAGGCCAGGTGGCGCACTGGGAGTTCCGCAAGAAGAGGAAGGACGGCAGCCAGCTGTGGGTCCAGGAGTCCGCTCGCGCCGTCGAAAACGACGCGGGCGAGACCCTGGTCATGGTCGTTTGCGAAGACATCACGTCGCGCAAGGAAACCGAGCAACGACTCGAACGCTATCGCAACCGTCTCAAGCAGCTGACGATCGAGCTTTCGCTTGCTGAGGAAGCCGAAAGACGAAGGATCGCCACCGGTCTCCACGACGAAATCGGCCAGAAGCTGGCTTTGGCCAAATTGCGCCTCGAGGAGTTGCCGGTCGCCGAAGACAAACCGGCGGCTGCCCTCGAAGGCATCCGTGGCCTGCTCGACGAGGCGATCGAGGAGACCCGCTCCCTGACCTTCGAGCTCGCAAGCCCGGTACTCTACGAATTGGGCTTGGGGGCGGCGCTTCAAACTCTTGCCGAACACTTCAGCCAATCCGATGGTCCTGCGTTTTCCTTCGCCGAGACAGGCACACCCAGAGAACTGACCGAGAGAACTCAACTGGTCCTCTATCGCATCGTTCGCGAACTGATGCTCAACGTGGTCAAACACGCTCGCGCAAAAAGCGCTGGCGTACTGGTCTCATGGCTCTACGATCAGATCCAAATCGAAGTGCGAGACGATGGCATCGGCTTTGATCCGGCAGCCGCCGACGACCCCGAACGGATACGAAGCTACGGGCTTTTCAAGACCCGAGAGCGGCTCGATCAACTCGGCGGGCAGCTCGAAGTGCATTCCGAGGCGGCCTCCGGAACCGTTGCAACCGTTTGCGCTCCCACCGACACTTCTAAAAACCAATGAGCATCCGAATTGTAGTTGCCGACGATCACCAGCTCTTCCTGGAAGGGTTGCGGGCATTGCTCCGCAAGGAAACGGAAATCGAAGTCGTCTCCGAAGCGAACAACGGTCGAGAAGCCCTTGCCGAGGCGCGTCGTCAGCGACCTGACGTTGTCGTGATGGATCTATCGATGCCGGGCCTCAACGGCATCGAAGCAACAAAGCGAATCGTCCGCTCGGTGCCCGGTGTCCGCGTAATCTGTCTGTCGATGCACACCGAAGCGCGGTTTGTCGAAGCGGCTTTGGAGGCTGGAGCCTCCGGCTATCTGCCCAAAGACTGTGCGGCGGACGAGATGACGTCTGCGATTCGGGCGGTATCGAGCGGGAAGACCTATCTGAGTCCGAGTGTCGCCGGGGTTGTGGTGGATGTGCTGCGCAACCGCGATGCCCCAGAAGAGGGGAACGCTTTCGGTGTATTGACCGATCGGGAGAGAGAAGTGCTTCAACTTCTCGCAGAAGGGCAGTCGACCAAGGAGCTCGCGGCGCATCTCAGCCTCAGCGTCAAGACCGTCGGCACTCATCGCGAGCACATCATGCGCAAGCTCGGAATCCGAAGTATCGCCGGACTTACAAAGTACGCGATACGCGAGGGGCTTACGTCACCCGAACCGCGCCGCGAGCTCTGATCGACAAGGGCCCACCGCCCGCCGGAATTCGAGCCACCAGCGAGAAGTGGGCCTCCTCTTGCTTACCCCTGAGGTTGTAAGTGTGCCTGTCAGAGCGAGCCAAGACAATCGGGCAATGTCCGAGATTCACCCTCCAAGAACCTGACTCGCGAGAGCCGGAGCGCTTGAATGTTCGATTGGGACCCTTGGGGCCTTGCGTGCAACAAACCGGGCGCTCCAGATGCGCCCCTCCAGGCCGCGGGCCAGAAACCGCACGAGCCACTCGAGGCGCAACCGCCGAACGAGAGCCTTCCAGCCGCCCGGAAGCTCGGACAGGGCAAGGCCCACCAGCTGGCCCGAGTCGTAGATGAGCCTCTCGGTCACCTCGACATCTTCCAGCCCCGCCCCGCGCAACCCATCCAGATACTCACGCTCTCCTATCGCACCCCCGACGCATGAGTTATAGACCGCGGGTATGCGCCGCAACCACCGTAGATGGACTGGCAACGGCTCGACGACTATGTCCGATATGGAGACCCGTCCGCCCGGTCTGAGGACCCGGGAAATCTCGGCAAACACGCGGGTCTTTTCGGGGGACAGGTTGACCACACAGTTCGAGATCACGACGTCTACAGACGCCGGTTCTGCCGGCAGTTGCTCAATCAAACCCTTTCGCACTTCGACGTTTCCGAAACCCGAGGCCGCGATGGCCTTTCTTGCGCGCTCGATCATCTCATCGGTCATGTCGACACCGATCACCCGACCAGCCTCACCGACTCGCTGGGCGGCGAGCAGGATGTCGATCCCGGCTCCGGACCCCAGGTCGAGCACGACGTCGCCGCGCTCGAGCCCGGCCAGCGCCACGGGGTTGCCGCAACCGAACGAATTCTCAACCGCCTCGGGCGGCAGGGCTCGTAGCTCAGTGTCCGAGTAGCCGGCGACCTTGGCAGCCTCACCCTTGGGAGCCGAGCAGACGTCACTCTCGGTCCCGCAACAGGAACCTCTGGGTTGGGACACGGCTCGCGCATAGGCGCGCGACACCTGTTGGTGGACTTTGTCGGAACGGCTCATCTGGATCCTCCTTTGGCAACCGTGCCGGTTTGGACGGTAACCGATTCTGTTGGCGGGCAGCACGCTTCGACCGCGTCCGCCATGGCTCGTAGCGTCGCCGAGAGGGCCTCGTAGCGAACCCGATAAAACACCCTCCTCCCCCGCTTCTCGGCTTCGAGGACACCGGCCTGTTTGAGGGTCGACAAATGCCTCGACACCACCGACAAATCGGTCGGGCAGCACTCGGACAGCTCGCTGACCGAGCAGGGCCTGCCGCACCGTGCCAACCGCGCCAGGAGCGCAATCCGGTTGGGGTCGCTCAGGGCGCTCAATAACTGCGGTGAAAACAGCTGATCGAGATCTTCACAGCAGGAAGCTGTCTGCAAATCATTGCGTGCTTGCGTCATCATGCAAATATTAACCTCAAAAAAGACCTCTGTCAAGCCCCGCTCTCGACCTCTGCTACTCGAGGGGTTCGAGAAAAGGCAAACCGACCGCGCGCGCGCCGTAGAGACGCCGATCAGCAGCGCGGAGCAGCGCGTCCTGATCTTGTCCGTCATCCGGAAACACCGAAACACCGACTGTAGCGCCGAGAACTACGCCGCAACGCTCGATACCCGCGACAACTCGAGCATAACGTCGCGCGGCGTCGGCGGAACTCGACATCGTCATCCGCGGCATCACGACCGCGAATTCGTCGCCTCCCCACCGAGCGATGACATCTTCCTGGCGCCGATTTTCGTCCAGAGCCAACGACAGCTCGACCAACAACTCGTCGCCCGCAGCGTGACCCAGTCGGTCGTTGACTTTCTTGAAACCGTCGAGATCCATCAACAGAACACCAAACGAACCACCGTGCCGATCGACCCGCGCCTGTTCGGAGCACATGGCCTCGTCGAATCCACGTCGATTTCGAAGCCCGGTGAGGGGGTCGGTCAACGAGGCTTGCCGAAGTTCTTCCCGGTGATCAGCCTCGTGCAGCAAAGAAGCGACCGGCGGACCAAAGATCCGCGCCGCCTCGATCGAGGCTTGATCGAACGCCATCGCGTCGGTGACGTTGTCGAGATTCAGGACCGCCAGGATCTCGTCCCTGTAGACCACGGGAAGATAGAGGTTGGCTCGAATCTCGCCGAGACGACCGTGTTCGGCAAGGTCCGGCGACAATTCCTCCGCCGCAGCAGCGTCAAAGAGGTCGACCTGGTCGTGGCGCATGATGCGGGGCCGCGCCTCCTGCCACTCTTGTGGACCGCCACCGTGCCAACTGCACATGTCCTCGGGTGTGAACCGAACATCTCTCAACCTGTCGAGTTCATAGCCGACCGCCGCGCGGAAGGCAAAACCCTTCCCGTCGTGAGTGAGCACGCTACCCGCGTCGGCCCCTGGGACAATTCGAACCGCCGCTTCGAGAACCTGCTGGTAGACACTGTCGCTGGGCTTCGCGACGATTTCACGCTGTAGCTCGAGCAAAATCTCCAGCCGCTCGTACTGACGTCTCATTCGTTGGCTGTAGTGGCGCGCCGCGAGTAAGTTGCTGATCCGCAGCTCGAGTTCCCAGGGAGCCACCGGCTTGGTAACAAAGTCGCGGGCGCCTGCTTTGAGCGCACTCTCCCTGGTCTCGAGGCTCCCGTCTGCCGTCAGCACCAGGACTGGAAAGTAACTGTCGCCAGCGACGTGGTCACGGAGGTCCTTCAGTACCGAAGAACCCAAATGGTCGGGCAACAAAAGATCGAGCACCAGCAGGTCGGCCCAGCCCGATGAGACTGCGTCCTGCACGGACTCCCAAGTGCTCCCGGTGCAGAGCTCCCGAATCCCCATGCCGCGGAGAACACCCTGGACGATCGGATCCTCTTCGACGACCACCACCTTCATGAAGCGCACAAATTCGGGTTTGGCTGCGGCCCCGCACGGAGCACCCGCGGGCTCAACTACAACCTCTGTCTCGGTCTCTCTCCGTGTTCTTGTCAGCAAATCACGCATCGCGGCCCCTAGGCGTCCGTTGTGGAACCTACTTCATGCTCGCGCTCGCGCCTGTGCCGAAATTCACTTTCGGTGGAGTGATCCTGGCCCGGGCCACACCGGGCGGATCCAAGCGCTAAGGGCTGGAATCGTTCGCCGCGCTCGCGGTGACGGTCGCTGTCACACTGCCCAGATAGCCCTCACACCGAACCGTCACATCGGCGCCTGTCGGGATCTCCCAACCGCCGAGTCTTTTCCAACCGATTTCGAGGGTTTCAAAACCCTCCAAGGTGTCATGTGTGAACCTTCTTTCTTCGCCGGCGGGGGATTCGATCTGTACTTCGATCTTGGAGAGAGCTTGGTTCGAGGTGTTGCTGACCTGGATGATCCTTCCGGCACCGATCAGCGAATCTCGGGAGTGAACCTCGATCGGCGGGTCGGTGACCTCGACCCCACAACCCCACAGGAGAGCTGCCGCCAAAAGAGCGGCTCCTAAGGGTTTGGTACGGCCCAGCCTCATGGTCGAATGCTAGCAGGCCGAGGGCGAAGGTCCTCCTACGCGTAACTTACGGCATCAATGGGCTTGTCGACACTGAGACCCGATGTACTAGAAGATCCTTGTGGTACGCTCCTCGGTCCGCCCCGGACTACTTCCGGTTGCTTGCTCACGGAGGTTCAAGAACCGTGTCGCCAGCTGAAACACTGGCTAGACAGTTCATCCAGATCGGTGACCGGCAAGTCGAATTGCCGCATGGCGTATCGGTCGCCGACTGGGCACTGGAGCGCATTCGCACGCAGAATCCGTGTATCCGCTCGTATCTTGGGAGCATCCGACTTCTCGAAGAAGCTCTCGAGAGCAACTATGCCCTGCTGCACTGTTCCTCGCGGCGGTTGCTCCAGATCTGGCGCAAGGTGCGCCGGGTATGCCGCCTGATGCAGACCGAGCTCGCCCCAACCCTCGAAGCACCCTCGCATGTCCCCGCGCTCGAGACAGCACGCCGCAACGCCTACTATGCGTTTCAGGTTTTGACGACGACAGTGATCCGCGACATCGAAGCGTATCCATACCGGATTTCCGAGACGGACTTGCCGGCGGTTCGTCGTCTCTTATGTTTGTCGATCGGCCGAATCTACTCTTTTCTCCGCGATACATTCGGGGAGATCGTCGCGACCGACCCACGAAGCCTTCACGACTCAGACTACTACCTTTCACGACGGTTCCCTCAGGACATCGATGAGGCCGAGTGGCTCTACGCCACCGTCGACCAACTCAACCGATATCTACAGGGGCTTGGCAAGCTGTGGATCGATCAGTTCGGCCCACTCAAGAATCAAATGAGCGCCGACGGAATGATTCCCAGTCTTGCCGCCTGGGCCGAGTCGGCGGCGTTTCTCGACTTGCTGACCGAAGGACTTGTCGCCAAGCTCCGCGAGGTGCTGGCACTCGCTGGAATCCGCTACGACGAGATGGAACCCATCGATACATACTCCTTCGAGATCCCACATAGCTGCAAGAGCCTGATAGAGGCTTACGGCATAGCTCGGACCTCGATCGACCGTCTCAAGTCGAACCGGGCGGACTCGGCCGAAGGCCAAAGACAAGGCCTCGAAGACCTGATCACGATCCATGAGGTGGCCTCGAACCACATGCTCGAACTTATGACGCGAATCGAACGCGCGATCCGCGATCTAGCCGCCTACGTACCGCTTTGGCTCGACTCGATCGAAAAGCGTCGCGCGCTGATGCTCACCAAGAACCCCGACGAAACACCACCTCTGCCGATCGACTTCGGCCGCAAGAACGCCTAAGCCGATTATCTAAAGAAAAAGGGCTCCATCTCCGCGGATGAAGCCCTGGAACCACGCCTCTGTGGGCGTCGCAGCTTTCCTGTAAAGACTCGCTTACTCGAGGTCGAACTCGACTTCGGAGATCGTCTGATTCCCGCTCTCTTCGATCGACAAAACCTCCCACTTGCACTCGTCGGCGTTCTCGAAGAACTCCGGCGCAGCAGTGTAGCTGGTAACCGAGCCATCGACCTGGGCGAGAATCTTTCGAACTGTTGGTTCTTCGCATTCGACGACGATCTCGTAGGCGACGATCGAGCTTCCCGGCGGGTCGGCGACCGGTTCCCAGGTGAAGACCGCATCCTCTGGATCCACCTCGTCGCCCTCGAGCGGAGACACCTGGACGGGAGCGTCGGGGATGCGGTGTGTCAGCCGCGCCCTCCCCCTGAGCTTCTTTCCCTCTGTCGTCGTTCCCTTGTAGGTGTAGATCCCTTCGGGGAACAGCTCGAGAAGCTCGTCGAGCGTCTGCTCGTCAAAGGACGGCTCGGCGCTCTCAAAGAACGTCTCGGTGATGCCCTGAAACCCGACGCTACCTTCGCCCAGGATGCTGAAGAGCACATTGCCCTCCGGATCCCTGAGCTGCATCGTGTCCCAGCCCTCGCCATCGAGAAAAAGGTGAATTCCCGCGTCTCCGTCGGTATCGTTGACTTCGATCCTGATGAACTGGTCACTCAGCCTCTTGGCCGCTGCCTCGGGAGCCATTGCCGCGGTCACGATTGCAACCGCCGCTACAGCAATCAATAGAGTTCCGGCTCGTCTCATTTCAAGAATCCTCCATTTCGATCTCACGGGAGCTTCGTAATACTCGCCGAGGCGGTCCCGCTTTCGCCGTCTGCCACTCGTTAGATACGCGGGAGCCGGCAATCCTTCGCCCGCATCCACCTCAGGTGTTTCTTGTGGACGGGTCGGTCCGCCCCGGGCACTACTCCAAGCGCCGGCTCGGCGGCAGCCCGGTCGAACAGCAACCACCCGGTTGGAGGCTCCACCAGGGACGTTTGACCGAGCGCATGGCACGACCTCCGAAGTTCGAAAGAGATCCGGCGCGAGGGAGACCGAGGCGCATGCCTCTATGTCACCCGGAGTCCGAGAAGCATGCGCCGTGCCCTGCAGAGACTCCGACCGGGCAGTTGCGGCGAGCGACTCCTAAGACATTAGCTGGACGTCGGCGGGAACTGAGCCACCGACAGAATCACTGCTGCTCCGTTTCGATTCTGGACAACTCGACGGCGATTTGTGCCGCCAGCGACGCATTGGCGACCAGCAGCGCGCGGTTGGTGTCGAGAGTCCGGCCTCCGGATAGCTCGGTGAGCCGCGCCAATAGAAAGGGTGTGACCTCTTCTCCGGCTACACCCTTCGCCCCGGCTTCGGCCAATGCGGTCTCGATCCATCCCTCGACCTCGTTTCTTTCGATCGCACTGCCAGCCGGCGGCGGCTGGGTGATGAGCACTCCCGAACCGAGATCCAGACTCCTGTGGATGGCGAGCAACTCTGCCGCTACCCGGGCGGAATCCACCCGCTGCGAGACCTTTGCGCCGCTGTCGCGGGAATAAAAAGCGGGAAAGTAGTCGGTCTGGAATCCGAGCACCGGTACCCCTTCGGTTTCGAGGACTTCGAGGGTCCGCGCGAGATCCAGAATTGCCTTGGCCCCAGAGCAAACCACCGCGACGTCGGTTCTCCCCACCTCTCGCAAGTCCGCGGACACATCGAGGTTGCTCTCCCCGCCCCGGTGAACACCGCCGATTCCACCCGTCGCCATCACTCCGATGCCTGACCGCGCCGCAATCCACATGGTTGCCGCCACCGTGGTGGCGCCCAAACCAGCGGCGGCAACTGCCGTGGCAAGACCTCGCCGGCTGACTTTGAGGACATCGTCGGAGCCTGCCAGAACCCCAAGAGTCTGCCGATCGAGGCCCACCACAATACGGCCAGCTGCTATCCCGACCGTCGCGGGCACGGCGCCTTCCCGACGAACGACCCTCTCGAGCTCGAGTGCCGTCTCCAGATTCTGCGGACGCGGCAGACCGTGAGCGATCAGTGTGGATTCGAGCGCCACCACGGGCCGGCGATCAGCCAGAGCCTCTCTGACCTCGGCTCCGATCTCGATACATCGACTCATAAGGTGGTCTCTACGGTCCGCCATTTCGAGTCCGAACTCTAACCCCTCCTCCGCTGGCACGGTA
>Ga0224508_10000826_pt1 | contig 28857 bp, 24 predicted proteins | sample SF_Jan12_sed_USG_4_FD_170157 | JGI IMG/M metagenome (GOLD analysis project Ga0224508, IMG submission 170157) | Sediment microbial communities from San Francisco Bay, California, United States - SF_Jan12_sed_USGS_21 | ecosystem: Environmental > Aquatic > Marine > Sediment | place: USA...
TGATCCCGCGCGCGACCAGCCAAAGGTTCAAATGCGGCGCCTGGGGTGCATTGCCGGGCCCCGGCACGGCACCCGGCTTGACGGTCTCGAAGCTGAAGATGCCGGTCTCGGGGTCCGGCATCACCCGGCCCCAGCCGAAACCCGGCGCGTATTGGCCCTCCGCGTCTGCTTGCCAGACCTCGATCAGGACATCCGTCACCGGCGCGCCGTCGCCGTCCAGCACTCGGCCCTCGATCCGGATGCGCTCGCCCGGGGCATTGGGTGGGACGATGGCGGTGCCCAGATCGGCGGCCCCCGCGATGCCCGCCGCGGCCGGTGCCAGGCCGATCTGCAAATATGGCCCGGCGGTCTGTGACGGGGTCTCAGGCAGCTTGCCCATCACGCCCCCTCCGGCCGGTTCTCCATCGGCGTCTGTGCCCGGCCGCGCAGCACGATGTCGAAGCGGTAGGCCAAGGCGTCGAACGGTTGAGCTTGATCCATGTCCAAGGGCGCGATCAGCCGCGCGACCGCGTCTGGGTCCGCCACTGACTGGACGATTGGGCAAAGCCGGATCAGCGGATCGCCCTCGAAATACATCTGCGTGATCAGGCGCTGGCAAAAAGCGGCGCCGAAGACCGAGAAATGGATGTGCGCCGGGCGCCAGCTGTTCGGGCCGTTCGGCCAGGGATAGGCGCCGGGCATGACGGTCAGGAACCGGTAGCTGCCATCGGCGTCCGTCAGGGCCCGGCCCAAACCCGAGAAATTCCGGTCGAGCGGCGCCTGATAGCCGTCATTCGCATGGCGATAGCGCCCGGCCGCATTGGCCTGCCAGACCTCCACCAGCGTCTCGGGCACCGGCCGGCCGTCGCCGTCCAGCACCCGGCCATGGACGATGATCCGCGCCCCGATCGGCGCGCCGTCCACCGACGCGTTTTGCAGCAGGTCGTGATCCAGGGGGCCGATCGCCTCGTGCCCGAAAGCGGGGCCGGTGATCTCGCTCAGGGTCTGGGGGATGGTCAGCAGGGGCCGCGCCGGCGCGCGCAGGCGGGTGCTGCGGTAATCAGGGGCCAGCGCGGGCGGGTGGCTGGCCGGATCGCGCCTGACGAAACCCGCGTCAGACATGGCCGATCCCGGCAAGAAAATCGCCGATCAGCCGCGCGGTCTCCCCGGGCTGCTCGATGCAGGGCAGGTGGCCTGCCTTGCGGATCAGCTCGAACCGGCTGCCGGGGATAAGACCGGCTGTCTCGCGGACCAGGTCCGGCGGCGTCGCGCCGTCCTCGGCGCCGCAGATCGCCAAGCAGGGCAGGCGCAGGCGGCTGGTGCTTTCGATCAGATCGGTGTCGCGGATCGCGGCCGAGGTGCGGGCATAGCCCGCCGCCGGGGTCCGGGACAGCATGTTGCGCCAGACGGGGAAGCTGGGATCGCCTTCGCGGAAGGCGCTCGTGAACCACCGCTCCATCACCCCGTCGGCGATCACCTCGATCCCGCCTTCCTCGACCGCCGCGATCCGGCCGTCCCAAAGCTCGGGATTGCCGATCTTGGCGCCCGTGTCGCAGAGGATCAGAGCCGTCACCAGATCCGGGCGCTCGGCCGCCAGGCCCTGGGCGATGATCCCGCCCACCGAAAGACCGCAGACCACCGCGCCCGAGACGCCGAGCGCGTCCAGGATGCCGGACAGGTCCGCCACATGGTCGCTCATGTCCCAGGGCGCCTTGGGGCAATCGCTCAGCCCATGGCCACGCTTGTCGTAACGCACGATGTGCAGGCCCCGGGGCAGGCGCGGCAGCACCGCATCCCAAATGCGGAAGTCGGTGCCGAGTGAGTTGGAGAAGACCAGGGCGGGGCCGTCCGCTGGCCCGGTCTCGGCCACATGGAGCGTAACGTCGTTCAATTTCACGGTCTGCATGGATGCGAATGTTCCCCGGAATTGGCCGCGCCGTCCAGCCCCGTCAGGTCAGCAAATTGCTCAGATCGGCCGCGACCCGCTGGCCGACGACCCGGGCACTGTAATGCGCCTCGACCCGGGCGCGGCCCGCCGCGCCCATTCGGCGGCGCAGATCGGCATCTTCTAACAGCCGCCTCAGCGGTGCCGGCCAGTCGCCCCCCGGCGCCACCACGAAACCGCTCTCGCCGTCGATCACCACCTCGCGAGTGACCCCGACATCGCTGACCACGGCGGGCGCCCCCAAGGCCTGATACTGGATCGCCTTCAACGCGCACTTGCCGCGCGCCCAGGGCGTGTCCGGTAGCGGCATCAGCCCGATGTCGATTTCGCCGGTCAGACCGACCTCGGTCTCGGCTGACCAGGGAACGCATCGGCCCGCAAGCCCGTGCGTCGCCAGGTCGATCTCGGCGCCGATCACCAGCATCTCGAAGGGCGCTTCGTGCTGCAGCGCCGCGAGCTGGGGCAGCAGCGGTTCGAGATATTGCTGGGTCGAGCGCGATCCGGTCCAGCCGATCACTGGCGGCGCGATGCCCTCGCGCATGGGCGCCCGGTAGAGACCGGTATCCACCGTGCTCGGCCAGATCACCACATGGTGACAGTATTGCGCCATATGGGCGCCGAGCGTCGGGTTTCCGGCCCCGACCATCGCCGCGCGCCGCCCAATCATGCCCGCCCGCCAGTCGCAGCGCACGAGCCGCCGCCAGAACGTGTCGCCCGACTCCGGCGGCAGGTAGATCGCGTCGTCCAGTTCGTAGACCAGGCGCTTGCCCATAAGCGAGAGCAGCATCTCGGCCAATGGCGGCCCGCTCAGTGCGGCGTTCCGATGGATGACGACCAGGTTCGCGCGCAGGCCCGCCCGCAATGCTTGGACCAGCCAAACCGGATAGCGCAGCGCCATCAGCGCGAAGGCCGCCAACCCGCGGCCCGCGTGCCGTGCCGCCCCCACCGCTTTGGTCGAGCAGCAGACCACCTCGACCTGCAACCCCGCAGCTTCCAGATGCGGCAGCCACTGCTCCCACCGGTAACGCTGGCTGGGGATGGTCCCCAGCTCGTAGGGCAGCAGGATCGCGATCCTGCTCATGGCGCCAACCCGTCATAGACCGCGCCATAGGCCGCAAGCGCCGCGGGCAGGTCGTGGAGCGCCCGCGAGCGTGCCCGCAGCGCCGTCCGGTCGATCGCCAGGAGCTGGTCGAGCCCGGCGACAACGCTGTCCATTTCGCTCTCGGTCATCTCGCGCAGCACCGCGCCTGCCTCGAGCCGGGTCACGATCCGCGCGACGTCCCCGACCCGGTCATTCACAACGACTGGCAGGCCGCAGGCCAGATACTCGGCCAATTTCGTCGGCGAGGCGCCGAGGCTGGAATAGCTCGGCCGCCGCAGCGCGATGGCCAGGTCGGCGGCGCCCAGCCAATAGGGCACCTGCGCGTGCTCGGAGTGCTGAACGATCAGATCGTCCGCCGAGATGTCGAGGCCCGCCGCCTCAGCCAACACGGCTTGCAAATCGTGCCAGCCAATCAACAGAAACCGGGCGCCGGGGCGCGCCGCCTTCAGCCGGGCAAATAAGACGAGCATCTGATGCAGCAGATAGACCGTGCCAATCGAGCCTAGATAAGACAGCACCACCGCGTCACCGCCGACCTCCAATTCGGCTCGGGCCTGCGTCCGATCCTTCGGCGTGGAGATATCGAAGACGTCGTGATCGACACTGCATGGGATCACGCTGACGGGCTGGCCACGATAGCCGGACCAAGTGGCGATCTCGTCCCGCGCCGCCTCGGTCAGCACCACGATGCGGTCCGCATCCGCGACGAAGCCCTGCTCCTTCGCCTTCCAGCGCCGGTAGAGGTGGCGGTGGAACGGGTTCGATTGCGGCCAGCGCCCGCCGTCCAGGCGCTCGTCGACCCAGAAGCCGCGCATGTCGAAGATCCAGGGCAGGCCGATTTCGCGCTTGAGCCGCTGCGCCACATCCGCCGCGACGTAGGAGCGCGCGTGAACGGCGTCGATTGCGCCCCCGCGCGCCAGCCCGCGCGCGGCCGCCAGCATGTCGCGGTGGTCCAGGATCTTGGCCAGCACTGGCGGCTTCGCGCGGAACCGGCGCGGATGCCAGGCGACCCCGTGCACGTTGGTCTCGTCGGCAACGGCCGCGCCGATCCGCGCATGACGGTCATCCTGCTCGAAGCTGATCAGGTCGAACCGGTGCCCCATCCCGCTCAGGCCCCGGATATAGGGCCAAACCTGGGACTGCCCCAACAGGCTGGTGAGGCCGTCATAGGTCACGTAGAGGATGCGCAAATCTTGGCTCCCGCGCGCGTGCTTGCCCGATCATCCACCCGTTCGCCTGCGCTTATCGCCGGTGGCGGGAAGGGGGTCAAGGATGCCGGATTTCACCCACGACCGGGGCTGGTGTATGAAGAGGGCCCGCTTGCCGTTCAGGCTGATCCAAATGCCACAGCCCGTTCTCGTCATCCTGCCCTCCGTCCTCGCCGCGGGCGCCGAGGTGCAGGCGATGCTGCAGATCCGCGAGCTGCAGGCGCGGGGTGTCTCGGTCAGCCTGATGGTGTTGTCCCGGATGGTGGACGAGGCGGTGCTGGCCGAGGCGCGATTGCCCGAGGCCAGCATTTGCCGGCTGCGCAATCCGGCCAACACGCTGGGCGGCGCGTTTCTGCGTCACCTCTGGCGCGACCTGCCGCGCGCCGCGCGTTTCGCGCAGGCCCAAGGCGCGCGCATCGTGATCGCGCACTTGCCGCCCGGCCACCTCTTCGCGCGGTTGCTTTATCTCGTCTGTCTCGCGCGCGGCCCGCGCCTGCGGGTCATCCAATATCACCACTCGGTCGAGCGCAAGCTGAACCCGGCCGATACAATCGGCAAGCGGGCCTTCGCGGTGGTCAATGGCACCCTCGCCCGGCTCGCCGATCATTCCCATTGGCATGTGTCGAACGCGGTCGAGCGCGATCTGGCGGGCGGGTTCACCCGCCGCAACGCCGTGCTGCCCAATGCCTGCGAGACAGGCGCGGCGGGCGACCGGGCGGCGGCCGAGGCGTTGCTGAACGCAATTCCGGGCGATCCCTACATCATCCTCTTTCCCGGGCGGCTCAAATCGATGAAGGGGCATTTGATGTTCCTCGATGCCTTCGCCCGGCTTTGCCAGGCGGAGGGTGCCGGGCCCGAAGACCTCCACCTGGTGATCGCCGGCGAGGGCGATCAGCGCGAGGCAATCGAGGCGGCGATTGGCCGCCATCGTCTCGCCGCGCAGGTCACATTGCTTGGCGCCGTGCCGCATTCCGCGCTCTTGGGCCTAAACGGGCGCGCGGAATTGGTCGTGGTTCCTTCGCTGGATGAAGGCTTCGGAAATGTCGCGATCGAGGCGATCGCCCAGGGCGCGTTGGTCCTGGGCTCGGATGCCGGCGGCTTGGCCGAGGTTTTGCGCGACGGTGAGAACGCGTTGGTCTTCCCCGCGGGCGACGTTGAAGCCTTGACCGGCCAGCTGACCGAGATCTGGCATCACAGAGCCGAGCCCTTCATTGACGCCCAGGCGGCGCAAGCGGATTGCGCTGCCCGGTTTGGCCTCGGCCCCCAGATGGACCGGATGATCGCGCTTTTGGACGTAGCGGGCGGGGATTGATCCCCGCCCGATCTAGCACAAGGGGTGCATCAGGGGGTCTCCAGCGCTGTGACCCGGGCCTCCAGGCTGTCCCAATCGGTCTTGGAGACGACGGCCAATTCCTCCCAGGTGCCGGGCGTGCCCGTGGTCACGCAAAGCCAGCCGAGGGTCCCATTGGCGCTGGGCAGGCGGTTCAGCACGATGTCGCCGCGCGCATGCTCGCCCGAGCTTGGGATGCCCGGCCCATAGGTGATGTGCCGTGCGCTGGTGCCCAGACCCATGAACAGGCCGCGATTGCAGAACGCATAGCCCCCGCCCGGGGACGCGCCGCGCCCGAAGGTCAGCGTCGTCAGATCGGTTGTGAACTCCATCGGAATGCGGCCGGCCTGGTTCGCATGCTTGCCGAAGGCCCAGGTCTTGTTCGTGCCGTGCCAGGCGGCGATCTGAGTGCCGGAGGGATGATCGCCCGCCACGTTCACATAGACCATGCTGTCGGTGAAGCTGCGAATGTTCAGCTCGAGCCCTTCGACAGTGTCATCCTCGCGACCCATGAATTCCAGATTGCCGACGGTCACCCGGTTGCCGTCCTGGCAATAGCCCGTGCCTTTGACGTCGGCGCCTTGCAAGCCGCCCAGCACCATGGTCGGCGCGAGGATCTGGGCCGGGCCCTGGGCGATCTCGGTGTAGCAGCCGACCAGCACATTGCGGGCATTCGCATTGTCCGTGCGATAAGCGCCGCCGTGGAAATAGGCTCCCACTGGCTGGGCGGCGAGCCAGGTTGGCACCTGCGGATGCGGGCCGTCGTCGCTCACTTCCATCCATATGCCCTCGTCCGTGCCTGGAACTGTCGCTACCAGATCCGCCTCGCTGGCCGCGATGCTGGCGGCATAGCGTTTGTCCTGATTGCCGTTCTCGGGCCCGTTGTAGTGGACCAGCGACGACCCGGTATTCCCGGCCACATTGGCGACGCCGTTGGTGGCCGAATGGCAGCCGATATAGGTGTTCCCCAGGAACGAGCTGTCGAAAATGCCCCAGCGCCCGTTGCTCCCGACGTTGAGTGAGACGGCGGTGCCCGCGTTCACGTCCGCGCCGTCCACATACAATCCGTGGCGCTTGTTGCTGACGGAATTGCAGTTGATGATCCGCCAGACATTGGCGTTGCCTTCGGAGCCACCGCCCGATCCGCCCGACGCAGCGACGTGGATGCCATCGCGCGGGAAGTCCGAGATCGTGCACTGCTCGATCGTGGCGCGGGCGCGCAGCCAGATGCCGTCGGCGGCGGCGCCGAAATTGCCGGCGCCGGTCAGCTTGAGATTGCGGATGATCGCGCCGTCGCCGCCCTTGGTGTCGTTGTCGACCGGCACCTCGGTCGTGTCGTCCTGGGTGTTGAACCGCTGAACGACGATCCCTCGGGTATCCGCGGGCCAAAGCAACTCCGAGGCGCCGCCCGCCGCCGCGCCGGCACCCTGGCCCTCGATGATCACCGTCGAGTGGACGTTCAACGGGGCGCCGAGGAAGAACGTGCCATGGGGCACCATCAGGCGCCACGATCCGCGGTTCTGGGCATCGACATTCGTGGGAAACGCCTCGATTGAATCGGTGAAGGCCTGGTGATCGTCGGTCACCCCGTCACCGACCGCACCGGCCTGGCGCACATCGATCTGGCCATGAAGCGGCACCAGCTCCCAATAGGCGCCGTCGGCAGATTGCAGGAACAGCGGATGCGGCGGCTGTGCAGCGGCGCGGACATAGAGCGCGGCGCCCCCATCCTCCGGCGCCGCATAGCCGCCGGTGCGCAGATGGGTCACGCCCGGGTCGATATTCGCCAGTGCCGCGGCCGAGCGGGTCGGGAAATCCTGGGTGGTGGCGCTCTCCAGCCCATCCAGCCGGGTCTTGTCGGCCGACGTCATCACGCCCGCATTGCTGGCGTCCGCCCCGGCGACGGGCGCGGCGCTGCCATCGCTTGCGGTCAGTGTCACGGTGTTCGCGTCGCGGATCGCCGCCAGGTCGACGCTGGTGATCCCGCCGCCCGAGTTCGACTGGCCAAAAGCGACATAACAGGGCTGTCTTTGGAATTGCGCAATGAGCCTCATTTTCAGCCCTCCACGAACGAGATCGAGTAGCCGGGCGCGACGCCGATCGAGTTGGTGCCGAAACCCGTCGTGGGCATCGGCTTGCTGGTCACCGCGTCCGCGTCGCCGGTCTGGCCAGGCCTGCGGACCAGGTAGCGCACGCGCAAATTTGTCTCGATGATCGCGACGACCGCGTCCTCGGGCGCCGGTCCCGAGCTTGCCGGAGCGGCGCTGACCGACACCTCCTCGTAGCCGAGCTCGGGCTCGTTCACGACCGGCAGGTCGTTGTAGCGGACATCCTTGGTGGCGCCGTCGTGCCACCAGACTTTCACAGTGCCTGGCATTCATTGACTCCGTTCAGATCGGGCCCCGGCGGCCCAGCGCGACGGCATTTGGGCCGCCTGGGGGGCCGCCTGGGGCGGGTTGCTTGTCCGGCAAATCTCGGCAAATGGGCGGGGCGGCCGGCATGGCGGCGCCACCGGGTCCGGCCCGCACAGGCGTGGCGGCGGGTCGGTAGGGGACGAAGACTTACGTCAGTTAGGTTTACGAAGCGTTAGCGTCCGGGGCGAGCCCGGCCCGGCGCCCGCGCCCGCCTCTCGCTCCGGGTATCGGCGCCAGGTACTGGCCGAAACAAAGATAAAGGCTCAGCAGCAGCAGGATCGGCGCCACCTGGGCCCGAAAGCGGAACGCGGTACCGAGATTCTGGTAGGATGCGAACCCATAGACCGACCCCCAGATCAGCAGCACCAGGACCGCCCACATCAGAACTGGATGGGTGATCCAACGCAGGCCTTTGCGCAACAATCCGGCCAGGAACAGGGCCAGGATCGTCAGGTTCTCGACGCCCGCCAGGGCCCCGAATGCATTGGGCACCTCGAACGGCAAGGGCCGGAAAAGCGCGGTGAAAGAGCCGACCGGAAGGAACGCCACCATCGCGCCCACCGAAGAAAAGCCGCCCTGGATCACCTGCGCCGAGCCGCCACGCGCCCACGAGCCGGATATCGTGTCCGTGCGCTGGATCAGATCCTCGGTTGTTTCCAAGTTGAAGCGGTCCGAGAACCCTGTCGCCGCGAACAGAAAGGCCGGGAGCGCGACCAGCACAAAAGCGATTTTCGTCATGGTCGACGAGCGTCCCGCCAACACGTAGGCCCCGATCAGTGGCGCGATGAATATCACCCCAAGCCAGACGCGGATGAAAGACGCGATCAGCAGACCAAGCGCCACATAGACCAGCATCGACATCTTATGGCGCATGATCACCCCAGCCGCGCCATAGCAGTAGAGGCCGATGCCGAGGCTGACGATCGGATCCTTACCCAGGATCGATGTCCAGACCAGGAAACTTGGGAAAAGGCCCAGGATATAGAGCAGCGCGATCCGTTCCTGCCCCAGGCAGATCACGGCGGCGCGGTAGAACAGATAAACCGCGATCAGCCCCACATAGGAAAAAATCACCTTCATGGCGTTGTAGGACTCGGTCACATGCGAGAGCAGACCAACGATCGCGCGGACATTCTGGGTGCCCGCACCGAAGGCCAGGCTGTCCAGCGGCTGGCTCAGCGCCTTGCCGGTGATGAAATACATCGCCGCGTCCAGCCCATAGCGCATGTCATAGGCCAGCATCGGCCCCAGAGCCACTCCGGTCCGGATCAGCCACAGCAGCAGCAGCGCCTTGCGATGGGCCTGCGGCACGGGCCAGAACAGCGTCACCGCCAACAAGAGCAGCGCGGCCGCCAGACCGGCCGCGTAATCCGCGGCGATATCGAAGATGCGAAACCGCACCGCTGCGGCGGCGCTGAAATAGAAATAGCCCAGCACCATGGCAACCGGCGTCACGAACCAGGCCGAAACCTCGGCGGTGAGCTGGGCTCGGCCGGCGCGCACCGTCATGCCCACGACGTCTCTATCCGCAGCCGCGCCATTAGAAGTTCTGCAAGAGCTGTGCGTAGTTCACATCCGGCACCTGGTTATAGGGCGGGAAGAACTTTCCGTGCCGGGAATAGAGGCCGATCACATAGGTGAACGGTTCGCTGAAGAGCGGCCAGGACGCAGGCTCGGGCACGATCGCCGCCCATTCCGTGCGGAACGGATCGCGGGCCTGGATCGCCTCGATCCCATGCACCGCGCCATCGGGCCCCAGCCCGATCCAGCGGGCATTGGAATCAACCAGCATCCAGCCCCGCAGGGTCCTGACCTCGGTCAAGGCATGGGATGCGGTGCCAGGGGTGACAAGAGCGCGCAGGAGCCCGTGCTCGGCGGTCGAGTAGATCGCCAGATGACGGGTCTCGAATCCGAGACCCGAGAGGATCTTTTCGATGGCGCGGCTGCGGTCGAAGCACAGGCCCTGCCCCGCGATAAAGACATCCTTCGGCTCGCGCGGCTGGCCTTGAGGCAGGCCGGTCCCGTCCGGCGTCGCCTTCAGCACCGCGTCCTGAACCGCGAGGATCGTTTCGACCTGCGCGTCAAAGCTGCCGTGAAGGTCCTGATCGTCATTTTCCGCGGCATATCCCGCGTTCGCAAGGACCCGCGCCCCGTAGGCACGGTCCTCGTCGGTCACTGCGGTGTCGACCTCATGGGCCGCAGCTCCCGCGATCAAGATCGCTCCAGCTCCGAAAACAAGGAACGTTCGCAACGCCCGCATAGCATCACCCCTGCTTGCGTTCCCACATTGCGGAAACTATCGGCTGAATCGCCTTGAAACAAGGCGCAAGCTGGATTGTTGCACTGGCCGCAAGCTGTATCCGGCAAATTTTCCTTCAATTTCCTGGACCAATGCGTCTAAATTTCTCGCCGGGGAGTTGAATGGGTAGGGCGTGGACGACATGCGGCCTGGGGTCAGGGGAGATGGCCATGGTGCTGACGAGCGTTGCCGGACAAAAGCGTTTGCCGCGCTGGTTCGAAACATTCTTTTCTATCATGCAAGGGCTCGAGGTCGGGTCCGTGGATGTGGTTCTGCCCGACGGCCGTGCCTTCCAGGTCAAGGGCTGCGAGCCCGGTCCCCATGGCGTGCTGGAAGTGGTCAATCCCGAATTCTTCACGCGTCTGGCGCGCGATGGCGAGATCGGCTTTCCCGAGATGTATATGGAAGGCTGGTGGACCACGCCCGACCTGCAGGTTCTCTTGGACGTGCTGATGCTCAACAACGACAACGTGGCCAGCAGCTTCCCGGGCGCCGCTTTGATCCGCGCCTACGAGCGTCTGCGCCATTGGTTGCGGCCCAATACCCGGCGCGGCGCAAAGCGAAACATCTCGTATCACTACGACCTTGGAAACGAGTTCTATTCCCTCTGGCTCGACGAGACGATGACCTATTCCTCGGCGCTCTTCTCGGGCCAAGGCGAGACGCTGCGTGACGCCCAGCAGAACAAATACGCCTCGATCTGCGACCGGATGCAGTTGGAGCGCGGGGGTCATGTGCTCGAGATCGGTTGCGGCTGGGGCGGCTTTGCCGAATATGCTATCCGCGAACGCGGCGCCCGGGTCACCGGGCTCACTCTCAGCCGCGAGCAGCATGACTACGCCAAGAAGCGCCTCTTCGATGCCGGCTTGGCCGAGCGCGCCGATATCGTGCTGCGGGACTACCGGGACGAGCGCGGCACTTATGACGGCATCGCTTCCATCGAGATGTTCGAGGCGGTGGGCGAACGCTATTGGCCCAGCTATTTCAGCACGCTACGGGAATGTCTCAAGCCTGGTAAACTCGCCTCGATTCAGGTCATCACCGTTGCTGATCGGCTGTTCGCAAACTACCAGCGCTCGACCGATTTCATCCAAAAGTACATCTTCCCGGGCGGGATGCTGCCCTCGCCCGCGCGGCTGCGCACCGAGTCGGTTGCAGCCGGGCTCGATTTCGTGGGCTCGATCGAGTTCGGCGAAAGCTATTCACGCACGCTTCGACAATGGCGGGAGATCTTCGACCAACGCTGGGACGACATCGCAAAACTGGGTTTCGATGAGAGATTTAACCGGATGTGGAACTTCTATTTGGCCTCTTGCGCCTCGTGTTTCATGGCCGGCACGACCGATGTCACGCAATTAGCCTTGCGAAGAACCTCTAATTAAGGCAATATCATAGAGGGGTGACTTGATAATCTGAACGAGCCGTGCTCGCAGGTCGCTCCGCTGTATTCGTATGGAGGAGGAGAGGGCGACATGCTTGTCTTCCGATTTGCTTGTGCGATCATGATGGCTTGGGCGATCAATTGGTGCCTCGCCCGGCCTGAAGCTGCGTTCCTGATCGAAGAAGTGGACGAGATGATATATATCGGTCCACTCGCCGGCGCGCTCACTGGTTTTTTCATGTTGTGGAAGCGCCAGGGCAATGGCTTGCTCATCGGCATCGCGAATGGTGTCTGGATTGGCCTGCTGACCATCGCGCTCGCGGCGGTAATGTATCTGGCCGCCGAAATGTGGGGCGTTGTTGCCCAAGGCCTGATCAAGAATTTCGAGCACTTCATGCGCGCACTTAGCGCTGCATCGAAGCCGCTGATCGAAACCCTGACCGAGCTCTGGTTGTTCGGAATAACGCTGGCGGCCACCGCGGTGGTCGGGCTCGCGACCGAGCTTCTGCGCTGGTGCCTACGCTGGGCGCGCAAGGCGCGTGGCGAGGAAGAGCCGAAACAAGAGGCCCGGGCAGGTGTTGCCAAGGCTGGCGGTGCGCTGAGCTAGGCCCAAGGGTCAGACCAACCAAGAAATCGACATCCGCCGCATCTCGCGCTTGAGGTGCGGCGGCGACGCATGCAAAACACCCGCTCCGGAATCGGAGCGGCACGATGGATGCGATCTTTTTCTTCGGAAGCCTCAGGGACCACGCGTTGCTCGAAATCGTGCTCGGGCGGCCGGTCCCGGCATCGGCGATAGCCGCGGCGACCGCGCCAGGTCACGCCGCATTCCGGCTTGATGACGAAGCCTACCCGGCGCTGTTCCCGGCCGCCGGGCAGGATGCCGAGGGGGTTCTGATCAGCGGCGTGACCGAGGCCGACCACGATCGCCTGGCCTTCTACGAGGAAGCCGAATACGGCCTGTCGCCGATCGAGGTCGTGACCGAAGTTGGTCCGGTCCAAGCGCACTATTTCCGCGGCACCGAGAAGCCGCGCATCTCGGCGGAAATATGGGACTTCGACACTTGGTGTCATCGGCATCGCGCCGTCGCGATCGAGGCCGCGCGCGAATATATGGACTATTTGGGCCGGATCCCGGTCGAGGACATCGATACCTATTGGCCCGGCATCATGATCCGCGCCTATCAGCGGGCGCATGCCGCATCCGCCGAGCCGGTCACGTCCGCGATCAGATCCGGTCACGGCCCCGATGATGTCCGCATCCACGGGATCGCACGCACGCCGACGCGCTTTCTCGAACTGCAGGAATTGACCCTGCAGCATCGCCGCTTCGACGGCGGCTGGACGGACCGGCTGCCGCGCACCACCGTGGTCTGGGGCGACGCGGTGACGCTGCTGCCCTATGACCCGCGGCGCGACCGTGTCTTGCTGCTTGAACAATTCCGCCCGGGCGCGGTGGCGCGTGGCGACCGGGACCCATGGTGCATCGAGGTCGTCGCCGGGCGCCTCGACAAGGAGGAGCCACCCGAGGAGACGGTCCGACGCGAGGCGGTCGAGGAAGCCGGCCTCGAGCTCGGCCGGCTCGAGCGGATCGCGGCCTACTATCCCAGCCCAGGGGTCGCCGCCGAGCAGCTCATCGCCTTTGTCGGCGAGGCCGACCTGGAAGGGCCCGGTGGTCTGCACGGCCTCGCCGACGAGGGCGAGGACATCCGCACCCTGGTCCTGAGCTTCGACCAGGCAATGACGGCGGTCGCCGACGGAGCTGTGAACACCGCGATGGGGCTCGTCTCGCTCCTCTGGCTTGCCGCAAATCGCGGGCGCCTGCGCGCCGAATGGGCCGGCAAAGCCTGAGAGCCGTCAGCGGACGCGCTTGCCCTTGAGACGTGCCCGCCATCGGTCTAGGTCTTGCTGAGGCAGAAAACCCAAGCGAGGGCCGTGGAACATGCGTATCTACAAGGATCTCCCCGATGCAGTCGGCAAAACCCCGCTCATCCGGTTGAATAAGGCCTCCGAGCTGACCGGCTGCGAGATCCTTGGCAAGGCCGAGTTCCTGAACCCCGGCCAGTCGGTGAAGGATCGGGCGGCGCTTTGGATCATCCGCGATGCGGTCGCGAAAGGATTGTTGCGGCCCGGCGGCACGATCGTTGAGGGCACCGCGGGCAATACCGGCATCGGCCTGGCGCTGGTCGGCGCCGCGATGGGCTTCAAGACCGTGATCGTGATCCCCGAGACCCAAAGCCAGGAAAAAAAGGACATGCTGCGTCTCTCCGGCGCCGAGCTGGTGCAGGTTCCGGCCGCGCCCTACCGCAATCCGAACAACTACGTGCACTATTCGGGGCGGTTGGCGGCCAAGCTGGCCGAGACCGAGGAGAACGGTGCCATTTGGGCCCAGCAGTTTGACAACGTGGCTAACCGCCAGGCCCATATCGACGCCACCGGCCCCGAGATCTGGGAGCAGACCGGCGGCAAGGTCGACGGCTTTATCTGCGCGGTCGGTTCGGGCGGCACGCTGGGGGGCGTCGAGATCGCGCTGCGCGTACGCAACCCGAACGTCAAGATCGGCCTCGCCGACCCGATGGGCGCCGCGCTTTTCAACTACTACGCCCATGGCGAGTTGAAGGCCGAGGGGTCGTCGATCTCCGAAGGGATCGGCCAGGGCCGGATCACCGCCAACCTGACTGATCTGACGGTCGATTTCCCTTACCAGGTCCCGGATGAGGAGGCGTTGCCCATTGTCTTCGACCTGCTGCAGGAGGAGGGGCTTTGCATGGGCCTCTCGACCGGCATCAATGTGGCGGGCGCGATCCGGCTCGCGCGCGAGCTCGGCCCGGGGCACACCATCGTCACCGTACTCTGTGACTATGGCAGCCGGTATCAGACCAAGGTCTTCAACCCCGATTTCCTGCGCGAGAAGGGCCTGCCGACCCCGCCGTGGCTGGAAGAGGGCGCCGGGCGGACCGTGCCCGAGGTCTTCGAGGCCGTTCCCAGTTAAGCCGATCGTCGCAAGCGGCATCTAGCCGACGCTTTGAGCCTGCGCTAGAGCTAGACGCATGCGCGGATTTGCTTCGCTCCTTCTGTTTCTGGCCTTGGTCCTGTTGGCGCCGCCACTGGCGCCGGCACAAGGTATCGCGCCCGAGGCCGAAACTGCCGAGCTAAAGCTGGACCGTTGGGAGGCCGAGGCAGGCCTGATCGAGGAATTGATCGCAAGCGATCCGGACGGCGCCGCCGAGATCGACGCGATGCGCGCGACCCTCGAGCAGCAGCGCGCCGAGATCGTCGAGGTGAGCGACGCGGCCGAAGCCAAGCTCGCGCCGCTTCGCGAACAGCTCGCCGCCCTGGGCGATCCGCCGGAAGAAGGCGCGGACGAGGCTCCGACAATTGCCTCCGAGCGTGCGCAGCTGGAGGCGCGGATCGGAGAAATCGCGGCCGGCCTGAAAAAGGCGAACCGCGCCGATGCCCGCGCGGTCGCGTTGCTGGGCGAGGTCTCCACCCTGCGCCGCAAGGCCTTCACCCGCCAATTGCTGTCCCGGTCCGCCAGTGCGCTCGAACCAGGTGTGCTCGGCAAGGCGGTCGATTCTGTCGGAAGCCTGGTCCGGTCCCTTATCGCCGAGACCGAAGGCCAGATCGGAAAGAGCCGGATGGATGCGTCGTTCCTGGCCCGTGCACTCATCCCCCTGGCCTTGCTTGCCGCCGCCATCTTCGTGGTCGTCGGGCTAAAGCGGGTCGCGCTGCGCCGCCTGCTGCGCCCGGTCGAAGGCGCCCCTCACGGGCGCCGGGTCGCCACCGCGATCGCGGTTACGCTTGTGCGCCTCCTTATCCCGGCCCTGGCGCTGGGAATGGTGCTGGTCGCGGCCTGGAACAGCGGATTGCTGGGACCGCAGGGCAATATCCTGCTGCGCGGCCTGGCGATGACGCTCATGGTGGTGATCAGCGCCTATGCCCTGGGCGGCGCGTTCTATTCCCCGCACGCCCCGCAGCTCCGGCTCTCGGCGCTGCCCGAGGCCCAGGCGATCGCCGCCTATCGCTGGGTGATCGGGCTGGCCGCGATCCTCGGGCTCGACCGGGTCTTGGTCGTCCACGGCGCCGAACTCGGTCTTTCGGTCGAGGCGCTGGCGGTCCTGAATACGATCCTCGTCACCGCCGGGGGGCTGATGGTCTGGGGGATTACCCGCTACCTGGCGCCACGCGAGGCCGCCGAACCAGGGGCGATCAAAGCGCTGGCACCCGGCGAATCGGAGGACTCCGATGCCGCCGGGGCGCCGCGACCGCTGGGCATCGGGCCAGTTCTCTTGCGCATTGCGATCCTGGTCGCCCGGGCCGCAGCGATCGTCGCGCCCGCGCTCGCCTTGATGGGCTATTTCGCGGCCTCGCATTTCGTCTTCTATCCCTTCGTTTTCAGCGGCATGGTGCTGGGCGTCGGGGTGCTGCTCTTCTACGCGGCCCAGGACTCGGTCGAAATTCTGACCGAGCCCGCCGAGGGCGATGAGGCTGAGGCCCACGCCGAACGCCCGAGCCGCATCCGCCTCATCCCAATCGCGGTGGCGTTCCTCCTGATTTGCGCGGCCATCCCGGTGCTGGCCCTGATCTGGGGCGCCGACGGCACGGACCTCTCGGCTGCCTGGCGCTCGATCTCGGATGGCTTCAAGGTGGGCGAGATCCGGATCTCGCCGCTCGATTTCTTCACGTTCCTCCTGGTCTTCTCGATCGGATACGTGCTGACCCGGATCGTCCAGGGCGTGCTGGGACGCTCGGTCCTGCCGCTCGCGATGCTCGATACCGGCGTCAAGGCGGCGATCACCGCAGGCATCGGCTATGTGGGGATCATCCTCTCGGCCCTAGTGGCGATATCGACCACCGGCCTCGACCTCTCGAACCTCGCGATCGTTGCCGGCGCGCTCTCGGTCGGTATTGGCTTCGGGCTGCAGAACGTCGTCAACAATTTCGTCTCAGGCATCATTCTGTTGATCGAGCGGCCGATCAAGAACGGCGACTGGGTCGAGATCGGCGGCATCCACGGGACCGTCCAGCGGGTCAATGTGCGTTCGACCGAGATCCAGACCTTCGACCGGTCGACTATGTTCGTGCCAAACGCGGACCTGATCTCGGGCACGGTCACCAACTGGACCCATTCGAACCTCCATGGAAGGCTGATCGTCAAGGTGGGCGTCGCCTACGGCACCGATACGCGCCGGGTCGAGGAGATTCTGCTCGATATCGCCAAGGGTCATTCGATGCTGCTCAGCCGGCCTTCGCCTTATGTGCTGTTCCGTGGGTTTGGGGCGGACTCGCTCGATTTCGAAATCCGCGGCGTGCTGCGCGACGTGAACTGGATCCTGAACGTCACCTCGGACATCAACTTCGAAATCGCGCGCCGGTTCGAGGAAGAGGGGATCGAGATCCCCTTCGCCCAGCGCGACCTGCATATCCGGAACGCGGACGAATTGGGCGGGGCGATCGGCGGTGCATTGCGCGGAGGCCAAACGCTACCCGAGGAGGACTCCGCTCGGCCACGAATGAAAGACAGCGGTGGTGCGCCCGGCGATCCGGCGCGCGACGACCCGGACGGTGATTAGGCGGATCAGATGACCAAGGCCCTCTATCGCGACGCCTATCTCCGTGACTGCACCGCCACCGTGACCGGGATCAACGAGCGTGGCGGCGTGGTGCTGGACCAATCGGTCTTCTACCCCACCGGCGGCGGCCAGCCGGGCGATACAGGCGTGCTGGAATGGGAAGGTGGTCAAACCGCGATCGCGCTCGCGGTCAAGGGCGAGGCGCCGGGCGAGGTGGTTCATGTGCCGGCCGAAGGCGCATCGCCGCCGCCCGTGGGCGCCTCGGTCACCGCCCGGCTCGACTGGGAGACCCGCCACCGCCACATGCGGGTCCACACCGCGCTGCATCTGCTTTCTGTCGTGATCCCGCTGCCGGTGACTGGCGGCTCGATCAGTGCCGCCAAGGGGCGGCTTGATTTCGACATGCCCGAGGCGCCCCAGGACAAGGATGCGCTGGAGGCGCGGCTGAACGAGTTGATCGCCGCCGATTATCCGGTCAGCGACGAGTGGATCACCGACCAGGATCTGGCCGCCAATCCGGGCCTGGTCAAGACCATGGCGGTCCAGCCGCCGATGGGTCAGGGCCGCGTCCGGCTGGTGCGGATCGGCCTGGGAGACGATACAATCGACTTGCAGCCCTGCGGCGGCACCCATGTGCGCTCGACCGCCGAGATCGGCCCCGTGCGCTTTGGCAAGATCGAGAAGAAGGGACGCCAGAACCGCCGGGTCTCGATCCTGATCGACTAATTTGGCCCGTCCCGCAGCAGATCGACCAGAGCCGCGAGGCCGCGGCGTCCGGCGCGAGCATGGGCGTGCACGGCACAGTAGTCATGGCCAAGTGACAGGGTGCGCGGCAATGGCGCGACTAAATGGCCCGATTTCAGCGCCGACGCCGCCAAGCTGCGCTGGCCCAGAGCCAGCCCCATGCCTAACTGCGCCAGTTCTAATGCAGTTGAGGACATCATGACCCGGTGACCCTCGGCCGCGCTTGGCGTGCGCTCGAGCCCGGCGGCGGCAAACCAATCCGCCCAGCTCGGATGCGAGGCGAAGCTCGGCCCCCAATCGGTGTGGATCAGCAGTGGGTCGGGCAGGGTGGCGATGTCCGGCCCATGGGCATCCCAGAAGCCAGGGGCGCAGATCGGCAGCACCTCGTCGCGGAACAGGGGCAGCACCTGGTAGTCCGGATAGAACTGCGCAGTATAGCAAAGCCGCAGGTCGACCTCGTTACGCATGAGGTCCACCGGATCTTCCTCCACCCGCAGGTCAATGCTGATCTCCGGGGCGGCCTGTGCAAATTCGGCCAATCGTGGCGCCAGCCAGCGCTCGGCCAGCGAGGGCAGGGTGCTGACCACCAGCCGGGCCCGCGCCGTCTCGCCCAACACCCGTGCCGCCATCCCCGCGATCTCCTGCAGCGGTGCGGAGGTATCCTGGTAGATCGCCATCCCCGCATCGGTCAGCGCAATTCGGTTATTAAACCGGACGAACAGGCGCTTGCCGAACCAGCCTTCGAGGTTACGCACCTGCTGGCTGACGGCGGCGGCCGAGACCCCCAACTCCTCGGCCGCACCGACATAGCTGCCGCTGCGGGCCGCAGCCTCGAAGGCCTTCAGGGCGTTCAGCGGGGGTAATTTCTGGATCATCTGATACGCTGCCTCAGAAATACTAAGTCAACCTAACATTTTCTGCCATTGTGCACAGGAAAATCTATGTTGAGATGAGCGCCGACCCGCATTCAGGATGAGATGCCATGCACGATTTGATCGACCTTGACCGCTACCCGCTCGACCGGCTCGACAGTGCCGAAGGACGCGCCTTGGTCGCCATTTGCCAAGCCGATCTCGGTGCCAACGGCATGTTCAACCTCGACGGCTTGGTCCGGCCCGACGCATTGGCCCAAGCGGTTGCCGACGTCGCGCCGGTGCTCAACAGCGCCGCCTTCACGCACCGCCGGGCGCACAACATCTATTTCGAGCCGGAAATCCCCGGCCTCGCGCCGGATCACCCGGCGCTCAGGCTTTGCGAAACGGTGAACCACACGATCTGCGCCGACCAAATTCCGGACGCGGTCGTGCTGCGGCTTTACGAATGGCCGCCCTTCGCCGCCTTCCTGGCCGCGGTGATGCAGAAGCCGGCGCTCCATACCATGGCGGATCCCCTGGCCCGGGTGAATGTGATGGAATATCGCGCCGGCGAGGCGCTGAACTGGCATTTCGACCGCTCCGAATTCACCACCACGCTGCTTCTGCAAGCCCCCGAGGGGGGCGGCGATTTCGAATACCGCTCGGATCTGCGCTCCGACGACGATCCAAACTACGCAGGCGTCGCCAGGCTCCTCGAGCGGCGGGACGATCGGGTCGAGCAGCTCCACCTCTTGCCCGGCACGCTTAATGTCTTCCGGGGCAAGAACACCGCCCACCGGGTCACCCCGGTTGAGGGGGACCGCTCCCGCATCATCGCCGTCTTCTCGTTCTACGACCGCCCCGGCGTCATGTTCTCGGATGCGGAGCGGATTGGGTTTTACGGACGCGCCGCGTGATGGGGGGAACCGGCGTCTTCTCGGACGACCGCAAGCGCGCCTATCTGAACCCGGAGGGCGCGGACCGCCCGCTGAAGAGCCCGGTCCCGTACGAGAGATTGCTGGCCGCCCGACGCTACCGGCTGGGGCGGCTGCGTGCCCAGCTCGCGGCCCATGATTGCACGGCGATCCTGCTCTACGACCCGGTCAATATCCGCTATGCGTTCGACTGCTCGAACATGCAGGTCTGGACCGCCCATAACGCGATCCGCTACGCGCTGATCTTCGCCGATGGGCCGGGCATCATGTTCGAGTTCAAGGGTTGCAAGCATCTGAGCGAAGGCCTGGAGGGCATCGACGAGATCCGAGACGCCATTGCCTGGCTCTTCATGTCGGCAGGCGACCGGGCCCAGGAGCGGCTGACGCGCTGGTCGGGCGAGATCGGCGATCTGATGCGCCAGCACGGCGGCGGCAACCGGCGCCTCGCCATCGACAAGCTCGAACCGGTCGGCCTCAAGGCGCTGGAAGACCGCGGCATTGCCTTCGTCGAGGGCCAGGAGCTGACCGAACAGGCCCGCGCGATCAAATCCGCCGACGAGATTGCGCTCATGCGTTGGACCATCCGGGTCTGCGAGGCTGGCATGGCGAGAATCCATGAACACTCGAGGCCCGGTGTCACCGAGCAGGAGCTTTGGGCGCATCTGCATTTCGAGAACGCCCGCTCTGGCGGCGACTGGCTCGAGACCAAGCTCTTGACCTGCGGGCCGCGCACCAATCCCTGGTACCAGGAATGCTCGGACCGCGCCTGCCAGGCGGGCGAGATGATCGCCTTCGACACCGACATGATCGGCCCCTACGGCTATTGCGCCGACCTCTCGCGCTCCTGGACCTGCGGGCAAGTACCGATGACCAATACGCAGCGGCGGCTCTACGCGACCGCGCTCGAGCAGATCGAGCACAATTTGGCGCTGATCCGCCCCGGGCTGGATTTCGCCGACTTCAACGACAAATCCTGGCGCATCCCGGACCGGCATCTCGATTATCGCTACTCGCTGGCGGTCCACGGGGTCGGGATGGCCGACGAATGGCCGGTCGTGCCGCTGCATCCGGATTTCGCCTCCGCCCAATCGGGCCGGTTCGAGGCAGGCATGGTTGTCTGTGTAGAAAGCCTGATCGGCGAGCAAGGCTCCGAGAGCGTCAAGCTCGAAACCCAGGTCCTGGTCACCGAGACGGGGACCGAGCGATTGGACAGCTTCCCGTGGGAAGACATCTGATGGCCGAAGCCCAGCCGATCACCGGCGCGCTGGGCGCGGTCCTGCCCGGGCTCGATCTAGCAAAGCCCGACGACGCGACAATCGCCTCGCTAAAGGCCGCGCTCGACGAGCATCTTGTCATTTATGTCCCGGACCAGGACCTCGACCGGTTCCAGCTCTCAGCCCTAGCGCGCCATTTTGGCCCGCCCTTCCTGCATCCCCTGGTCGATAACGGCTATGACGATCGCAAGGACGTGCTCGAGCTCAGGCGCGAGCCCGAGCAGACCACCATGTTCGGTGGCGCGAGCTGGCACGCGGACATCACCTGGCTGAAACCCGCGGGCTATGTCTCGATCCTCCACGCCAAGATCCTGCCGCCGGTCGGGGGCGATACCGGCTTCGCCAGCACCATCGCGGCATTCGACGCGCTTTCGGACGGGATGAAGGACATGCTGTGGGGGTTGAAGGCGGTTCACAGCTATCACTGGTATGAACGCCGCGAGGATCCGGACTGGCGCGCGGTGCATCCGGTGGTGCGGCGCCACCCGGCAACGGGCCGCGAAGGTCTCTACATCAATCGCATGTTCACCAACCGCTTCGACGGGATGACGGTCAACGAGAGCAGGGGCCTGCTTGCCTTTCTCTGCAACCACATCGAGCGCCACGACTTCACCTGCCGGTTCCGCTGGAAGCCTGGCGGCGTGATCCTGTGGGACAACCGCTTCACTCTGCACTACCCGATCAACGACTTTTCGGGCCAACTGCGGGTGATGATCCGCACCTCCACTATGGAGGCGTGACGACGGGGATTGACGCCGTCCACCCCGCTGACATCAATGGGCGCTCGCTATCGGGGACGGCCATGGACGAATTTGACTATGTGGTGATCGGGGCCGGCTCAGCCGGCTGCGCGGTGGCGGGGCGGCTGAGCGAGGATCCCTCGAAGCGTGTCCTGCTTCTGGAAGCGGGCGCCAAGGACCGCCACTACTGGCTCCATATCCCGGTTGGCTATTTCAAGACCCCCTGGGACGAACGCTTTTCCTGGTGTTTTGAGACCGAGCCCGAACCCGGCACCAACAATCGCCGGATGCCCTGGCCGCGCGGCAAGGTGCTGGGCGGGTCGAGCGCGATCAACGGCCTGGTCTACATTCGCGGCCAGGCCGCCGATTACGACCATTGGCGCCAGCTTGGCAACGTCGGCTGGGCCTGGGACGATGTGCTCCCCTACTTCAAACGCTCCGAGGATCAGCAGCGCGGCGCGGATGACCTGCATGGCACCGGCGGGCCGCTGGCGGTCCAGGACCTTCGTATGCAGCATCCGATCTGCGAGGCGTTCGTCGCCGCTGCCGAGGAGATCGGCATCCCACGCAACGACGATTTCAACGGGCCGGACCAGGAGGGTGTCGGCTATTATCAGCTGACCACCCGGAACGGTCTGCGCTGCTCCTCGGCCAAGGCTTATCTTGGTCCGGCCAAGGGGCGCGGCAATCTTGAAGTCCGGACGGATGCCCTGGTCGAGCGGATCGAGCTCGACGGGCGCCGCGCCACCGGTGTCACGTTCCGCCGGGGCGGGCGCAGTGAGACCGTGCGCGCGCGGGGCGAGGTCATCCTCTCGGCCGGGGCCATCGGTTCGCCACATATCCTGCAGCTCTCCGGCATCGGCCCTGGCGGGGCGCTGCAGAAGGCGGGGATCGCGGTCAATCACGAACTGCCGGGCGTCGGCGAAAACCTGGAGGACCACCTTCAGGTCCGCATGTATTACCGCGCGAACCAGCCGGTCACGCTCAACGACACGCTCAAGACCTGGTGGGGCAGGCTGTCGGTCGGGGCGGAGTATGTCTTCAAGCGGGCGGGGCCGATGTCGATCGGCGCGGGCCAGGTCGGCATCTTCACCCGCTCGCGGCCCCATGTGGAGGCGCCCGACATCCAGTTCCACATCTTCCCGGTCAGCTTTGACCGGCCGGGGCTGGGATTGAAGGGCCTGCATCCCTTCTCGGGCTTCACGTCCAGCGTCTGTCTCCTCAGGCCCCAAAGCCGGGGTCGGGTCATGGCGAAAAGCGCGGACCCGGCCCGGCATCCAGGCATATGGCCGAATTTCCTGGATGCCATCGAGGACCAGGAGACGATCATCGGCGGCGTCCGCGTCGCCCGGCGCCTGGCTGAAGCGCCGTCGCTCGCACGCTATGTCGACAAGGAGATGAGCATCGGCGCGGAAGCCCAGACCGACGCGGAGATCTTGGAGAAGGCCCGCGAACTGGGCGCGACGATCTTCCACCCGGCCTGCACCTGCCGCATGGGCCCGGATGAAATGGCCGTGGTCGATGACCAGCTGCGTGTCCACGGTATCGAGGGCCTGCGCATCGCCGATGCCGCGGCGATGCCGGCGCTTGTCTCGGGCAACACCAACGCGCCGGCAATCATGATCGGCGAAAAGGCGGCGGACCTGGTCAAGGCGGCCTGAGTGATCCGATGTCGCGGGCTTGACCCGGGACCCCGAGGTTACCCGAAGACCATCGAGGCCCCGGAGCAAGTCCGTGGCAGGGAAGGAATGTCCGCCCTACCGCGCGCTCCTGCAAAAAAATTTCCCGATCCCCCAAGGATTCCCGCATCCTATGCGTCCCATGGACGATATGCTGCAAGAGAGGGCCGACGAAGGGCTGGCGCTGTGCGCCGCCAACGGGGACCGAGAGGCGTTCGGGGTTCTGCTCGAGCGTCACTACGGCCTCGTGCTCGGCGTCGGCATGCGGCTTCTGGGTAACCGGGCCGAGGCCGAGGATCTGGCCCAGGATGTGTGCATCGGGCTCGCGCGCAAGATCCGCTCGTTCCGGGGCGAGGCCAAGTTCACCACCTGGCTCTATCAGGTGGTCCTGAACGCGGGTCGCGATGCGCTTCGGCGCCGGGGCACGCGGGCCCAGGCCCAAAGCGACTTTGCCCAGCTGGACGCGCTCAACCGGGCGGGTGAGGCGGATCGCGCGGCGCAGGCCCATTGGCTGCGCCAGGCGCTGGCGGCGCTCAAGCCCGACCTGCGCGAAACCGCGATCCTGGTGCTGGACCAGGGGCTGACCCATGCGGAGGCCGGCGAGGTTCTGGGGGTCAGCGAGACCACGATTTCATGGCGGCTGCACGAGATCCGCAAGGCTCTCAAAGCCCAAGCCGCCCGCGAGGACGCGAAATGACCGACGAACTCGACAAACTGGAATCGGCCTTCGAGGCCACGCGGCCCGAGCCGGATCATGCCGCCCGCCGCCGCGCCGTGGAGGCGGCGCTCGGCGCATACGACGCGGAAAATGCTACCGCCGCCCAAGGATCTGCGGCCGGGGCGCGTCCGACCAGGCAAAGGGCGAATTGGTTCGCCCGCCTGATCGGAGGGCTTCCCATGCGACTGACCTACAAACGCCTGAACCCTATGCTGCTGGGCGGCGCCAGCCTGGCGACCATCGCGGTGGCGATGATCGTGGCCTATGACTATCCCAAGAAACGGCTTGAAGGGCCGGACTTCGCCATCGAGCAGCGTCAGAACGCGGCCGACACCCGCGACGAGTCTGTCGCCCTGCGTGACGACAAGGCCAACGCGCCCGCGCCCAGCGTCCCGGCCGAGAGCGCCGAAGTTCAGGGTTCCGCATCCGTGCAAGCGGTTCCGTCAACGAAACCGCAGGACCGTTTCCAGGCGCAAGTGCCTAACGCGGAACTTGAGGGGAACCTGGCCGGTGCCGGGAACAGGTCGGTGGACCGGCTCATTGGTGGTACCGAGTCGGACACGCGCCAGGCGGACGCGCCCGTCCTGCAAAAGTCGGTGGGCGAGGCGACGGGCCGGGACCTGGCAGCCCGGCGCGAGTCCAGTGTCCTCGAGACCGAGGAGATGGCCGCCGAACCGCGCTCGCGCGTCGCGCTGAAGGAGGCGAAGCAGTCCACTTCCTCGGCACAGGTCAAGGCCGATGACGCCGTCGCCCCCACCTACCAGGACCAGGGCCGCGACAATTTCGAGGAGATCGAGGCCAACCCGGTCAAGGTGGTCACGGAGGAGCGGGTCTCGACGTTTTCGATCGACGTCGACACCGCCTCCTATTCCTTCGTCCGGGGCCAGATCCTGCGCGGCGTCCTGCCCCAGAAGGACGCGGTGCGGGTCGAGGAGATGGTCAACTACTTCCCCTACGACTATCCTCTGCCCGAGAGCCGCGAGACCCCGTTCCGTGCGGATGTCCAGGTGATCCCGAGCCCGTGGAACGACCAGACCCGGCTGATGCGGATCGGCATCCAGGGCTATGCGCTGGCCGAGGAGGAGAAGCCGCGCTCGAACCTGGTCTTTCTGATCGACTCGTCGGGTTCGATGAACGCGCCGGACAAACTGCCGCTTCTGAAGAATGCGCTCAAGCTGATGCTCGAAGCGCTCGACCCGGACGATACGGTCGCCATCGTCACCTATGCAGGCGCCGCTGGCACGGTGCTCGAGTCGACCCCGGTCTCGCAGGCAGGCCGCATCCTGGCCGCGTTGGAGCGGCTCCATGCAGGCGGTTCGACCGCGGGCGCCGAGGGCATCCGCCAAGCCTATCAGCTGGCCGAGGCGAACTACGACGCCGAGGGCATCAACCGGGTGATCCTGGCGACCGATGGTGATTTCAACGTCGGGATCACCGATATCGGCGAGCTCGAAGGCTTTGTCGAGCGCAAGCGCAAGACCGGTGTCCTGCTGTCGGTGCTGGGTTTCGGGCATGGCAATCTGAACGACGCGCTGATGCAGGCGCTGGCCCAGAACGGCAACGGCCAGGCAGCCTATATCGACACGCTTTCCGAGGCCCGCAAGGCGCTGGTCGAGGAGGCGGGATCGACCCTCTTCCCGATCGCCAAGGACGTGAAGATCCAGATCGAGTTCAACCCGGCCGCTGTCGCCGAATACCGGCTGATCGGCTACGAGACCCGGATGCTGCGGCGCGAGGATTTCAACAACGACAAGGTCGATGCGGGCGAGATCGGTTCAGGCCACCGGGTGACCGCGCTCTACGAGATTACGCCGGCGGGGGCGGGTCAGCGCCAGGTCGATGCGTTGCGCTATCAGCCGGTGACGGAGCTGGAGGCCAATCCCAGCGAACTCGCCTTCCTGAAGGTCCGCTACAAGCCGCCGGGCGGTGACGTGAGCAAGCTCGTCGAGACCGTGATCCCGCGATCGGCTGAGTTCGATGCAAGTGACTCACGCACCCAGGAAACCCGGTTTGCGGCGGCGGTCGCCGGTTTCGGCCAGCTTCTGCGCGGCGGGCGGCATATGGGCGATTTCACTTATGATGACGTCGCGGCCTTGGCCGAGGGCGCCAAGGGGCCCGACCGGTTCGGCTACCGCGCCGAGTTCTTGAACCTTGTGCGCCTGGCGAAATCGGCGGCGGCGCTGGAGCCGCTCAAGTAGGGTGGGCTCGAAGAGCCCACCATTGACCCGAGACGCGAGGCTATGGTGGGCTCATGGAGCCCACCCTACGTCCGAGCCGACTTCACGGCGCCCTGGGCGTCGGGATATGGATCTCCTCCTCCAACACCCTTAGCGCCCCATGCACCCGCCGCCGCTCGGCCAGAAGGTGGTTATATTGCGCGTCGCAGCCCGAGATCGGTGTCGGATATCCGTGGATCTCCGCGTCGAGCGCGTCGCGGGCGTGCATCAGGTGCTGCCGGGCCGCCCGGATGATGGCGCTTGGGTTCTGGCGCTCCATGGGACGTCTCCATGCTTTGAGAATGCCTCTCAAAGGATAGTCCGGACGGCTCCGACCGGCAAGAAATCGTCAGACGCTGGCGCGGCCGAGCTGGATTGGGTTAACTGCGCCCATGGAAGCGTTCGACTATGTGATCGTGGGCGCGGGCTCGGCGGGTTCGGTGCTGGCCAGCCGCTTGAGCGAGGACCCGGGCACCACCGTCGCGCTGCTCGAAGCCGGTCCGCGCGACTGGCATCCCTTCATCCATATCCCCGCGGGCTTCATCAAGACCTTCAAGAACCGCCGCATCAACTGGTGCTACGACATGGAGCCGAGCGAGGGCACGGCAGGGCGCCGGGTCTTCGCTCCGCGCGGCAAGACGCTGGGCGGGTCCTCCTCGATCAACGGTCACATCTACAACCGTGGCCAGCGCATGGATTTCGACAATTGGGCCCAGCGCGGCAACCGTGGCTGGGGCTATGCGGACGTGCTGCCCTATTTCCGGCGGATGGAGCGGCGTCTGGGCGGCGATGACACGTTCCGCGGGCGTGACGGCGCGATGGAGGTCAGCGATATCCCTTGGCGCCACCCGCTCTGCGACGCCTTCATCGAGGGCGCGGTGCAGCACGGTATCCCGAGGAACCCGGACTATAATGGCACCACGCAGGAGGGGGTGAACTACGCCCAGCGCACAATCGGGAACGGCCGCCGTGTCAGCGCCGCGACCGCGTTCCTTAAACCGGCGATGAAACGGCCGAACCTGCGCGTTATCACCCACGCCCATGCGACCGGGCTGATCCTCGAGGGCAAGCGCGCGCTCGGTGTGCGCTACGCCATGGGCGGGCGTGGTGGTCCGGCGCGCGAGGTGCGCGCGCGGCGCGAGGTGATCCTCTCGGGGGGCACCTACAATTCGCCGCAACTGCTGCAACTCTCGGGCATCGGTCCCGCCAGCCTGATCGGCGATCTGGGCATTCCCGTCGTCCATGAACTGGCCGGGGTCGGCGAGAACCTGCGCGATCACTACGCCCCGCGCTTCACCGCCCGGGTCAAGAACATTGCCACCATCAACGAGCGGGCGCGCGGCTGGCGGCTGGGCCTTGAAGTCGCCGACTGGGTCTTCCGCCGCAAGGGCATTCTGGGGCTGAGCCCGACGCTCGTCTATTGCTTCTGGCGCTCGGACCCCGGAATCGCCGATTGCGACATGCAAATGACCTTCACGCCCGCCAGCTACAAGGAAGGGGTCCAGGGGCAGCTCGAGGACGAGCCCGGAATGACAGTCGCCCCCTGGCAGCAGCGCCCGGAGAGCGTGGGTTGGGTGCGCGCCCGGTCGGCCGATCCGTTTGCGGCGCCGATCATTCAGCCCAACTATCTGGCCGAGGCGGAGGATCAGCGGGTCCTGCTGGCGGGCATGCGGCTGGCGCGCAAGCTGATCCACTCAGCACCGCTCGCGCCCTATCTTGCCTACGAGGCCTATCCGGGCGCGGACGTGCAGACCGACGACGAGTTCCTGGCGGTCGCCCGCGAGCGCGGCACCACGACCTTCCATCCGGCGGGCACCTGCCGCATGGGGCCCGCCAGCGATCCGGCGGCGGTTGTGGACGACCAGCTCAGCGTCCATGGCATGGAAGGTTTGCGGGTCATCGACGCATCGATCATGCCGATGATGATCTCGGCGAACCTCAACGCCTCGGCGCTGATGATCGGAGAGAAAGGGGCCGATCTGCTACGCGGCCGCCCGGCGCCCGACGCTGCGGTGCTGCCGCGATAGCAAGAAAGGCTCGGACACCAGCATCTGGTTCAGGTGATGATCGCCGGGATCCGCGCCGGCTCGCGGAGCGGCTCTACCAGGGCGCGGCCGTCGGCCATTTCGGATAGATCGAGCGCGATCCCACGGGCGTCGTCGGCAAGGCCCGTCAGGTCTTCACCAAGACCGGCCTTCAGCCGCACCAGCAGGTTTTTCGCCGCCGCCAGCCAATGTCCGGTCAGTGGCCGCCCGCCCACGGTACGGTGGAAGTCGGCGATGCGCTGTTCGGCCAAGGCGCGGAATTTCATGATCGCGGCCTCGAGCTCGGTCATCAGGGCCTGGCTGACCCCGGCCATGTAGCTCTGCGCGGCGGGGCTGGTGGCGACGCGCTCGAAGAATGAGAACAGCGACCACTGGAAGGGCGGGCTGCCCGGCATTGTGGAGCTGGGCACCAGAAGCGTCC
>Ga0224508_10000827_pt1 | contig 28833 bp, 19 predicted proteins | sample SF_Jan12_sed_USG_4_FD_170157 | JGI IMG/M metagenome (GOLD analysis project Ga0224508, IMG submission 170157) | Sediment microbial communities from San Francisco Bay, California, United States - SF_Jan12_sed_USGS_21 | ecosystem: Environmental > Aquatic > Marine > Sediment | place: USA...
ATTTTCCAAATTAACCTTTTCAATCTCATCTAACTTTGCTTGAACTTCTGGAGCAATATCTTCATCTGGAATTAACTCTTTGTCCAATGTGGTTTCTATCTCTATAGTATCTAAATCTTGATTAAACACAAAAACAAGGCCCAAAACCGCCACAATTACAATCCCTCCACCAATTCCTATCATTGTACCTTTCTTCATGTGATTATTTTTTCCAAAATCTCTAAAAACCTTACTCCCTTTTGAAAAATTTAAAAAATCTTATCCTTTTCTATATTTTTCTCTCTGAAATGCATAATTTTACTGCTTTTTTTTTATTAATGATGAAATATATCTCGGTATATTTTTATCCAGTAAAATTAAGTATAACTTAACTTGATATTAGGATTTTTTATCTGCATTCCCAAAGGAGTTAATGATCTTGACTAGAACCTCGTTACAATGCAGAGAATGTAAAAAAGACTATGATACTGCTTTCAAGTATGTATGTGAGGAATGTTTTGGACCCCTTGACGTAAAATATGACTTTCCTACAATTACAAAAAATACATTTGCAAATCGTGGACATACCTATTGGAGATATTTTGAATTACTGCCAATAGAGGACAAATCAAATATTGTAAGTATTGGTGCGGGAATGACCCCTCTTATCAAGGCTGATAACCTTGGAAAAAAATTAGGATTAAACAATCTTTACATCAAAAACGATTCTGTAAATCCAACATTTTCATTCAAAGACAGGCCAGCTGGAGTTGCAATATCAAAAGCAAAGGAACTTGGATTGTCAGCTGTTGGTTGTGCATCTACAGGCAATCTGGCATCAGCAACTGCGGCACATGCAGCTAAAGCTGGATTACCCTGTCATGTGTTTGCTCCAAGTAATATTGAGATGGCAAAGATTGCACAGGCGTTGTCATATGGTGCAAACTATATCGCAGTTGATGGAACATATGACGATGCAAATAGGATTGCAGCTCAAATTGGTGATAGTAAAGGTATTGGCATAGTAAACATCAATATGCGCTCTCACTATGTAGAAGGCTCTAAAACATTTTCATATGAAATTGCAGAACAACTTGATTGGCAAGTACCTGATCAAGTGATAGTTCCAGTAGGGAGTGGTGCAATGCTTAATGCAATTTGTAAGGGATTTGAAGAACTACAAACAGTTTCATTGTTAAACGATGTTTCTAACATGCACATGATTGCAGCACAACCACATGGATGTGCACCAATCGTAGATGCATTCAAGAAAAATTCTAAAGATGTAATTCCAGTTGAGAACCCTGACACCATTGCTAAGAGCTTGGCAATAGGTGATCCTGGAGATGGAAGATATGTGTTAAAACGATTAGCCCAGTATAATGGATTTGCTGAAGAATGTGACAATAAAGAAATTTTAGATGCCATACTACTTTTGGCTCAGACTGAGGGAATATTTACAGAGCCTGCAGGAGGCGTATCTGTTTCTGTTTTGCAAAAGATGGTAGAACAAGGAAATATTGATGCAAATGATAAAGTGGTATGCTATGTTACAGGCAATGGTCTTAAAGCAACTGAATCCATCATGGAAGTTTTGAAAAAGCCTACAGTAATGAAAGCAGACATTGCAGAAATTTCGGCGGTAGTGAATTAAAATGGCAAATATCACATTCACAATTCCTTCGGTGCTTAATTCAGGAGGCGGGGAAAAGAAAACGGAAATCTCTGTAGATTCCCTGCAAGACGCATTTGTAAAAATATCTGAAGTGTTGGGTGATGACTTTAAGAGAAGGGTATTAGAAAGTGATGGAACTCCACGTTCATTGATTAATATTTACATCAACGGAAAAAATGCAAAATTTTCTAGTGGCATGGAGACTGTTCTAAAAGATGGGGATGAGATTTACATCCTACCTGCAGTAGCTGGTGGCTCTGAAGAACTATCTCCCAAAGAACTTGATAGATTCTCACGACAAGTGATGCTTGAAGAAATTGGGTATAATGGGCAACTAAAACTAAAAAATTCTAAAATATGTGTTGTTGGAACTGGTGGTCTTGGAAATCCAATAACATCAAGATTAGCTGCAATGGGTATTGGGACTTTGAGAATTGTTGACAGGGATGTAATTGAATTGTCAAATCTACATAGGCAAACTCTGTTTGATGAAGATGATGTAGGCCATGTCAAAGTAGAAGTAGCTGCAAAAAAATTAAAAAAATTAAACCCTGATTGTACGATAGAGCCACTAGCTGTTTCTGTTAATGATTACACTGCACTTGAGGTTGTTGAAGGATGTGATGTTGTAATTGATGCACTTGATAGTGTCAATGCTCGATATGCATTAAACAAAGCATGTGTCAAATTTGGAATTCCATTTGTAACAGGCGCTGCAGTTGGAGTTTCTGGTCAGGTGTTTACCATTCTGCCAAAACAAAGTGCATGCTACTATTGCATGTTTCCAGAATTAAACGAAGATACAATGCCTACATGCAGTATTGAAGGAGTACATCCGTCAATACTCTCAATTGTTGGCGGAATAGAAGTTACAGAAGCCGTCAAAATCATAATTGGAAAAAAACCTAGTCTATCAGAAAAAATACTTCACATTGATTTGGCGAATCTTGATTTTAACAGTACTAAGACATTCCGAGCTGAAGAATGTCCAATTTGTGGCTCGGGTGAAATAAAAGAAACCGCAAAAGAGGAACTTATCCTAGAAGAACTGTGTGGCAGAAATCAAGGAAAAAGAACATTTTCAATTACTCCTACTGAAACATTTGATCTTGATGTTGCCAGTGTATCTAGAATTGCACAGGAAAAAGGCTTAACTGTTGACAATCAAGGTGAGCTTGGTCTGTCTTTGCGAAATAATGATTATTCTGTAAGTTTCATGAAAAAGGGTTCAGCTGTAGTTGTTGGATCAAAAGATGAACAAGAAGCAATTTTACTATATAATCAACTGGTAGGAAAAACTATCAAAACAACGGCAAATTAATTATCTGGTATAAGTAGGATTATTCTGTGAATAAAATTCTTTTTCCTTTCTTTGCTTTGCTTTTGTTACTTCCGATAGGTAATTCCTTTGGTGAGTATCAGACTGAACTGGGAGATGATATCTTTATTCTTGTACAGAGTACTGTTAGGAATTCTGATGGAACATTGATAGTGTATCTGGAATCTACAAAATTCTCTGATCTAAATTTGCCATTATTAGAATCCTTTTTAGACTTTGAAACATCTCGTGGAAACGATCCGGTAATCACAATTGATGAAAACCAATTTCAAGTAATTAGAAGAGTCCAATCACAATCATTTGATTCTGAAGGATTAGTTGCAAGTAGCATGCTTTTTGATAATGTGGGTGAAAAGCCACTCATTCTGGTACGATTTGCGCATGACGGATATTCTGTAGTGTCTGGTGATACCATAGAATCAATATGGACTTTTGTCAGAAACGTCTCTTAGACAGTAATACTCCTACGCCCATTGCAAAAAATACCACTAACGGCACAAACCTGTATGGCTGGTTTGTCTGATTTGTAAAGCCAGTAAGTATTGGAGCAATCAATAGCATTCCTGAGATGAATACCATCATAGATTCTCCATGTTTGATACCGTTTTTTGATACGATGAACAGTCCTACCACTAATGGAATCATAAACAGCATTACCAAACCATCAGATCTCAACTGGTATGCAAATGACGTAAAGCCCATCTGGAACTCTTTTGCATCAAATTCCTCTTCTGTATCTTGAGTTGTAGATATGCCTGTAATAGATGCGATACCTCCCACCAAAATGATTCCAGCAGTAATCCCGGCAGTAATCATCTTTTGTTTTTTTGAGATGTTACTTCGAAGGATAAAGTAGATTGACATTGGCAAAAATGCTGCAGTTAATGCCTTTGATGGGATGGATAGTAAATATGCTGCTGGTGATAGTGGCCAGAATTTGTATACCATGTATAATGAAATGAGATAAAACAAAACCCAAAAGTTGGTGTAGGACACCGTAGTGTCATATGTTAAAAACACTGAACTCTGCAGCAAAATTACGGTGGCGACAATCCCGGCAAATCTCTTCTGAGTAATTGTTTTTGTAATGAGATATGTCGTGATTAATAGTGCAATGCTTGCAAGAAATGGAATCACTGTGTAGCTACCAAATAGAACCATTGATGATGACAAAAGAAAATATCTGACGTGTGGTTCAAATGATGTAATTGTATCAATTGACCATGTACCTAGTCTTTTCTTGACTCCTGCATAGTCACCTAGGTTTTTTTCTACTGATAATTCTCCTGCAGAAGCTGAGATGTAAATTATTATTAATAATACCATGATTACAAGGGACACTTTATTTGATATCTCAAATGAGAATACTTTTTCAAATAATCTTGATAATGGGTTGATCTTTTTTTTGTGGTGGAGTAATGCTAGGCCAAAAATTATGACACTTGTGACTATGACTCCACCAGACCAGACTCCTGTCTCCAATGGATCCGGTGTCACTGGATCTATTCCTGGAATTTTTACGGTATCTGATGATAAGATCAGAGCTGGAAACACTACTGATATGAAACTGATAAGTACAATTGATATGGAAAATAAAAAGACAATCCATGATATCATGAAGCTTGATCTTCTATCTGAATTGCTTTTGGAACTTGGTTTTTTCAACGAAAAATCTTTTTGGTACTAGCATAAAACTGAATGGAAAAATATTTTCTAATGGAGTGGGATAAGATGTATGGGGAGACTGTTAGAATAAAAGCATACACACCAGCTAATGGACTGTAACTGGATATATTTTGCAAGGTGATTCATCTGATTCTGATGTAGAAAATTTATTTGTGATCTTTGGTAGGGAATGCTTACATCCCTACAAGCTCTCGTACTTGGACTATAACTACTAGTTACACAATGTCTGCTAGTACAACTGCACCTGGAAATGTTATTGTTCAGAATAACTCTGTCTTGACTGTTCCTTCTGGAATTTCCCTAAATATTGATTTTACATCCAATAACCTTACAGTAGAATCTGGTGGAAAAATTCCATGACCAAATTTGTAGAAACTCTCAAATCCATGTTTGTTGAGAAATCCCCATCCGTTTTTTTGGATCTATACCCAAAAAATATTCTAATTTATTCAAGAATTTAGATTACAAATTGTTATATTGTTTCTGTAAATTTTGAATTACATTGCTAGACATTGCAACGATGGATAAGGTTGACACACAGGGAATGTACAAAGTTTATGACAGGTGGCATGAGATTGCTCGAAAATCTTATGAGTCTGATTTAAAACCTGTTCATTTTGATGACATTGACCATATTGTATTTTCTGGAATGGGCGGATCTGGATCTTTAGGGGATCTGTTTCTTTCAGTTTTATCAAAAACATCAATTCATGTAACAGTAGTAAAGGGATATGTTTTACCAAAAACTGTAAATTCTAAAACACTGGTTATAGCTACAAGTGTTTCTGGAAATACCGTTGAAACCATCACTACAATAAAATCTACAAAAGATCTTGATTGTAAGATAATTTGTTTTTCTTCAGGAGGAAAACTAGAAAATTTTTGCAATAAACATCATATTGAACACAGAAACATTCCAATTTACAACAACCCACGTGCATCTTTTCCAGCGTATGTTTTTTCTATTCTTAAGATCTTAAACTCTATAATCCCAATTAGCAAATCAAACATTGAGGAATCTATCTCCCAATTAGAAATAATATCTGAGAAAATATCTACTAGCAACCTTACCGATTCAAATCCTTCATTAGCTTTGGCGAAATGGTTGGATGATGTTCCTGTAATTTACTATCCCTGGGGTCTCCAAGCAGCAGCTGTTCGATTTAAAAATTCTATTCAAGAAAACACAAAATCACATGCAATGATAGAAGATGTCATTGAAACATGTCATAATGGAATTGTTTCTTGGGAGGGGAAATCTGATTTCAAACCTGTTCTGATACGCGGATCTGAAGATTATGTTAAAACTAAAGATAGATGGGATGTCTTAAAAATTTTTTTCAAAGAAAAAAATATTGATTTTTGGGAAGTTTACTCTGTTAATGGCAATGTTCTTTCAAAAATAATGTGCCTGATTCTTCTTTTAGATTTTTCAACAATCTATAAAGCAGTCATAACTGGGGTGAATCCTTTCCCGGTAAAATCTATTGACTACGTCAAAGAACATATTTAGCAAGATTATAATTTCAAAAATTTTTTAAAAATATGTTGATTGCAAATGATAAAGTTTCCATAATAATTCCTGTCTATAATTCTGAAATTTTTTTGAGGGATTCATTAGAATCTGCATTACAGCAAACCTATTCTAATATAGAGATCATATGTATCGATGATGGCTCCACTGATAAATCCCCCGAGATTCTAAAACAATATTCTGACAAAGTTACTATTTTCACTCAAAAAAATCAAGGACTTGCCTCTGCGCTGAATACTGGAATAAAGGAAATGACTGGTAAATGGTTCAAGTGGTTTTCCCCTGACGATATTTTGTATCCACAAACAATAGAAATACTTGTTAAAAAAGCGAACGAACTTGGAGGAAATTATATTATATATTCTAATTGGGAAATAATCGATGAAAATAATCATCATCTACGCAATTTCTCTGAGTCAAACTATAATGATTTGAATGAATTTGATTTTAATGTGAGGCTACTCGATGGACAGCAAATTAATGTTAATACCTGTTTTGTTCCTTCTTGGCTTTTTGAGAAAGGATACATGTTTAAAAAATTAAAAGATCCTGTTGCACTTGACTATGATTTTTTTTTAAGAGCAGGAATTTTATATGGTCTGAGATTTCATTTGATTTCAAAAGTTTTGGTAAAATATAGAATTCACATGAATCAACTTTCACATAAGAAGATCTTGAATTCTTTGTTTTTTCTCAACGAAGTTAGAGATGACATCTTATCACAACTTGATGATTTGCAACTTAATTCATATCAAACAGCTTTGAATCAATTTAACAAAAAAAAATCTATTTCAAAAAAAACTATGGAAATAGGGTTAAACTTTATGAAAAAGATATTCCCTGAAGAGATCACTGACAAGATTTTAATTTATTATTTAAACAAAATAAGGAAAAGTAGATAGAATACCATTTGTTTTTTTTTCAAAAACCTAAATGATGTATATTGACAATGATTTCATATGGGTGACAAACCGCTAGTTTCAGTTATCATAGTAAATTATAACGGTCGTCTTTTTCTTGAGGACTGTTTGAATTCTTTAAAACAAGTTAATTTTGATAGTTTTGAAGTAATTTTAGTTGATAATAATTCTATGGATGGCAGTATAGAATTCGTAAAAACAAACCATCCTACAGTCAATATATTAAAACTAGATAAAAACTATGGATTTGCAAGACCCAACAATGTTGGAGCAAAAATTGCTAAAGGTGATTTTTTGTTATTTCTTAATAATGATACCAAAGTAACTCCAAATTTTATTACGGAATTAATTAATGTCATCAATCAGAACTCCTCCATAGCTATCTGTCAAAGTTTACTACTGAAACCAAATGGGGAAGTGGATTCAAGTGGAGACTACATCGATTCTATAGGAATACCATTTACAGATCATAAAAAAATTGACAAAGTCTCTGAAATCTTTAGTGCAAAAGGAGCTTCTTTACTAATTCGAAAATGTGTTTTTGAAGAACTTAATGGATTTGATGAAAAATTTTTTGTTTCTTTTGAAGATGTTGATTTAGGATGGAGAGCAAGAATACTTGGATATACAATTTTGTTAGTTCCTACATCGATAGTCTATCATATTGGTGGACAAACCACTAAAAATATTAATCAAATTATTGCTTTTCATGGATTTAAGAATCAATTATCAATAAAAATTACAAATTTTGAATTAAAATATATGGTTAGAAGCTTATTTTTATTTTTTTTAATATATGGAATAAGATCTTTTCGAGTTTGGTTAGATTATTTACTAAAGGGCCAAACCAATATCACTGCAACAAAATATGAAGATAAATTTTCCAAAAAACCTAGCTTAAAATCAAATCTTAAAGGACTTTTATGGGTTATTCAAAATTATAGATATATTCTAAAAAAACACAAATTAGTAAATTCAACTAGGAAAATTAAAACAAAAAATATGATTAAATTAAATTATTTAATTTAAAAAAACTACTATATTTACATAACAAAATTTTAATCTGCCCAAAAATTCCTTTTTAAAGTATCTTTATCTATTGACACATCATCAAACCAACGTAATCCTTTTTTTACTATGGTATTTTTCTATTAAAATACTATGAATAAACAAAATTTGATTATTGTAATTTTAGGAACATCTCTAATTTTCACTGTAAATTTTCTTGTTTTAGATAAATGGCTTGATTTTAGAGAGTCTAGATTAACTGGAGTCTAATGGCAACATTGGTATAGGTACAATAATCCCAATAGAAAAATTGGATGTTAGAGGTAATATTAGACTGACTGGGGATCTGTTTCACCAAATGATATCTGTATAGGAAATTGTCCTTAATTTTTAACACATAGTTCACCATTTACATCTAAATTACAAAACTTTGTTAAAGTAAAGATAATAGATTCTGCTTGACTAATCCTTATTTTAAAATAAGACTTTAAAGAAGCCAATTACTTAAATTTCAAATATAATGTTTAAACAGATTTGGAATAATAGAGAGTTAATTTGGGAAACATCCGTTTTAGAATTTGGACAAAAGTTTAGAGGAACAATTCTGGGGTTTATCTGGTCTATTCTAGAACCTTTGGCGCAACTTTTAATCTTATTTGCTGTTTTCAGCTTTTTACATTCATTTGATGAAAATTTTGTTATTTATCTATTTAGTGGTCTAATAATGATACATTTTTTTTCTAGAAGTACAACTCAAGCAATGAATAGTTTATCTTCAAAAAAATCAATTCTTCTTTCTATTAATATACCTAAAATTATATTTCCTATCTCAAATATTTTAACCAATTTTTGGATGTTTACAATTGAAATAGCAATTTTTTTTATTTTCATTATATTATTTGGTTTAACACTTGATGTTACAGCATTTTTACTTTTTGTAACATTTGGTTTATTAGTTATTTTAACAATGAGCATAGGTGTTATCTTAACAGTACTACATGCATATGTAAAAGATATTCGAACTATGTGGGGTATTGTAACCATGTCATTAATTTTCATCACTCCTGTTTTTTGGTATGTAGATGATATGCCTCCTTTTTTGGCAAAATTATTTTTGCTTAATCCTTTAGCATTGCTAATGGAAATGACACATGATGTTATTTTGTTTAATTCTATTCCAACGATCTTTGATTTTATGTATGTAACATGCACCTCAGTTGGGTTATTGATTATTGCATATATTCTATATAAGAAAAGTGAAAAAAAGATAATGGAGTTATTATAATTGGATTCTGTAATAATTTTAGAAAATATTGAAAAAACTTTCAAATTGCATAATAATTATGACCTACAATCTGAATCCAAAATTCATGAAATAAAATCCATCGATAATATTTCTATGTGTATTAAAAAAGGTACAATGGTTGGTATAATTGGAAAAAATGGCGGTGGTAAAACCACTCTTCTTAGACTAATCTCTGGGGTTTATTCTCCTGATAAAGGAAAAATTTCTATAATTGGTAAATTAAGTCCTTTACTTCAAGTAGGTGTAGGAAGTAATGGTGAATATACTGTTAAAGAAAATATTGTTTTTAATGGATTGTTATTAGGTCTTAAAAAAGAAGAAATATTAAAAAAAATTACTGAGATTCTTAAATTCGCAGAATTAGAACAATATGAATCTGTTAAAATGAAATATCTTTCAAGTGGAATGAAAATTCGAATAATGTTTTCTACTGCTATGACTATTGATCCAGATATTCTATTGATAGATGAAATTATTTCCGTTGGTGATGTGTCATTTAGAGAAAAAAGCTTCAAAAAATTTCTTTCATTTAAAGAAAATAAAAAAACGATTATTCTAGTTTCACATAATTTACCAATGATACAAAAATTATGTGATGAAGTTTATGCACTGGATAAAGGAAAAATCATTGCGTCTGGTGATCCAAAATCCGTTATACAAAAATATCTTGAATATTGTAAATAATATTTTATCAATTTACTTTATTGAAATTTTTTTAAATCAATCATTAATCAATAATTCACAAATCTTTTTTACTCATATCTCATATCCACTTTTTTGTAAGACATGACCAAAAATCGAATTCATAAAATCTATTTCATCTTTTGAAAATTTATCTTTCCATTTTCCTGGTGTAGCTAAACGATTAAATTTTCCTAGACCTTTTTGTGATTCTGGGATATTGTTAAAATCGAATTGATCTATTATTTCATGTATGTTTGATTCATCAACTTTCATATTTAAAAATTGATAAATTTTTTTTAATTCATAAAACGTATTCTTTCGAAGTTCCTCATATTTTACCAAAATTCTATTTTGATTGGGATGTTCTTCAAAAGCATGCAAGGTAGTTTCTGTATTTATTAACCATTCCTCAGAAAAAGTTTTTATCCATTTTCGACGTCCTGATTGGGTTTCCAATGATTTAAAATTTAATTTTCCAAAACTTGCCCATGAATCCGGTCTAACTGCATCCAGTAACGAATCAACTACATCTCTTCCATCTCTTACTAGAAAAATCAGTTTAGAGTTAGGTAGTATCTTCATTATTCTATTTGCGCCTCTACTTCCATTTGGTTCTTTAATGATGATATTTTGTGTTAACGTTTGTGCATGTGAATATGCTCTAATTAAAATTAACTTTCTTAGTGCTGGAATCCAATTTAACTCATGTTCTACAGAAAAAAATTGTTGATGATTCTTACTTTTTTTTTCTATGGGTCTTGCTGCAATATGTCGACCGATATATGGTTCATCCCAAATTATATTGTTTTGTTGATTAAGTAGCTGTGTTGCCAACCAAGTACTGCCTGTTCTTGGAGAGCCCATTATCCAAACTAGTTTTGCTTCTAATCTCTTTTCTTCATCTTCAGAAAGTTGTAAAGATGGTGCCTTGTAGTCACTTATGTTATCAAATTGCTCTGAAACATTATCTGAAACATCTTTTATTTGATATGATGACATATTTTCAAATTCTAATTCTAAATCCATTTTTACAGGAGTTTCAGTATTGGCACGATATCCAATAATACATTGATCCGATTTTTCTGGTGTTGAAAAGGTCATACTGTATCTGTTTATTTTTCCAGAAAAATCATCTATCCATCGTATGTATCGTTTAATTTCTCTTGATGATTTTCCAAGAATAATCGCTGTCAAATAGATTGATCCTACTGAACCTTTGATTCCAGTAACCTGCACTTCTACTGTATATTTTTTATTAGATTCTATTTTAATGGGAGGTGAATTAAATAATAATTTTTGATTTTTAGAAATTATTTTTTTTTCCATAATTATTTTTTTACCTATTTTACTCATATTTTAAAAACACTAATTAGAAAATACATGAATATCTATTTTGTAATGCTTTTAATACATTATTTTAAAATATACGTGCTATTGTAAAAATGTCCCAAAGAAATCAGACTGTGATAAAATGAGGCCTTTTATATTGATAACTGGAATGCATCGAAGTGGAACTTCATTCTTATCAAGATCTCTAAATTTGGCTGGAGTTCACCTGGGTAATTTAAAATCTCTTACTTCTAATGAGTGGCAATTTAATGATGATAATCTTAAAGGACATTGGGAAAACAAAAAATTTCTTGAATTAGGAAACAAAACACTTTCCAATAATAATGGCTCTTGGCATGAAGTTCCAGAACATATCCAAATTGATGAGAATCTTGGAAACGAGATTACTACACATTGTACTAATCTCATTAATCACCCAAGTCTAACTGCTGGATTCAAAGATCCAAGAATCATTCTGAATTTGGATTCTTGGTTACCATACTTACCTAAAGATATTGTCATCATAGGAATATTTCGCCATCCACTTAAAGTTGCACAATCTCTTAAAAAAAGAGACAACTTTAGTTATGAAAAATCACTTGCCCTCTGGAAAATATATAATGAAAAACTTTTGTCAATTTTAGAAAAACATTCCGGATTTTTAATAGATTTTGATTGGCCCAAAGCCAAACTACTATTAGAATTAAACTTAATACTAAATAAAATTGGTCTAATTACAAATCCTGCATTCTCTGAATGGTACTCTAAGGAACTACTACATTCTGATAAAACATATGATACCAGCTACAAACTACCAGATGATCTAAGTAATCTATATACAAAATTAAAGAATACTTCAAAGAAAAATACAATTGTCACTGTACCGAGAATTTCTTATTCTAAAGATGAGTTACAAAATATTTTTCATGGATTATTTGATGATCTTACCAATCAAGGAAAATATTTTAAAAAGATTAACGATGAAAATTTGCAGAAAATATCCACTTTACAAAATTCTGCAAAAAATCCATTGAAATACTTACTAAAAATTTACAATTCTAGGCCTGATCTAATGAAGACATTTCCAGAGGCTGCAGAAGGAAATCTGAAAACCATATTAAATTGGGCAGCCGTTGTTGAAGATCATCTGATTGGCTCTTCTGAAGAAAAAGAAATTATCCTTCATAATAGAGAATGGTACAAAAATAATCTAGAAAAAATTTATTATCAAGAAACCACGTCCAAACTCACTACAGAAAAGCAACAACAAGACTCACAAATTTCAAAACTCACTACAGAAAAGCAACAACAAGATGAGTTTGTTACACGATTAGAAAAGGAAAAAAAAGAACTTACATCAAATGTATCTGTAGCACACAAGGTTGTTGAACAAAAAGAAAATGAAAATTATCTATTACAAGAAGAGATTTCAACAATAAAGCAAAGCATTTCTTGGGGATTATTTTTAAAGGTTCAAAAATTCCTTACTTTTGTATTTCCTCCAAACACTAGACGAGGTACATCTCTATCTCTTATCTTGCTTTTTTTGAAATATTCAAGAACATATGGGATTACAACTGCAACAAAGATGGCTTTATCATTTATGAAAAATGGAAGATATGTAGTTCCTACACCCTCTATTCCAATAAAATCTTGGAAGGATTCAACGGTTTTTAATGATGTTGAAATAAATTCAATGAAAAAAGAGATCACAGAATTCAAAATTAAACCAAAGATCAGTATTATCATGCCAGTTTTTAATGTGGATAAAAAATGGCTAGTTCTTGCTATTGATTCTGTAAGAAATCAAATCTATGAAAATTGGGAGCTTTGTATTGTGGATGATGCATCAACAACTAGACACATTAAACCGATTTTGATTGACTATGAAAAAAAAGATACAAGAATTAAAGTAAAATTCCTTGAAGAAAACAAGAACATATCTGGAGCGTCAAATGAAGCACTTAGTCTTGTTACAGGAGAATATACAGGATTACTTGATCATGATGATGAGATTTCTATTAATGCTCTTTATGATGTAGTAAAATCCATAAATCAAAACCCTTCCGTGCAAATTATTTATTCTGATGAAAATCATATCAGTATTACTGGAGAAAGAATAGATCCTTTCTTCAAACCTGATTATTCTCCTGATTTGTTAATGACATGTCATTATATGGTACACTTTATGATTTATTCCACTTCATTACTAAAAAGATTAAATGGATTTCGAGCAGGATTTGATGGTGCACAGGATTATGATCTAGTTTTACGCGCCGTAGAGAAAACCGATGAAATTCATCATATACCTAAGTTACTTTATGGATGGAGAAATATTCCTACATCTACTGCTTCAGGCAGTGGCGCAAAACCATACGCTCAAATTGCTGCTCAAAAAGCACTAGAAGAAGCATTAAAGAGAAGAAAAATTAATGGAACCCCAGAATACCTACAGAAACTTGGATACTTTAAAATAAATTATAATATTGTTGGTAAGCCACTTGTATCCATAATAATTACAACACGTGACAGACCAGATTTGCTTTCAAGATTATTATCAAGCATTGAAAAAAAGAGCACATATGATAATTACGAAATTATCATAGTAGATCATCTTGGAGAAAAAAAAGAAACAAAAGAATTTCTCAAATCCTTAAAACATAAGGTAATCCGATATGAAAAAGAGTTTAACATCTCAAATCTTTTCAACTTTGCTGAAGAACATGCAAATGGTGAATATCTTCTTACTATGAATGACGATCTAGAGGTAATATCTGAAAACTGGATTGAAGCCATGCTTGGACCATGCCAAAGAGACGAAGTTGCAATTGTTGGGGCACAGCTAATCTATCCTGATACATCTGCACAAGGACAAATCAAATCTCAGACAATTCAACATGCAGGAGTAACACTTGGAGTTGGGGGAGTAGCAGGACACGCATTTCGTCATATTCCATATATTCATAATGGATATTTTGCATTAAACAAAACCATCAGAAATTACAGTGCAGTAACTGGTGCATGCATGCTTGTTAAAAGAAATGTATACAAGAAAGTCAACGGATATGATCCTGTCTTAAAAGTTGCATACAATGACATTGATTTTTGCTTACGTGTACGAAAGGAAGGATATCTTGTTGTTTATACTCCATATGCGAAACTGTATCACTATGAAGGAGCAAGCAGAGGAATAATGCAGCCTACTGACAATACCCAGACTTTTGTAAACAGATGGAAAAATGAATTACTAAAAAGAGATCCATACTATAATGTAAACCTGTCACTACTTCGTGAGGATTTTACCTTCTCTTATTTTGGAATTCCTGTAGAGGAAACACCGCTTGCATTACTTTTAGAAATTTATGCTACTAGACCAGATCTTCAAAGATCTTTTCCAGAAGTGTCAAAAGGAAGATATGAAAATCTAATACAATGGGCAGCAACATTTGGAATTTCTAGTCAAAAATATAGACTTCCAAATGATCCTACATCACATATTTTATTTTTATACAAGTTCTGGTATAAAGAAAATTCTGAAATTAAGGACACTGATATTAAACAATAAATAGTTTCAAACAATGTTGTCTAGTATCAATATTTAGGTTTTTTATGTAACCTATTTATCTCACATTTTTGATTCTAATTTATGCCGTTTAAATTTAAAAGATTAGACATCTCAGATGTAATTCTTGTAGAAACACAATCTTTTTCAGATGATCGAGGTTTTTTCATGGAGGGATTTAAGCAATCATTATTTACTGAAAATGGGGTTGACGCACAATTTGTACAAGATAATTATTCTCACTCTATTAAGGGGGTGATGAGAGGATTACACTACCAAAAAAATCCAAAAGCGCAGGCAAAACTAATGATGACATTAAAAGGAGAAATCTTTGATGTAGCCGTTGACATCCGTAAAAACTCCCCCACATATGGGAAATGGGTAAGTGCAATACTATCTGATAAAAACCATAACCTACTTTATGCACCTGAGGGATTTGCTCATGGATTCTGTGTACTAAGTGATGAGGCAGATATATTGTATAAGGTAAGCTCTGAATATTCCCCAGAACATGAACGAGGTATTTTATGGAATGATCCTGATGTAAATATCAAATGGCCTACAAATAATCTCACAGTAATAAAAAAAGATCAATTGTTACCCACATTAAAAAATGCGGATAATAATTTTGTATATTGTTAGACTAAAATAATAATATTGGATCTCAAAATTATGAAAGTTCTGATGTCTGGAGGTGAAGGAATGCTGGGAAGTCAACTCCAGAAAATTGATCCTTCAATCATTTCTCTGTCTAGAAAAAGCATGGATGTTTCAAATTATGAACAGATAATAGAACAAATAAAAAGAAACAAACCTGATATTTTCTTACATCTTGCAGCATTTACCGATAATAGAAAATTAGAAAAAGATCCACAAGGAGCAATACGTGATAATATTATTGGGACAGCTAACGTTACATTAGCATGCATCAATGAAAATATCAGACTAGTATACATTTCCACAGATTATGTTTATTCAGGAAAAAAAGGAATGTACAAAGAAGACGATGAAATTTTACCAATAAACAAGTATGCATGGTCAAAACTTGGGGGGGAATGTGCAGTAAGACAACATGACAATTCTTTAATCATAAGAACAAGCATTGGCTCACAAACATTCCCTTATGATAAAGCATTTGTTGATATGTGGACATCAAAAGATACAGTTAATGTCTTGGCACCGATAATCCTCAAAACCTCAAAGAGCAATATTACTGGCATACTTAACCTTGGCACAAATAGAAAAACCATGTTTGAATATGCAAGCAAACTAAACAAGAATGTAAAAAAAGCAATTAGAGATGAGTTTGGAAATGATATGGATTTTGACACTTCTCTTGATCTTTCCAAATACAAATCTTTTGATAAAATCCATAATTGATTAATCCAATTCTTTACATAATTTGATCGTGATATTTTTTATGAACTTTAATAAAGTCAGTATAAATTCACAAATTTATCTTTGACCGATGAAAAATCTAAAAAGATCTTATCTTGTAGAATCTGTAAAGGAAATAATCTTTTACCTTACTTGGATCTTGGGATTACCCCTCTTGCAAACGGTTTAGTCAAACCTGAAAATATTAATAAAAATGAACTCAAGTTTCCTCTCATTGTTTGCTATTGTAAGGATTGCTCACTTTCACAATTAAGTGTAGTAGTAAATCCTGAAATTTTATTTCGTGATTATTTTTACATGTCATCTATCTCAAATACATTTAAAGTTCATTGTAATTCTATTGCAACCAATCTTACTGAAACGCTACAATTAGATGAAAATGATCTTGTTGTAGATATAGCAAGCAATGATGGCTGCCTATTACAAGAATTCAAAAAAATGAAAACTAAAATATTGGGAATCGAACCTGCTGTAAATCTCGCATCTCTTGCAAATTCTAATGATATTGAAACACTGAATACATTTTGGAATGAAGAATCTGCCAATAAAATTTTACAAGAATATGGGGGCGCCAAAGTTATTACTGCATTTAATGTATTTGCACATGTTGACGATGTCCACGGTTTTGTTAAAAATGTTAAAACAGCCCTTAATGATGATGGAATGTTTGTAATCCAGGTTCCTTACATGATTGACTTTTTAGAAAAACATGAATTTGATACTGTGTATCATGAGCATTTATCATATTTTCTTCTAAAGCCTTTGCAATATATACTGGAACAACATGACATGAAGGTAGCTAAAGTAAAAAAACATTCCATTCATGGAGGAACAATTGAAATTAGGGCAATAAAAAATACCCCTGAAAACAAAAACATAAAATCTAACATAGATGATTTTATTATAATTGAAAAAAATTTAGGATATTATAATGAAGAATCTTATCTAAATTTCGCAAAAGAGGTTCAGAACATCAAAAAAAATTTGGTTGAATTGATTTATGATTTACAAAAACAAGGAAAAATAATTGCTGGATTTGCTGCTTCTGCCAAAGGAAATACTTTATTAAATTATTGTGGAATTGATTCTAATTCAATAAAATACATAGTTGATGAAACACCTACTAAACAAGGTCTTCTTACTCCTGGAGGCCACATTCCAATTGTACCTATATCTAATCTTGAAAATAATCCTCCTGATTATCTATTAATCCTTGCTTGGAATTTTGTTGAAGAAATAATCGAAAAAACAAATCAATTCAAAACCGATGATGGAAAATACATAATTCCTATCCCAAAAATACAACTAATATAAATCCAATTATCATAAGATACCTTTTTTATATTGACAAGTTTTTTAATTCACAATAATTCTTGATGCCTACATTATGAATAAAATTTTTTTAGAGATTTTAAATATTGAGTATGTTGTTTTTATTTTCTTTTCTTGTTATGGCAATCCACGTTTGACCATTAGGATGGTTACCCCATTTAAGAGGAATACATGATAAATCATAATCATTGATAATTGATTCCATGTGATTTATGGTGTAATTTACACATCCAGGATATACCCATTGCTCTCCTGTATAGTTTGTATCACCTTTAAAAAATGTGGCAGCAAAAATACCTGTTGGAGTCATGACTTTCTTTATTTCTGACAAACATTTTCTAATTTGATTTTCTGATGCATGTGAAAAGATTGATTGAGCTAATATGATGTCAAATTGTTTTTTAAAAATACTTAGTGTAAAATCTCTATCATTACTAAATGTTGGATTTTTTATTCTTATCATATCCAAACCTATATTGTTTTTTATTCCTTCATCGATAAGCCATTGTTCTGGCTCAATTCCAAAATATTTATTTGGTAACAAATATGGAATGAAAAGTCTACCTCCTCGCAAAGACCCACATCCAATATCTAGAAGATGATGGTTCTCTCTTAATCCTAAAGACGTAAGCACATTGAATTGGTTTGCTGCAACAAGATCATATTTTTCTGGTGGGCCAACAAAAGCCCTATAATGATAAGAACCTACAAAATTGTTAATACCCAATTCATCCCCTGATTTTTTAGATACGATCTTTAACATTTTAGAAAATACTTGATATTGTTTTCCCTTAACCGTTGCAATTATTTTTAGTTCTTTTTCCCCTATTGATATATCATTAACAAATTTTCCAAAACCCGAATGTAATGAATTTTGATGATTAGAATATATGAATTGAACATCAGATCTTTTAGTAAATTCTGTGAATGTACCTACATTAACTCCTCCCAATGTAATTGTGATCAAAGACACAGCGCCCAATTTTTCAATGATCCAACCTGAAAGATAAAATCCCTTTTCATCTATAATATCATTTTCTGGATGATCTAAACAAAATTGAATATCTGTCTGATGATCTGTCTGTATGGAGATGATCATACAGTAAAACATTTCTCAAATATTTTATAAGTGTATTTTTGATTTTGTAAATCAAGTTAACAATTACTATGCAAGAAAATTTTTTCTACTCTCATCATGTTTTTATGTATAAGAAAAACATTCCAAATTACAAATGAAAATATTGGTATGTGGCGGAGCTGGATTTATTGGCAGTGCTTTTATTAAGAATGTTCTAAAAAATAATCTTGATTCAAAAATAACAAATTTAGATGTATTAACAATTGGTTCAAACCTTGAAAATCTAAAAGAAACAGAAAAAAATCTGAATTACAATTTTATTAAAGATGATATTCGAAATGAAACTAAAATCAATGATCTTGTTAAAAATTCAGATGTTGTAATTAATTTTGCAGCCGAGTCTCATGTAGATAGAAGCATTGCAAACCCGAAACCATTTATCGAAACAAACATACTTGGCACATATTCAATATTGGAGGCAATTCGAAAACATGACAAGCAATTCATTCATGTCTCAACTGATGAAATTTATGGTGATGCCCATGGTGAATCATCCTTTGATGAAATCTCTCAAATTAACCCTAGCAATCCATATGCAGCCACAAAAGCATCAGCAGATCACTTGGTGGCATCTTACCATAGGACATATGGCATAAATTGCATCACCACTAGATGCACCAACAACTTTGGACCTAATCAGTTCCCAGAAAAACTAATACCGAAAACAATAATACGATCAATAAAAAATCTTAAAGTTCCACTTTATGGCGATGGCTCACAGATTAGAAGCTGGATTTACGTATATGATCATGCACAAGCTATAGAATCCCTGATCTCAAAAGGAAAACCAGGTCATATTTACAATATTACTGCTTATGAGGAAATTACAAATAAAATCATAGTAGAAAAAATACTTGATATCTTAGGAAAATCACATGACATGATAGAGTTTGTTGGGGACAGACCAGGTCACGACAAACGATACTCTATTGATTGCTCCAAGATTGAAAATCAAACAGGATGGAAACCAAGATATGATTTTGATGATGCATTAAAACAATCTGTAAACTGGTATATGCAAAATCAATCCTGGTGGGAACCATTAATTGATGAAAATACTTTGCATCCACAGCCCTGGACACTTTCTTGGAAATGAAATTTCTAGTAACTGATTCGGCAGGCCTTTAGATTCACAAGTAGTAAAATATCTAATTGAGCAAAATCACACTGTATATTCTTGTTATAATGAATAAAAACCAGAAAAAGGCTAGCAACAGAGCTTGATTTGACTAATCTTGATGCAATTGGAAATTTTTTTCAAGAAATTAATCGTATATAGTAGTTCATTTTGATGCGATGACTGAAGTTGATCTATGTGGATCACAAAATGATCTTGAACTGAAAATTAATTCAAAATCTACAGAAACTCTAACAAAACAAACAGCAAAATAGAATATGCATTTTTTGTATGTACCTCAACCGACTATTCTTTGGTGAAAAAATAGTATGAAAAAAGAAAATGATCCTCCTAACTTACTTGCATTTTACGGAAAATCTAAACTTACCGGAGATGCCGCTCTGAATAATTTGGCTTCTTGCCCTATTGTGAAAACAAGCATTACGTTTGGATTGCACAAAACAAAACAAAAAATCATTTCCGTTATGGGTTAAAGAAAATCTTGAATCAAAAAAAGAGATATCTATACTTATAGATCAATTTCATCTCCTGCATATCGTGCGCAATATATCAAAAATGCAAATCTAGATTTTAACTAGACCGGTTACAGGCATAATTTATTTTGCTGGAGAGACAAGAATTTCAAGATATCATCTAGCAGAACTAATATCAAAAAAGCTTAGCCTTGATAAAAAAATTATCAATTCTCACAAAAATCGATTAAATGGATTGGAAGGCCAAAGACAGTAGGCTCTTTATTTACATATCGTTGGCATCTGAAATTTTACATGAAAAACCTCAAACAATTTAGCAAAATCTAGAGTTGCTTTTTCAGAGATGTGATCTATTTTATATTACAATAGTTTGAATTCAAAGAATTGAAAGGAATCATTCTTCATGGTGGTCATGGAACTAGGCTCAGACCGCTAACTCATACAGGACCAAAACAATTACTCCCAATTGCAAACAAGGCAATGTCTCAATATGCACTAGAGGATCTAAAGACTGCTGGAATTTCAGAGATTGGAATCATCATTGGTGATGTATACCCTGAAAAAGTAAAGGAATACTATGGAACCGGAGAAAAGTTTGGAGTCAAAATTACCTACATTTACCAAGATGCACCAAAAGGAATTTCGCATGCAGTAAGGTTATGCAAAGATTTCATAGGTGATGATCGATTTATCGTATATTTGGGTGACAATGTTCTAAGAAAAAACTTGATAGACTATACAAAAAAATTTGAAACTTCAAATTCTGATGCCATGATTTTGCTATGTGCAGTAGATGAGCCACAAAGATTTGGTATTGCAGAACTGGACAAAGATAATCCTGGTAAGATAAAAAAAATCATGGAAAAACCAAAAAACCCACCATCAAATTTGGCTGTGATTGGAATATACTTTCTTACTCCAAAAATATTTGAAATTATAGACAACCTAAAACCATCTTGGAGAGGAGAACTTGAAATCACTGATGCACTAGACATGCTGATGAATCAGGGAAACAAAATTGAATACGATACAGTCACTGGTTGGTGGAAGGATACGGGAACTCCTGAGGATATAATTCATGCAAACAAGCTAGTCCTTGATTCTGTTGGCACTGAAAATCAATTCCTGATTGACAAAGATGCAGAAATTAAAAACAACATAATAATTGGAAAAGGAACCGAAATATCTAGAGATTCCTTTGTCACAGGTCCCGTAATTATTGGTAATAACTGTAAGATAGGACCTGCGGTAAGACTTGGACCCTATGTATCAATTGGAGATAATTGCAAACTCCAAAGATGTGAGATTCAGGATTCTATTGTAATGGCAGACTGTACGGTTAACGCAAAAGTGGATTTTTCTTGCAGTATTATAGCACATGGCTCTGAGATTGAGGATTCTGATGTACCAAAGAAATACCAATTTCTTCTAGGAGAGCGATCGCAGGTAAAACTGTAAAATTCCTATCAAACTATTTACATATATGATCATTCACAAAGACCACATTGATACTTGCCTGTATTCCTGTATACAACGAAGAATCACACATTGAAAATTTAGTACAGTCTGCAAAGTACCATGTTGACTCTGTTTTAGTATGCGATGATGGCTCTACGGATGATACTGCAAAATTGGCAATAAAGGCAGGAGCTACAGTAATCTCTCACAAAACAAACAAAGGGTATGGTGCAGCAATTATCTCATTATTTGAGTATGCAAGAAGCAACAATGCCGAAATCATGATTACTTTTGATGGGGATGGGCAGCATAATCCTGATCAGATTCCGTTACTAATTGATACATTGACTCAGCATAATGTAGATGTGGTAATTGGCTCTAGATTCCTAAACCAAAATACTGAAGCTCCTGGGTATAGAAAAAGAGGAATCAAAATTATCACATCAGCTGCAAACTATGGTACAGATCTCAAAGTATCTGACTCCCAATCAGGATTTAGGGCATACTCCAAGAATGCAATTGATGCAATTAATCCAACAGAGAAAGGAATGTCAGTATCGACTGAGATTTTGCTAAAGATATCAAACAAGGGACTCTCCTTAGCTGAGGTTCCGATTACAGTCTCTTATGGGGGTGATACATCAGAACACAATCCAGTTTCACATGGAATCTCAGTTTTTGCAAATACGATAAAATATGTATCAATAAAACATCCACTGAAATTTTATGGAATTCCTGGGATTGCACTAATAATTGCAGGAATTATTTTGGGCGGCATATTTTTGGATGCATATATAAACAAACAAACTATATTTTACGGATCATTGCTAGGATCAGTTGTAATGTTTCTGTTAGGCGCAATACTTTTCGTTACCTCGATAATTTTGTTTTCTATGGCAAATCTTATTCGAGACCGGTACTAGAAACTGTACAATTCCTCTTTCAATGATTTTTTTGCAGAAAATCTCAACTCACTTTTAGCCCATGAAACATCTGCAAAACTGTTTTTTATATCATCTTTTTTCATACCTTCATGTTTTATCTCTGACTTTTTTCCAAATACATCAAACATGATCCCAGCCAGTTCATTGATTGATGTTGACTTTCCGCTTGCAATGTTGTATGTTCCGCTTTTGTTTGATTTTAATGCGCAATCAAACGATTCTATCACGTCATTGATTGAAACAAAATCTCTTACCTGTTCCCCATCACCATAAACTACAAGTGGTTTGTCATCTCTGATGTTTTCAAAAAACTTTGTAATGACTCCTGCATACCGCTTGTTTTGCCCTTTTCCATACACGTTAAATATTCTAAAAATGATGTAATTGATTCCATTTTTTTTGCAAGTTTTTTCAATTATTTTTTCTGCGTCTAGTTTACTTTGGCCGTATGGTGATTGTGGATTTGTTGTACAATTTTCGTTTATTGGAATCTCTTTTGAATCTCCATACACTGCAGCAGAGGATGCAAAAATTATTTTTTTTATCTTGTTTTTTATGCAGCATTGTAGTACATTTACTGTTCCATCAACATTATTTTTTTTTGTAACATCTGGATTAATCACAGATTCATTGACATCAGCTATTGCAGCAAGATGAATCATGACATCTACATCTTTTGAAAACTCACACAAAATATCCAAATCCAAAATGTTACCTTTGAGAAATTTGGCACCTTTTTCCACAAGGGAAATCATGCTTTCATCTGAACCTGTTGATAAATTATCATAAGCTAGGATTTGGTTATCTTTCAAAAGAAATTCTACTAAATATCTCCCAATAAAGCCAGCACCTCCGGTAACTAGAATCTTCAACTAATTTCATTGATTAGACACAATTATCATGTTTTCTATGAGATCAATGATGTTAAAATATGATAAAATGGTAAAATATTTACCGTATATACTCAAAAAGACAATCAAATTAGGTTGTATTGAAGCAAATTAATCCAAAAAATGTAAAAATTACATCAGGCGATCAAAAAATCACATGAAGATGGAACTGAGAATGAAAAATATGCAAGAATAGCTTCATTTGTGGACAAATCATCCATTAGTCTTAAATACAAATTTTTGAGAAAAAAATCAATAACATGAATAACGAAATAGGACGTAAAATAACTAGTCTTACATTAATGACAATTATGTTAGCAGGCGGTATGGTAATCGCTGCTCCATCTATGATGCCAGCAGCACATGCAGCCAACGCTAACCTATTTGTTTCCGCAGAAAACTCACAGTTTGATAACTACATGTCAGGACCTCAAGTAATTGAAGTCGTTGTAATTGATTCAGACATTAACGATACAGATGAGGCAAAAGGTGAACCAGACGTTACTGTAAACGGAAAGGTCATGAGAATGGTCCAAGCCGTAGACGGTAACTGGTATGGTTACTTTGCAGATAGAACAATGGCAATCACAGCAGATAGTACAACTGATGATGGTATTTCAGAAGGTCTCCAATTTGGTACTTTTTGTGATGCTGATTCAGGTCCTACTATAGGTCTTGTTGGTGCTGCCGGTGTCACTGACACTGTCGGTATCGCAATTCCTAACGCTGTTGGTGAAGAAGGTTCTGATGCATTACTTACTGGTAATGTCATTAGCACTACATGTGCTGCACTTGGTGGTGTAGAACCAAACAATGTCGTCAGAGAAGCCAAAGGAATTAACTTAACAATTCCTGGTACACCAGGAATTGGTGGACAAATTGGTGTTCTCGAAGACGCATGGCCATTCATTCAACTATACCCTCTAAACCCAACTGGTAATGTTATCGTACAGTACAACAAAGGTGGTGGTGTTCAAACAACAACACTCACATTTGATACTGTTGATGACTATGCTAGCTCAGGCTTAGATCGTGCAAGTTATACACCAGGCTCACAAGTACATGCTACAATCACTGATCTATGGTTAAACATAGACCCAACTGATGAAGATTCCTGGACTTTCGGCACCAATGGTGACGGAAGTACAGGTTCAACCCATTATCAAGTATTCAATGAGAATGGAGCAGCAGTTGGTGACACAGCATCTAATACTGATAATGATTTGTCCAACACACTTGATGATCTTATGTGTGAAGACAATTGTCGTCTAAGTACTACTGCTGATGTTCAGAGCAAAGGTTTCGTAATCACTCTAAGTGATAACGATGACTCAGAGATAGAATTTGATGCATCTATTGGTGGTGGAGTTATATCCACACAGACAGGTGCTCAAAGTCCACTCGCATGGGAAACCTTTGGTACAGCAACAGGATCCGGTGACGGAAACCTGGTTGGTGTTGTCCCAGTTACAATGACAGAACAGGGTCCAAACAGTGGTGTATTTGGTTCATATGATGAATCAGATCAATCCTCTATTGTAATTACTAATGATGCAGCAAGGGGAACCTCTGCAGCTTTGGATTATAATGAAAACCCAGTTACAATTCTTGTAGGCTTAAGCCTTGCTTCTATTGACATTATGCCAATTGATGACGAATGGAGCTCTGGTGAAGAGATTCCAATCGAATTATTTGATGGCGATGCCAACAAGAACACTCGAGCAGATGAAGACTTAGACTTGAATAATCCCGATGTTGATTTGATTCCATCATTAAGAACCGGTACTCCAGCAACCCTAGATGGTTTGACTGCTGCCGAGTTAGATGGTGACGCATTGACCTTTGAAGTTCAAGGTTTCAGTGACAGAGCATTATTAGTTTCATCCAGCGTAACAAACGTTCTCGCTGATCTTGATACTTTTGATCTGACATTTGGAACAATGGACGACTTCTTTGATGCAGCACCAATCAATGATGGTGACTTTGCTGGATTTGCTTTGTTTAACTATGACATCAGATCACTAACTGACAATGTGTCAGGTATTGGTTCTTTTGACATAGTATTAGCAGGCGTACAGATAGCAGATGATACTACGGATAGACAAGGTCTAATTCTAATCGAAAACGATGATACCCTTTCAACTCCATTTGATACTGCACTTGATGATCTAAGTGCTTTAGGTTCTGGTACTCCACTCACCGTTAGCTTTGTGCTAAACGATGATGGTGGCCCAGCAATCGGTGATCTAGATCCAGATGTGACGCTACCGGTGGTAGCTGATATCTTTGGATTTGGTTTCACCAATGATGGATTAGAATCAGGTGAGAGAATAGCTAACCAATTAATCAGATTAGAGCTAGAAGAAAGTGGCGATAATACAAGTACCTTTGCAGGTACCTTGGAATATACCATGATTAATCAGCTCAACGTACTTGATCCTAGTACCTACTCAGGTCTTGAAACAATTTCCGATGAAGCAACCTTTATCGTAATTGAAGATCTTACAGATGAAGACTCCCCAAGAGTCAATTATCTTGATTTAGGTGCAGATGGAGTAAGTACACAAGTAGCTGATCAAGAGGAAGCACCATCTCATTCAGGTATTGTTTCATTTGATCTCGATACTTACAAGACTGCTGACACTGTTGTAATCACATTAGAAGACTTAGATCTTAACGTAGACTCTGATCTCATTGATATCTATACTACCGTAACTGGCAGCACAATTGTGCCAGCCCTTGATGACGTTCTCGGAGATGACAGATTCAACTTTGTCTTCTCTGATGGCGACAATCTAGGCAGAGTATTAGATGTAACCTTTGATGATGCCATTTGGACTACACCGGAAGCTGGAACTTGTTCCAACGCTGATGGCGTATTCCTAGAGGATATACTTGATGACACTGGACTTGGCGCAACTGGCTTTACATTGATAGAGACAGAACGTGATTCCGGTAAATTTATTGGTGATTGGCAAATCCCAGCCCAATGGTGTAGATCTGGTGCAACAAGCACCGAGACCACCACTGGTTTAGATCTTGAAGTCAACTATGTTGACTTTAGAGATGCATCAGGTGAAATCATTGAAGTAGGTGACAGTGCAGGCGTTCGCGCAAACACTGGTTCAGTAAGTCTCGACAGAACAGTTTATCCTGTACCATTTGGTGTACCTGACAACTTTGGTGATTTATCCGGAGATTCTTCTCCTGAGAACAGATCCCTCTTTGCCATACATGCATCAGGTATCAACGGTGATCTAACTGATTCTGGTACATTCTTGCCAGATGGTGATCTAATTATTCACATACGAGTTAACGATCCAGACTTTGATGTATCCGCAAGCGGTGAAGATAAAATCGCACAAAACAGATCTGATTTATCAGTAGGTCCAGTCGAAATCTCTATCATTAGAGGTTCTGACACAGTAATACTCGGACATGCTGGTGGCCCAGAAGAAATTGATGGAGAGATAAACGTAGGTACTGACTTAGTTGGAGATGGTAGAGTACGTGATGGTGAAGTAACTGTCACTTCTAGTTCTACTGGCTTTGATGCAGTTTCTACCTCTGGTGATCCTTCACTCTTTACTGATGGTGGTGCAATAACCATTACTCAGGATACTTTTACTGCAACTGCAACATTTACTGATAACGCTGCAAATGGTCTTGATTCAGGCTTTGAATTAAGTGGATTTGCAGGTGGTGATTTGGGCCTCTTTACAGATGGTTCAATAAGAATCACTGACGATACCAGTGGCGAAATTGTAGGTGCAATATTTAGTGACTCTGGTGCATCAGGTCTTGGTGCAGGTTCTGAAATTTCAAATATCTCCGCAACCACATCTGGTGCAGTAATTATCTGTCAAACAGGTATGTCTACTGCCGATTGTGCAACCGGAATCTTTACCAATATTGGTACTGGTGAAATTGCTGAATCTGAACTAACGATTAATAATTCTGATACTGGCTTTGAAAGTGGTGTGATTACACTCACTCAAGTTTCTACTACTTCAACTGCAACAGCATCATTCGTTGATTTGAATGGTGATGAGAACGTTGAAGAAGATGAAATTGAAATCACTTCAAGTGATAGCACTTTTGATAGCACCACTGCCACACCTGGTAGTGAAATAGATATCACACAGGCTTCTAGTGGTTCAACTGCAACTGCAGACTTTGCAGATTCAGTTGATACATTAGAAAATGCTGAATTGACTATCGTACCTTCACCAAGCGGCTTTGGATTTACTACTGGTACAGTCACGATTACTCCAACACCATCAATTTCAGGAGTATCTGCAACAGGAACATTTGTTGATTCCCCAACTGTTAGACAGTTTGGACCAATCGATGAAATTGCACCTGATGCAGGAATCTTCGAAATTGACATTCCAATTCAATACACTGATGGCCCAGCAGACGCTAGATGTCCAACAACAGTTGACTTTGATGCTTCTACTACTGCCACAGATGGCGAATTAACCAGATTTAATGAAGTCTCAAGTAGCGGTGAGAATTATTGTATCTTACAAGGAGATATACTCCAAATAGAATACACTGATCCAACCGATGCTTCAGGTGACCCTAATTCTGTTACTGATTCTGCCACATTTGATTTGAGAAACGGTGTGTTGCAATCTGACAAATCGGTATACATCATTGGATCTGACATGATCTTGACCCTCATTGAGCCAGACCTTGATCTGGACAATGATCAGGCTGAGACATGGGACTTGGACTTAATTGAATGGGACTCTGATGCCGCAACCATCACCATGGGTGATGCTGACGGTGAAGGAGCCGCATTTGACCCAGAACCACTAAACTTTAGAGAAACAGGTGACAGCACTGGTATCTTCCAGATTGTCATCGAAATCCCTGAAGTCTTAGAAGGTGACAAGTTAGAAAGAGGAGAAGAAATTATCCTCGAGTACACTGATTGGGGTCCATCCGGATCTGACTTTGTAGGTGATGAAGATGAAGATGTCAATGTGACATTGTTCACTTCTAACTTTGGAGCAACTGTAGAGCTTGACCAAA
>Ga0224508_10000828_pt1 | contig 28815 bp, 25 predicted proteins | sample SF_Jan12_sed_USG_4_FD_170157 | JGI IMG/M metagenome (GOLD analysis project Ga0224508, IMG submission 170157) | Sediment microbial communities from San Francisco Bay, California, United States - SF_Jan12_sed_USGS_21 | ecosystem: Environmental > Aquatic > Marine > Sediment | place: USA...
GACAGATCGGCCGAGTTCTCCGCGTCCCCGCACAGAGCTTCCAGCCCGTGCCGTGCGTTAGGGGTCAGCCCACCGCCGCCGACCTTTGCGATTGCATATTGCTCGACGCTGTCAACCGTGATGCGCGGCCGCTCCAATGGATTCAGCAGCGCATTGTACGCGCGGATAGGAAACGGGATTCGTACCGTGCCAGGAACATCCACCATGCGCGGAACCTATAGCTTGCTAGTATTAGCTGTCAACCAAGTGAGGATTCGTGATGTTTCAGATTTACAGGTTTGGACAGTTCATAGTGGCGGTGGCGTTGTTCGCAGGTTGTGCAACGGCGCAGTCGGATGGGACAGAATCAGTCGAACGCTGTTCGCTCGACATCATGTTGACAAACGATGACGGTTGGAACGCACCGGGCATCCAGACAGTACGGGGAGCGTTGCTCGCTGCTGGTCATCAAGTAACCCTTGTTGGCCCGCTCGAACAACAAAGTGGACGTGGTGGCGCGATGAACACACACTTTGGCGTTGAGGTCGGTGTGGTCGAACAATCGCCGGGAGTCTGGTCCGTCGACGGCACGCCGACAGACGCAGTCAGAGCGGGTCTCGATGTAATACTGAACGACGACTGGCCCGACCTCGTCGTTTCAGGATCCAACTTCGGACCAAACCTCGGGCAGGAAGGCGTTCACACCTCCGGAACGCTCGGTGCGACGCTGGCCGCCCATTACGATGGCCTGCCAGCGATCGCAGTAAGCACGGGTATCGATGTCGCGGAAAGCGAGACTACACCGCCATTCAAGAGCACGTTCGAGGGATTCGAGGTGTCGGCGGCGATCGTTGTCAACATGATCGACTCGATGACGGCACGCTACGGCTGTGACGACATCATGCCGGGCGACCTGGCAATCAATATCAACGTGCCTGTACCGGTCGATGCAATCAAGGGCATTCGCTATGCACCGCTATCGAAGCTGAATGCATTTCGCCTGCAATGGGAGCGCAGTGAGGACGACGGCAAAGTACGGATCGGTTACCGCCCAACCGACCCGTCGCTGCGTAGCCCGGGCGACGACGTCGCGCTGTTTTCCGCGGGCTACGTGACGGTTACGCCGATCGATGGTGACGTCACGATCGAGGCATTCCCGGCCAGTATCGGCCTGCCGGAGCGGCTAACGGGATTATTGCCGGCGGGCCAGGCGGCGCAATGAACAAGTGGCTCGTCGTTCTGGCGGTCGCAGGAATTGTCGCTTTTCTTGCCTACAGATTTTTCGATCCTGCGAAGCTGGCTGATTCCGCGCGCGCGCGAAACGATAACACTATCGCGAAGAACCTCGCCTACCACTACGGCACGGCGGCTTACCTGTACGGCTATCCGATCGTCGACATGTACAAGCAGATGCATAACGAGACGCATCGCGTGGCGCCCGACCAGCAGGTTTATGCGCCGGTCAATCGACTGTATCGTTTTCCCGATCTTGTCGGGCCCGAGACCGCCGGTAACCTGCGTGCACCGAACAACGTCACGTTGTATTACACGGGCTGGTTCGACATTGGCGAAGAGCCACTGATTATCCATACGCCCGACACGCAAGGCCGCTACTTCACGATCTCGGTGACGAACCTGTACGCGGAAGTCGAGCACATCGGACGGCGTACGACAGGTACCGATGAAGGGTACTTCGCGCTCGTGCCACCACATTGGCGCGGCGAACTACCGGACGACGTAACGCCGTTATTGACCGAGACCAACCAGGGTTGGTTACTCGGCCGTATGTACGTTGATGGGCGGGAGGATTTTGACGCCGCGATGGCACTTGTGGATGACATCTGGCTTGCGTCACTCAGCGAGTTCGAGTTCGGTCAGCCACCGCAGGATCCTGAAGGACAATCCGCAGCACCGAGCGCACCACTCGAGACACTCGAGTTCTTTGAGATCATGAACAAGGCACTGCGCTCGCTGCCGGTACGTGAGGGCGAGGCAGCGCTGATGGCGCAGTTCGATGCGGTAGGCATTGGCCCCAATCGTAATTTTGATGCGTCGCAGATCGACGACGCCACACGCAAAGGTTTGGAGAAGGCCCTCAAGGACGGCAAGAAAGTCGTCAAGGCGTCGACGTTTCGTACGACTGACTCGGCGAACGGCTGGATGATCTCTCACGACATCGGTCGTTACGGTTACCAATACATGCACCGCGCGTCCGTCGTCAAAGGCGGGTACGGCAACCTGCCCGAGGAAAGCCTGTACCCGGCCGCATTGTTCGACGCCGACGGCAATGTGCTCAGCGGCAAGAACGACTATGTCCTGCACTTTGACGCCGGAGAGTTTCCGCCCGTGAACGGCTTCTGGTCGCTGGCGGTTTACACCATGGATGCGAAACTCATCCCGAACGAGATAGAGCGCTACAGCATCGGCAACCTGACCGATGGGCTCGAATACTCCGAGGACGGTTCATTGACTCTGTATCTGCAACACGCGCGTCCCGAGTTTAGTGACGCCAATTGGTTGCCAACGCCGAAGAGAGGTTTCTTCGCCGTCATGCGATTGTACGAACCGGCGGATGCTGCCTTGAACAACGGCTATCTATTGCCGCGCATAACGAGAATTAACGACTAACGCGCCACGTTACGTTGCAGATCTCTCTTCAGTGTGTCAATGATCATTGGCAGTCCAATGTCGATCTGCTCCATCTTCGCAACCCTGTCGAGATCCGGGGCGACCCGCAAACGATCGAGGTCGGGTCGCTCGAGGTAGGCGCGAGTCGCGGGCGATAAATCGTCTTCCTGATTTGGCCCCGATTCCGTACTCATAGAAGCCCTGAGGCATACGGCGCCGAATACGGTCTGTATCACCGCGAAATAGGCGTGAACCGCCTGACCGGTATCAAATCCGACCGAACTCAGCTTGCCAACAAATGCATTCGTTACCTCTGCAGCTTCAGCTCCGACTCGTACAGACCCAAGTATTCGTACCCAGCTGTAATCCGTGCAAAGGGCCTGGTACATCTTGCGGCCGACGTGGTACACCCAGTCTTCCCAGGGCATGTCCTCGTCGGGAATGACATTTGCCCGGGCGATGAAAGCCTCGAGAGTAAACGACAGCAGTTCTTCCTTGCTGCTGAAATGCTTGTACAACGCCATTGGCGTTACGCCGAGTCGTAATGCGACTTTGCGTATCGACAGATTCTCGACGCCGGAGTCTTCTGCGAGCTTGAGTGCCGCGTCGATGATCAGCTGACGCGTCAGATGCGTGGCCTTCACTGCCGTGTTGGTTTTCGGGCCCACTAAGCCGCCTGCTCAATGCTGTCATACTGCTCTCTTCCCTCGGTGACCGAAAATTCAAGCGGCAACTGCACGAGCGTTCTTGCAAACATCGATGCGATAAATGGTGCGTCACCGACTATTTTCAATTTGCTTGTCCTGGCTAGCAACTCGCGCAATGCGATTCGGATCTCCATTCTCGCGAGCTCCCGTCCGAGGCACCCGTGGACACCATGCCCGAAGGTCAGATGCTTGCGCCCGTTCTCGCGTCCGATTTCGATTGTCTCGGGATTGTCCCAGAATCGCTCGTCACGATTGCCCGACGCCCACATGAGGAATACACGGCTACCTCGCGGCATTTGGACACCGTGCAATTCGCAGTCAGTCTTCGTCCAGCGGAAGTGGCCCTGGAATGCAGAGTCCAGACGCAGTACTTCCTCGACGAATGCCGGTATTTTTTCCGGATCGTCGCGAAGTAGCTGCTCCGTGCGCGGGTTCTCAAGCATCATCTTGACAGCGTTACCCATTGTCGTTGCCGAGGAGTCGCTGCCCGCGATCAGTAGCTGATGGATCGCGCTGACGGCATGCTGGTCCGTGAAGTTGTTTGTCGGGTCGCCGGCCGCTTCCGCAAACTTCGCAACGAGATGGTCACCCCGCTTACGCTTTGCCTTGCGATAGGCACGCCAGCAGTAACGATAGAAGCCCTGGCTCACGGCAGCCGTTTTCAGAAGTTCCGCACGTGTGGCACTGCCGCTCAGGAGCGATATGGCGCTCACGCAACCGCGTTTGACGATTGGCAGATCCTCTTCGGGCAGACCCAGGATGTGAATTACCAGACGTATTGGCAGGCGCCAGGCGAACTGGTGCATGAAATCGGCGTTGCCGTCGTTGATGAATTCGTCCATCAGTTCGCGGGTCAGTCTTTCCACCTCACCTTCGAGGTTTTTTATTACCTTCGGATTGAGCGCGCTCTGACCGATCTTGCGATCCCGACGGTGTTCCGGTGGATCATTCGTAGCAAGCACACCGCTGGGCAATACGCCGCGATCGCCAAGCGCGTCCAGCTTGTCGCTCAGTTCTGCGATGGACTGTCCGGGCTGCAGGCGGAGCATGGCGCCCTGGTGTTTGGACGAGAAACGATCAGTGTCCCGCGAAATGTCGACGATATCCTCGTAGCGGGAAATGCAATAGATACCATTGGCAAGCTGGTACACGGGGTAGTCGTCGCGCAGCATCGTGTAGAACGCGTACGGATTCTGGAAGCACGCATCTTCAAACGGCCGAAGACCCTCCGGCGTCTGCGGGTTGTCCACAGGCACCGGCTTCTCTGCGCGCGGAGTGCGGCGCTCGACGTTCGATGCCTGCCACGCCTTGTAGCGCAATAGCGCTTCCAACGAGTACGACGTTACGAGGCGTCGCAGGTGAAAAAGAAAACGGCGCATTTCTGGTCTCCATGCAGCCAATGCCACAGTATATGCTGTATCTGATAATAGTGTACAGTGTATACCACCGGCTCTGTCAAGCCATCAGACCACCATCGATACGCACATCGATGCCGTTGATGTGCACGGCGTCCTCGGATGCCAGAAACGCAACCAGATTTGCGACGGTGGACGGCGGACGATTGCCATCGAACGGCAGGACCTTTTGCAGCAGGCTCATGTCGGCGCCCTCGGGGAGCTGCGTACGAGCCATATCGACCATCGGCGTTTCGACGGATGCCGGGCTGATAGTGTTGGCGTTAACCTTGCGGCGGCCGAATTCGATCGCAATCGTTCGGGTCATCGCCATAACGCCGCCTTTCGACGCTGCGTATGCGGCCGTCCAGGCATGTGCGCCGTGTGCAGCCGTAGACGCCATGTTAACGATATAGCCTTCTGTCTCGATCAGGTGCGGCAGCGCTGCCTGGCACATGAAGAACGTGCCCGTGAGGTTTACCGCGATTACGCGATTCCAGTCTTCGAGGGTAACGTCCTCTGTTCTATCGAAACGTAACATTCCGGCGATATTGCACAGCGCGTCCAGCTTTCCATAGTGCTCGACGACCTTCGTAACCGTACTGTTTATTGAGTCGCAGTAGCTGATGTCGCAAGCGAACGCGACCGCATCGCCGGCATTATCGCGGATCGTAGCAGCGGTTTTCTCCGCGGCGTCGGCTGCGATATCAACGCATGCGACCTGGCCGCCCTCCTCGGCAATTCGGTAAGCCGAAGCCTGTCCAATCCCCGACGCGGCACCCGTTATGAGTACTACTTTGCTCTCGAATCTTCGCATTTTCGGATCCTCTAGGTGCATAGAACAAGAAAGCAGTCACCCAATCAGCCATTACGCAACTGCGAGATGTTTTCACCCCGTCAGATTATGGAAAAGTGAGTATCCACGGGGCTTGCAGCATTGTGACGGACATCCTGCTTGACAAGTTTGTTTGGTCTATCGTATTCAACGGCCCAGCATTCTATTATGAATGGTTGCAAATAAGGTCGATTTGATGAGCTCAGCAGCGGACGACATCGAATACCCGTCAACCTTCGCGCCTCTTACAGAGGTACGCGCTTTGCTTGAAGTTGCGACCTTCTTTGCGTATCGATCGCTCCTCAAGAGAATGTCCCCCGAAGGCGATGGTCACACTGTATTCACGCTGCCGCCTTTCATGTCAGACGATAAGTTCATGAGCCCGATGCGCAAGCATTTGCAATCACTGGGCTATGATGCGAATGGCTGGGAACTCGAGCAGAATACGGGCTTTGATGACGACAAGTTCAAGCTCCTTGCCGACAAGATCTCCAGAATTTCAGCGAAAACCGGCAAGAAAGTCAGCCTTATAGGGCATAGCCTTGGCGGCATCTACGCACGCCTGCTCGCGCACAAGATTCCAGACGCTGTACGCCAGGTTATTTATCTCGGCACGCCATTCAACATCAGCGATGAACAAAGCGTGGACCTGCCAATTCGTAGAATCTACGAAAAAGTGAATCCGACCGGCGAACAGAGTGAAATGATGCAGTCTACGGTTGATATTGGCGCTACGCCGATGCCGTCTACGGCAATCTACAGTGAGGGAGACGGCTTCGTGCCCTGGCGCTTCTGCGTTGACGAAGAAGATGACATCACGGAAAACATCCGTGTTGCAGGTAGCCACACAGGCTTGCCGTTTAATCTGCCGGTCCTATTCGCTGTCGCTGACCGGCTGTCTCAACCCGAAGACGCCTGGCAACCATTTGCCATTGATGGCATCCGACAATGCCTGTACGGTTCAAAATCGGCCTGACAATATAGAATAAGAAGACGTTGAATTACGCGCACCTCCTGTCCGCCGGCAAGATCGGCAGTCTCGACATCAAGAACCGCATCATGCTCTCGGCCATGGGGTCGATGTACGCAGAGGAAGACGGCACCTGTAGCGAACGCCTCTGGGACTACTACGAGGCTCGGGCCAAAGGCGGTGCGGGCATGCTTATTCTCGAAACCAGTGCCATCAGCTGGCCGCACGGTGCGTCGATGCCGCGCATGATCGGGTTCTCCGAGGATCGTTTTGTCCCGGGGCTCAAAACGCTCGTGGAACGCGTGCACCAGCACGGCTCAACCATTGCTGCGCAACTCAATCACAGTGGCAAGGTATCTGCCGACGACGTCGCGCACGGGCGCCCGGTATTCGTGCCATCGATCCCGAGCCCTGCACAAGGGGACTTGTTCGAAGCGCTGACCCAGGAAGAGATCGCGTCGTTCATTTCGGCGGCAGGCCCCGACGGCATGGGCCCCCGCTATCACGAAATGACGCAGCAGGATATCGACGAGGTGATCCAGAGTTTTGCGGATGCGGCTCGGCGCAGCAAGGAAGCCGGCTTCGACGCCATCGAGCTCCATGGCGGGCATGGTTACCTGATTTCCTCATTTCTCTCACCCTACGTTAACCATCGCGAAGACAGATACGGCGGCCCGATCGAGAACCGTGCCCGATTCCTGACAGAGGTCATAGCCGCAGTCCGCAACGAAGTGGGCGCAGACTTCCCGATCCTGTTGCGTATTGACGCACATGAGTATCGGATCGATGGCGGAATCACGATTGACGCGGCGGTTAAAACCGCAGAGCTCGCGGAAAAAGCTGGCGCCGATGCGATCGACGTCAGCGCGTACGGCAATGGCCTGAGTGGAATCGCATTCACCGAAGCGCCACTGGTTCACGAGCCTGGCGGGCTCCTTAAATTCGCACATGCCGTGAAAGCCGCCATTAGTATTCCGGTAATCGGTGTTGGCCGAGTCGAACCCGATGTCGCCGAACGCGAGATCGCCAATGGGCGGATAGATTTCATCGCCATGGGCCGCAAGCTACTCGCCGACCCGGATCTGCCCAACAAACTGGCAGCCGGAGACGCAAAGGGCGTTCGGCCTTGTATTTATTGCTACGTCTGCGTCAGCAAGATTTTCATGAGCTCGCCGATCGTCTGTGCCGTTAACCCGGCAACGGGTCGGGAACGCACGTTGGCTGACGACAGCAAAGCTGCAGCCGTGAAACGCATCACGGTCATCGGCGGTGGGCCGGCCGGTATGGAAGCGGCCCGGGTTCTGGCCTTGCGTGGACATTCGGTAACGCTCTATGAAAGCCAGCGCGATCTTGGCGGCACGGCCCGTATCGCGGCACTCCCGTATGCCGAAAATGGCAAACTGGTCGACTGGCTCGTCGAATCGATCGGGCGACTGCCGATCGATGTCCGGCTCGGCAGCATCGCGACGCCAGAGAGTCTTGCCGCGGACAATCCCGATCACGTGATCGTTGCGACAGGCGCCATACGATCCGCACCCGAGATTCCCGGAAAGCATCACGACCATGTGTTCGACGGCGATCGATTGCGCGGAGTATTGTTCGGCGAGGGCGGCGACTCATCGCGTGGCTTGTCGCTCCTGCAACGACTCATGGTCTGGGGCGCCGGGCTGCTCGGTATAACGAGAAACACGAACCTCTTGCGCAGCATGAGCAAGATTTACATGCCGCTCGGCAAACGCATCGTCCTGATTGGCGGCGGACTCGTTGGTCTCGAACTCGCCGAGTACCTGGTCGAACGTGGCCGCATCGTAACCGTACTCGAGGAATCGCCGAGTCTTGGCGCGGAATTAGCAATCGTCCGACGCGCGCGTGTCTTGCACATGCTGCGCGAGGATGGCGTCAAGCTGGTCAAATCGGCCGAGATCAAAGACATCACGACGGACGAAGTCCTGTACTCGGTCGAAGGCGAGACTGCATCGGTTGCAGCCGACAACGTAATTATTTCTATAGGTGCGCGCGGCGATAGCACTCTGGTGGATCAGCTTACGGCGGCCGGCTTCACGGCGAGCGCCATCGGCGACTGCAACGACGTCGCTTACATCGAGGGTGCGATCTTAAGTGCCCGATCGCTCGCGGTCGCACTCTAGCCACGCGACTACCAAACGCTTCTTTCAAGTACTCCGCCAGCTCACGCCCGGCCTCATCGAACTGCTGGCGAATACGCCTACAGCGTTGAAGCAGGGCCGCGCCTTCGGGAGGCAGGGGCCGGAGGTTCGCACCGAGACCGGCGCAGCCGGTCGACAGACGCCGCAGGCGAGGCAGCGCAGCTGCCCTTCCATCTTCTCACGCCGACCACAATTCCCTCAAACATTCATACCGTTGGCATCAGCCCCGAGCGACGCGCCGCGATAGCCGCGCGATCCGGAATTCCCCGGTCTTCAGAACGTCCAGATCGGCGACATCAGCGACAACGACACGGTTCCGACCGCTAGATTTGGCCTCATAGAGTGCCGCATCGGCGGACTGGAGCACTCCTGCCGCACTGCGATCGGTGGCATCGGGCTCGACCACAGCGACACCCGCGCTAACGCTGACCACCGATGACGTCGGTGACGCCGTGTGTTCCAATTTCAGCGCGACGATCCTGGCCCTGAGATCATCCAGCAGCACCCTAGCATTCCGGGCGTTGCACCCTGGCAGCAGCACGGCAAATTCCTCGCCACCGTATCGGGCCACCAAGTCCAGTGGGCGCCTTGGTAACTCGGCTATCTTCTGGGCGACCGCGATGAGACACCGATCACCCGCCTGGTGACCGTAGTTATCGTTATAGGCCTTAAAGTGATCTACATCGATTAACGCGACAGCAAGTGGGATCTGCTCTCGCCGACAGTGGTCCCAGACAAGCCGCTGGTGTTCATCGAGGGCCTTGCGATTGGCCAGACCCGTCATCGCATCGCGAGTCACCAGGTATTCGAGTTCCCGACCCCTGAGGAAGCCCCGCCGCCTACTGTATTCCAGGTTGTACAGACCCACCGCGCCGATCACGTTGGCGAACGTGAGGAACAGGCCGCTGTATATTAGCGAGTTGGAGGTCGTGTTATCGGTGAGGCCGACGGCGAAGAAGCCGATAAAGACCGCGCCCGTCGTCAGGATTGCTGGCCGGAACCGCAGACCGAGAAAAAAATAGACATAGAACACGTGCATGACAAAGCCAATGGACGAAGACCCGATTCCGTGTTCTGCCGCCACGGAACTGAAGAACAACGATGCAATTCCGGGGGCCAGGCCCGCCACCATTCCCAGCGGCGTCATAATTCGCTGGCCGCGCTCGGACAACGTTGCAATGATCATCGCGATCAGAATTGGCTGTGTGATGACCGCCCTTAGCGGGATTGTGTAGTGGCTGAACCCGGGGCCGGCGAGGAAGTAGTCCCAGACGGGGAATACGAGGCCGAACACTAATCCGATTGTCAGCACAACGCGTAGCTGGCCGATTCCGGACCGTGTGTCAACGTCGCGAAATTCCTGTTCCAGAGGTTCGACGAAACGCAGATACGAGAATCCCTGATCGAGCTGTTCCCGATACGGGGAGGGTTCTCGTTTGTTAACGTCGTCATCCAATCGGGTGTGTCCTTGTAATTACGCGCGGCGAGCCCACGGCTTAACTGATAAAGAAACATTCTCCTCAATGTCGGTTATCGACTAATCTGACCGGACCTTTAGGGGATGGCGTTACAGGGCGGCTTGACTCGTCGGCAAACTGCGTTGGCCTCCGAGCGAAACTATGGGTTCTGCATTGAGAGAAGCCTGCGCGAAACCGGATATCACCTGCGGGACTGTTGCGGGAGTCAGTCCTGAGTCGTTGCGCACAGTATTGCAATGTTGTCCGTGAGCGCCTCTTGATTGATCAGTAAAAACAATCAGTTAACATCCAGATCTGGATTCTTCGGTCCCTCACAATAAGCGGGTCGAACGCCGGATCAGTCGCGCGCAGAGGATCTGCGCGGCGCGAGAGAAACTGCCGATATCGAGTCGTTCGGCAAAAACAATTAGACTTTGGAGGTCAACCATCATATTTGAGGAGCGATTTATGAGCGACCAGTCTGTCACAGGCGTCATCCAGTCTCGCCGTGCCGTACGAGTGTTCGCCGAGAAGCCAGTCGCCGAGGAGACGCTTCGAGAGATTCTCTCCCTGGCCAGCCGTGCCCCGTCTAATGGCAATCTGCAGCCGTGGAAAGTCTATGCTGTCACTGGCGATGCGTTGCGCGAGGCACTGTTGTCAATAAATACGGGGCTCTATACAGACGGCAACATGGAAGCGCCGCAATATCCAATCTACCCGGAGAAACTTCATGAACCGTTTCGCAGCCGCCGTCACGACTGTGGCGAGCGCATGTACACGGCACTGGGGATCGAACGAGAGGACAAGGCGGGCCGCATTAAACAAGTGATGAAGAACTACCAGTTCTTTGGTGCCCCCGTGGGCATCATCCTGACGATGGAAGAAAGTATGGATCTTGGCCAGGCCGTGGATGTTGGCATCTTTGCACAAAGCCTCATGTTGCTGGCGAAGGAACGCGGTCTCGATACCTGTCCGCAGGCAAGCTGGGCGCAGTGGCCAAAGCGCGTTCGGGCGGCGCTCGGTATTGCCGATGACGAGAAGGTAATGGTTGGGATCTCCCTCGGCTATGCCGCCGATCATCCGGTCAATGACGTCGAACAACCGCGCGTTGCAGTCGACGATTTTGCCTCGCTGCGCGGATTTTGAACGGAGCCGGATCATGAGCTACAAATACATCAACGTCGACGTCGACGATCACCTGTACACCGTCACGATTGACCGGCCCAAGGTACACAATGCACTAAGCCCCGATACAAATTTCGAACTACATGATGCGTTCAATGAGTTCGAAAACAACCCCGAACTCTGGGTTGCGATCATCACGGGTAGCGGGGACGCGGCGTTCTCGGTCGGCGGCGACATCACGGCCATGGTCGGCGCAAAAACCGACGACGATTACAAGATCCCGGAATCGGGCTATGGCGGCCTGACTGATCGCCATAGCTGTAACAAACCGATCATCGCCGCCGTCAATGGGCTCGCCCTTGGTGGTGGATTCGAAACCGCACTTGCCTGCGACCTGATTATTGCCAGCGAGACCGCAAGCTTCGGGCTTCCCGAGCCGAAAATCGGAACAGCCGCCGTGGGCAGTGGCATGCACCGCATCGTTCGTGACATCGGGCTCAAACCGGCGATGGCACTACTGCTTACGGCCGAATCGATTGATGCGAACAAAGCGCACGCTCTCGGACTGGTCAACGAGGTTGTGCCCGCCGGGGATCTGATGGACGTTGCGCGTGACTACGCCCGCAGGATATTGAAGTGTGCACCGCTTGCAGTGCAAGCCAGTAAACAATGCGCACTCCAGGGACTCGAGTACGCGAGCGTTCGCGAGGCAATGCAGGCGCAATATCATGATAAATTTGACCTGCTCGATGTGATGATGAAAGGTGAGGACATCCGCGAAGGCCTCACGGCGTTTATGGAAAAACGCAAGCCGGTCTGGAAAGGCCGTTAGCCCGCTTTGAGCAACATTAAGAACGCCACAGACGTTCGGAGGTAATGACAATGTCCGCCGCAGCACCATTCACTGATCCCAGCGATGAATTGACACGTATTCTGAATGCACAACGTGACGCCTTTCGACGAGAGGGCCCGGTTTCCCTCGAGACGCGCATCGATCGGCTCGATCGTTGCCTGGCGTTGATCGTCGATCATCAAGAAGAGATTTGCGAGGCGGTCAACCAGGATTTTGGTTGCCGGTCCCATCATGTCACGCTGATGAACGACGTGTTTATATCCGTGAACACGCTAAAATTCGTCAAGAAGCATGTGAAGAAATGGATGCGACCCGAACGGCGCAAGTCACCGTTTCCGATGGGTCTCTTGGGCGCCCGATCCGAGATTCATTACCAGCCGAAGGGTGTCGTCGGCATCATGAGTCCGTGGAATTTTCCGGTCAACATGGTCTTTGGCCCGCTCGCCGACGTATTGGGCGCCGGCAACCGCGCAATGGTCAAGCCCTCGGAATTCAATCCGAATACCGTCAGCCTGTTCGAATCGCTGTTCCCCGATTATTTCGACGAGACCGAGGTCGCAATAGTCGCCGGTGACGCCAGCGTCGGAGCGGCCTTTTCTGCACTACCACTCGATCACATCATCTTCACGGGATCGACCGGAGTGGGCAAGATCGTAATGCAGGCTGCCGCGCAGAACCTGACGCCCGTGACCCTCGAACTGGGTGGCAAGTCGCCGGTCATTGTCTCGGATACGGCTGATATCGCGGAAGTGGCAGAAAAAATCATGAGTATCAAGGCGATGAATGCCGGCCAGGTTTGTGTCAGCCCGGACTACTGCTTTGTGTCGCGCGACAGACTGCAGCAATTCGTCAGCGAATGCCAAAAGACTATTGCCATGCAGTACCCGACAATCGCCGAAAACGCTGATTTCGTGTCGATGGTCAACGAAGGTAACTACGATCGCGTCAAGAGCTGCATCGCGGACGCAAAGGCCAAGGACGCGAATATTGTTGTCCTGGCTCCGGAAAACGAAGCCTGGGATGACCGGGAGCGACACAAGATCCCGATACACCTGATCATCGACCCGAGTGACGATATGAAGGTCATGCAGGAAGAGCTATTCGGTCCGGTCCTTTGCATCAAACCGTACGACAACATCGACGATTGCATTGCCGAGATCAACGACAGACCGCGACCCCTTGCATTTTACTTCCTCGGTAAAGACAAATCAGAGCAACAGCATGTCATTGACAACACGATTGCCGGCGGCATGTGCATTAACGACCTCGCGATGCATGTCGCCTGCGACGATATGCCTTTTGGTGGCGTCGGTGCGAGTGGCATGGGCAACTACCATGGGCGCGAGGGCTTCAAGACCTTCAGCCACGCCAAATCGGTTTTCAGGCAAGGTCCATTCAATCTGCCAAAGCTGTCGGGCACGCTGCCGCCGTATGGCGAAAAAGTTGACAAGATCATGTCACGCATGATTCGAAAGTAGCAGGAATATTGCGATCCCAACGGCCGTTCTAATCAATCGATAATTGAGATGCTAGAATGAACGGGTAGCCGACAGAGAATCGGCCCCGCAACACCGCAGGTTTGAGCTATGGCCATCGACTTCGCACTAATTTTCGTCACCGCCGCAATTACATCCGGTCTTACTATCGCTGCCGCGTGGTTTCTGTACCAGCGTTACGTGAAACAAATGCTTATATCCTGGATCGACCGAAAAGCGGACGAACTTGGTGTAAAGGTCACAGAGCGGGTACGTGAAGGAGTACAACAGGGTATCAAGGGCGGCGTATCCGATGTCGGTTCCGAGGTCGTGAAGAAAACCAAGGAAGGCGCAGCGAAAACAGGATTCGGCATGTTCGAAGAAAGTATGAACACCTGGTTTCGTGCCGGAAGGACTCCCGCCGGCGACAAGAAAGACAACGACGACGAGTCCTGATCAGCCGTTAACTACCAGGCATCCCCGCCTTCTAGCAAAATAAGATACGCCTCTTACCGCTAAACAAACTAATTTACTCAGCAAGGAACCAATTGTGGGACTGCTCGAAAACAAGATCGGTATGGTCACCGGCGGTGGCAGCGGTATCGGCCGCGCAACCTGCATGAAATTTGCGACCGAAGGCGCGCGTGTGGTCGTTGTCGACATTAGCGAGAGCGATGCACTTGCTACCGTTGATGCGATTACCGCGGCCGGTGGTGAGGCAACGCATGCCGTCACGAACGTCGCCGATGAAGACGAGGTCGCCAATGCTGTCGCCGTTGCTGTTGATACCTACGGCGGCTTGCATATTGCATCCAACAACGCGGCTTTCTCTATCGGTGGTCACTTACTCACGGACGTCGATGCTGCTGACTTCACGAGGACCTATGAAGTCACGGTCAATGGCGTATTCTACTGTATGAAGCACCAGATTCCGGCGATGATCCACTCGGGCGGCGGCGCGATCGTCAACATCGGTTCACGCGCTGCGGATCAGCCAAACATTATGATGTCGCCCTACGATTCGGCCAAAGCTGCCGTAAACGGGTTAACGCGTTCGGCAGCCAAGGAATATGCGCAGCAGGGCGTACGGGTCAATTGTGTCAATCCCGGTGTAATACGTACAGAAGGTGTCGAAAAGTACCTCGCCACAAATGAGAAGCACGAGCCCCGTATGACTCGCGGTATTTCGATGAAGCGGCTTGGCTCGCCCGAGGAACTTGCCGAGGCCGTTACCTGGTTATGCTCTAATCGTTCATCCTACGTCACCGGGCAGTCTCTCAACGTTGATGGTGGTATGCTGAGTTAGCTATACAGAACAGGAAAACGAAGATGGCTTTGTCGAAAATCATGGCGGTGCTGGACCCTACGCTGAATGAACAACCGGCTTTCGAACGAGCGCTGGACTCTGCCGACATTACCGGTGCAACGCTGCATTTGTATATGTGCGTCAACGACAGCTACGGTGACGGCGACCAGGAAAGCATTGTTGCGAAATATCATTCGACATTGGAAGATCTGGCGACTCGCGCTAGAGCACAGGAAATCGAGACTGAGTGCGAAGTTGACTGGCACGACAACTGGCGTGACCAGGCGGTGATTGCCAGCCAACGCTGTGGTGCCGATCTGCTGATCAAGCATAGCGTCGATCACACCGACGTCGATCGCAAAAAGCGCATTACTTCAGACTGGGTACTCCTGCGCAAGACAGCATGCCCGGTACTGATGATCAAGGATCATACGCGGTGGGAAGATCGCCGCGTTCTTGCCGCCGTTGTAGAGAAACCCGTCGACACTGCCCACGAAAAACTCAATGAGCAGGTCATTGCTTTCACTAATGATTTCGCCCAGTCCTATCAATCCGACGCGCACTTCGTGGTCGGATATCACGACCGCAATTACGAGCCGAATGCAGCAGAAATTGCGCAACGATGTTCCGTGGGACGGGAGAAGGTACATGTCGTTCACGGCCAGACGGACGAGGTGATCGCCAATACCGCCCGCAAGATCGACGCCGATCTGATCGTGATCGGGACCGTGGGCAGGAGCGGAATAAAAGCGACTGTTGTTGGCAATACATCCGAACGTCTGCTCGACCACACGCACTGCGACGTGCTCGTATTGCATTGACTAAAAAGTGATAACGACCGCGCCCTCGCCGGACCAGACAGTAGACACGCGGCTCGGGCGTGCGCTCAAAGGCGTCGCGGATCAACATCCTGGCAAGGCCGGTTTCCTTCCAATACACGACGGTATCGATGCGCTGGCGATACGCCTGCTGTTGGCGGACCAGGCCGAGCGCAATATCGATACGCAATATTATGAGATAGAAGACGACCTCGCCGGGCGACTGTTCATGGAGTCGCTGCTACGGGCCGCGGACCGTGGCGTGCGTGTCAGGTTGTTGCTTGATGACTATCACACCAAGGGGCACGACAAGAATATAGCGGCACTCCGGGCCCACCCGAACTTTCGCATGCGAATCTACAACCCGTTTACGCGTCGCTCCTACAGATTTATCGACGGCCTGCTCAGTTTCGCCCGTGTTAATCGCCGCATGCACAACAAGTCTTTTACTGTGGACAACCAGATGACTGTCATAGGCGGCCGAAACATCGGCGACCACTATTTCAGCGTCGGCCGCGACGTCAATTTTGCGGATCTCGATGTAATTGGAATCGGCCCCATTGTCGAGGATGTCTCGGCCATGTTCGACCGCTACTGGAATAGCCCGGCCGCTATCCCGGTGCGCGAGGTAGCAAGGCGACTGGGATTACGCAGGGTATCGATGTCCAAGCTGGTTGATCGCATGTCGCGGGCTCATGCCGAAGTCAGCGCGTCGAAATATGCCGACGCCGTGCAGAGCTCGATGTTGGAAAAACTGGAGCACGATCTTAGCGCATTCACTTGGGCACCCTACAGACTGGCGTTCGACCTGCCCGAGAAGACGCAGAAGAGCAAATCGATTGATGCGGCAAAGATTCGGCAACTACTCGTAGACGCTTTTGACAGCGCTACGAGAGAAGTGATTCTGGTCTCTCCCTACTTCGTTCCTCGACTGTCAGGAGTTCGAAGGTTCCGGCAACTTCGAAATCGAGGTGTCGACGTCACGGTGCTGACGAATTCGCTGGCGTCGAATAATCAGATCTACGCCCACGGCGGGTACGCGCCAGTCAGAAAAGCGCTGCTCAAGATGGGCGTCAGGTTATACGAATTGCGTGCAGATGCACTGGTAGTCGGTGGCAAGCACATGCAAGCAAATGCAACCAAAGCGACTCTGCATACAAAGGCATTCGCGATCGATCGCAGACACCTTTTTATAGGCTCATTTAATTTCGACCCGCGCTCGGCCAACATCAATACCGAGATGGGTGTGTTCATCGAGTCCCCACAACTTGCCGAGGCCTTCGTGAAAAGCGCGCGCCACCATGTCCCACGCCAATCGTACGAAGTCACGCTTGGGAAGAAAGGTGCCTTGCGGTGGCGTGGAATCGACGATAAGAGCGAAGTCATCCTTAAAAAGGAACCACAGGCCGGTTTCTGGCACCGTTTTGCCGGCCAGGTCGCGCGCCTGTTGCCGATCAGGGGCCAGGTCTAGGTACGCTAGAATCCCGTCGGCCGAAACATCGCGTCGTGACCGCCGTCGACAAACAAAACCGCTCCACAAATGAACCTGGATTCCGGGTCAAGCAGAAAACTCGTTGCCGCCGCCTGGTCCTCGGGCTTGCCCGGAAACCCAACCGGTATGCTAGCCATGAATTCTTTAATGGCCGGTCCATAAGTGGGGTCGTTCTCGACCTTTTCTGTCATCGGTGTTTGCGTGTAGCCAGGCGCTACCGCGTTCATTCGTATACCTGCAGCGGCATACGCTGGAACATTGCTGCGCATCCAACTGGCGACAGCCTTCTTGGTGCCGCTATATACTTCTTGCGCTTGCATGGATTCGCAGAGGGCAAGCGCTTTTTCCTGCTCGCCAGCCAGCAACAGGTCAACGAATTCCGGGCTGTTGTTCATCGATGCCGAGTTGGAAGAAATCAATACGATTGCGCCACTCTTGACGGCGAGCAGGTCTTTTAGACCCTCGATCAGATCTACCGTGCCGAAATAATTGACCTCAGTAATCAGGGGGTGATTCGGCACATTGGCGCCCACGCCCGCGCACGTGATCAGCCCATCCAGTCCGTCGGCTGCTTTTTCGCTGATCGCGTCGATGGCGGCCTGCCGTCCGTCTTTGCTCGAGAGATCAGCGATGATATCGGCATCCTTGATATCAACCACGATGACCTGGTTGCCCTCGTCACGCAGTCGCTGTTTGATGGCCTCCCCGATACCGGTTGCGCCACCGGTCATTGCGTAAGTCTTCATCATTTCTTCCTCTTTCGTACGGAGACTACAGGACGCTAATAGCCACTCAAGCGCGCGAAACGGCGTCGGTGGTAGCTAGTGTTACCAAAAGTATTACGAAGTACTCGTACCCGTTTGAAATATAAGCCAATATCAAGCTCATCAGTCAAGCCGATTCCACCATGCATCTGTATGGCTTCGTTGGTTATCAGCTGCGCCGTGTCATTCGCCAGCGCCTTTGCATGACTGGCAGCAATGGCAAGATCCGCACGACTGTTCTCAGCCGCATCAAGTGCATCGAGAATGACTGACTTCAACAGCTGCAGCTGCGCAAAAGCGTGGGCGGCACGATGCTGCAATGCCTGGAACGTACCGATCACCTGGCCGAATTGCTCTCGTTCGGTAAGGTATTGGATGGTGTGCTTGAAGGTCTGTTGTGCGCAGCCATACAATTCGCACGCTGCCATGACCGTCGCAACGTCGACAATATTCTGCACCACCGCTTCCGCTGCCTCGCCCTTGGCCAGAACATCGGCCTCGGGCACAACAACACCTGAAAACTCGAGGTTGGCGTAGTCGCGGCTGTCCATGAGCTTTACGGCCGTTTTTCTCAGGCCGGCCGCGTTAGCGTCCACCAGCAACACAACAAAATTATCTGAACTATCGTCTGAACTATTGCCGTTCTCACGCGCGACCACGACATAGAAGTCCGCGTAGTTGCCCTCCGCGACAAATATCTTGTTGCCATCCAGCACGTAGCCACCGTGTTCGGCCGGCTTCGCGGCCAGGCTGGTATAGAGCGGATCGTGGTGGTTGTTTTCATCGATGGCCAGTGCGACGAGTGTCTGCCCCGTTGCCACCGCCGGCAGTATCCGTTGACGCGTCTCCTCGCTGTTGCCAAGGACCAACGCCGAAACGCCGATCGCGGCGGTCGTGATCAATGGAGACGCAACCAGGTGCCTTCCCGCCTCGATCGCGATTAGGCCAAGGCCTGTGATGCCAAATTCCAAGCCATCGTAGGCTTCGGGCACCGCTACAGCAGACCAGCCAAGTTCCGCCATCTGCTGCCACAGCTCGGCGTTGTGACCCTCGCCAGCATCACGAAGCTTGCGAAACTCGCTGGCCGGCGCCGTATCAGCGATGAAGCCCTTCGCTGCCTCTTTGAGCATCTGCTGATCTTCTGTCAGGACAAGCGCCATTCCAATACCTCTAGTGAGTCGGCAGGTTCAACGCGCGTTTGGCGATGATATTGAGTTGGACCTCGTTGGTGCCGCCCGCGATCGTCAGCGATTTATTGAATAGCAGTGACCTGCTCGACTTGAGTTCCTCTTCGTCGAAAAAATCATTGTCCCAGCCCAGGCCGCGGTAGCCGAGCAACTCGGCCATCAATTCATCTTTAGCCTGAAACTCGGTCGTACTGACGTATTTCATGATCATCGGGATGCGGGCGTCCGACTGTCCGGCCAGTCCTTCCAGGTGGCTTCGATGGGCCGTCAAACCAATAGCACGCATATTCATTTCGTGGCGGGTAATCGCCGCGCGAAGTCCAGGTTCTTTCAGTTTTCCCTCTGCGTTGTCTCCGAGGTATTCGGCCGCCGCCTGTCGCAGCGACAGTTTGCCGCCAATAAAATCCTGGCTCAGCTCGGCCATCATCTTGCGCTCGTGCTTTAACAGACCTTTCGCGACGGTCCAACCTTTGTTGGCGCCATACACGAGGTTTTGTACCGGAACCTCGACGTCTTCGAGGAACACCTGGCAGAACTCGGAGTCACCGCTAATCAGCTGAATGGGTGTAACGGTTATACCGGGCGTCTGCATGTCGATGAGCAAGAAGCTGATGCCGTCATGTTTGGGTACATTCGGATCGGTGCGCACGAGACAAAACATCCAGTCGGCATCGGTCGCGAACGACGTCCAGATCTTCGTGCCATTGACGAGATAGTGGTCGCCCTTGTCATCCGCACGGCATTGCAAACCGGCGAGATCCGATCCGGCACCCGGCTCGCTGTATCCCTGGCACCAGCGAATCTCGCCGCGAACGATTTTCGGAATGTGCTCGGCCTTTTGCGCCTCATCACCGAATTCGAGCAACGCGGGTCCAAGCATCGCGATACCGATATCGGTGAGCGGAGCCCGACAACGCAATTTGAGCATCTCCTCTCTGAGCGCCTTGGCCTGTGCCGCATCCAGGCCACCTCCACCGTATTCAGTCGGAAACTCGGGACACGTCCAGCCTTTGTCGCGCATGCGCTCAAACCAGAGCTTCGCGTCTTCACTGGGAAAGGTCTGATTGCGGCCCGGCACGACCATATCTTCACGTCGTCCTAACGTTCGCATCGATTCGGGGCAATTGGCTTCCAGCCATTGCCGGATTTCGGATCGAAACTGGTCTTTGTCGCTCATGGCAGTGTCAGCCTATCGGCAACGAAAACCCGTCACGAACCGGCATGTGGCTCTCGTCGAAGAATGAGGACAAGCTCTCGTCCAGAGTGTCCAGTGTCCATTTCGTCCCGCCTTCCGGATTGACATGCGGTTCGCGCGGTTCCGGGCGTTTCACGACCGACACCTGGTTGCCCCAGGCGATAAATACTTCACCGGCGATGTGTCCTGCCCGCGGCGAACTCAGGTAGGTGACGAGCGGCGCCACGTTCGCCGGATCGAACTGGTGAAAGCCTTCATCCGGCGCCTGGAACATCGCGGCCGTCGGTCCCTCCATGGTCATGTCCGTCAATGCTCGCGGCATGATGACGTTGCACGTAATGCCGTACTTGATCATCAACTGTGCTGCCCCCATGGTCATCGCGATAATCCCGGACTTGGCTGCCGCGTAATTGGGCTGGCCGGCCGAACCATAGATAGCGGCCTCTGATGATGTACTTATCAACCGACCGTAAACCTGCTCACCGGCTTTGGCCTTGCCACGCCAATAAGCAGTTGCATTGCGCATATTGACGAAGTGACCGCGCAAGTGAACACGCACGACGCTGTCGAATTCCTCGTCGCTCATACTAAAAATGGTCTTGTCGCGCAGGAAGCCCGCATTGTTGACCATGATGTTCATGTCACCGTAGGTCTCCAGCGTCGTCTTGAACAAATGCTGGGCATCTTCGGTGCTGGCGCAGTCACCGAGTACCAGAATAGCCTCGCCGCCCGAAACTCTGATGTCCTCGACCGTCTGCTCTGCCGCCTCTTTTGCATCGGGAAGATCAATATCATTGACCACCACGCGCGCGCCATGTGTCGCAAGGTCGATTGCCTCCTCACGACCCAGCCCGCGGCCCGCACCGGTGACTATCGCGACTTTTCCGTCCAGTTCACTCATCACAATCTCCTGTCAAAGCCGCTCAATAATCGTGCCCGTGCCAATGGCAGACCCGCAGCACATGGAAATCAACGCCGTCGACTTGTCGGTGCGCTCAAGTTCGTGCAGAGCCGTACAGATCAGGCGCGCGCCGGTCGACCCCACGGGGTGTCCGAGAGCAATCGCGCCGCCATTGACATTGACCTTGTCCATGTCGATGTCATAGACCTGCGCCCATGACAGAACGACCGCGGCAAACGCTTCGTTAACCTCAAAAAGGTCGATATCGTTCTTGGTCATGCCGGAGCGCCTAAACAGACGTTCCGTAGCGTCGACAGGACCGTCAAGGAGATAGAAAGGATCGGTGCCAACGATGCAGTCGGTCACGATGCGCGCGCGTGGTTTCAGACCGCGTTTGTTTGCCTCTTCCGCGCTCATCCAGAGAACGGCGGCAGAACCATCCGATACCTGCGACGAATTTCCCGGCGTGTGGATGCCACCCTCGCGGATCGCTTTAAGTTGCGACAAGCCGTCCAGAGTCGTATCGCGCAGACCCTGGTCGCGGGTAGCAGATTTGACATCGCCTGTTGCTTTCCCATCCTCTCCAATGATGGGCGCCTCAACCGAAAACACCTCGCGATCGAAACGGCCTTCTTGCCACGCGTTCTTGGCGCGCCGCTGCGATTCGCAGGCAAACGCATCGGCCATCTCGCGCGTGATGCCGCGCTTCTCAGCCAGGCGCTCGGCGCTCGCAAACTGGTCGGGAACGCTGTCCCAGGGCCAGTTCTCTGGTTGATAAAAACCGGGGCCATTCATGACATTCGCGCCCATATGTACCCGGCTCATCGACTCGACGCCCGCAGCGATACCGACATCGAAACTGTTAGTCCTGATCATGGACGAGATCATATGGTTAGCGGCCTGCGCCGAACCACACTGGGTATCGAGCGTCGTGCCGCCCACAGTGTAGCCCTCGCCCATCGATAACCATGCCGTGCGCGTCACGTTACTCGACTGTTCGCCAGCCTGCGTCACACAACCACCAGCGAGGTATTCAACGTCCGCATAGTCTATCCCCGAACGATTGACCAGCTCGCGGTAGGACAGCGCCAGGAGTTCGGCTGCGTGAAACCCGTTCAGGTCTCCAACGATTGGCTTGCCGCGCGCGATAGGTGTGCGAACGGCTTCGACGATAACTGCTTCTCTCATTAGTATTGCTCCAGTTCCAGCGCTACATGAATACAAATGCAAGCTCGACAATGAGTGCCGGCCTGTCCTGTCCCGCGACGTGCACGTGAATCTCTGTCGTCACTTTTGTTTTGTGCTCGGACACTTCTACATCCGCGACTCGGCAACGCGCATGTATGTCGCTGTCGACGGGTACGGCATTGAGGAAGCGGAGCTTGTCGGAGCCGTAATTCAGCATGTGGTTGTAACCGGTAACTCCATCTACCACATTAACGCCGCAGGGCATTCTCGATATCAGGGAGAGAATCAGAAAGCCGTGGGCGATCGTGGACTTGAACGGACTCTCGGTGGCACATCGCTCTACGTCGACGTGAATCCAGAAATCGTCTCCACTTAATTCTGCGAAATCATTGATCATTGCTTGAGTGACGGTGACCGGCTCGCTCCAGTCACTGAACTCATCGCTGATCATCGCCGCCAGCCCTTGCTGATCCTTGAAGTCTATTGGACTCACAACACTGCTCCTGGTGTCGGTAAGACACGGCTACCATTCCTAAGCTCAACAAACCGTAGCACGCACAACGACCCGCCAGAATCACCGATCCAGTCGAATTCGTTAGCAAAATAGTCCAGGGAAATGCTTGACTGGCGCCGGGCCCTTATGTCTCGCGGGCTACAGGCCACGACCGATTTCGCATGCCGATTTGAAGCGAATTGCCCTGTTAGGCGACGGCGGTGTCGGCTACATTGTGGCCCAGGTAAATAAGCGGGGATTACGCTATGCGGTGGTATACCGGTAATACGTTTTACGACACGCTGTTGCTGGTCGGTTTTGCGTTCGCAGCAATCATCTTGCTGACGAGCTTCATGGGTACGGCGAAGTACGGTGGCCGCTTTGGCGTCAAAGGCGAAGGCCTGAAACTCGGCTCCAAGATCGGCTGGATCGTCATGGAGCTACCGGGCCTGTTGGTTTTCCCGATAATTTTTTTCATGGGAAAGAACGCGATGCAACCCGTGCCGCTATTTTTCCTCGCTCTATGGATCGTGCATTACACCAACCGGGCATTGATTACGCCGTTGCTGATGCGCGTACAGCCAGGAACGCAGTCATCCTTCGATATTAGTGTCGTGATACTCGGCTGGATATCCCTGTCGCTGCACGGATATTTCAATGCCGCGTATATTTCAGAGCTCGGCACCCATTATGTCCCCGAATGGTTTGGCGACCCACGCTTCCTGATAGGGCTTGCGATCTACTTGTTTGGCTTCACGCTGAATATTCGATCGGACTCAATCTTGAGAAATCTCCGCTCGAGGAACCCGTCGCCTGATGAACCTCGTTACAAGATACCGTACGGCGGCGGTTTCAAATTTGTAACCTGCCCGCAGTACCTGGGTGAAATCACGTCATTTATCGGCATTGCCGTCATGACCTGGAACCTCGGCGCGCTGTTTGTGCTGGCAATTACGATCGCCAACCTCGTGCCGCGCGCGTTGTATACGCACAGGTGGTTTCACAAGAATTTCGACGACTATCCGAAAGAACGCAAAGCGGTCATTCCGTACATCCTCTAGTCCGCGGCATCCGCTTTTTTGACAAACATGTTCTTAAGAACGTTGTGATGCTCACCGAGTGGTTCGACGCACTCGAAGATTCGCGCGTAGCCGGTTTGGCTAATCTGCCACCTGCCGTCTGCCTTGACGTATTCGTCGTTGTAAACGCCTGTGCCGTACAGGCGCATGTTGTTCGCGAGATCCAGAATCATGTCCTGCAGGTACCAAACGCCTGTCGCACTCTTGCCATCGCTTGCGACACTGATTTCCGGGTGGTGACCATTGTGCATGGACAGAAAAGTCTCTGCCGACATACTGCCGGACATAAATTCGACGATCGCCGCGCGTCCATCAAAGCTGTACTCGCCGTCGCCATAGCGCGCGGTGCAATCATCCGCAAGACAATCGCCAAACGATTCCCAATCGTTCGTGTCGAGCGTCCTGAAATAGCGATACTTGAGCTGTTTGATCTGTTCGATTTCCGCGAGGATGTTCACAATCGGTTCTCCTTCTTATCTGTGCGTGGACAGTAGCTAATCACAGGACCTATGCATAGAATAGAACAACAATCGCCATAATAATTGTCAATTCGGTCCAATCGGACAACGCAGCAGTGGTTTCAACAGAATTCAACAGACCAAGCGAAGCTGACAGCAGCTCCTTACCGGTTCGGAAAATCCACCGGTTGCTGACCTATGTCGAAAACCTCGGCCTCGATCCAATTGATATTGCGAATAGCATCCACCTCGACCTCGCGGACGTTCTCGATGCGACGCCGGATGATTCGATTCCGAGCTTATATTACGCGCTGCTCTACAAAGAGAGCGTCGTTCGGCTACAGCGCGATAATCGCGTGATTCCGTGGGCGGCTGGTATCGGAAGCGACGCCTTTCGTATGATGTGTTACTGCATTATTAGCTGCACGACGCTGCGCGACGCACTACAACGCGCACAGCGATTCGATTCACTTTTGTATCCGATTATTGGCCATCGCGTCGAGTTCGAAGAGACAGAATCCGGCTCAGCACGACTTAGTTATGTTGTCGATGAAGGCAAGAATCAGGATGCGTTCGCGCCAGGAAAATGGACCCTCGAAGAATGCCTATCGGTCGCCAAGTCGTCAGGTATCGAAACCTGGTACGGCTTGTGTGGCTGGCTGATCGGGCGCGACATCGAATCAATCAAAGTCATGATTGACAGTGCTCCGATATCGCCCGCGTACGCTGAGCGCATGAAAAAATTATACGGGTGTCCGGTCCAATTTGAGGCCGATGAAACCAGCATAGAGTTTTCCGGGGAGTATCTCGATTATCGAATCGTCCATAACAGTCGCTCGCTTGAAGAGTTCCTGGACACCGGCCCGTACCAGCTGTGGTCGTCGGACAGCAAGGTCGTTAGCACCAGTGCGGCAATCCGCTCACTACTCGGCACCGACTTTCGCACCGGCGTGCCGAGCTTCGAAGAAATGGCGAAAAATATGCACATGTCGCCATCAACCTTGCGCCGGCACTTGCTCGCCGAAGGTACGAGTTACCAGAAAATCAAGGACGAATCACGTCGTGAGATCGCAATCGAGATGCTGTGCTTTGGCGATGCAAAAATCGGCGAAATTAGCGAGCACGTCGGGTTCTCTGACACTAGCTCATTCGTTCGCTCGTTTCGCTCATGGACCGGTTCGACGCCGAAAGCCTATAGAGAGAACGCAAAACCGTTGTTTGGATCCGAGCGAGCCTGAATCACTTAATTCACTTTGCGGGAAATATTAATGAGTAATCAAGATTCACCTGCGATGGCTGCACTTGAAGCCGTAATCGGCAAACGTTATGGGCCCTATTTGAGCTGGCATCCTGTAAGCGAACCGATGATCTGGCAATGGGTCGCGGCATTTGACGACCGTAATCCGCAATATTCGGATGCTGAGTTTGCACGCGCCAGAGGCTACGCCGACATCGTGTCACCACCAGCCATGGTGCAGGGTTGGTGCTTGCCCAGCATTTCGCGTCGATACCCACCCGGTTCGGCCAAGGAGCGCCCTTACTCGGTACTCGACATAGCAACGCAGCACGGATTTCCCGGTAACGTCGCCGTCTCCTATGATCAGCGCTTCCTGCATCCGGTCGTACTTGGCGACGACCTGCACTACTTCGTCGAACCAATCCATGTCACTGAGGAGAAAACGACAAGGCTGGGTACGGGACACTTTATTACGTGCCTCGAGGAGTATCGCAACCAGAAAGACGTTATTGTGTACGAATCGCGCACGACGTATTTCAACTTTAAAGCAGGCGCATCCGAGACCAGTGCAGCAGAACAAGGCGATCGCGATCCGCTGGCCATACTTCGGCCACCTGAAGATTATGAGGCTGAGGTTGTGTGGCGCGATCGGGGCTCGAGCTTCGACGCAGGCGCGAGCATTGGTGAATTGCATATTCCTGTTACGTCGTCACGAATCGCCGTGTGTGCTCTCGCCAGCAGGGACTGGATGCCGATGCATCACAGCCGAGAGTCCGCCATGCGCCAGGGGCAACCCGATATTTTCATGAACATCCTGACAACGGGTGGCTTTGTCGGACGATTTCTGACGGACTGGGCCGGTCCCGGATCAACCGTGTCCAGCGTCAAATTCGGATTGGGCGTGCCGAATTACCCGGGCGATCACATGATCATGAGCGGACGGGTGGATGACGCTCGCGAAGAAACCGGCGTAACGCTCGTCGAGGTCAGCTACCAGGGCCAAAACAAATTGGGCCCGCATGTCACAGGTAGCGCGGTAGTCGCATTGCCATAGACCCGCTTGGCGGCTGGCCAGGCTGCGGTGATCAGCCGATAACTAACTGAAAACCGAGCCAAAAGTGTCCGCGAGGCCGCGCCACGGTTGCCCGCTGTGATTTTCACTGGTTTAGGGGCAGCTGCACTGCTATTATCCGCGCCCGAAAGCCCGTCCTGTGCCGATCTCAGCGTCGCACCAGCTGCTCGGAAGTGTCATTAGGACCGGCAAGGAATTACGTGCATCCACCTATGTTCGTATTACCGGGTTCTCGCTTTAGCAAGGCTATGAGAGCACTTGGCGGTATGGCGATGAACAACGGGTTGGTGCCAAGAAACAACCTACAGAGCTGAAGTAAAGAGATGAAAGACCTTAGCACTTACCGAAATATCGGGATTTTTGCGCACGTCGACGCAGGCAAGACGACGACCACGGAGCGTATCCTCAAGCTCACGGGCAAAATTCATAAGACCGGTGAAGTCCATGATGGCGAAGCCACGACGGACTTCATGGACCAGGAGCAGGAACGCGGTATCACGATTCAGTCCGCCGCAACGAGCTGCGAATGGGACAAACACCGCATGAACATCATCGACACGCCCGGGCACGTTGACTTCACGATCGAGGTTTATCGTTCGCTGAAAGTACTCGACGGCGGTGTCGGCGTATTCTGTGGCTCCGGTGGCGTAGAACCGCAGTCCGAGACGAACTGGCGTTATGCCAACGATTCGGAAGTGTCGCGTATTATCTTCGTCAACAAACTGGACCGTATCGGAGCCGACTTCTACCGCGTTGTACAGCAGGTCAAGGATGTGCTGGCCGCTAACCCGCTGGTCATGGTTCTGCCTATTGGTATCGAGGACGATTTCGTCGGGATCGTTGACCTCCTGACGCAGAAAGCCTGGGTCTGGAGTGATTCAAGCGACCCTGAGTCTTACACTATTGGCGATGTCCCCGACGATATGACGGACCTCGTCGCAGAGTGGCGTGAGAAGATGATCGAAACGGCTGTTGAGCAGGACGATGATCTTCTGGAGGCCTACCTGGAGGGCGAAGAGCCATCGATTGAGGATCTCAAGCGCTGCATTCGCAAGGGCACTATCAACCTGGATTTTTTCCCGACGTATTGTGGTTCTGCCTTTAAAAACAAAGGTGTACAGAACATTCTTAATGCAGTTGTTGACTTTCTGCCGAACCCGACCGAGGTCAAGCCGCAGCCTGAAATCGACCTTGAAGGTCATGAAACCGGCGGGGTCGCAACGGTCGATCCGGCCAAGCCATTGCGCGCCCTCGCGTTCAAGATCATGGACGACCGTTATGGCGCCCTGACTTTTACGCGTATCTACTCGGGCACGCTGAAGAAAGGCGACAATGTCCTGAACACGTTTACGGGCAAGACCGAACGCATTGGTCGTATCGTTGAGATGCACGCCGATTCGCGCGAAGAACTCGAGTCGGCTCAAGCCGGCGATATTGTCGCGCTGCTCGGCATGAAAAACACGCGGACAGGACATACGCTGGCGGACGCCGATGATCCCGCGACGCTCGAGCCGATGGTGTTCCCGGATCCCGTGATTTCGATCGCCATCTCGCCGAAAGACAAAGCCGGCACGGAGAAAATGGGCGTCGCCCTAAACAAGATGGTTCAGGAAGACCCGTCATTCCAGGTGGCTACCGACGAAGATTCGGGTGAGACGCTGATCAAGGGCATGGGCGAGCTACATCTCGACATCAAGGTCGACATTCTGCGGCGCACGCACAATGTCGATGTCGAAATGGGCAAGCCGCAGGTGGCCTATCGCGAGACGATCACGCAGATGATCGAGGATACTTATACCCATAAGAAACAATCGGGTGGTTCAGGCCAGTATGGCAAGATCGAATACCAGATTGAGCCTGCTGAAAAGAACGTCGGCTACGAGTTCGAATCCAAAGTCACAGGCGGTAACGTCCCGCGCGAGTACTGGAGTGCCATCGAGAAAGCATTCGCAAGCTGCATGGGCGAAGGTACGTTGGCCGGCTACCCGTTACTGGACGTGAAGTTCACGTTGTTGGATGGCGCGTTTCACGCCGTCG
>Ga0224508_10000829_pt1 | contig 28749 bp, 28 predicted proteins | sample SF_Jan12_sed_USG_4_FD_170157 | JGI IMG/M metagenome (GOLD analysis project Ga0224508, IMG submission 170157) | Sediment microbial communities from San Francisco Bay, California, United States - SF_Jan12_sed_USGS_21 | ecosystem: Environmental > Aquatic > Marine > Sediment | place: USA...
GTGGGGAAGGGCGTTCCGGGTTACGTCACCCCGAAGACAACAGTCGGAGCGATCGTCGGCAACGACGCCGGAGAGATTCTCCTGGTGCAGCGGGCCGATTCCGGGGTCTGGCTGTATCCGACGGGCTGGGCCGACGTGGGTTACTCACCAGCCGAGGTCGCGGTCAAAGAGGTGCACGAGGAGACCGGTATCGAGTGCGAGATCGTGCGGATGGTCGCCGTGCTCGACGGCATGCGGATGGGTTTCACGAAGATCCCGCTCTACTCGATGGTGTTCCACTGTCGAGCCGTCGGCGGAAGCTTGCGCGCCCATCCGCTCGAGACATCCGATGTCGGGTTCTTCGCCGAGAACGAGCTGCCCGCGAACACGGCCGGCGTCGCCGGGTGGGGAGCGATGGCGTTCGCGGCGATCCGCGGTGAGCAGCTCGACGTCATCTACGACCAGCCACGCACTCCACCCTGGCGCGGAGCCGGCCTGGCATGATGCGCTGATGCCGAGCCCCTCGCCGACGACGTTCAGCGCCACCGCACTCACCGAGCTGGGCGCCACCCGCACCGGAGTCCTGCAGCTGCGCCGTGAATGGGTCGCCGACGACCCGCGTGCGGTCATCCTGGTCGTCCACGGCATCAGCGAGCACAGCGGCCGGTACGAGCACGTCGGGCAATACCTCTCGGCTCAGGGTTACGGCGTGGTGTCGTACGACCAGCGCGGTTTCGGTCAATCGGGTGGCCGGCGCGCCCACGCCCTCGACATCGACGAGTTCCTCGACGACGTCGAGGATCACCTGGCGGTGCTACGCCAGCCCGACCGGCCAGTCGTGGTGCTCGGCCACTCGATGGGCGGGCTCATCGCCGCGGCCCATGCATGCAGCAACCGCCCGCAACCCGACGGACTGATCTTGAGCGGCGCGGCCCTGCTCGGCCCGATGCCCGAGGCCCTCGCCGTCGTCCCGAAGCTGCTGGCGCCACTGGCCGGGCGCCGAGGCGTGTCGCTGCCCATTGCGACCTCGGTGCTGTCACGGGATCAGGCCGTCTGCGACGCCTACGACGACGATCCTCTGGTCGACACCAGATCCACTCTCGACCTGTACAACGCGCTCTCGGCCGGCATGAGGCGTACGAGGGCCCGGCTCGACCGGATCCGGGTTCCCACGCTGGCGCTGCACGGTGCCGATGACGAGCTCGTGCCGCCGGCGGCGACCGAGCTCCTCAGCGGGCGGCCCGGCATCGAGACCAGGCTCTACCCCGGGCACCGTCACGAGATCTTCAACGAGCTGGACTGGGAAGCTGTGCTCGGTGATGTCGTCGACTGGCTCGGCCGGCAGGGCCTCTGACCACGCCGGTCGCGACCGTCGGCGAACGGGCTCAGTCGCGCTGGTCCCGCAGGAAGCGCTCGACCTCTTCGACCAACAGCTCGGCCGACTCCTCGGGTTCCCCGGAGTCGTAGTGTTCCTCGAGCTCGGCGACGTACTCGGCGGTGTCCTCGTCGTCGTCGACCAGCTCGGAGACCTGACGCTCGTAGGCTGCCGCCGCGATCTCGAGCTCGGTGGTCGACAGCGAGAACTCGAGGAGCATCCGCAACCGTTCGACCAGCGCGAGCGCAGCCTTGGGACTCCCCGCCCCCGGCACGTAGGACGGCACCGATGCCCACAGCGACGCCGATCGCAGCCCGTTCATCCGGCTGATGTGGTTCACGACACCGATGATGCCCGTCGGCCCTTCGTAGCTCGATGGCGACAGCCCGAGGAACCCGGCGACGTCGGCGTCGTCGGCACTGCCGTACACCTCGACCGGGCGGGTGTGGGGAACGTCGGCCAGCAGGGCACCCAGGGTCACGACGAGCGAGGCGTCGAACGTCTTGGAGACGCGAACGAAGCGATCGCAGAACGTGCGCCACCGAAGCTGGGGCTCGATGCCGCGGACGAAGACGACCGGACGGTCGCTCCCCGGCAGCACCCCGCTCGAGAACTCGGTCTCGGGCCACTCGAGTCCTCGTTCGCCGTCGGTGGCGAGCACGACGTTCGGGCGCGCCGTGGTGAAGTCGAAGAAGTTCTCGGCATCGATGCGGGCGAGTGGCGTGGCGTTGGTGCGCTGTTGCAGGAAGCTGAGCGCCTGGGTGGCCGAGTCGCCGGCGTCGTTCCAGCCGCCGAACGCGACGATGACCGCGGGTTGTTCGGGCAACGTGTCGGTTGCCCATGTGACGTCTGGGATCTCAGGCGGTGCCACCGACAGAACGGTATCGGTCGGACGGCTCGGAGTGGTCAGGTTGGGTCATCTGTACTGGTCACGGGCGCGCCCGGACGCGAGGGTCACGGCTGCCCGCGCACACCCGTAGTATCGAGATCGCTCCAGGGAGGATGATCGATGGTCGAAGAAGCTCGCGACGCCGAGGTCGAGATCGAGGCGGCAACGGTGGCCGACGACGAGCTCGTGGCCGCATTCGAGCGGCTGATACCGCAACTGTCATCATCGAACCCGCCGCCTTCGCGCGACGTGCTCGCCGAGATCATCGCCAGCGACGCGAGCGTGCTGCTCGTGGCGCGCGATGGGGGCCGCATCGTGGGCAGCCTGACCCTCGTGCTGTTCCGGATCCCGACGGGGATGCGGGCGTGGATCGAAGACGTGGTGGTCGACACGGCCGCTCGGGGTCGTGGCGTCGGACGAGCCCTCAACGAGGCGGCCGTGGCCATGGCTGATGCGGCCGGCGCGACAACGGTCGACCTCACGTCTCGTCCCTCTCGGGAGGCGGCGAACCGCCTCTACCAACGGCTCGGCTTCGTCCGGCGCGACACGAACGTCTACCGCTACGCGATGTGATCCGCGGTGCTCGCGGCTGCGAGCACCGTCAGGCTCCGACGTCGAGTCGCAGGATCGAGCCACCCAACAGCACCGCGAAGATCTCGCCGTCGTGTCCCTCGCCGAAGGAGGCCAACTGGCTACCGGGCACGGTCGCCAGCCGCTGATTGTCGAGCACGGTTCCCGACTCGTCGATCACCAGACCGAAGATCTCGCCGGTGCAGTAATCACCGTAGATGTACGCGCCGTGGAGTGTCGGTTCCGGGCCTCGATAGACGTAGCCACCGATGACCGAACAGCCGACGTCGCGTGCGTACTCGAAGACCGGTGGGGTGTGGTTGGCCGGTTCGTCGCCCCCGAACGCGAGGGAGCCCTCACGGAGCGACCATCCGAGATTGGCGCCGATGCCGCCACCGTCTCGGGCGGGGAGCCAGTTGATCTCCTCGACGGCGCTCTGGCCGACATCGGCAACCCACAGATCGCCCGTGGCGCGATCGAACGAGAATCGCCACGGGTTTCGGGCGCCGTAGAGGAAGAGCTCGTCGCGTCCGGAGTCGGAGATGAACGGGTTGTCTGCCGGCACCCGATACGGCGCCTCGCCGGCCGCAGTCGGTTCGATGCGGACGAGCGAGCCGAGCAGGTCGGACGTGTCCTGGCCCGTCAGGAGCGGATCCCCTGCGCCGCCGCCGTCACCGAGGGAGTAGTAGAGGAAGCCGTCGGGTCCGAATGCGAGTCCGCCACCGTTGTGGTTCGCGAAGGGCTGCTCGACGACGAGCACCTCTCGTTCGGCGTTGCCGTCGATGTCGAGCTCGACGAGACGGTTTGCGCCGTCGGCGGTCGAGTGCACGACATACAGGTGTCGCCCGTCCGGCGCGACGGCTAGCCCGAGCAATCCCTGCTCGAGTGTCGTCGACGTCTCCGAGACCAGATCGACGAGCACACCGTCGTCGGGCGCGTACGACCCGTCGCCGGTCGCCTCGTAGCGCCGAACCGTGCCGGCCCGACCGCCGACGAGGAGCGATGATCCGTCCGGGTGCAGGGCCATCACGATCGGCGTCTCGGCCGAGGCGATCTCCACGAGCTCGACGTCGAGACCCGACAGGTTCGTGATCGACGCCAGAGGGGCCGGTTCGGGGTCTGCGGTGGGCACGGCCGTCGGCTCGGCAGGGTCTGCGCTGGGCTCGGAGACCGACGCCTCGGGCTCGGGGGTCGCAGCGGGCGCCGGCGTCGGTTCCGGTTGCCCACCGACCTCTACCGTCGGCACCGACGGGGTGGTCCCAGGATCGATTGCGACGTCGTCGCTCCCGCAGGCGGATGCGGCCAACACGACGATCAGGATCGACGTGGCCAAGCGATGGGCGAGGGGGGTGCGGCTCAAGACCATGGGTAGTCTGTCCGACAGTAACCGTATGCAACTGCCGACAACGCTCACCAACGTCTACCAGCGCCATGCCCGGCGATTCGTCCGCTACTGCGGCGTCTCCGCCGTCTCGGTGATGATCGGTCAGAGCTTGTTGCTCATCGCCTACGCCGTGATCAGGCTCGAGGCCACGACCGCCAACATCGTAGCGGTCAGCATAGGCACGCTCCCCGCCTACCTCCTCAATCGGCACTGGGTCTGGCAGAAATCGGGCCCGAACCGACTGTGGCGCGAAGTCGTCCCGTTCTGGGCAATGGCGTTCCTCGGCCTTCTCCTCTCCACCATCGCGGTCGCCATCGTGTCCCAGCGCTGGGACACCTTCATCGCCATCAGCACCGCCAACATCGCAGCGTTCGGTCTCGTCTGGGTCGGCCGCTACTTCGTGCTCGACAAGGTGATGTTCGGTGCGAAGAGCGAGCCCATCTACGAGGCCGCGCCAGCTATCTGACGTGGAGGCATCCCGGCGCTCGGCCGCAGAAGCAGCGCGGGGATTCATGCCGGCCGACGAGGGGTTGGCGCTGTACGAAGCCGGCCGCTCGGCCCTGGTGCCCGGTCCGTTCCTCGAGATCGGCAGCTACTGCGGCAAGTCGTCCATCTATCTGGGCAGCGCGGCAGAAGAGCTCGGAACCATCCTGTACGCCCTCGACCATCACCGCGGCAGTGAGGAGAACCAACCGGGCTGGGAGTGGCACGAGCCCGACCTCGTCGACCCTGCGATCGGTCGGATCGACACCCTGCCGCACTTCCGTCGCACGGTGCACGATGCCGGGCTCGAGCACACGGTCTGCGCCCTGGTCGGCGACTCGGTGCGAATTGCCACCCACTGGTCGACGCCGCTGTCGCTGCTGTTCATCGACGGCGGTCACGGCCCCGAACCGGCCCATGCGGACTACGACAACTGGGTGCCGAAGCTGACCGTGGGCGGGCTGTTGTTGATCCACGATGTCTTCCCCGACCCCGCCGACGGCGGTCGTCCGCCCTACGAGCTGTTCTGCCGAGCGCAGGAGTCAGGCGAGTTCGAAGAGGTTCGGGCCGTAGGATCGCTCCGTGTGCTCAGACGCACCGACGATCCGTGACCGCGGTTGACCGCGCTGCGGTCGACGACGCGGCGGGACGCGTCGGAGGACGGGTTCGTGAGACGCCCACGCTCGAAGTCGACGCGGCCGTGCTGGCCACACCATCGCCGGTCATCCTGAAGCTCGAGTTGTTCCAGCACACCGGTTCGTTCAAACCGCGCGGTGCGTTCAACCGGGTGCTCTCGCATCCCACCGACCTGCCCCTCGTCGCGGCGTCGGGCGGCAACCACGGCATCGCCGTCGCACACGTGGCCCGGGAGCTGGAACGACGCGCAGACGTGTTCGTGCCCGAGACGAGTGATCCGGTGAAGGTCGAACGACTCACCGAGCTCGGGGCACGTGTGCACCAGGTCGGAACGAACTACGCACAGTCGTTGGTGGCGACGCGGCGCTTCCTCGACACCGCCGAGGCACTCGACGTGCATGCATACGATCAACCGGACGTCGTAGCCGGGCAGGGAACCGTGGGTCGCGAGCTGCTCCTGCAGGCCGGCGCTGTCGACACCGTGGTCGTCGCGGTCGGCGGAGGCGGGCTGATGGCAGGGGTGATCGCCGCCCTCGACGGCGAGGCGCGCGTCGTGGCCGTCGAGCCCGAACATTGCCCGACACTCCATCGCGCCCTGCTCGCTGGGGCGCCGGTCGACGTCGAGGTCGGCGGCATCGCGGCGAACTCACTCGGGGCGTCGAGCATCGGACGTCTTGCGTTTGCGGCGGCCCAACAGGCCGCAGTCGAATCGGTGCTCGTCACCGATGACGACATCGTGGCAGCCCAGCGGCGACTCTGGCACGCGGTGCGTCTCGTGGCCGAGCCTGGCGGCGCGGCAGCAGCGGCGGCGTTGTTGTCGGGCGCCTACCGGCCCGCCTCCGACGAGCGTGTCGCCGTCATCGTGTGTGGTGCGAACGCCGACCTGGCCGCGGTCGTCCGGTAGCGCGACCGAGGACTTCAGCGGATGGGTCGACGGCCGTCTTCGGTGCCCGCTCTTGTCGCCTGCTGTGACGGGCCACTCGGGCCCCGGAGTCGGCGAGTCAGGCTCGCTCTGCTCGCCCAGCCGCGCGGCTCCCTAGTCGAGTGAGGGCTCGTCGACGTGATCGGGGAGATCGACCAGGGCAGGGAGCACACGGTGATCGGCCAGCAGCCCGCTGGCGGGGGTCGTGCCGGTGAGCGCATCGGCGGCCAGGATCACGGCTGCTGCCGTGTACGACGAGCGCTCGTCGGCGGGGAAGGTCTGACCTTCGGGGTGCACCATCCCGGTGATGTAGCGACCGTCATCGCAGCGCAGCGACTGCGCCCACTCGAACATGGCCAGCGCGGTGCCCGTGTCGCCGGCGGCGAGGTAGGCGATCGCGCATTCGCACGTCTCGGCCGCAGTGACCCACTGCTTGTCGCTCACGCAGCGCACGCCGATGCCCGGCATCACGAACACGTCGGCCTGCGCGCCGAGGCGGTCGCGGCACGTGTCGGCATCGAGGGCGCCGGAGAGCACCGGGTAGTACCAGTCCATCGCCCAGCGATCCTTCGGGGCGAACGCCTCGGGGTGATCGCGGATGACGCGGCCCAACATGGCGGCGCTGATCTCCCAGTCGGGCTTGGCAATGCCGAGATGGTCGGCGATGGCGAGTCCAGAACGAAGGCTGTGACAGATGCTCGACGAGCCGGTGAGCAACGCGAACGACCACGGCGTTCCGTCGGCATGACGGGCCCAGAGGATCTCGCCACGCGGGGTCTGGAGATCGAGCACGAACTCGATGGCCCGGTCGACGACGGGCCAGAACCGCTCGAGGAAGCCGCCGTCGCGGGTGATCAGGTGGTGATGCCAGACGCCCGTTGCGACGTAGGCGACGCAGTTGGCATCGAGCTTGTCCTGCTCGACCCGGTCGGTCAGGTAGTACTGATGCCAGGAGCCGTCGGCCCGCTGATTGTCGGCCAGCCACTGGTAGGCCGCCGACGCCTCGACGTGGTGCCCTGCGGTGTCGAGGGCCATGGCGGCCTCGACATGGTTCCACGGGTCGGCGTGGCCGCCGTCGAACCACGGGATCATGCCGGATCGCAGCTGGAGGTCGACGATCGTTTCGGCGGTCAGCGCGATCTGGTCGGCGGACAGGATCCCGTGGACGTCAGGCAGCAACATGATGGTCCCTGATGGTGGTCCTGACGCGGGCCGGCTTGCGAGCGTACTGTACGAGGCTCTTGCCGAGCACCGGGTTCAAGATCTTGTCGGCAACACGGGTGCTGGTGGGCGTCTTCATGATGTCCCAGGTGAGGAAGCGGTTGTAGAGCTTGACGAACCGCTGCTCGTCGTTGGTGGGACCGACCGCGCAACGCAACCACCAGTAGGGCGAGTGCAGCGAGTGCGCCCGGTGAGACGAGAACGGTTCGAGCCCTGCGTCGGTCATGCGCTCCTGGAGGTCGCTCTTGCGGTAGATGCGCACGTGCCCGCCCTCGCTCTTCGGCGCGTAGTACTCGTCGCTCAGCTTCCAACAGATCTGTTCGGGGAACCACGAGGGCACTGTGACGGCGATGATGCCGCCGGGCCTGAGCACGCGGGTGAGCTCGGTGATCGCACCGGCGTCGTCGGGGATGTGTTCCATGACCTCCGAGGCGATGATGCGGTCGAACGATTCGTCGTCGAACGGAAGGCAGGTTGCATCGCCGGTGACCGCAGTGGCGAGGGTGTCACCGGCGACCTCACCGGCTACAGCCATCGCACCGTAGGTGATACGGACCTCGACCAGCTCGGGAATGGCCATGTCGCAGGCGACGACGTGTGCACCCCGGCGGAGCGACTCGTAGGCATGGCGCCCGAAGCCGCAGCCGAGATCGAGGAGCCTGTGCCCGGCGCGCAGTTCGAGACGGTGGTAGTCGACGGTGAGCACGGTCAGCTCCGGTCGGCCATCTCGAGACGGATGCCGTACTGCTCGACGGTCTTGATCGCCGTGTGGCGCCAGCTCCAGTTGTCGATGACCCGTTGCCGGCCGGCTGCGCCGATGCGGGCGCGGAGCGCCGGGTCGTCGAGCCCGACGGCGATCTTCGCCGCGAGGGCACCGCTGTCGCCGGGGGGGACCAACAAGGCGGTCTCACCGTCGGCGCCGACCACCTCGGGGAGCGCGCCTCCGGTGGTCGAGACCAGTGGCGTGCCCGATGCCATGGCCTCGATCGCGGGGAGGGAGAACCCTTCGTAGAGCGAGGGCACGACGGCGAGGTCGGACTCGCTGTACAGCTCGACGATGCGTTGGTCGGACACGCCGTTGACGAACGAGACGGCGTCGCGGAGGCCCAGTCGGTCGATCGTGTCGGCGGCCACACCGCCCTCCTTCGGCTTCCCGATGACGACGAGGCTGACATCTCGCTCGGTGCGCAGCTTCGCCAGCGCCTCGAGGAGGTATCGGAGCCCCTTGAGCGTGACGTCGGCGCTGGCGGTGGTGATGAGCTGGCCCGGGACGGTCGCGACGTCGGGCAGAGGCTTGAACAGGTGGGGGTCGACTCCGACCGGCACGACCATCATCCGCTCGGGTGGCACCTTGTGGTCGCGGTGGATGTCGATCAGCGACGACTCGGAGACGGTGATGATGCGCTTCAGACGCCTCGCGACACGGGTCTGCATCTTGGTGAAGGCGTACCAACGTCGTTTGCCGATCTGCTCCATGAGCGTGCGGGCGTGCTCGATCTCGAGTCGACGATCGACGGTGATCGGGTGATGGATCGTGCCGAGCACCGGCAGACCCATGCGTTCGATGGCGAGGAGCCCGTACCCGAGCGTCTGATTGTCCTGGACGAGGTCGAAGTCGCCGACCCGCGGCTTGAGCGCCTGCCACGCGCGAAGGCTGAAAGCCAACGGCTCGGAGAAGGTCCCGACCGAGAATTGGGCGACCTCCGCCAAATCGGGCCAGCTCTTGATCTCCCAGAATCCCGGGACCCGGCCGGGAAAGTGGTCGTTGTAGATGTCGAGGCTCTCGAGCTCGTGCAGCGGGACCCGCTCGTCGAGCTCGGGATACGGCTGTCCGCCGAACACCTCGACGTGGTGCCCGAGGTCGGTCAGGGCCTTCGAGAGATGCCGGATGTAGACCCCCTGACCACCGCAATGGGGCTTCCCCCGATACGAGAGCAGGGCGATGCGAAGTGGGCGATCGGGCAATGTCACCGCAAGAGACTCCAAGAATCGTCGTTATCCGTCAAGACGCCGTCCATGAACGCTAAGACGAGCGACGTTGCACGGCAACGTGCAGCACGGCGATCGCCTCCGACGTGGCGGCCGGTGTGACCACCGATCGCGGCGATCGAATCCAACCGGGTCCGACCCGATGGTGTTCCCGCGCGGGAACTATTGCCTACGGTGAGGCGTCTCGCCGCGAGCGCCGACAGGCGCGGGTCTCGTCGCTGCGACCCAGGAAGTCGCTGCGAGCCCGGGAAGGGGTTGGATGTGAGGGCAGTGGTACAACGGGTGACCAGCGCGGCGGTCATGGTCGGCGATGACGAGGTCGGACGGATCGGCGCCGGGCTCTGCGTGTTGGTGGGCGTGACCCACGGCGACGACGCCGCCGACGCCGACAAGCTGGCCTCGAAGCTCTGGGGGCTCCGGATCCTCGATGACGCCGACGGCGTGATGAACGACTCCATCAGCGATGTCGGCGGCGAGATCCTCGTCGTCAGCCAGTTCACGCTGTACGGCGACACCGGTAAGGGCCGTCGGCCGGGGTGGAGCGCTGCCGCCCGCCCGGGACATGCGGAACCGCTGATCGAGCGGCTGGTCTCGGCCCTGCGGGATCTCGGTGCCCTCGTGGCCACGGGCGCGTTCCGGGCCGACATGGAGGTGGCCCTGGTCAACGACGGCCCGTGCACGGTGATCCTCGAGGTGTGATCAGCGCGAGGGTGTGGCCTCGGTCGCACGTCGACGTTGGGAAGGGGCCCACGCGAGGCCGATGAGGGCGACCGCGGCAAGGACCATGGGCCAGCGGCCGAGGCGCACGGCGAGCGTCTCACCGTCGCGGAGCTCGATCGTGCCCTGGACGACGGCCCGCTCGCTCACGCCCGTTCGGTCGATCACGTCGCCGTCGGGGGTGATGATGGCAGTGAAGCCCGTCGGTGCCGCCTGGAGGACGTAGCGGCCGGTCTCGAGGGCTCTGAGCTGTGACGACGCGACCTGCTGGGTCTGGACGATGGTCAGCCAGTACGACGAACCGTTGGTCGGGTTGAGCACCACCTGGGCGCCGTCTCGGACCGCAGCGCGGACACTGGTGTCGAAGAAGATCTCCCACGAGATCGAGACGCCGAACACGCCGATGTCGGAGTCGAGCACCGCATCGGTGTCGCCGGCGCGCGCGTCCCGGGCCGGCAGGTAGTCGGGCGCGAACGGCTCGATCACCGCACGGAACGGGACGTACTCGCCGAACGGGACACGGATGACCTTCTCGTACCGGTCCACCGACACGCCGGCCGGTGAGATCAACACCGAGGAGTTGACGAAGGCGTCGTCGGACACGTCCTCGGTGACACCGACCACGAGATGGGCGTCGAGCCGGACCGCGAGCGCCTGGAGCTCGGCGAACTTCGGCGTTTCCTCGAGGCGCCTGTCGATGTCGATGACGTTCTCGGGCCAGACCACGAGGTCGACAGGAGCCTCCACCAGCTCGGTCGCGGCCAGGTGCCGTTGGTAGACCTCCTCGGCACTGGTGTTGATCGCCCGGGTCCCCTGCGGTCCGCCTCCCTGGACGAGCGCCACGTCGATCTCTCCGACGGCCGTGCCGTCGGGCGCCACCGCTGCGAGCGCGACGAACCCGACGACCAGCCCGGATGCGATGGCGGTGGCGACCCATCGTCTGTCGACGGCCAGGCTCGCCCCGATGCCGACGGCAACGGTGAGCGCAACGAGCAGCAGCGGTCCGAGGAGGCGAACGGTGGGGGCGAGCGGACTGTTCACCTGGCTCATGGCGAGCGTGGCCAGGGGAACACCACCGAAGGGGAACGACCAGCGGGCGACCTCCCAGACGACGATGACCCCGACCAGGGCGACGGGCCGCCGCGAATTCGCCGGCACCGCCATGGCGGCAGCCCCGAGCGCGGCCGCGAACAGCGGGCCGACGACGAGATAGCCGGGCGCGGTGAGCGCCCACATCCACAACGTCGCGGGCATGATCCATGCGAGCCCGAACAACGACGCCCGTCGGAATCGGGCCCTGGCATCGGCCACGGCGATGAGACGATCGAGGCCGGCCAGGCCGACGAAAGCGAGTGGCCAGAAACCCCAGGGGGGCATCGAAAGGGCGACGAGTCCACCCGAAGCCACGGCGGCTGCGGAGACCCGGGCGCGGTCGGCAGAGATCATGCGATCGCGGCGAGGCTCGCCGCGCCGCTGCTACTCGTCGAGCTCGACCAGGAGCTTGCGTCCGAGAAGACCGCCGAGGTCGATCCGGATCGACGACGCCATCCCCGGGAGCTCCTTGGCGACGAGAATGCGGAGATCGTCGAGCCTGACCCGACGGTAGGGAGCAAGGTTCTTGTGCTTGACGTTGGTGTCGACCGACACCTCAGCGACCTTCCCTCAACCGGTCGGGCGGATGAAGTCGATCGACATCGTGCCGCCGCGCTTGCGCAGGAAGGTCTCTGCCTTCCCGGTGATGCTGACGTCCATGCTGAACCTCCTGGCTTCCGAAACCCGCTGCGGTGATCCACGATTCCTCGAGTTCTCGGCGTCTCAGCCGGCCAGTATGTCGTGGCGGAAACAGTCGAGCACATGATCGTTGACGAGCCCGCTCGCCTGCATGAAGGCGTAGATCGTCGTCGGTCCGACGAAACGGAACCCGATCCGCTTCATCTCCGTGCTGATCTCGGCCGACAGGGGGGTGCTGGCAGGAACCTCGGCGAGGGCTGACCACCGGTTCTGCCGCGGCGTCCCGTCGACGAAGGCCCACACCCAGTCGGCGAAGCTGCCGACGGTCGCCTGGAGCTCGATCAGCGCGCTGGCCCATCCACAACGGCGGAGCTCGGTCATCGGAGGAGCTCGTAGGTGCGTCGTGCGGCCGCATCGCCGCTCTTGACGCATGTCGGGATGCCGATGCCGGTCGTCGACGCGCCGGCGATGGCGATGCCCGACCCGGCGAGCGCGCTGGTGACGGCAGCCATGCGTTCGAGGTGGCCGGGCCGATACCGGGGGAACGAATGGGGCCAACGCGAGATCCGCATGTCGGTCGGGGGTCGTTCGATGCCCAGTGTGGTCGCGAGGTCCCGGCGGATGACATCGATGAGGGTCGCGTCGGAGGCCGCAGCGATCGCGTCGTCGCCGGCCCGTCCGACCGACACCCGCAGCACCACCTGGTCGTGGCCGAGGTGGGGCCACTTGGCGGAGGCCACCGAGCACGCCGTCATGGTGAGGCCGCTCGAGCGAGACACGAGGAACCCGCTCGACTCGAGGGGGCCGTCGACGGCCTCGCGGTCGAAGGCGAGCGTGATGATCGAGACAGATACGGCGTCGACGGCTGCCAGCGTCGCAGCAGCAGGGATGGACGCCAGCAGCCGACTCGCGGTCTCGGCGGGCGTGGCGATCACGCAAGCATCGGCGGCCTGTGTCCGGCCATCGACCTCGATCGCGAGCCCGGTCGAGGTGGCCGAGACGGACTCGACGACGGCGTTCAGATGGATGCGATCGCCGAGGCGGTGTTCCAAGGCGTCGACCAGCTGCCCGACGCCCCCGCGCGGCGTGGCGAAGACCGGTTCGGTGGCGGTGCCGGCGCGGTCCTGCGCTTCGGCGAGCGCTCTCGTGAAGCTCGGCGCGTCGGCCGCCGCCGCGAACTGCGGCACGGTCGTCACGAGGCTGACATCGTCGGGGTGGGCGGCATAGATGCCACCGATGAGCGGGTCGACCAGACGTTCGAGGATCTCGTCGCCGAGGCGGCCACGGATGAGCGTGCCGATCGAATCCTGGTGATCGACGGGGCGACCGTTTCCGGCCCGATCGTGTCGGAGCGAATCGACCGCCGCCCCGCTCACCAGCCCGCTCGCGGCGAGGGCCTCGGGCTCGAGGGGAACGCCGAGCACGTTCGGCGTCGGGATGGGATGCAGCGCGTCCTCGTGCCAGATGCTCGCCGGCAGCCCCGACGGGGCCACCAACCGGTCGTCGAGACCGAGCTCACGACACAGATCGACGGCCCATGGAACCCTGGTCAAGAACGCGTCGGCTGCCTCGTCGACGGGGTGGCCCGCGAACTCGGTGGTCTTGATGTTGCCGCCGGATCGGTCGGAGCGCTCGAAGAGGTCGACATCGAGGTCGGAGTCGAGCGTCACGAGGCGATGCGCAGCAGTGAGGCCGGCGATGCCACCGCCGACCACGACGACTCGGCGGCTCACGCGTCCGCCCGGTCGGCGCGCCCCTCGGCGTGGACGAGCTCGACGATCCGCTCGAGAATGCCTGGGTCGATGTCAGGGGTGACGCCGTGGCCCAGGTTGAAGACGTGGCCGGCCCGCCCGGCGTTGCGATCGAGCACATCTCGGACCGCGTCGGCGACGACGGACCAGTCGGCGAGACAGACCGCCGGGTCGAGGTTGCCCTGCACCGCGATGCCGGCGCCGAGCCGTGCTCTCGCGATGTCGATCGGGACCCGCCAGTCGATGCCCATGACGTCGGCGCCGGCCTCGGCCATCGGGACCAAGAGCTCGCCGGTGCCCACACCGAAGTGGATTCGGGGAACGCCGAGGTCGGCGACCGCGGCGAGAACCTTGGAGGAGGCCGGCATCACCGAGCGGATGTAGTCGGGCGGACTCAGCGTGCCGACCCAGCTGTCGAAGAGCTGGATGGCGCTCGCGCCGTTGTCCACCTGGGACCGCAGCGACGCGATGGCGAGATCGGCGAGCCGGTCGAGGAGATCGGCCCAGAGCGCGGGGTCCTCGAGCATGAGCGCCTTGGTGCGGCCCAGCGTCTTGGACGGGCCACCCTCGATCAGGTAGCTCGCGACCGTGAAGGGGGCACCGGCGAAGCCGATGAGCGGCACGTCGAGCTCCCGGACGAGTCGGCGAACCGTCTCGACGACGTACGGGGTGTGGGCGTCGGCATCGAGCGGCGGCAGCCGGTCGAGATCGGCCCGGCTGGTGAAGGGCCGCTCGACCACGGGCCCGACGCCCGGTTCGATCGTGACGCCGAAGCCGACTGCATGCACGGGCACGACGATGTCGCTGTACAGAATGGCCGCGTCGACGCCGTAGCGGCGCACCGGCTGGATCGTGATCTCGGTCGCGCGGTCGGGGTCGGCTATCGCGTCGAGGATCGAGCCGTGGCCCCGGATGGCCCGGTATTCGGGCAGTGCGCGGCCGGCCTGGCGCATGAACCACACGGGCACGCGGGGCGCCGGCTCGTTGCGACATGCCGTCAGGAACGGTGACGAGGAGGGCGATGACCGAGCTGACACGACCGAAACCGTACCGGTGGCATCTGGCGCGATCGCGGCGGAGGAGCTGGAAATCTCGCCCGCTAGATTGGTTGACTCCCGAAAACCGACCGGCATTGTCGCCGCAACCCCGGAGCGTTTGCAGATCCATCCCGACTTCGAAGCCGAACAGGACTACATCGACTACGCCCACTCGTGTCTCGAGACGTCACGCGAGTCGGCCATGCGCGTGCAGTCGATGGTCGAGGTCGGCGACGGCGGAACCCACCAGGCTCGTTTCGAGCGGGATGTGATCCGCGATTCGGTCATCGCGAGGCTCGATCAGCTCGATGTCGGCGATGCATCGCTGGTCTTCGGTCGTGTCGACGCAAGCGATCCCGACAAGCTGAGCCGAACCGACGGCCAGTCGCCGGGGGAGGGCGACTCGTTCCACATCGGTCGCGTCGCGGTCTGGGACGAGGATCAGGAGCCCGTCGTCGTCGACTGGCGAGCGCCCGTGGCCGAGCCCTTCTACCGGGCAACCGGCAGCGAACCCATGGGGCTCGTCCGGCGACGTCATTTCTCCACACGCGGTCAAACGCTGCTCGGGCTCGAGGACGAGTACTTCGGCGACGGGGGTATCGAACGCAATGCTGCGAACCTCGAGGGTCGCCTGCGTGGTGAGCAGACCCTGCGGGCGTCGCTCGAATCGGCGCGCACCGGCCGCCTCGGCGACATCGTCGCCACGATCCAGGGCGAACAGGACGAGATCATCCGCTCGCCGATGCCCGGCATCTTGATCGTGCAGGGTGGTCCCGGCACCGGCAAGACGGTCGTGGCGCTGCACCGGGCCGCATACCTGCTGTACACCCACCGCTTCCCGCTCGAGGGCCAGGGTGTGCTCGTCCTCGGACCCAACCGCGTGTTCCTCACGTACATCGAGCAGGTGTTGCCCTCGCTCGGCGAAGCCGGTGTCGAGCTGGGCGTGCTCGCCGACCTGATCCCTGAATTCAAGATCCTGGGTCGCGACCTCGAATCCATCGCCAGGGTGAAGGGCGACGATCGGATGACCGACGTCTTGTACCGCGCCGTTCTCGACCGCGAACGGGCGCTGCGCGACGACCTCGTGCTCGGCTTCGGTCTCCAGCGCCTGCGCCTGAGCGTCGATGCCAGCAAGAGGATCGTCAAACAGGCGCGTCGCCGGTCGCGCAACCACAACTCTGGTCGCCGCATCGTCGAGGATGCCGTCTACGAACACCTCGCCGAGAGCGCTCGAGGTGACTACGAGGCCGAGGATCTTCGTGAGAGCCTCCACGGCACGCTCGAGATGCGCGAGGTTTTCGAGTGGATGTGGCCCGTCCTGACACCCACCCAGTTCCTCCACGACCTGTTCGGCTCGGCTGCGCTTCTGCGGTCTGCAGGCCGTCGCCATCTCGACGACGCCGAGGTCGAGCTTCTCGCGCGCGCACGGAGCGACACGGCCGACGATGTCGTCTGGACCGTCGACGACGTGCCGCTGCTCGACGAGGCTCGCTGGATGCTCGGGCCTCGCTCCGGCAAGAAGAGCAGAACCGAGCCGGTTCGGACCTACGGGCACATCGTCATCGACGAGGCACAGGATCTTTCGCCGATGCAGCTCCGGATGGTGGCGCGGCGCTCGCTGAACGGTTCGCTGACCATCGTCGGCGACATCGCCCAGGCCACCGGGGCGTGGGCCCACGACGGCTGGGAGAGCGTGCTGCGGCACCTGCCCGTGAAGCGAGAGCCCCGCCAGGCCGAGCTCACCGTTGGCTACCGGCTGCCGGGGCCGACGATGGACGTCGCCGCCAGGGTTCTTGCCATCGCGGCGCCACAGCTCACGCCGCCGCGGGCGGTTCGCAGCGAGGGCGTCGAGCCGCGGTTCGTCGCGAGCGCGACACGCGACCTCGCGGCCGGCGTCGTCGACGCGGTCCGAGCAGAGCTCGGGGAAGCCGCATCAGGGAATCTCGCCGTCATCACGCCTGCATCGCTCACCGACGAGGTGTCCGAAGCGCTCGCCGCTGCTGGTGTCGACCACGGGCAGGCGTATCGAGGCGCGCTCGAACAGCAGGTCACGGTGGTCCCGGTCGGTCTGGTCAAGGGTCTTGAGCTCGACATGGCTGTTGTCGTCGAGCCGTCGCGCATCGTGAGCGAGCAGCGTCAGGGCCTGCGGGCGCTGTACGTCGCGCTCACCCGAGCGACCCAGCGGCTCATCGTCGTGCACACCGAGCCGTTGCCCGCTTGTCTGGATTGAGTCTCGCTGCGGCGACGACCGGGCGTTCGGCCCCACGGCGCAGCGGTAGCCTGCTGCGGTGATGAGCGAGACCATCTCGGCGGCGATCGACGTGCGCGGCGTCTCGGTGTCGTACGGCGACGCCACCGTGCTCGAATCGGTCGACCTGGAGGTCGACGCCGGATCGGTCGTGTCGCTCCTCGGGCCGAGCGGGTGCGGCAAGACGACGCTGCTCCGAGCGATCGCGGGCCTCGAGCCGGTCGGCTCGGGCGAGATCCGCGTCGGCGGCACGGTCGTCTCGGGACCGGGCGTGCACCTCGCGGCCGAGCGGCGCCGGGTGGGCATGGTGTTCCAGGACTGGGCTCTGTTCCCTCATCTGTCGGTTCGCAAGAACGTTGCGTACGGCCTCGCCCGTTCGAAGCGCTCGGGCCCTCGTGCCGACGATGTCCTGGAGATGGTGGACCTGGCCGATCTCGCCGACCGCCAACCGCACACGTTGTCGGGCGGCCAGCAACAACGCGTCGCACTCGCACGAGCGTTGGCGCCCGAGCCGTCCGTGCTCTTGTTGGACGAACCGTTCTCGAATCTCGACACGACGCTTCGCGTCGAGATCCGCTCCGAGGTGCACCGGCTGCTGTCGGCGCTCGATGTCACATCGGTTTTCGTCACCCACGATCAAGACGAAGCGTTCGTGCTCGGTGATCGGGTGGCCGTGATGACCCGCGGCAGGATCGTCCAGCTCGGTCATCCGGCCGAGCTCTATGCCCGGCCGGCGTCACCGTGGGTGGCGGCGTTCGTCGGGGAGGCCAACCTGGTGCCCGGTGTGGTGAGCGGCAAGCACGCGGACACGTTCCTCGGACCCGTTCCCGTCGACTCCGACATCGAGGGCCACGCCGAGATCCTCGTGCGACCCGAGGACCTCGCGCTCACGCGGCTCGTCGATGGGGTCACCCCATCGAGCGACGGCCCCACGGGCGGCGGCGACGGTGCGGTGAGTCTCGTGGAGTACTACGGCCACGACACCACCTACGAGGTCGCGCTCGGCGATGGCACGGTGCTGCGGGCCCGCCTCACCTCGGCGCCGAGATACGAACGTGGCGATCGGGTGGTGGTTCGCTACGTGGGCGGCCCCACCATCGCGTACGCCCCGACCCGCTGATTCGGCGTCGCCGGGGTGGCGCGAGCCGCTGTGGAATAGGTCACGTTCATGAAATCTGTTAGGGTGGCTTGTCATCAGCCGGCGGGCACTCATACCATGGTGTCGATGACACACGTTCCCCACCTTCTCCGCCTGCGGGCGGTCGGGCTGAGCCTCGCCGTCCTGCTCGTCGCCACGGCGTGCGGCTCCGACGACCCGCCGCCCGATGGTGCATCCTCCGACGGTTCTCTCGATGGCGTCACCATCACCGTCTACTCGGGTCGCGACGAGGAGCTCATCCAGCCCGTCTTCGACCTCTTCGAGGCCGAGACCGGCGCAACCGTCGAAGCCCGTTACGCGGGGTCGGCCGATCAGGCCCTGCTCATCGACACCGAGGGTGACAACTCGCCTGCCGATGTCTTCATCTCCCAGAGCCCTGGCGCCATGGGTTTCCTCGATCAACAGGGCCGGCTGAGCCTGCTGAGCGCCGACACGCTCGATCGCGTCGACGAGTCGTTCCGTTCGGAGTCGGGATCATGGGTCGGCATAACCGGCCGGGTCCGGGTGCTCGTGTACAACACCGACGCCGTCGACGAGTCGGAGCTGCCCCGATCGATCCTCGAGCTCACCGATCCCGCCTATGCCGGCAGGGTTGCCGTGGCCCCCGCCAACGGCTCGTTCCAGGACTTCGTCACCGCCATGCGAGCCGAGCTCGGCGACGAGGCCACCGCCGATTGGCTCGACGGGATGGCGGCCAACGACGCGCCGAACTATCCGAAGAACTCGGCAATCGTGGATGCGGTGGCGCGAGGCGAGATCGACATGGGCCTCGTCAACCACTACTACCTCGTCGAATCGCTCGAGGAGGATCCCGACCTCCCCGCCGCCAATCACGTGTTCGCCGACGGCGACCTCGGTTCGCTTCTCATAACCACGGCCGCCGGCGTCATCGACTCGAGCGACTCGCCCGACGCGGCCGAAGCGCTCGTGGCCTTCCTCTTGTCGGACGCGGCCCAGGAGCTGTCGGCGAACGGCGAGAAGGAGTACCCCCTCGTCGACTCGGTGCCCGCACCTGACGGGCTCGAGCCGCTGGCCGATCTCGCCGCGATCGTCGTCGACCTCGACGTGCTCGCGGGTGGGTTGACCGGAACCCAGGAGCTGATCGACCAGAGTGGCATCCAGCAGTAACCCGCTCGTCGACCCGCTCCCGTCGGCCACGACCCCCCGCCGCCCCCGCCCGGGTGAGCGACCCGCGCTCCTGCTCACGCTGACTGTTGCCGTCATCGGCCTGGTCTTCACCGGACCCTTCGCCTATGTCGTCGTGCAGAACTTCAGGCTCGGCGCCGACTTCAGCGACATTTTCGGATCGTCCGACACGTGGAGCCCGCTGGGTCGGTCGGTGCAGCTCGGGGTGGCGGTTGCTGCCTCGGCATCGGTCATCGGCACGACCCTGGCATGGCTGGTGGCGCGGTCCGACCTCCCGGCACGCCGCCTGGTCGCCGTCCTGGCGCCCCTGCCACTGGTCTTCCCCTCGTTCGTCGGCGCCACCGCGCTGATCACCGGCTTCGCGACCGGTGGCCTGCTCGAACGTGTCGTCGAGCCGGTCGGTGTCGACGAGCTCCCCCAGCTCGCCGGTTTCCGGGCGGCATGGTTCGTCCTGACCCTCTTCACCTACCCGTATGTCTACCTGCCGGTGGTCGCCCGCCTCCGACGGCTCCCGGCATCGGTGGAGGAGAGCGCCCGGCTGTTGGGTCGCCGTCCTCTCGGCGTGTTCACATCGGTAGTCCTCCCCCAGGCCCGATCGGCGATCTCGGCGGGCGCGTTGTTGGTCTTCCTCTACACGATCAGCGATTTCGGTGCCGTCGAGCTGTTGCGCTACGACACGCTCACACGGGTCATATTCTCGAACCGGCTCGCCGATCGGGGCACGGCGATGGCGCTGAGCCTGCTGCTCGGCGTCCTCGCCCTCCTGGTCGTGGCGATCGAGCGTCGAATGGTCCGCCACGACGTCCCGGTGGCAGCCTCGAGCCGGCCCACCGGGTTGCGGGTGCCGCTCCGTCGTTGGCGCTGGCCCGCAGCCGTCGGTGTCGTCGGGTTCGTCGGCATCGCCATCGTCGGGCCGCTGGCATCGCTGGCGCACTGGACCATCCGGGGAATGGCGAGCAGCCGGAGCCGCGGATCGCTCGGTCTCGACGGCGACGGGCTGGGTTCGGCCGTCACGAACACCGTGCTCGTCAGCATCGTCGCCGCCATTGTCACGGTCGCGGTCGTATTGCCGATCGCCTACGCAACCGTCCATTACCGCAGTCGGACCGGGGCGATCGCGAACACCTTCGTCGTCGGCGGATTCGCGCTCCCCGGGCTGGTGACCGCCCTCGCCCTGGTCTTCTGGGTGCTGAGCTCGACTGCGTTCGTCCGCGTCTACCAGACCTTGCCATTGCTGGTGTTGGCGTACGTGATCCACTTCGGCGCGCAGGGCACGCGGGCGTCACAGGTGGCCGTGGGCGGGGTGCCACGACGCTTGACGGACGCGGCGCGGATGCTCGGTGCCGGTCCGGTGAGGCGCTTCCTGTCCGTCGATCTACCGATCATGGTGCCGGGGCTGCTGGCCGCGGCCGGACTCGTGTTGTTGTCGACGATGAAGGAGCTGCCGGCGACCCTGCTGTTGGCACCGATCGGCTTCGACACGCTCGCCACCGAGATCTGGGCCTCGATGGAGACGCTGTCGTACGCGCAGGCCGGGCTCGAGTCGATGGTGTTGTTGGGCGTCTCGGCCATGCTCACGTGGCTGCTGGTGATCCGAGCCGCCGATCGCCTCGACTGAGAACCGTCAGCCAGGGGTCACGAGGATGCGTTCGGCGGCAAAGGCGCCGACCCCGACGTGGCCGCCGTCGATCTCGACGGTGGTCGTGCCGTCGGGAGACGATGTGGTGAGCACACCGGAACGGCCGGGCACGACGTGCGATGCCTCGAGGAAGTCGAGGAGCCCCTCCGTGAACTCGAGCTCCTCGGGGATGCGGGACACGGTGAACCGCTGGCCGATGTCGAGGTCGGCAAGGGTGACGGTGTCGGGTTCCTCGTAGCTCGACCCCGGAATCGGGTTGCCGTGAGGACACGTCGTGGGGTCGCCGAGCACTCGGGTGAGCGCGGCCTCGACGGTCGGCGAGATCACATGTTCCCACTTTCCGGCCTCGGTATGCGCGTCGGCCCACGACAGGCTCAACACGTCGGTGAGGAAACGTTCGGCCAGGCGATGTCTCCTGACCACTGCCTCGGCCAGCTCGAGCCCGTCGCTCGTGAGGGTGATCCGTCGGCCCACATCGACGAGTCCTTCGCCCGCCATGCGGCGGATCATCTCGCTGACCGCCGGTCTCGACACGCCCAGGCGGTCCGCGATGCGCGCTTGGATGACCGCGACATCGTCTTCGGCGAGCTCGTAGATGGTCTCGCAGTACTCCTCGAATGCCGGGTGGTACTCGGGCGTCGTGTACGCAGCCATGGCCAGAGTGTATGCACGCGCCGGTCCACGACGTTCCCCGGCCGGGGAGTCGGCGGTGGCGGCCGACCTCGAAGCGGTCGGGTTCGTCAGGGGCTACAGGGGATTCGTGCTCCGTCGCTGATCAGGCGACCCAGTACCAGCTGCCGAACGTGAACATGAAGATGAGCGAGAGCGTGCCGCTCACCATGGCGAGGGTGCGGCGGAGCCGGGCGGAACGGATGCTGGCCAACATGACGAAGACGGGGAACACCGCCAGCACGTAGCGGCTGACCGATCGGTGGGTAACCGCGTGGTTCACCGGCAGCATCATGAAGAGCGTCGCGGCGATGGTGTACATCACCCAGGTGCGGGGCATGCGGTTCCAGCTCCAGCGCCACGCGGCGAGAGCGAGGCACACGGCCAGGAAGTCGATGTAGAAGCTGAAGGCGGTTCCCTCCGGAACCGATCCGCTGACGATCCACCAGAACGAGAGCAAGAAGTCGTGTCCGGGCCACGACGTCTCGGAGAACCACTCGTTCTCGTACACCCAGGTGATCGACGGCAGTCCGTTGAGCCATCGATACGCGAGAAACGATGCCGACGCGACGATCGGCAGCCCGGCTGCCGCGACCTCCTTGGCCACGGTCGCCGGACCGGCTGCCCTGACCTCGTGCCTCCGATGCCAGAGGCTCCACGCGATCGGGATCGACGCGACCCATCCCGTGAGCCGGCTGAGCGCGGCCACTGCGCCCAGCATGCCGGCCTGGAGGGTTCTGCCCTTCTGGAGCTGGAGCAGTGATGCGAACAGCGCGAAGAGGGTCAGCGGCTCGGCATACCCAGCGGCCAGGAAGAAACCGGTCGGGAATACCAAGAGCGCGATCATCGACCGGATGGCCGTGCGGTCGTCGAAGTTCGAGCTGACGAGGCGCAAGAAGACATAGAGCAGACCAATGAGGGCCGTGTTCGACACGATCAACGCCGCCAGCATCCGCGCCGCCGAGTCGCCGCCCAGCGGAGTGGCCACGGCCCGGATCAACAGCGGGTACAACGGCGCGAAGACCGAGTCGATCGAATGCGAGTACCCCTCTCGGGCAATGCGCAAATACCGCACGGTGTCATGGCGCTGCCACGGGTCGAGCAGGTACCGGCTCACGCCGGAGTCGAGCTGGTCCTCACCGAGGAGCTCACGGGCGTTCTCGGGGATCTCCTCGACCGGAGTACCGAGCTCGGCCGCCGCGACGCCCATCAGCGTGCTGACGGCTCGCAGGACGAGGAATGCGATGACGGCGATGCGAAGCAGCCGCCGATCGAGGCCGGTGGTGCGCTCCCGACCGCCCCGGGAACGCGCAACGTCCTCGGTCGTGGTGACGGTCATCTCTGTCCATCGGTCGGGGACGCCCGGAAATTGAGACGTGGGCGTGAGGACTTCGGCCCAGGATCGACGACGAGCTCCCGGCCGTTTCTCGCATGGGTCGATCGACCCAGCGGGGCAGAAAGCGCTCAACTCGACATCGGGGTACGTCGATTGTTCAAGTGCTCGCCGGCATCCGCCGATGGGCATAGCGAGAATCCGCAAGGGAAGAGCTTGGCGGTGCCATACGCAATGGGTCGGGTTTTCGGCTCGGAGCGGACGGCGGCCGGCCTCCTGGGCGGCCGGCGTCGTTCGGTCTAACCCGTGAGCTTCCGACCCATGTGGCTCTCGGTAACGACATCCTGTTTCATGGAAGGAACCATCGAAAATGCTTCAGAACTATGTGCGCATCCAGAACGTGATCGCCAAGCTCCGCGACAGCGAGCGTGGCGCCACGGCAGTTGAGTACGGCCTGATCGTCGCCCTCATCGCCGCCATCATCGTCGCAGTCGTTGCGGCCGTTGGTACGTCGGTGAAGGAAGGCTTCGACACCGTCAACAACGCTCTGTAAGACCCACATGCACACCGGTCGAAGAACCGGATAGCAGTCAAGCACGCTGGGCGGGGACTCGGTCCCCGCCCAGCTGTGCAAGTTGGGGTCGGTACGACCGACCCATCCTGGCGAGATTGCACAGCGCACTCGACCAGCTCTCTCGTGAAAGGACCGCACGATGAAGCGAAAGATAGGGTTTGCCGTCGCCGGCATCATGGCGACATTCGGTGCCCTCCTCGTCTTCTTGTATCTCAAGGACAATCGCAACGCCTCCGAGGCCGCGCCCCCCACACCCGAAGTAGTGGTCGAGGAGTCTGAAGAGCTGCTCCCGCTCGAACAGGAGCCGCTCGCCGCTCCGGACCCGATCGTCGAAGGCGCCCTCACGGCGATCGACGCCGAGGGTTTCATCGTCAATCTGGGCGACCCCATCGAGGTCCCACCGGACTACCTCACCGTCACGTTCGGCCTCACCTCCGAGCGAGCGCTCGGCGGGCGCGTCCGCCCCGGTGACACCGTCGCCATCGTCTCCTCGTTCGTGACCGAGCCCGAAGAGGTGGCCGGCGAGAACGCGACCAGCACCGACGTTCTGTTGCACAAGGCGCTCGTGGCCGACGTGCAGGTCGAGGACACCTTCATCGCCGCGACCAACTCGAACGGAATTGCGATCGAGGTCGCCGAGGGTTCGCTGAACCCGACGAACAGCCTCACCTACTACGTGACGATCGCGCTGCCGGCCAGCCAGGTCGAGCGTCTGGTCTATGCCCTCGAGTTCTCCAACATCTGGCTGGCCTACCAGCCGGCCGAAGCGGGCGAGAACACGAACGGTGTCACCACCCAGGAGTCGATCCACCAAGAGGTGAGCATCTTCATCGATCGTGACGACCTCGAGGCGCTCGACGAAGAGGCCCCTGAGGATCTGGCATTCGAGACGGAAGGCGAAGGCTGATGTCTCGGGACAAGTCAGAGAAGAAGGGCCGCAAGCTCTTCGGCGCCAAGAAAGACCCCCAAGAGGTCATCTTCGGCGATCAGGTGCTGACCGAACACGAGCTGATGGGCGACGACTTCGACTTCGGGCTCGAGGATCCCCAGGAGTGGGATCCGTTCACACAGGCTGCTCAGGGTGCACCAGCGGCTCCGGCCGCCCCGGTGGCCCAGGCGGCCCCGGCTGCTCCTGTGGCTCAGCCGGCCCCGGTGGCTCAGCCTGCACCAGTGGCTCAGGCTGCCCCGGTGGCTCAGGCTGCCCCGGTGGCCCAGGCTGCTCCGGCTGCTCCGGCCGTGCCTGCCGCTCCGGTGATGGCTGCTCCGGCCGCTCCGGCCGTGCCTGCCGCTCCGGTGATGGCTGCTCCGGCCGCTCCGGCTGTGCCTGCACCCCCGGCCGTGGCTGTCGCGGTCCTGCCCGACGACGATCTCATCCTCGATCATGAGGCCGAGATCAACCCGCTGCCCCCGAGGCCCGACATTCCCGTCATCGGTGGCCAGCCGGTCATCGACGCGCCCGCTGAACCGGTTCCCCACAATGGCCAGGTTGCGGCGCCGGCCGCGCCGCAACCCGCTGCCGTGGCCGCTCCTGCCGGAGCCACATCCGAGTCCACGTCGACCTTCGGCGGTGCCCGAGTCCTCGAAGGCACCGGATCCCGGCTGTCGCCGGAGATGGTGCAGCTCAAGATCCGGGCTCACGAAGAGCTCATCGGTCGGCTGAGCACGCGCCTGTTCAACGCGTCGGCCGACGAGAGTGAGCTCGAGCCGGTTGTGATCGAGGAGTTCGCGAGCTTCCTCGTCGAGGAAGGTCTCAGCCTCACCGAGGCCGAGCGCAACGATCTGGCCGAGGAGCTCATCAACGACGTGCTCCGCCATGGTCCGATCGAGCCGCTGCTCCAGGATCCGGACGTGTCCGAAGTCATGGTCAACGGTCCCGACATGATCTTCGTGGAAAAGGCCGGCCGGCTCTACCGCACCCAGGCTGTCTTCTCGACCGAAGACGCGCTGCGTCAGGTCATCCAGCGCATGGCCAGCAAGGTCGGCCGTCGCATCGACGAGTCATCGCCGATGGTGGACGCCCGCCTTCCGGACGGTTCTCGTGTGAACGCCGTGATCCCGCCGCTGGCGGTCGACGGCTCATCGCTCACCATCCGGAAGTTCGCCAAGGATCCGCTGACCGTCGACGACCTCATTCGGTTCGGTTCGATCACAACCGAGACCGCAGGTCTGCTCGACGGCTGTGTCCGCGGCAAGCTCAACATGCTCGTCGCCGGTGGTACCGGTTCGGGTAAGACGACGCTGCTGAACGTGTTGTCGTCGTTCATCCCGACCGACGAGCGCATCGTCACCATCGAGGACTCGGTCGAGCTCCAGCTCAAGCAGGACCATCTGGTCCGCCTGGAGACCCGCCCGGCCAACCTCGAAGGCCGAGGCGCCATCGAGATCCGTGATCTCGTCAAGAACTCGCTGCGTATGCGCCCCGACCGGATCGTCGTTGGTGAGTGTCGTGGCGGCGAGGCCCTCGACATGCTCCAGGCCATGAACACCGGCCACGACGGCTCCCTGTCGACGTTGCATGCCAACAGCCCTCGTGACGCCCTGAGTCGTCTCGAGACGATGGTGCTCATGTCGGGCATGGAGCTCCCCGCCCGAGCGATTCGTGAGCAGATCGCAGCCGCGGTCGACGTGATCGTGCATCTCGCCCGACTCCGTGACGGAACTCGTCGCGTGATGTCGATCAGCGAGGTCATCGGCATGGAGGGTGACGTGATCACCCTCAACGACATCTTCACGTTCGACTTCGACGCCGGCATCGACGACGACGGCCGATTCCTCGGTCACATTGTCCCGACCGGGCTCCGTCCGAAGTTCAGCGACAAGCTCGCCGACTACGGCGTCCATCTCGATTCGAGCCTCTTCGAAACCGGCCCGCTCGACCTGCTCGGCGGTTCGTGGTGATGGTCCAGGCCGCCCTCCTGGGTGGTGTCGACCCGATGCTCGCAGCGGGTGGCGTTCTCGTCCTATTGGGGATGATGGCGGCATTCATGATCGAGTCGGCCACCCGTGAGGTCGAAGAGGACGAGCAAGAGAGCCTGTTGAACCGACTTCGGTCCGGTGTGGGCGAGGCGGCCGATCGCCGTCTCGAGCGCACGGGTTTCGCGGCGTCGACCCGAGTCAAGCTCGAGGTCGTCGGCGCGACGATGAAGCCGGCCGAGTTCTTCGGGATCGTCATCCTGGCCGGGCTGGGCCTCGCCGTTATCCTCGGGTTCCTGCTCGGTGGTTTCACACCGATCCTCGGACTTGTGGTCGGTCCGGTCTTCGCCCTCATGATCCTGAACCGGAAGGTCCGGAAGTCCCGTCAGGCCTTCGAGGATCAGCTTCCCGAGATGCTGCAATTGCTCGGTGGCACGCTCCGCGCCGGTATGAGCTTCGTGCAGGCGCTCAGCGCTGTCGGTCACGAATCGCCGCCACCGGCCAAGGAGGAGCTCCGCAAGGTGCTCACCGAGAACCGGCTCGGACGCGGGTTCGTCGAGTCGCTCCGCGACGTGGCGATCCGCATGGACAGCGACGACTTCTCGTGGGTCGTCTCGGCGGTCGAGGTCCACGAGGATGTCGGCGGAAACCTCGCAGACGTTCTCGACCGTGTCGCCCAGACCATCAGGGCCCGGAACCGGGTTCGCGGCCAGGTGCGCGCATTGAGCGCCGAAGGTCGCATGTCGGGTCTCGTCATGAGCCTCCTGCCGCCCGGCGTGGTGGGTCTGATGTTCGTGACGAACCGTGAATACGTCGCCGAGCTCACCAAGAGCAGCCTCGGTCACACGCTGATCGCGATCGCGGTCGGTCTGCTGCTCGTCGGCTCGTTCTGGCTGCGCAAGATGGCGCAGTTCCGCTTCTAGGAGGACGACAAGATGCTTGAGAACCTCGAAACCCTCCTCAGTGGTCCGAACGTTCTGCTCGTCGGAGCCGTGATGTTCCTCGTCGCCGGCGCCGTCGTGTACGTGACGTTGCAGACACCCGACGGGGAAACCCATCAGGGTCCGCTGAGCCTTCACGACACCATGCTGCAGATGTCGGCCCGCGCTCGCCTCGTCAACCCGGGGCTCCGGGCCATGGCGAATCTGGCGACGCGGTTCAACCCGACCGAACGGGCGGCGATACTCGAGAAGCGTGTCGCGATGGCGGGCATGTCGTCGTCGTGGCCGATGGACCGAGTCAACCTGTACAAGCTCGTGTTCGGTGTCATGGGCCTGCTGGCCGGTGTGTTCTTGTTCTTCACCGCCCCGTCGCCTGCGAACATCGTGCTCGGGCTCAGCGTCCCGGCTGCAGGCTGGATGGGGCTGGACTTCATCTTCGACAAGCGGGCCCAGTCCCGTCAGCAGGAGATCGAGTACTCGCTTCCCGACATGCTCGACCAGCTCACCATCATCGTCGAGGCCGGTCTCGGCTTCGAGGCTGCGTTCCAGCGAGTCGTCGTGTCCAACGACAACCCGCTGTCGCAGGAGTTCGCGAAGGTGCTGCGGTCGATCCGTCTCGGAATGCCCCGCTCCGAAGCGCTCAATTCCTTGCTCGACCGGACCGACGTGGTGCAGCTCCGCATGTTCGTGCGTGCGCTCAACCAGGCCGACAAGTCCGGTATCCCGATCGGTCAGGTGTTCCGGGTGCAGTCCGACGAGGCTCGCGAGAAGCGCCGTCAGTCAGCTGAAGAGAAGGCCATGAAGCTGCCGGTCAAGCTGCTCTTCCCGCTCGTGTTGTTCATCCTTCCGGCGTTGTTCATCGCCATCCTCGGCCCGGCCGCGGTGCGCATCAAGAGCAGTGACGGCTTCGGTGGCAGCAGCCCCCACGACAATGCGCCCGCGGCGGAGGTGCGACCGGAGCCGGTCGAGGGCGGGTGATGACCACGCCGATTCGTTCGGCACCCGACGAACCGACCCGACGCCTCGCAACAGGGAGGGTCGAAGACCCAGTTCGCAGCAGGGCCCACATCGATTCAGCGGTCCGTCATCGGTGTGGGCTCTGCTGTCAGTATCGCCGATCGGACGTATCGCCATCGGTTCCCGCTTCCCGGGCCGTCACTCGGTGGCGATGGCCTCGAGCACGTTGAGCCGGGCAGCATTCCGGGCCGGGAAGTATGCGGCGATCAGTCCGGCGAGCGCGGCGATGACCAGGTAGAGGATCAGCTGAACCGGCGGGATGTCGATGGTGTCGACGATGCTGTCGGGGATCACGATCACCGCGATCACGCCGAACGCGATGCCGAGCACGAGACCGAGGATTCCCCCGAAAACGGCGATGATCGCGCCCTCCCAGCGGACGAGCATGCTGGTCTGTGGCCTGGTGGAGCCCACTGCTCTGAGCAG
>Ga0224508_10000830_pt1 | contig 28739 bp, 25 predicted proteins | sample SF_Jan12_sed_USG_4_FD_170157 | JGI IMG/M metagenome (GOLD analysis project Ga0224508, IMG submission 170157) | Sediment microbial communities from San Francisco Bay, California, United States - SF_Jan12_sed_USGS_21 | ecosystem: Environmental > Aquatic > Marine > Sediment | place: USA...
CCAAGGTCGAGTGGGCGATCGGCATTCTCCTCCTCGGTGTCGTTCTGGAGGGGTATTCGTTTCATACCGCCATCAGGGAGTCACGCGCGGTCAAGGGGCCGGCCTCCTGGTGGGAGTTCATTCGCCATTCGCGTACGCCGGAGCTTCCGGTCGTGCTCCTCGAGGACTTCGGGGCGCTCATGGGCTTGACGCTCGCACTGCTCGGCATATCGATCGCAGCCATCACCGGGGATTCCCGCTGGGACGCCTACGGGACGATCTCTATCGGGGTGCTCCTCGTCGTGATCGCCGCCGTCCTCGTCTTTGAGATGAAAAGCCTGTTGATCGGTGAGTCGGCGCTTGGGAGCATGCGCAAGACGATCGTTCGAGCCATCGAAGAGACTCCGGACGTGAATCGACTCCTTCACATGCGCACGCAGCACATCGGGCCCGACGAGCTGTTGGTAGCAGCCAAGATTCAGCTGAAGCCGGGCCTCACCACTGCGAGGGTCGCGGCGGCGATCAACCAAACCGAAAATCGCATCCGAAACGCGGTCCCGATCGGCTGTATGATCTATCTCGAGCCCGACGTATTCGACCCGGATCACCCCGACCTCGCCCAGGGCTGAGCTCGACCTACCAGTCGATGATCGCGGCGCCCCAGGTAAAGCCAGAGCCGAAAGCAACCGTGGCAATCTTCATGCCACGTTCGAGCCTCCCCTCTCCCTGTGCTTCAGCGAGCATGATCGGGATGGTCGCGGCAGTGGTGTTGCCGTAACGCTCGATGTTGTGGAAAAGCTTGTCCTCGGGAATGCCGAGCTGCGTGGCGACGTACTGATTGATTCTCAGATTCGCCTGATGAAAGAAGAACAGATCGACGTCGTCCAGCGTCAGGCTCTGCTTCTGGAACTCTTTCATGAGGGCGCCGATCATGCGCTCGACCGCGTTCTTGAAGACCAGGCGCCCCGCCATGCGCGCAAACATGTGCGCTGGGTCGACCTGCCCCACGCCTTGTTCATTTTGCGGAATGAAAGGTCGCTTGCTGATGTCCCAAATCTTTTGAGAAAGCGCGTCGGCGTGCCGTCCATCGGCCCCGAGGTGCCAGCTCCGAACGCCACGGTCTTCGTCCGTCGCGCTGACGATGACCACGCCCGCACCGTCACCAAACAGCGAGGCTACGTCGCGCCCGGCCGTGCTCAGATCGAGTGCCGCAGAGTGGACCTCGGCGCCTACCACAACGACATTGTCGACAGAGCCGGACTGCACCATCGATGCTGCGGTAGCGAGGCCGTACAAGAATCCTGAGCACTGATTTCGCACGTCCAGACAGCCGACGAAGTGGCCGACGCCATCGTCGGTCAGCCCGAGCTTGGTTTGAAGGTAGACCCCCGACCCCGGGAAGGCGTGGTCTGGTGACAGGGTCGCAAAGATGATCATCCCGATGTCGGTCTTCGCAAGCTCGGCTCGTCCGAGCGCCATCTCCACGGCGGGGACCGCCAGATCCGAGGTGCCGACGCCCGCAGGCGCGAAACGGCGTGCTTCGATACCGGTGCGCTGCTCGATCCATTCGTGGCTGGTGTCGATGCCGTAGCGTTTGGAGAGCTCTTCGTTGCTGACGACGTCCTCCGGGACGTGGAAGCCGGTTCCAGAAATGTACGCGTTCGGCAAGGTTCCTCCAGGGCGTCTTGTCATGTGAGTATGCCAGCAATCGCAGCGCGTCTAGCGAGAATTCTGAGTGGTCGACGGCGCAAATCCGGTCTGGCAGGATGCCTTCTTCCTGGGAGAGGTCCAGTCGTGAAAAGCTTCGAAAACAAGGTGGCCGCAATCACAGGCGCGGGCTCGGGCATCGGCCGTGCGCTCGCCGTCGAGCTAGGGCGCCAGAAATGCGACGTCGCGCTGTCCGACCTGAACGAGGAAGGGCTGATGGACACCGTCGAGCAAGTGCGAGGGCTCGGCGTTCGCGTGACCTCTCAGAGAGTGGACGTCGCCGACCGCGAAGCGGTCCATGCTTGGGCAGACCAGGTAGTGGACGAGCACGGGAAGGTAAACCTGATCTTCAACAACGCGGGCGTCGCACTTGCCAGCACGGTCGAAGGCATGAGCTACGGCGACTTCGAATGGCTGATGGACGTGAACTTCTGGGGCGTCGTCCACGGCACCAAAGCGTTTCTGCCCCATCTCAAAGCCTCGGGCGACGGACACATCATCAATCTGTCGAGCGTGTTCGGTTTGGCAGGGATTCCGAGTCAGAGCGCCTACAACTCGGCCAAGTTCGCTGTCCGCGGCTTCACCGAGTCACTCCGCCAAGAGCTCGACATGATGAGCTACGGCGTCAGTGCATCCAGCGTTCACCCCGGCGGCATCAAGACGGGGATCGCCCGCTCGTCCCGGATCGACCGCAGCGTGCGTGACCTCGGCATCAGCGATACGGACAGTCGAGAGCGGTTTGAAAAGACGTTCATAACTGGCGCGGACAAAGCGGCGCGTGTGATCCTCGACGGCGTGCGACGCAATCAACGACGAATTCTGGTCGGACCGGACGCGAGAGTATTCGACTGGGTGGTGAGGCTGCTACCTTCCACCTACCAGCGAATCACCATCGGTTATTCGAAGTTCAGCGCGAAATAGCTCCGTCGGATCCCCAGTGAAGCTCAAATACATCCCCAACATGATTTGCGTGCTGCGCATCATCTTGGTGGCGCCGATCGTCTGGAGCCTCCTGCAGGGTCGATACGGCCTAGCCTTGGGCTTGATCCTGATCGCGGGCTTCTCCGACGCTTTGGACGGATTCCTGGCGCGGCGTTTCGACTGGCGGACGCGTTTGGGCGGCCTTCTCGACCCAGCGGCGGACAAGCTGCTGATGTTCGCCGCATACGTCACGCTCGCCTGGATCGGACTGGTACCGATTTGGTTCTCGGCGATCGTGGTCGGTCGCGACGTCATCATCATCACCGGAGCCATCGTCTACCAACTCTACGTCGCCCCGGTCCACGGCGAACCGACGGGCGCAAGCAAGCTAAACACAGTCCTCCAGATCCTCTTCGTCGTATTTACGATCAGCCATGCCTGGCGCGGCCAGCCCCCCATGCTCGCATTGCAGCTCCTGAGCGCCGCCATCCTGACGACGATCGCAATCAGCACCATCCAATACGTTACCACCGGGCTCAGCCGTGCCCGCAAAAAGGGGACGCACTAGGGGCCTGAACCGCAATGTCCCTAAGGTTGCGGAAGTGGGGTGCCCGGTGTTTTGCCTTCCATTCGGTGGGAGACGAAGGCTTGTAGCGTCTGGTGTTGCAGGTACGGGTTCTCTTTGAGCTCTTCATCGAGGGTCGAGACCGTGACTGGGCCGTAGTTGTGGCCTGGGTACATGCGGGTCCCTCTCGGCAGCGTCTCGGTGAGGCTCTTGAGCGTTTGGTACATGACCTTCGGATCACCACCGACGAAGTCGCAGCGTCCACAGCCCTGGATGAAAAGGGTGTCGCCAGTGACGATCGCGTCCCGAATGCGGAACGTGCTCGAACCCGGCGTGTGACCGGGCGTATGCACCATCGTGACGTCGAGATGGTCCCCGATCCGCAGGACATCGCCGGGGCTCTGACGCTGCAGGTTTTCACAACGGAAGCCCGAGAAGTCGACTTCTTCCCCGAGCATGTGCACCGGCACGTCTCGCTTCTCTAGAATCTCGTCCACGCGATTCACATGGTCGAAGTGACTGTGAGTGCACAGGATGTTGCTGATCTCGACGTCGAGGCGCTTGGCTTCTTCGAGAATGAAGTCGGCATCCCACGCCGGGTCGACGACCGCACATTGCCGCGTGGCCTTGTCGCCTACGAAGTAAATGAAATTGTCCCAGGGTCCAAGCTCGAACTGATGAACGAAAACCTCGGACTCGGTGCTCATCTCAAAACTCCACGACGCTGCGGATCGACTTACCCTCGTGCATCAAGTCGAACGCGGTGTTGATCTCTTCGAGGGGCATCTTGTGTGTGATCAAATCATCAATGTTGATCTTGCCTTCCATGTACCAGTCGACGATTTTCGGCACGTCGGTCCGCCCCCTAGCGCCGCCAAATGCGGTTCCGCGCCACACGCGGCCGGTGACCAACTGGAAGGGACGCGTGGCGATCTCCTCGCCGGCTCCGGCGACCCCGATGATCACGCTTTCGCCCCAGCCCTTGTGACAGCATTCGAGCGCCTGGCGCATCACCTCGACGTTCCCGATGCACTCGAACGTGTAGTCGGCGCCGCCCCCCGTCAGGTCGACCAGGTACGAAACCAGATCGCCTTCGACATCCTTGGGATTGACGAAGTGGGTCATCCCGAACTTTTCTGCGAGCTGGCGCCGGGCAGGATTGAGATCCACGCCGATGATCTTGTCGGCACCAACCATCCGGGCCCCCTGCACCACGTTCAGCCCGATGCCACCGAGCCCGAATACGACGACGTTGGCGCCAGCCTCGACCTTCGCAGTATTGATCACCGCCCCGATTCCTGTCGTCACCCCGCAGCCGATGTAACAAACTTTGTCGAAGGGCGCGTCTTCCCGAATTTTTGCAACGGCGATCTCCGGCACGACCGTGTACTGCGCAAACGTCGACGTGCCCATGTAGTGGAAGATCGTCTCTGTGCCGATCGAAAAGCGGCTGCTCTCGTCGGGCATCAGTCCTCGTCCCTGGGTCGCGCGCACGGCTTGGCACAAATTGGTTTTCCCCGAGGTGCAGTAGTCGCAGTTGCGACACTCCGGGACGTAGAGCGGAATCACGTGGTCCCCGGGTTTCAACGAGCTCACACTAGGCCCGGCTTCGACGACCACGCCGGCGCCTTCGTGCCCGAGCACCGACGGAAAGATTCCCTCTGGGTCTGCGCCCGACAAGGTATACGCATCGGTGTGGCAAATGCCCGTCGCCTTCATTTCGATCAGCACCTCGCCGGCGCGCGGGCCGTCGAGGTGTACGGTCTCTATCGATAGCGGTTGGCCCGCCTGGTGAGCGATTGCAGCGCGAACTTCCATGCGTTTCTCCCTTTGTGCCTCAGGTGCACCTCTCGGCAGCGTCGAACCGGCCTTTCATCTTCCCCATCCACAGGCTCATCAGCGCACGCTTGGGAAGACCAAGCGAACGCAGCTCGTCCGCAATCGGGTGTGCGCCCAGCGACATTTTCACGCCACCCATCCGCACGCCCAGGTTCTCGGCGCTGGAGACGAACGGCGTCCGGTGCAGCGCCCCGTCGATGTAGCTGTAGGTGCAGAGCTCTTGCTCGGGGAAGTCGCGGTTTCCGCCCATCGGCAAGCTGATCTTCAGCACGTTCTGCCCGTCCTTGTTCCAAACGCATCGGGCGCGGTCGCCGCTCGTGTCGAAATCGATGTCATCGACCGTCTTGGGAAACCCCCAAATCGTTCGACCTGCCGCGCAGGTGAAGGACTGATTCACCGGCAGGTGAATGATGTGCGTTGGAAGGACCCCACGGATCATGTCGATCCCTGCGCCCATGAATGGAATGCCTTTACGGTCACCACGCTTGCGAACGAAGAAAGCAATGGAAACTTCGTTGTAGTCGCCCAAGTCATTGTCGCGGTATTCGATGCACGCGATGCTGAGCAGGCCGCGGCCTGGAAGGACTTGGGCGATCTCGAGCTCGGGCCCGGGGAGCAGCGCCTGGGCAGCTCGGGCGCTGATGAGCCAGGTTCCGGTTGCCGAGCAAGCGTCCCGAACGACACATGGCAGCGCCACGTTACGGCCCTGAATCAGATACTCGCTGGGGCGGGGCTCTTGCAGCTCGGCTTTCATTGCCGCGGAGTATATGGAAGGCTGCCGCCCGCCGCCACGCAAAGCGCAAAACGATGAGTAGCCAAAAACGCCGTCTTTCATTTCTCGACCGTTACCTGACGCTGTGGATCTTCGTCGCCATGGGCGCCGGCATCGGCCTCGGCTACTTGGTACCGGGGTTCGCCGACGGGCTCAACGCGATGAGCATCGGTACGACGTCGATCCCCATCGCGGTGGGATTAATTCTGATGATGTACCCGCCCCTGGCCAAGGTCCGGTACGAGGAGATGGGGCGTGTCTTCAGTAATAAAAAAGTTCTGACGCTGTCGCTGGTTCAAAACTGGATCATCGGCCCGGTGCTCATGTTTGCCCTGGCCGTCACCTTGTTGCCCGACAAACCGGAGTACATGGTCGGACTGATCATCATCGGCTTGGCGCGCTGCATCGCCATGGTCATCGTCTGGAATGACCTCGCGCTCGGAGATCGAGAATTCGCTGCAGGACTGGTCGCTTTCAACTCCGTCTTTCAGATTCTGTTCTTCTCGGTCTACGCATGGTTCTTTGTAACTTGGCTGCCCGCGCAGCTGGGGCTCGAAGGGGTGGTCGTCGACATCACGATCACGGAAATTGCCAAAAGCGTCGCGATCTATCTCGGCATTCCCTTCGCCGCCGGCTTCCTGACGCGCAAAGGGCTCATCAAGGCGAAGGGACGCGATTGGTACGACGAATCTTTCGCGCCGCGAATCGGTCCGATCACGCTCGTCGCCCTTCTATTCACGATTGTCGTCATGTTCTCGCTCAAGGGAGATACGATCGTTGCCCTGCCGTTCGACGTGGTTCGCATCGCCATACCGCTTCTCATCTACTTCGTGGCCATGTTCTTCATTTCGTTCTGGCTCTCGAAGGCTGCAGGGGCCGACTATCCCGAGGCGACAACGCTGTCCTTCACGGCTGCGTCGAATAACTTCGAGCTTGCGATCGCGGTTGCCGTGGCCACCTTTGGCATTCATCACGGGGCAGCGTTTGCCGCGGTGATTGGGCCCCTAGTCGAGGTGCCGGTGATGATCGCCCTGGTCGGCGTCGCCCTCAAAATTCGAAAGAGATACTTCGCGCCAGCCGCCGTGCTAAATGCATAGCGCCATGAATGAGAGCCGCGAGAGAGTTGTCGTCGTCACCGGTGCGAGCCGCGGCGTCGGGAAGGGAATTGCCATTGCCCTCGGCGCGGCGGGCGCCACTGTGTACGTCACCGGACGGAGCCAGGAGGGCGACAAGAAGCATCCGCTTGGCGGGACGGTGCAGGCCACGGCTACAGCCGTCACCGAGGCTGGCGGCCGGGGCATCGCCGTCACTTGCGACCACTCCGACGACGAGCAGGTTCGCCAGTTGTTCGAGCGCGTCAGCGACGAGCAAGGGCGACTCGACATTTTGGTCAACAACGCGACCGCGGTGCCGCGGGATCTCGCCAAGCCGGGCGCGTTTTGGGAAAAGTCGCTTGGCCTCTCGCGCATTCTCGACGTCGGGCAACGCTCACACTACGTCGCCAGCTATTTCGCTGCGCCCATTCTCGTGGGCACGGGAGGCGCACTGATCGTCTTCACCTCGAGCTACGGCGGGCGCTGCTACATGCACGGCCCCGCTTATGGCGCGGGTAAAGCGGGCGTCGACAAGATGGCGATGGACATGGCCGTGGATTTTCGCGATCACGACGTCGCAGCGATGAGTCTCTGGCTCGGCTTCGTTCGAACCGAGCGAAACGAGCCGCTCTTCCGGCATCCCGGTGCCATGAAGGGCCCGTATGGAAGGTTTCTCGCGAACGCCGAGAGCCCAGAGCTCATCGGCCGCGTCATCGAAGCGCTCCATCGCGACCCCAAGCGAATGGAACGGTCGGGCCACGTGCTCATCGTCGCGGAGCTTGCTGCAGAATTCAGCGTCCGCGAGTCCGACGGACGGCAACCCAAGTCGAATCGCGACGTCCTGGGCGCACCGCCGGAGCCGAGCTCGGTCATCGTTCGCTAAGAAACTCGAGAGAACAGGTACAGCATCTCCGTCGCGATCTGCAGGCATCGCGCATCATAGGCCAGCACCTCGTCCGGTGTTCCGTCGGCGACTTTGGGGTCTTCGTAACGAATCGGCGCGCGAAGAGCCGCACCCTTGATTACGGGACAGGCCTCGTCCGCATCGGAGCAAGTCATGATGGCCGCGAAGCCGGTCGCAGGATTGACGGGGTCATCGTAGGTCTTCGAGAAGCATTCGATGATCGGACCGTCTTCGTCGAACGTCACCTCGTAGCGCGGATTGTCGCCTCCTGGGTTTTCGATGACGAAGCCTGCGCGCTGCATTGCGGCCGCTGCGCGCGGGTTGAACATCGTCGCTTCGGTGCCTCCTGAATAGGTCCGCACGCCATCAATGCCGAAGTGCGCCACCGCGGCAGCTGCCCAAAGCTGCCCCATCTGGCTCCGTCGAGAGTTGTGCGTACAGACGAACGTGAGCTCGGCGAACTGCCCTGCCCGATGCTTAGCCGCAACAAACGCGGAGACTTCTCGTAACGCGCACTTCCGCTCGTGAGGAATCTCGTCGATATGCAGCAGAGCGCGGCTGATGAACCGTTCGATCTTAGGGTGCATACGCCCGTTCCGTACCCTCGATGGCCCTGCAAAGCCATGTATTTGTGCCGGTTCGTGTTGCCGTCGGGGGGTCATCGCGGATATCGTCACCCGTCCTAACCCGAGGAGGCGACATGTATCTCGTGACTGGAGCCAGTGGCTTCATCGGAAAGCACTTGCTCGATGCGCTCACCAAGCGCAGGCAAAAGATCTACTGCCTCGTCTATCCACCCGCCGTGTCGGACTTCGAAGATCTGATCGAAGAGCGTTGGCCATCGGCACGCGAGCAGCTCGTCATTCTCCCGGGCGACATCAGCAAGCCGCTGTGCGGTGTATCGGAGGAAGCGATCCGCGAGCTCGGCGACGGGATAAGGCACATGTTCCACCTTGCCGCGCTCTACGACATGACCGCCGGCATGGAAGAGAGCCAGCGAGCGAACGTGAACGGCACGCGCAACGCCTGCCGGCTCGCCGAAGCCCTCGACGCCACGCTGCACTACACGAGCTCCACGGCGGTGGCAGGCGACTTCGTGGGGTTTTTTCGCGAGGACATGTTCGATGAGGGGCAGAAGCACAAGAACCCCTACTTCCTGACGAAGTTCCTCGCCGAGAAGCTGGTTCGGGAAGAATGCCAGACCCGCTACAAAATCTACCGCCCCGGGGCGGTCATTGGATCTTCCGTCACGGGAGAGGCCGACAAGATCGACGGCATCTACTATGCGTTCAAGCTGATCCAACGGATGCGTCGGGCGCTTCCGAGCTGGACCCCACTGGTCGGATTCGAAGGCTCCGAGCTCCACGTCGTGCCGGTGGACTACGTCGCCCAGGCCATCGATGCCATCGCTCACAATGGGGAGGCCGCCGGCAATACCTTCCACCTCACCGATCCAAAGCCCAAGAGCTTCGGCGACGCGCTCAACCTCATCTGCGAGGCGGCCCATGCGCCACGTTTCGATGCGCGAATCGATCCACGCGTGCTCAAGTTGGTTCCGAGGGGTCTCGTCGGCCTGCTCGGCGCGATGCCCGCCGTGAAAACGGCCCGCCGCGAAATCCTGGCCGACATCGGAATCCCCGAGTCGGTTCTGCCCTACGTGAATTGGCGCTCCTCGTTCGATACGCGCGAGACCGAAGCCGCTCTGGCCCACACCGACATCAAGTGCCCTCCCTTGGAGAGTTACGTTTGGAAGGTCTGGGACTACTGGGAGCGATACATGGATCCCGATCTGTTCCAGGACCGAACCTTGCACGGTCGAATCGGCGGCAAGATCGCAATGGTGACCGGAGCGTCGAGCGGAATTGGCGAGGCTTTGGCGATCCGGCTCGCGGAGGCCGGAGCCAAAGTGCTCTTGGTCGCGCGCTCCAAGGACAAGCTCACCGAGGTGCAGCAAAAGATCGATTTTCGCGGAGGCGAATCGCTAATCCACGTCTGCGATCTGTCGAATCCAGATGATGCCGACCGCCTCGTGCGTGAAGTGCTCGACGAGTACGGTCACGTCGATCTGCTCGTCAACAATGCGGGCCGATCGATCCGCAGAGGCGTCTCACACTCGTACGATCGCTATCACGACTTCGAGCGTACGATGCAGCTCAACTACTTCGGCTCGCTCAAGCTGATCTTGGGCCTCTTGCCCACGATGCGTGAGCGCAAAGACGGCCAAATCATCAACATCTCCAGCATCGGCGTTCAAACCAACGCGCCGCGGTTCAGCGCCTACGTCGCGAGCAAGGCCGCCCTCGATGCCTTCAGCCGCTCGATTGCGAGCGAGGTGGTCGCGGACGGAGTCTGCATCACGACGGTCTACATGCCGCTGGTGCGCACGCCCATGATCGCACCGACGAGAATGTACGAAGCGGTCCCCACGCGATCCCCAGACGAGGCGGTCGACATGATCGTCGACGGCATCATCCACCGAAAGAAGCGCGTCGCAACCCGCCTCGGCGTCTTCGGTGAAGTCAGCTATGCGATCGCCCCCAAGCTCATCGATCGCGTCCTCAACACCGGATTCCGGCTCTTCCCGGATTCGCCAAAGAAGGGAAGCGACGGCGACCACCGGCCGCCAGGGCCCGAGGCAGTCGCCTTCGCCCACATCATGCACGGCATTCACTGGTAGGAAGCGCCTCTCCGGCTCCCTACACGAAGCTCCCACAACGAGGTGCTCGCGGTGAGCGCCGCCACGTACATCAAGGCCTACGAGTCCTATTGTAGCGCTGGGCGCCTGCCAAGTCGCTGCTCAAATTTCCACACGGCGTAGACGCAACGAGTTCGCAATCACGGACACGGAGCTGAAGCTCATCGCTGCAGCGGCGATCATCGGGCTGAGAAGAATTCCGAACATCGGATAGGCCACGCCAGCGGCAATCGGAACACCCAAACTGTTGTAGACGAACGCAAAGAATAGGTTCTGTTTGATGTTCGCCATGGTCGCCCGGCTCAGCTTTCGGGCGCGAACAATTCCACGGAGATCCCCTTTGACCAGGGTCACACTTGCGCTTTCCATCGCGACATCGGTCCCGGTACCCATCGCGATGCCGACATCAGCTTGCGCCAGTGCCGGTGCGTCGTTAATCCCGTCGCCCGCCATGGCCACCACCCTTCCGCCGTCTTGTAAACGCTTGATGGCGTCTGCCTTTTGGTCCGGTAGCACCTCGGCGATGACATCATCGATCGCCAGCGTGGCCGCGACGGCGTCGGCCGTCTTGCGGTTGTCGCCAGTCAACATCACGACGCGCACTCCTTCGGCATGCAGGGCGGCGATGGCCTCCGGTGTGTTGTCTTTGATGGGGTCGGCCACGGCGAGAATCCCGACGACCGCTCCGTCGACGACCACGAACATGACCGTTTGACCCTGACCGCGTAACTCGTCTGACCTTTCGGCCAGAGCGCCTGCGGATGCGCCCATCCCCGCGAGCAGCGTACGATTACCGAGGGCGACGTCATGGCCTGCAACACGGCCGACGACGCCTTGGCCGGTCACGGACTGAAACGATTCGGCCTGTGGAACGGAAATGCCTCTTTCGATGGCGCCGGCAACGATCGCTTCTGCCAACGGATGCTCGCTTCCTCGCTCGAGGCCGGACGCAGCGCGCAGCAACTCGCCTTCATCGAATCCCTGGACCGCTTCGACGGTCACCAGCGCCGGCCGGCCAGCCGTAAGCGTTCCCGTCTTGTCCACCACAATCGTATCTACTGTGCGCAACACCTCAATCGCTTCGGCGTTCTTGAACAGAACGCCGACACTCGCTCCCTTCCCCATGGCGACCATGATCGACATGGGCGTCGCCAGCCCAAGCGCACACGGACACGCAATGATGAGGACTGCAACCGCGTTGATCAGACCGTGCGCCATTCGGGGCTCGGGTCCGAACAGCCCCCAAACCACGAAGGTCACGATGGCCGCCCCGATCACGATCGGCACGAAGTAGCCGGACACTACGTCCGCAAGCTTCTGAATCGGGGCCCGGCTACGCTGCGCCTCCGCGACCATCGCGACGATCCGCGAGAGAAGCGTCTCCGCACCAACCTTTTCGGCCCGCACGATGAGCATGCCCGTGCCGTTGATCGTGGCTCCAATGACCTGATCCCCCTCATGCTTTTCCACCGGAATCGGCTCGCCGGTCACCATCGACTCGTCGATCGAGCTTGCCCCTTGCACGACAACTCCATCGACCGGCACTTTTTCGCCAGGTCGTACCCGCACTCGATCGCCCGCGCGAACAGCCTCCAAAGGTACGTCCTCGTCACTCCCGTCCGCACGAATCCGTCGCGCTGTCTTGGCCGCGAGTCCGAGAAGCTCTTTGATCGCTGCCCCTGTTCGGCTCCGCGCGCGGAGCTCTAGTACTTGGCCCAGTAAGATCAGTGTGACGATCACCCCGGCCGCCTCGAAGTAGACCCCGACTTCTCCGCCCTCATCCCGAAACGAATCGGGAAAGATCTGGGGCGCCAGGGCCGCCACGACGCTGTAGCCATAGGCCACGCTGACGCCCAACCCAATCAGCGTGAACATGTTGAGGCTCTTGTTTTTCAACGACTGCGCGAATCGAACGTAAAACGGCCAGGCTGCCCAGAGGCAGACCGGCGTCGCGACTGCGAGCTCCACCAGAGTGCGCACCCTCGGAGACAGCATCCGTGAGATCGGCGCTCCTGGCAGCATGTCCCCCATCGCAACGACGAGGAGCGGAATGGTGAACGCTGCCGCCAGCCAAAAGCGCCGAGTCATATCGGCTCGCTCGGGATTTTCGGCATCGTCATCCACGGTGATGTCGCGCGGCTCGAGCGCCATGCCGCAAACCGGGCAGCTCCCTGGCTCGGCCCGCACGATCTGGGGGTGCATCGGGCAGGTCCACTCGACCTTCGTTTCGAGCGTGGGCAGCCCCGATGGCTCGAGCGCCATGCCGCATTTGGGGCAGCCTCCGGGGCCGGGCTGGCTCACGTCAGGGTGCATTGGGCAGGTGTGTGGGTCGTTTGCGTGGAGCATGGGATCCCGCGTGACGGTTGTGGAGCAAAAGTCCCCCCACCGCACGCCCCAAGGGCTGTGCTAGACTGGAGGTCGAATGCTGCGCGCAAGTACAGGCCTTTTGGCGCTCATGTTCGTGGTCACCACCGGGGTGGCGGGCGCAGCGCTTCACTTGTGCGCGATGGAAGGCCTCATCGTGAGGACTTGCTGCTGCCACGGGGCTCACGACGGGCCGCCGGTCCAGCTCAAGCGCGTCGATGATTGCTGTGGCGCGTTGATGTCCAGCAACCAGCATCCGCCGGTCGCGAAGGGAAGCGACAAGGGCGGTGTGGATGCGCCCATGGCTTCGGCCGTGGCCCTCAACATCGAAGAGCCCTGCGCACAACCGACCGAGGCGGGATGGATTCCCTTGGCACGCGGCTCTCCGGGGGTGCACGGCCCTCCTCTCTTCGTCTGGCACTGCTCCTATCTGAATTGATCCCCCTCCGCGCCTTGGGCTGAGCGGCGTCGAGCGCCGTTCGTGGCGGGTCTGCGCCCGAAGCAGGCCCTGGTCTTTTCGCAGAGGGAGCAATGGAGCAATGAATTGGAAACGAACGATTACGGCTGTCGTGCCTTGCCTGGCGTTGGGCTTGGGGCTCGGCGGCTGCGCGCACGGCCAGCGCGCACAATACGATGCGCTGCGAAGCGCCATAAATGAGGCGAGCCCAGGGAACAGCACCTACGACGAGCGGACTGCGGGCCAGTCGTCGTTCAGCGACGCCACGCCATTCGAACGCGAGGCGCTCGTTCGTGCGGTGCTCGAACTGAATCCAAATTTGGAGGCCGCGAGGCAAGCTTGGCGGGCCACGCTGGCGGAACACCCTCAGGCACGCTCCCTCGAAGATACCATGGCGAGCTATTCGCTTGCGCCGCTGAGCGTACGCTCGGACGTGGTGCGGTTTGGCCAAGTCGTTCGGCTCGAGCAACGCTTCCCTACGCCCGGCAAGTTCAGGTTTGCCGGAGAGGTAGCGCTCGCAGAGGCCGAAGCGATGCGAGGCGGCTACGAAGCGGTGCGGCTGACGCTTGCCTTGATGGCCTCGTCTCTGTTCGACGAATACCACCGAGTGACGCGTGTGCTCACGCTCAACGACGAGCATCGTGAGCTGATCGAGGACATCAAAGCAAGCGCGATGGTGCAATACGAATCAGGGCGCGCTTCTCAGCAAGATGTGTTGCAAGCCGAGGTGGAGCTGGCGCACATCATCCATCAACGCGTCATGCTCGAATCGGAGCGGAGGGTCATCATGGCGCAGATCAACGGCCTGCTCCATCAGCGCCCCGAGCTGGAGCTCCCTGCGCCGCCTCGAAGGGCGACACCACCCTCGATCGAAGTGCCACAGACGGAAGAATTGCAGCGAGACGCGCTGGAGCATCGGCCCGAGCTTCATGCTGCGCGATCTCAGTTGCGGGCTGCGGACTCCGCGGTCGGCCTCGCCAAGCGCAACTACTCACCCGCAATAGGACTCATGGGAGAATACAACTCGATGTGGGCTGAAACGGACCATCGGTGGATGACCGGGGTTTCGCTGAACCTGCCACTGCAGATCAGGTCGCGGAAGGGCGCCGTCGACGAAGCGCAGGCCCGTGCCGAGCGGGCCTCCGCCGAGCTGTCGGTGAAGCGAGACGAGGTGCGGGTCGAGGTCGATCAAGCACGCCAGCGCGTGCTCGAAGCGGAGCATGTGGTCCGGTTGTACGAGACGCGACTGATACCCGCGGCGCGAGCGCAAATCGACGCAGCCGGGTTCGGCTACGACACTGGACGGAATAGCTTTCAGGCGCTGATCGACGCGGAACGTTCGCTTCGAACACTCGAGATCGAATACGAGGAGGTTTTGGCCAGCCTCGGGCAGCGGACTGCAGAGCTCGATCGGGCACGCGGGATCTTACCGGGCCTAGGAGATCAAGGAGGGCCCCATGAACGACCGTAAACGAGCTGGAAAGCGACGCTACGGGGCGCTCCTCGGACTGCTGCTTCTCGGAATGGCTGGCGCCGCGATTTGGATGTTCAGCCAAGACACCGGGCAGCCGGAAGCTGGCCAGGAAGAGGTCGCCCATCCTGCGCACGAAGAGGGCGTCGCGTACTACACCTGCCCCATGCACACCTCGGTGCAGCAGTCGTCGCCAGGGAAGTGTCCGATATGCGGCATGGACCTCACGCCGGTGAAGCAGGAGGACGTGAAGAGTGGGACCATCGTGGTCGACGAAGTGCGCCGGCAGCAGATTGGGGTCAGGACGGCAGCCGTCGAACGGCGAAACATCTCGCGTCAGATTCGTGCCGTGGGCCAAGTCAAGGTCGACGAGACACGTCTCTCGGACGTGAATCTTCGCATGAGTGGCTGGGTGCACCGGCTCCATGTCGAGGAGACCGGGCAACGTGTCAAGCGAGGGCAAGTCCTGTTTACACTCTACAGCCCGGAGCTCTACGCGGCCGAACGCGAATACCTAACCGCGTTGAAACGGGACCGTGAGGCTCGTTCGGTCACGAGCTCGGAGCTGACGCGCGCCTCCGAGCAACGGCTTCGTCTGCTCGGCATGAGCCAAGCACAGATTCGCGAGCTCGCACGGCGGGGCGAGGCCTGGGAGAACGTTCCCGTGGTGGCTCCAGCCACCGGGTACGTCATCGACAAAGATGTGGTGGAGGGCGGGCGGATCGAGGCCGGCACACGCGTCTACCGAATCGCCGACCTGAGCCGTCTCTGGGTCGATGCAAAAGTGTATGAATCCGATCTGGCCCAGGTGAAGAAAGGTCAGCCGGTGTCCGTGCAACTTCCCTATGTGCCCGGGCAGAGCTTTGAGGGCACGGTGGACTACATCTACCCAACGCTGGACGGAGTCACACGGACGGGTCGTGTGCGTGTCGCGCTCGACAACCCAGGCCTGACGCTCAAGCCCGACATGTACGCCGACGTCGAGCTTGCCGTGAACCTCGGGGAACGACTCGTGATTCCCAGTTCGGCGGTGATCTACACAGGGCCTCGCCGCCTGGTATTCGTCGATCTCGGCGAAGGAAGGCTTCGTCCGCAAGAGATCGAAGTCGGCGTACGAGCCGGCGATTACGTCGAAGTGACGCACGGCCTCGAACCCGGCGATGTCGTCGTCACTTCCGGAAACTTCCTCATCGCGGCCGAGAGCCGAATTCGATCCGCCACCGGGTATTGGGGAGGCGGGCATGGCGCTCACTGAAGACGAGGCGAGCCCGAAGCCAACGCTGATTGCCCGCGTCATCGAGGCGAGTGCGCGCCAGCCCTTCATGACGCTCGTGTTCGCGATCGTGGCGGGCGTTTGGGGCTACTACTCGCTCCGGAACGCACCGCTCGACGCGATTCCAGATCTCTCGGACACGCAGGTCATCATCTTCACGGAGTGGCAGGGCCGAAGCCCCGATTTGGTCGAAGATCAGATCACGTACCCGATTTCGACCTTTCTGCTGGCGGCGCCGCAGGTCAAGTTCGTGCGGGGCCAATCTTTCTTCGGGCTCTCGTTCGTTTCGGTGATCTTCGAAGACGGAACCGACATGTACTGGGCGCGAAGCCGAGTCTTGGAATATCTCAACTCCGCGCTTGCCGACCTACCGGACGGCGTGCGCCCCACCCTAGGCCCGGATGCGACCGGCGTGGGCTGGGTATTCCAGTACGCCTTGGTCGACAGGAGCGGTAAACACGACCTGCAAGAGCTGCGCTCGTTCCAGGACTGGAATCTGCGGTACGCGCTCGAGAGCGTGCCGGGGGTCGCGGAAGTGGCGTCCGTCGGCGGCTTCGTCAAGGAATACCAAGTGCAGGTCGACCCCGTGAAGCTTCGTGCCTACGGCGTGGGGATCGCGGATGTCGTCCGGGCGGTACGCGAGTCCAACGAAGACGCCGGCGGCCGCACGATCGAAATTGCGGGTCACGAACAGATGATCCGGGGGCGGGGTTACATCCATAGCGAAGACGATCTGCGCAAGATCCCGGTCAAGCTCGGCGCCGGCGGCACGCCGGTCTTGCTCGATCAAATAGCCGTGGTCAGCATTGGCCCTTCGATGCGTCGCGGAATCGCCGAGCTCAATGGCGAGGGCGAGGTCGTCGGTGGCATCGTCATCATGCGCTACGGCGAAAACGCGCTTTCGGTGATCGACGCGGTGAAGCAGAGGATAGAAGATGTGAGGGCCGGCCTTCCCGATGGAACCGAGCTGGTCATCACCTACGACCGCTCCGACCTCATCAAGAGAGCGATCGGCACGCTCCGAAGCACGTTGATCGAAGAAATGATCGTGGTCAGCGTGATCATCTTCTTGTTTCTGCTTCACGCACGAAGCGCGTTGGTTCCCATCATCACGCTACCGCTCGCGGTGATTCTGTCTTTCATCCCGATGTACTATCAAAACCTGACGGCGAACATCATGTCGCTGGGCGGAATCGCCGTCGCGATCGGCGCCATGGTTGATGCGTCGATTATCGTCATCGAGAACATCCACAAGAAGTTGGAGGATTGGGATGCCGACGGTCAGCCGGGGTCGAGACAGCAAACGATCGTGGCGGCCATGCAAGAGGTCGGCCCGTCGATCTTCTTCTCGCTTCTGGTGATCACGGTCTCGTTCCTGCCGGTGTTCACGCTGGAAAGCGCGGAGGGGCGTCTGTTCAAGCCGCTGGCCTTCACGAAGACCTACTCGATGGGCTTTGCCGCGATCCTTTCCGTCACGCTGATCCCGGCGCTGGCTGTACTCATGATCCGGGGAAAAATTCGCCGCGAAGAAGAGAACCCCCTCAACCGTTGGCTGATCGCGTCGTATGCGCCGGTCGTTCGGTTCGTCGTGGCGCACCGGCGGGCCGTGATCGTCTTTGCGCTGGTCGCCATGGGACTCACGGTTCCCGCCTTCCTCAAGCTCCAAAGCGAGTTCATGCCTCCGCTCAACGAGGGCACGGTTCTCTACATGCCAACGGCGCCTCCGGGGATGTCCGTGACGGAGGCCTCGAACGTGCTCCAGGCCATGGACCGGCAGCTCAAGTCCTTCCCCGAGGTGGTCTCCGTGTTCGGAAAGGCGGGGCGAGCGGAAACCGCCACGGATCCTGCACCGATCGGGATGTTGGAAACGACCATCGTGCTCAAGCCGCGCGACGAATGGAGAGCCGGCCTCACTTGGAAGGACTTGATCCAGGAGATGGATGAAACCCTGCGCTACCCGGGCATGCCCAACATCTTTTGGATGCCGGTGCAAACGCGCACCGAAATGCTCGCGACCGGCATTCGAAGCCCCTTGGGCATCCAAGTGTTTGGAAATGACCTCGAGACCATTGAGCATACCGCGGTGCAGATCGAGCATGCAGTCTCCAAGATTCCCGGGACGCGGAGCGCGTTTGCGGAGCGATCCGCAGGTGGGTTCTTCATCGATTTCGAAGTCGATCGCGAAAAGGCCGCGCGCTACGGGCTCCGCGTGGCCGATGTCAACGAGGTCATCATGACGGCCGTCGGCGGCATGGCCGTCTCGGAGACCGTAGAAGGACGGGAACGCTATCCCATCACCGTTCGCTATGCGCGCGAGTTCCGTGATGACCCATCGCTACTCGGAGAGATTCTCATCAGCACGAAGGCAGGCGCGCAGGTGCCGATCAGCCAAGTCGTGGACCTGAATTTCGTGATGGGACCTCCGATGGTTCGCAGTGAAAACGGCAAGCTCGTGGGCTTCGTTTTCGTGGACACCGACCGACCGATCGCGCAGTACGTCGAGGACGCAAAGGGTGTCATCGCCGACGAGGTCACACTTCCTGCGGGTGTGTGGTTGGGCTGGGCCGGTCAATTCAAGTACCTCGAACGCGCCAAGGAAAAGCTCAAGATGGTCGTGCCCGTGACGCTGTTCTTGGTGATGATGCTTCTCTATTGGAACACCAAGTCCTGGGCGGAGACCGCGATGGTCATGCTCGCCGTACCATTTTCCCTCATCGGAGCGGTCTGGCTTCTGTTCTTCCTCGATTACAACTTGAGTGTTGCAGTCTGGGTCGGCATGATCGCCTTGGCAGGCCTGGACGCGGAAACGGGTGTGGTCATGCTGCTCTACCTGACCCTCGCCCACAAGAAGTCACAGGACGCCGGAACGCTCCAAACTCCGGCGGACCTCACCGAAGCGATCGTCGACGGGGCCGCAAGGCGAATCCGGCCAAAGCTGATGACTGTAATGACAACCACGATTGCGCTCTTGCCGATCCTCTGGAGCACAGGCACGGGAGCAGACGTCATGAAGCGCATTGCTGCGCCGATGGTGGGCGGTCTGGTGACTTCGTTCTTGCTGGAGCTCACGGTCTATCCGGCGATATTTGCTGCATGGAAGGGTCGCTCTCTTCCTGCGCTTCAGGTCAACCACGCAGAAGGAAATGGAGACAACGGATGATGAATCGACGACCAGCGGTTCTGCTCGTGTGCGCCGCAATCGGTGTGGCGAGCATTTTCATTGGATGCAGCAAGAGCCGGGAGGCGGTTCCCGAACCGTCGACGCTCCCTGCCGAGACGACCGCTAGAATCGACGAAGCCGTCGCGGCCTATGACGTCGTGCGCGGCGCACTCGCTGAAGATCGCGGAGACGTAAAGCCGTCCGCTACCGAGCTTGCTGACGCGGCACGACTGGCCTCGGCGTCGTCACCGGACACCGTCCGGCGACCCCTCGAAGAACTGGCGAGCGCCGCACAGCGGCTCGCCGGCTTGGACACCAGGGACGTCGACAGCGCGAGGGAAGCGTTTGGCGACGTGAGCCGAGCGCTGATCTCCGTCTTATCTGCTGAGCCGAGCCTCCAGCAGGGCCGACACGTCTATGAGTGCCCAATGGCGAAAGGCTACAAGAAGTGGGTACAGGTATCAGAAGGGGTCTCGAACCCCTACATGGGAAGCGACATGCCCCAATGCGGCACCGAGGCTGGTTTCTGAGCGCGAATCTCAATGCAAGAGTAGGACGTAGATCATTGCCCCGCCCGCCACCAAAATTGCGCCAAATGCGACGACAATCGGACCCCGAATCGCGACGGGAAACATTCCGCGTTCGAGGTTCTTCGCGACCCAGAGATAGCGGCTCACCGCGTAGATCAGCGACAGGCCACCGAAGCTGATGAAGCCGAGGCCCGCGGCTATCGCGATCGCTTCGCCCCCAGCCCCCAACCGTTCGAGCAGAACACCCAGCCCAACGAGGCCGAGCGCCGTCCGCACCCATGCGAGGAACGTCCGCTCGTTGGCCAGGTGGTCGCGCGCGGTACTGTCACGGTTTTCGATGAGGTCTCGGACCATCGAACCCGCTCATAGCATAGCTCGCCCGTAAAGGTGATCGTCGGGGTCAGGGTTGACGAGGCGGTGAGTAAAAGCGCGGGCCGGCTCGTCGAGCTATTCGAAGATGAAGTGTCCAGCATGCTCGAGAAAGCAAACCATTCGTATTGACGACGGCGAGGGAACTTGTGACTCTCGGCGGGCTCCCACGCGACGGGAAAGGTTTTAGAGAATGAAGCGCCGTTTTGTACCTATTTTTCTGCTTTTGGCCGCCGCCTTCGCGCTGCCGGGCACCAGCACACCCACCAAGGCCGAAGAGGCCTACACGCTACGGATCGCGTCCCTCGCGCCCGCGGGCTCATCGTGGATGAAGATTCTCAACGCCTGGAACAAGACGCTTCAAGAGAAGACCGACGGAAAGCTCAAGATGCGGTTCTACCCCGGTGGCTCCCAAGGTGACGAGCGCGACTTCGTCCGCAAGATGCGGGTCGGGCAGCTCGACGGTGGCGTGGTCACCATGACGGGGATGAGCTTGCTGATACCCGCGATGAACGTCCTGGTGCTGCCGGGCTTGCTCCCCACCTATGAGCAGCTCGACCGTGTCCGCGCGAAGATGGCCCCTGAGTTCGAAGCGATGTTCGCGAAGGAGAACATGAAGCTCGTCGGCTGGGGCGACGCTGGCAAGACGCGCCTGTTCTCCGTGAAGCCCATCAAGTCGCCCGACGAGATCAAGGCCATGCGCCCCTGGGTCTGGAAGGACGACCCGATTTTCGTCGAATTCTATCAAGTCATCGGCGCGAGCGCGGTTCGGCTCGGCGTGCCCGAGGTCTACCCGGCGCTGCAAACCCGAATGGTCGACGTGATTTCTTCTTCGGCGCTCACTGCAGTGGCTTTGCAGTGGTACACGCGTGTGAAATACATGACCGCGCACAACTCCGCGATCATTGCGGGCGGAACGATGATGCGCAAAGACAAGTATGACGAGCTTCCACCCGAGATTCGAGAGGCGTTCGACAGCACCGCCGCCCGCGCACACGAGTTGCTCAACAAAGTCATTCGTAAAGACGACGAGAAGGCCTACCGGGTCGTCCTCACCAAAGGCATCGAAGCAGTGGAAGCCGGAGATGCCCAAGCTGCGTGGGACGCCGCCGATAAGCAGGTTCGCGACAACCTCACCGGACGGATGTTCTCGAAAAGCCTGATCAACGCGGTGGCAGAAGCGGCAAAGCCGTAACGACCGCGCGCGGATGACGTGAGCAGCGCCGAGCACCTGACGCTCGAATCGAATGGGATTCGAATGCACGCGGTCAGCCGCGGCAAGGGGCCTGCGGTCTTGTTCTGTCACGGCTTTCCGGGCCTCTGGTACTCGTGGCGGCATCAACTGCCGGTGGTCGCAGACGCTGGCTTTAGGGCCATTGCCGTCGACATGCGGGGCTACGGCCGAAGTGATCGACCCCTCTCCGCAAGCGATTACGGCAACCAAACGATCGTCGCCGATCTGACCGGCGTGCTCGACGCGCTCGGGGAAGAGACCGCTGTGTTCGTCGGGCACGATTTCGGTGCGCAGGCAGCATGGGCGGCCGCGCTACATGCACCGGAGCGAGTCCGCGGCATTGTATCGCTCGCCGTGCCCTACGGAGTCGGATTTGCCGGAAGCGAGAAGAAGGCAGAAAAACGGACCACAGCGACCGAAGAAGAGCGGGCGAAGGGCAGAAAACCGAGCGAGAGCTATGCCGCCATCGCGAAGAACCACTTTCTGCATCTGCACTACTTCCAAGAAGTGGGACTGGCCGAAGCTGAGCTCGGCAGTCAGCCTCGATTGTTTCTGAAGCGGATCTACTGGGCCTTGAGCGCGCGCGGAAGCTTACTCGACTTCAAGAAGTTCCCCGGGGAAGGCACCGGTTACTTGGACGTGCTCGCCGATCCGCAAGAGCCCTTGCCATGGACCTGGCTCAGCGAAGAGGACCTCGATTACTTGGTCGAGGAGTACACGCAGGCGGGACCTGAGGCTGCGTTCATCGGTGGCCTCAACTCTTACCGCGCGATGGACCTCAACTGGGAGCACGACCGGGACTACGGTCGCCGCCAAGTCGAGCAACCCGCCCTATTCGTCTGTGGGGAGAAAGACCCCGTCCTTCAGATCATCACCCCAAAGACTCTCGAAACCATGCCAGGCCGGGTCCCGGACCTCCGGGGCATCGAGCTCATCCCCGACGCAGGCCATTTCGTGCAGCAGGAGCAACCCGAACTGGTGAACCGACACATTCTCGGATTCCTGAACAGGCTGAGGTGACGAACCAGGCGAGCGCCTAGGCCTGGAACTGCGTGGCTAGCTTGCTCGAGAGCTTGTAGACGAGGCCGTAGATCGAGAGTTGCGGATTGGCGCCGATGCTGGTCGGAAAGAGGGAGCCGTCCATGATGTAGAGGTTGTCCAGATGGTGGAACTTGCCATCGCTACCAGCGACGCTTCGCTTCGGGTCGTCGCCCATCGGACAGCCACCCATGACATGCGCGCTGCCGACCGTGGCCTTGTGCGCAACCACATCGAGCTCGGCAACGGCCGCCTTGGCTTCCTTCCAAGACATGTAGTGCTTCGCCTGCTTGTGCGCGGGCCGCGCGGACTTGGCGCCCGTGACAAACTGCATCTCTAACATCACGTTGAACGCTCGCCGCACGCCCTCCATCAGGTAGTCGTTGATCGGGTAGTCGACGATGGGCTGCCCTTTATCGTTGAGCTCGACGGCTCCTCCCTGGCTTTCTTCGTGGAAGCCATCGCGCATGAGGGCGATCATGCACTGCGTGTGGTTGAGCTGGTCCATGCTCCGGCTGATCTCTTCACCTGCGGCCGCGTAGAAACCCGCAGCAAACGCCGGTTGAAGCGGGGGGACCTCGAGCTTGAATCCGACCGGCCCCGTCTGGACATTCTGCCACTGGAAGTGGTCGGAATAGATCGACTGCGGGGCGCCATAATACGGGTCGATCGATTCTTCGTAGATCGCCATCGTGAGCGTCGTCGGGTGCAAGAACGTGCGCTTGCCGATGAGGCCGTGCGGATCGGGGACGTTCGAGCGCAGCAAGACCGCCGGGGAGTTGATCGCGCCGCCCGCCAGGATGGTACGCGCTGCGCGGACGGTGATTTTTTGCCCGGTCGTCCCTCGGACGTCGGCGGTGAGGGCCTCCGCTTCGACCCCGGTCACGACGTCGCCCTTGCGCAGCACGTTCACGACGCGCGCGCGGTGCACGAGCGTGGCCTTGTGATCCAAGGCCTCTGGAATCGTCGTAACGAGCATGGATTGCTTCGCGTCGACCGGGCAACCAAGCCCGCAGTAGCCGAGGTTCAAGCAGCCCCGCACGTTGCGGTGAATCGTGTGCCAAGAGTAGCCGAGCTCTTCCGACGCTCGCTGCAACATGGTGTTGTTGTTGTTGGGCGCCTGAGGCCATTTGTGGATGTTGAGACGCTGCTCCATGTGCTGGAAGTACGGCGCCATCTCTTGCACCGAGCAGCCGCTCACACCCATCTGCTCGGCCCAAAACTTCAGCGTCTCGGGCGGAGTGCGGAAGCTCGTCGTCCAGTTAACCGTCGTGGAGCCTCCGACCGAGCGGCCTTGCAAGATGACCATGCCCCCGTCTTTGGTGCCGCGACCGGTGCCTTCTTGATAGAGGTCGCGGTAGGCCGCGCGCTCCTGCATGTCGAACTGGCTCGAGGTCTTGAGGGGCCCTGCTTCGAGGAGAACCACACGCAGGCCAGCCTTGCTCAAGGTTTCGGCCGCCGTGCCTCCGCCGGCGCCGGTCCCGACGATGACCACGTCTGCTTCGAGCTCGAGTGATGACGCGAGCTTGCTGGCGTCACGGATGTCCCAGCCGCGTTCGGCCGCCTTGTTGTACGGGTCGGTGCTGCTGCCCAGAATCACTTTGGAAAGATCGGTCACGGCGTGGCCTTCTCCGGGATCGGAGCCACCATAGGCACTGGGCTTGCGACCTTCTTGGGCGGGCCGGGATATCCGGTCGTCAGTGCGTTCTCAGGAATCAGGTAATACGAGCTGATGGTGAGTCTGATGACCGCCGCGTAGATCGCGTTCAACAAACCGATGCCGCTGTCCCGCAAACGCGCCAGAGCGCTCTCGGCATCTTCCAACGAGGCCTTGGACCAAGAAGACCACTGGCCCGTCATCAGCCCGCGGCTCAGCCCAAAGCTCAGCACGTCGAAGGCCTGGTGCACGCCTGCAACGACCGGCTCGGATAGATCGACGAGCAAGGTATCGAACGATTTGAGGGTTTGTTCGATCGCGGTGGTGTCGCCCGGCGCAATCTTGCCTTTCATCACGGCAGGCGTCAGGGCGCGCAAGAGCTCCACGTCTTCCGGACGAAGTAGCTTCATGCCGGACGCAGGCCCGGCGGACGTGCAGCCCGACAGGGTCGCGCCCGCACTCATCGTCGAGAGCGCGGCGGCCCCGGCTACCGACAGCTTGAGGAAATCACGTCGATCGGTTGGCATTGGAGCTGAGAGTGTACCCATAGGATTGGGTCCGCGGTCCAGCAGAAAGCGATGCCCTAGGCGCCCCGGCTGCGGATGTAGTATTCGCTCATGGTGACACTGGTGATCTTCCAGATGGGGAGGAATGCCGCCACGCTTCGCATCATGATCCCCATGTTCCGCAGGAGCTCGAATCGATTGCGGGCCCCATAGAACAGGTACCGGTTGGTCACATGGGCTCGGGTTGGCCAGGATTCCTCGACGATGCCTTCGTACGGTACGGCGCCGGGTGTGAGGACCTCTTCCACGACGTTTCGGACGTATCGGGCGCGCGGCTGCATCTTCTCAGACATCGGCCCCTGACGATTAAACCAGTGCCCCATCCAGCGATCCTTGGGGACGCGCTTTGGCCGCTCCAGCGGAGTCACCGAGATGACGTATGGCGAGCGCTCCCCATCGGGCCAGTTGCGAGGTGCGCCGTGCTCGTTGCCGCCATAGTCGGTGTAGAGGTGCTCGCGGACGCGATAGCCGGCGATGTCGAAGTCCGCGTCGAGCAAAATCGCTTCTAGCGGGCCACGCACGTTCAGATCGTCGACCCAGATGCTGACCTCGGCTGCGAACGGATCGGTGAGCTTGGTCGTCGGCGTCGGTGACGGCACGGTGGCGAAGTCGTCATCGATGTTCATCAGGAGATACCGGGCGCCGGAGTCGAGAAGCCTTGGTGCGCAGCGATCGAGCAGCACGAGTCGGCGCACTTCGGGCTCCATCGGCTGCCGAGGCCAGAGCAGGTAAATGAGCTTGATCATGGGGCCGCCTTGAAACGGTCGTGTGTCGCTCGAAACTCGGGCATGAGCGAGGGAATGCCTTCCGCCGCGCTGGTTCGGGGCTCGTAACCGAGCTCGGTGCGGGCTTTGTCGACGCCGAACGACGCGTCGTTGCAGATCGACAAGACCGAACGCCTAGTGAGCATTGGAAAAGGGCCGCCAAAGTAGTGGGCGACTTCGCCGAGATACGCAATGCCGTAGGCCAGCGAGCGGGGGATGTGAAGCTTCGGCCAGGAGTACCCAAGGCCTTCGACGATCGGCCGGTACCAGCCCACGGGATTGGTCGGCTCGTCGTCGCTCACGAAGTACGCTTGTCCTCCGACCAGCTCCGGATCCTCGCTGAGCTTCCTTGCCACGAGGAAGTGGACGTCGACGACCGAATCGACGTGGACGTTGTCCGTCACGGAATTTCCATCGCCAATCTTGAGCTTGAACTGCCCAGCGGCGAGGTGCTCGAGGAAGTCCTGCACCATCATGGCGCCCTCACCGGGCCCCCATACACCGCCCGGCCGAACCGCCGCCGTTCGGAGGCCCTTTGGGTCGTCGGCTTCGAGGACCATCTTCTCGGCCCGGCTCTTGGTCTGCGAATAGAGGTCGGGCAGCCCATTGGTGCCGACGTAGGGCGCCGTCTCGTCTCCCTCGCGAATCGGGCCGTCGACCGCGACCGTAATCGAGCTGGTGAAGATGAGCTTCTTCGCGCCAGCGGCCTGGCAGGCGCGGATCACGCATTCGGTTCCGAGAACATTGACGCCGTAGACTAGGCGGCGAACGCTCGCTCGTGCGAGAGTGAGGGTGTTGATGATCGCAGCAGTGTGAAAGACGGTGTCCACGCCCTCGCACGCTAGGCCGAGATCGCTCGTTCGGCGGATGTCACCGACGATGCTCTTGACTCGTGCGTCGCCCTGAAACGGAGCAAGATCGAGCGCGCGCACTTCACAGCCGAGCTCCAAGAGCCGGCGGACGAGATGTTTGCCAACGTAGCCATTGCCGCCGGTCACCAGGCAGACGGGGCCGACTTGTTTTGGATCGACGGGGAGCTCCATGGGTCGCTACCGAACTTGAACCGGCGTGCTAGCTTGCGCAATCCAGATGAGCCGCCTGAGCCCAATCGTAGTCGAAGATGTGGAAGGCGTGCACTGGGACGACGTTGCAGATCTGGTCGTCGTGGGCCTGGGCGCCGCAGGCATCACGGCCGCCATTGAAGCGCGCGAGCACGGCACCGACGTGGTCCTTTTGGATCGTTTCGAAGGAGGCGGCGCCACGTCGATCAGCGGAGGGGTTTTCTACGCAGGCGGCGGCACCCACATTCAGGAAGAGGCTGGTGTCGAGGACACCGTGGAGAACATGTACCGCTATCTATCGATGGAGGTGCAGGATGCAGTTTCGGACGAGACGCTCCGAGATTTCTGCGAAACCAGCGCCACCAACGTGAACTGGTTGACCGACCGCGGCGTTCCGTTCTTGCCGAATCTCTGCCCGATCAAGACCTCGTATCCGACCAACGAGTACCATCTCTACTACTCGGGGAACGAGACCTTCCCTCCTTATAGTGATCACGCAAAGCCGGCGCCGCGAGGCCACCGTGCCGACGGTGGAGCCTTTCCCGGTGCGAACATCATCGAGCCGCTCCGGCAAACGGCGATTGCGGAAGGGGTGCGAATCGAGCTGCAGGCGCGGGTCACCCGCTTGATCGCCGACCGAAACGGCCGCGTGCTCGGCGCGGAATACCGACGCATCGCTTCGAGCTTCTGGCGCAGCCTTCACAAGCGGCTGCACGACTTGGAGACCGCCATCGGGAAGATCGCGCCAGGCCTGGCCGGATGGCTACGGAAGCGCTGCGACGGTATCGAAAGCCGGCATTCGGAGCCAAAGCGGATTCGAAGCCGTCGCGCCCTGATCCTCTGCGCCGGCGGCTTCGTCTTCAATCGTGAGATGGTCGCCGAGCACCTACCGGAGTTCGTCCCCGGCCTGCCCCTCGGAACGGCGGGTGACGACGGCCTGGGGATTCGTCTCGGACAAAGCGTAGGTGGGAAGCTCGAGCAGATGCATCGAGCCTCGGCGTGGCGTTTTCTCTACCCGCCAAACGCATTTGCGCAGGGCGTGTTGGTCAACGACAAAGGCGAACGCTTTGCGAATGAATTCTGGTATGGCGCAAAGATCGGCGAGGCGATGGTGGAAGAGAATCACGGCGTCGCCACGCTCATCATCGATGAAAAGCTCAAGAAGCTCGCCCACGAACAGTCCAAGCGGGGCGAGCTCCAGTGGTTTCAGCGGGCGGCCGCGCTGATGAACCTCTACCTCAACTGCAAGAAGGCCGAAGACCTCGATGCCTTGGCGAAGATGCTCGGTGTGCCGCGCGAGACCCTTCAAAAGACGCTCGATGAAAACAACGCCGTGGCTCAGGGGATTCGCAGGGACCGTTTCGACAAAGCGCCCGACAGCGTGCACCCGCTGAGCACCGGTCCGTACTACGCGATCGACTGCTCACTCGGGTCGAAGCGCCACCTCTGCGCGGTGATGACGCTCGGCGGGCTCGCGGTCGACGAGAAAACCGGGCAAGTCTTGAGCGAAAACGGAGGCGTCGTCCCCGGTTTGTATGCGGCGGGCCGGAACGCCGTGGGCATCTGCTCCCGCCAATACGTCAGCGGCCTGTCGATCGCCGACTGCGTCTATTCAGGGCGCCGAGCTGGGAAAAGCGCTAGCAGGCAATAAACCAACCGCGGAAAAGCCTAGGCACGCATCTCGAGCTCCACGAGACCGATCAGCACCAAAATCGAGGCCAAGCCCCACAAAAACGGGGGGAGGCGCGCGTTTGAATCGCAGGCAGGGAGAGACGTCTATCTGCTTAGAGAGGGCTTTCACCATGAAACTTAATCTAATTCGACGCTCTAGCTGCTTGGGAATCGCTGTATTTACCTCGATGCTCTCCGGCTGCATCTTCATCGGAGACTACGACGATGTCTTCGAGCCTGGCCCTAGGGCGATCACGTACGAAGTCTGCTACTCGAACATCGATTGCTTTGCAGGCGAGTACTGCGAAGAGCTCGCCTTGCCCGTTGATCGTTACACCGAGTTCGTGAACGCGATCTGCACGGTTGGCTGCTTCGACGATCTCGATTGTCCGGTCTCCGAATTCAACGGCCTGCCCGGCGCGTGTCTGGATCATGCGATACTCGGCGGTCCGATCGGCGCGCGGGTCTGTGTGGAGCGCTGCGAATTCGACGCCGACTGCGACGTCCCAGCCGGCTTCGGATGTGAGGTCATCGCAGGGGACCGGCTCTGCGTCCCGATTCGATGAACGCCTTCGGCTCGACACGACGCTAGCGGCGCTATGATAGCCTTCGAACCGAGGAGGGCTCCATGGCAACGGTATTGATTAC